>WNGF01002037.1_pt1 | contig 45866 bp, 51 predicted proteins | sample 5400641 | NCBI WGS metagenome assembly WNGF01 (sample SAMN13153371, study PRJNA577476) | soil metagenome | isolation source: 80 cm soil or saprolite under grassland replicate 2 | place: USA:California | collected 2016-06-15 | reverse complement strand
CGGCGTCGCGCGCGCAGGCGCGGCAACTCGTTCGGCACGGACACTTCCAGGTCAACGGCCGCCGCGTGAACATCCCGAGCTACCAGGTCAAGCCGGACGACATCATCACGATGTCGCCGGGGTCCTCAGCCCAGCAGGTCATCCGTGACGCGACCGACCTCACGGCGTCGGTGGCGCCGTGGCTGCAGGCCGACCACGACGGACTGACCGGAAAGATCCTCAAGTGGCCGGAGCGGTCCGAGATCGACACGCCGGTCCAGGAATCGCTCATCGTCGAGCTCTATTCGAAGTAGAAAGGAACACGTTGGCAACACGAACAAGCCTGATGGAATTCCAGATCCCGAAGATCGTCCGCGAGGAAGTGGACGAGCAGCGTGGGGTCTTCGAGATCGAGCCGCTCGACCGCGGCTTCGGTTACACGTTCGGCAACTCGCTGCGCCGCGTGCTGCTCTCGTCGCTCGAGGGCGCAGCGGTCACCTCGGTGAAGATCGAGGGGATCTCGCACGAGTTCACGACGCTCCAGGGTGTCCGCGAGGACGTCACGGACATCATCCTCAACCTCAAGAACCTCGTCTGCCGCCTGCACGGCGACTCGCCTGAGATCGAGGTCCACGTGGCGAAGCGCGGCGCGGGCGCCGTGAAGGCGTCGGACATCGAGGCGCCGGCCGAGCTCGAGATCCTGAACCATGACCTCGAGATCGCGCACCTGTCCGAAAAGGGCAAGCTCGAGATGACGCTGACGATCGGCCGCGGCCGCGGGTACGTCCCGGCGGAGATGAACCGCGGCCCCGAGCACACGATCGGGGTCATCCCGATCGACTCGATCTTCTCGCCGGTGCGTCGCGTGGCGTACGACGTCGAGGCGGCGCGCGTCGGTCAGCGCACCGACTACGACAAGCTGCGCCTCGACGTGACGACCGACGGCTCGATCTCGCCGAAGGACGCGATCGCGCAGGCGTCGGAGATCTTGATCAAGCAGCTGGCCATCTTCACCGATCTCGATCGCATCGAGGGCTTCAGCGAGGCTGCCGCCGCCGGTGACGGCGCACAGCCGGAGATGCCGCTCGCCCACGGGATGGAGAACTTCCCGATCGAAGAGCTCGAGCTCGGCGTCCGCTCGTACAACTGCCTCAAGCGGGTCGGCATCGAAACGATCGGCGATCTGGTCGTCAAGACCGAGGCCGAACTGGCCGCGATTCCGAACTTCGGCAAGAAGTCGGTCGAGGAGGTCAAGGAGACGCTCAACGCGCACGGGCTCACGCTGCGCGGAGACGAGAGCGGCGGAGGCGCCCTCTAGCCATGCGCCATCGCCGGGCCGGCAAGAAGCTCGGGCGCGACTCGGCGCACCGCAAGGCGCTCTACTCGAACCTCGCGGGCGCGCTGATCGAGCACGGCCGGATCAAGACAACCGAGGCCAAGGCCAAGGCGGTCAAGCCATTCGCGGAACAGATGATCACGCTCGGCAAGCGCGGCGACCTCCACGCCAGGAGGCTCGCGCTCGCCGAGCTGCGTTCCCAGGACGTCGTGCATCAGCTGTTTGCCGACGTGGCCCCGCGCTTCGCCGACCGCCCCGGTGGCTACACCCGCATCGTCAAGCTCGGGCCGCGCAACGGGGACGCTGCTGAGATGGTCTACCTCGAGCTCGTGGACTACGAGCCGGCCGGCACGGCACCGGCACCCTAGGCTGTCGACATGCTGTTGCTCGGCGGGATCCTGCTCGCCGTGTTCGTCGTCCCGTGGCCGTGGGGTCTTGCGACCGTCCTCGGCGGCGGTGTGCTCGACATCGCGGAATCGCTCGTGCTGCTGCGCTGGTCGCGTCGGCGTCGGGCGGCTGTCGGCGCCGAAGCGCTCGTCGGCCGCGTGGCAACCGTCGCGACGCCGACGCAGGTGCGCGTTGCGGGCGAGCTCTGGCAGGCGCGCGCCGGGCGGCCACTCGTTGCCGGCGATGAGGTCGTCGTGCGCGCCGTCGACGGATTGACACTGCTCGTAGACTGACCGCGGCATGCTCGCGGAACTGTTCGCGGCTGCGGGAGTCGTCGCAGGCTCGTGGCAGATCGATCCGCCGCTGCCGGTAGCGCGCTCCGAAGTCGCCGGCGCCGCCTGGCGCGGATACGTCGTGGTTGCCGGCGGATTCCTCGCCGACGCTCGATCGAGCACGCGCATCGACGCGTACAACCCGCTGGTCAAGCGCTGGGAACGGCTGCCCGATCTGCCGCTGGCCGTGAATCATGCGATGGCGGCCGCCGGCGGCGCTCGGCTGTACGTCGTCGGTGGATACGGAGCGAGCGGCCCTCTCCGCGACGCGTTCGTACTCGACGGACCTCGATGGCGCCGGTTGCCGTCAATGCCGTTTGCGCGGGCGGCGGGAGGCGCGGCCGTCCTCGGTCACACGCTCTACGTGGCCGGAGGGGTGGGACCGTTCGGGATCGCGCGGTCTCTGCTCGCGTACGACCTGCGCCGGAACCGCTGGCGCGCGCTGCCTGGTCCGAGCCCGCGTGAGCACCTGGGCGTGACTGCGCTGCGCGGACGGTTGTACGTCGTCGGCGGGCGCTCGGCAGGCCGGATGTTCTCGATGGTCCAGGTTTGGTCGCCCGATGAGAGGCGCTGGCGCCGGGTCTCGTCTCTTCCGGAGGCGCGTGGTGGGACCGCGGCCGGTTCGGCCGGTGGGATGGTGATCTCGGCCGGGGCGGAGTCGAACGCCGGCACGAGCGCCGCCGTGTTCGCCTATTCGCCTGCCGCCAACCGGTGGAGGCGTCTTCTCGAGCTGCCCACACCGCGCCACGGTCTAGCCGTCGTCGGTATTGAGTCGACCGTTCACGTGGTCGGCGGCGGCCCGCAGCCGGGACTGTCCGTCAGCGCTGCGAACGAATCGCTCGACGTCGGCGCTAGCCCGCGGACCCGAGGGCGGCGCTGACCGCCGCGATGATGATGCCGCCGAGCGTGACCGACGCGAGCGCGCGGACGAAACCAACCTCGAAGAAGCGCCAGCGCAGCCAAGCGAGGATCAGGAGCTCGAAGGCAACCACGGCGATCGCCGTGAAGAGCGCCGCGTGGTAGTGCGGGATCAGGAACGGCAGCGTGTGCAGGATCCCGCCGATGAACGTTCCGACACCCGTGATCGTGCCGCGCACGACCGGGTTTCCCCGTCCCGTGAACTCGCCCGTATCGGACAGCCCCTCCGAAAAGGCCATCGAGATGCCCGCGCCGAACGCGGCCGCGATGCCTGCGATGAACGCGTAGTGGGGCTTGTGGGTCACGATTGCGACGGAGAAGATCGGCGCGAGCGTCGACAGCGATCCGTCGATGAGCCCCACCATCGCGGGCTGCACGCGTTGGAGGAGGAAAGCCTGCTGACCGGTCATGAGTAGAGTGTATCAGACATTCCGCAAGTCAGTAGAACATAAGGCAAACCTGACAAGCGGCGTCAGGGAGGCCTGACGTGCGGTTGAAGCTCACCGTCGAGTACGTCGGCACCGACTTCTGCGGCTGGGCCGCCCAGCCCGGGCTGCGAACGGTCGAGGGCGTGATGCGCGATGCGTTCCAGCGTGTGTTTCCGGAGTGGGACGCGCTTGCAGTCGCGGGTCGCACAGACACCGGCGTGCATGCGCTGGGGAACGTTGCAAGCATTGACGCCGAGGGCGGCCCGCCTGTGACGCGTGTGCCCGAAGCGCTGAACGCCGTACTCCCGGACGACGTCGCAGTCGTCGACGCGGAGGGGGAGGCCCCGGACTTCCACGCGCGCCACGCCGCCCGCGCTCGGAGTTATCGCTACCGCATCTGGCGGCGCCGCGAGCCCTCGCCCTTCGAGCGCCGGCGTGCGTGGTGGTACCACCCGCACCTCGACGAGGAGCGCCTCGCCGACTCGGCCGCTCTCCTGATTGGGGAGCACGATTTTCGCGCGTTCACTCCGACCGAGACCCAGCACCAGGTATTCACACGGAGGGTCCTCGAAGCAGTGTGGCACCGTCGAGGCGCGGCGCTCGAGTTCGAGATCACGGCGGACAGCTTTCTGAGGCACATGGTGCGAACGCTGGTCGGCACGATGCTCGAGCTATCGCCGGAACGAATGGCAGAGCTGCTCGAGGGCCGCCCGCGCAGTGACGCCGGACCGACAGCACCACCCTGGGGGCTCTACCTGGTGCGGGTCGACTATTGAGGATAGGTCCGCGCTCCCCTGGGGGGATGCGAGCTCCCCTGAAGTCACGTTACCGCGGTTCGGCGCGCGCGTCTGTGCCGCATCGGTGCCGAAAGAGGCGCGGCTAGCATCACGTCGATGAGATTTCCCGTCGTTCTCTTCGATCTCGACGGCACGGTGATCGACTCCGGCGCGATCATCCTTGCCTCCATGCGCCATGCGGCGAAGGAGGTTCTCGGCGCCGAGCCGTCGGATGAGCTCCTCATGGCTGCAGTAGGCGGGCCCGGGCTCGAGGCGCAGATGCACGCGCTCGCGCCGGACCTCGTGGAGGAATTGGTCACCGTCTACCGCGCGCACAACGAGCCGCTCCACGAGGAGCTCGTCTGCTGTCCCGGGATGGACGACGTCCTCGTCCGGCTCAACAAGGAGGGGCGCCGGCTCGGGATTGTGACGGCGAAGCGGCGTGAGACCGTCGAGCTGGCGTTCGCGACGGTTCCCCTCGGCCACCTCTTCGAGACCGTCGTGGGCGGGGACGAGACGGAACGGCACAAGCCGCATCCAGATCCGCTGCTCCTCGCGGCGGAGCGTATGGGCCTCGAAGTGAACCAGTGCGCGTACGTGGGCGATTCGCCGTTCGACATCCGCGCCGCGAAGGCTGCGGGCATGCACGCCGTCGCAGTCACTTGGGGTGGCATCCACGACCGAGACCGTCTCGTGCAAGAGGAGCCGGATGCGATCGTCGACGCCGCGGAGGAGCTTCTTGGCGTCGTCTAAGACGAAGACCGTCGAGCAGCGCGCCGCGGAGCTGCGCGACGTCCTCGACTACCACCTCTACCGGTACCACGTTCTCGACGATCCCGAGATCTCTGATGCGGAGTACGACCGCATCTACGACGAGCTCGTCGCCCTGGAAGATGCGCATCCCGACCTCGTCACAGCGGACTCCCCGACACAACGTGTCGGTGCGCCGCCGTCGGAGAAGTTCCAAAAGGTCGAGCACCCGACCGCGATGGGCTCGCTCGAGAAGGTGACGACTGACGAGACGTTGGAGAAGTGGCACCAGGACGTCTGCAAGCGACTCGGCACAAGCGAGGTCGCGTACGTGACCGAGCCGAAGATCGACGGGCTCTCGATCAACCTGATCTACGAGAACGGTTCGTTCGTCCGCGGCGCCACACGCGGCGACGGGATTCGCGGCGAGGATGTCACCGTCAACCTGAAGACGATCAAGGCCATCTCGATGCGCATGCAGCTCGCCGACGGCGAGACTCCGCCGCCGCTGCTCGAGGTGCGTGGCGAGGTGTACCTCCCGTTGAGTGGGTTCCAAGAGCTGAACGAGCGTCTCGTTGCGGAAGGCAAGAAACCGACGCCGAATCCGCGCAACGCTGCCGCCGGCTCGCTTCGCCAGAAGGACTCGTCGATCACCGCCCGGCGCCCGCTGTCGATCTGGATCCACGGGCTTGGGCGCGACCACGGCCTCCCGGTCGCTGGACACTGGGATGCGCTGCACTGGCTCCGCGAGCACGGCTTCCGGACGAATCCGTACGCGCAGCGACACGAGACGGTCGACTCCGTTGCCAAGGAGTGCCGCGACTGGGAGAAGCGCCGGATCGAGCTCGACTACGAGATCGACGGAATCGTGATCAAGGTCGACTCCTTCGACCAGCAGCGGCGGCTCGGGGCGCTGCACGAACGTCCGCGCTGGGCCCGTGCCTACAAGTGGGCGCCGATGACGGCGCAGACGAAGCTAAACAAGATCCTGATTCGCGTCGGCCGCACCGGAGCCCTCAACCCCTGGGCGCTGCTCGAGCCTGTGGAGGTCGGAGGCGTGACGGTGTCGCGCGCGACGCTGCACAACGAAGAGGACATCAACCGCAAGGACATCCGCGAAGGCGACACCGTCATCGTCCAGCGCGCGGGCGACGTGATCCCGCAGATCGTCGGTCCCGCCGGCGAGCACCAGCCCGGCACGAAGCCGTTCAAGATGCCGAAGAAGTGCCCACTCTGCGGCGCCGGCATCGTCAGGCCGGAGGGCGAAGCGATGCACCGCTGCCCGAATCGGGCGTGCCCCTCGCGCGGCCTCGAGTCGCTGATCAATTGGGTGCAGGCCGCCGCCGACATCGAGGGCGTCGGCGAGCAGTCGGTGCGCCGCCTGTGGGATCTTGGCCTCGTGCGCTCGCTCCCCGATCTCTACCGGCTGACGAAGGAGCAGCTGATGGAGCTCGAAGGCTACGCGGAGATCTCGGCGAACAACGCGATCGAGTCGATCCAAGCCTCGAAAGACGTGCCCTTCCACCGCGTCCTCTTCGGGCTCAATATCCCGGACGTCGGCTGGGTGACGGCGCAGAACGTCGCGCGCCACTTCGAGAACGTCGACCGCTTGCTGGAGGCGACGCAGGAGGAGATCGAGGAGGTCGAGGGGATCGGCCCGGAGCGCGCCGAGGGGATCGCGGAGTGGTTCTCGGACACCGCGAACCGGCAGCTGGTCGAGGAGCTGCGCTCGCTCGGACTCCGGTTCGAGATCGGCGACGAGCTGAAGCCCGTGGAGGGTCAGCTCACCGGTCAGACGTACGTCATTACCGGCACGCTTGAGGGGTTCACGCGTGACGAAGCCGCCGCCGAGCTCGAGGGGAAGGGCGCGAAGGTCCTCAACTCCGTCTCCGGGAAGACGACCGGGCTGATCGTCGGCGAGGAGCCCGGCAACTCGAAGCTGACGAAGGCACGCAAGCTCGAGGTTCCGCTCCTGACCGAGCAGGAGCTCGTCGAGCTATTGCGACGCTAGGACCTGCGCGAAGCGATCCTGGGCCCGGCGCGCCCACCAGTAGGACAGCGGGTGGCCGTTCTGCAGCACCGTGAATGCGAAGCGGTTGCTCACGTAGCCGGAGAGCGCGGATGCGTCGCTCGTCGTTCCCGTCTTCGCGAGCACGCGACCTCGGGCCGGTGGCTTGCGGAGACGATCCTCGAGCGTTCCGTTGACTCCCGCGACCGGGAGAGCGGCCAGGAACGCGGGCCGGACGTTCGGATCGCTCCAGGCGACCTGCAGCAGGGCGGCGAGGGCGTTCGCGGTGAGCCGATCGAGCCGGGAGAGACCGGAGCCGTCGACGACGCGGACGCCGGCCATCGGAACACCGGCTTCGGCCAGCGCCTCCATCACCACCGAGGCTCCCGCGGAGCTCGTACCCCGGTCGAGCTCGACGGCTCCGAGTTGCTTCAGCAGCATCTCGGCGGTGAAGTTGTCGCTCTGGCGGTCCATGAAGCGGATGATCGTGGCGAGAGGGGGCGAGTCGATCTGCGCGATCGGGATCGAGAAGTCGTCGACGCGGCCGAGGCGAATCGTTCCCTCGACCGTGACGCCGGCGGCTCGCAGCGCGTCGCGGAAGGCGGTCGCCGCCGCCAGCGCGGGGGTCCGCGTCACGTAACGGCCGACGCGCGCCCTGTTCACGATGAGCGCCGACAGCGGCGGCGACTCCTCGATGAAGAACCTCGGCTTCCAGCCGGCGACAGTCCGGCGTGCGTCGAACCACGTCTCGTCGCCGACGATCCCGTCGGTCACGCTCCGGATCCCGTACGCACGGACCTGCGCGGCGAGCGAGCGCAGTCCGGCCGAGGAAAGCGTCGGGTCGCCGTTTCCTTTCAGAACCAGCGCCCCGTTGAAGATTGTGCCGTCCTGCTCGCCTTCACCGAGGACGTCCGTCTCGATTCGGTAAGTCGGGCCGAGCGTGACGAGCGCCGCGTACGTCAGCGGCAGCTTCTCGTTCGACGCGGGCGCGAGCGAGCGAGCGGGGTTCTGCGCATAGAGGACGCTCCCGCTCGTCAGGTCGAGCGCGACAGCCGCCGATTGGGCCGGGGCGACGTGCGGCACTCGCAACGCACGAGCGAGGCGGGCCTGGAGCGGAGTCGTCTGAGCCGGGCCTGCCGAGGTCGTGGCCGGGCCGGCGAGGAAGGCCAGAACGAGGAGGGCGGCGAGGCGACGGAGGGGCACGCGAAATGCATTTTTCGAGCGGGATCCCCTGGAGTCAAGAAGATGGGCCCCCGGCGGGGCGAAGATAGTCCAGGCGGCCCATGCCGCCCTGGGACCCAGGCCTGATACTTGTGCGAGTCCCGGGAAACCCCTTGTCGCCGCCACCGATGATCCACGAGGAGATCCGCAACCTGCTCGAGGCTCCTCCCACGGGAGAGAATGCCCCGAGCCTCGACCACATCGAGCACACGCTGACGGCCGGGTACGCGCGGGCGCTGGCGCTGGAGGCCGAGCGCTGGCGACTGGAGCGCAAGATCGCCCACATCGTGGCGAAGCTCGGCGCCGATGCGAGTCAGCAGAGGGCCACGGAGCTCGCACAGCTCGGCAAGCGGCTCTCCAGCGCCGACGTCGACCTCACGCAGCTACGCCGGCTGCTCTCGTCACTGCGTAGCCGCGCGAACGAAGCGCGCGCCACGCCCGGCTAGACGATTCCGCTCCTCACCGCGTAGACAGCCGCCTGAATGCGGTTGTCGATCTGCAGCTTCATGAGGATGTTGGAGATGTGGTTCTTGACGGTCTTTGGGCTGATGTGAAGCTCGCTCGCGATCATCGCGTTGTCCTTGCCGTTCGCGATCAGCTTCAGCACCTCGATCTCGCGTTCCGACAGCTCGGCGCGGATCGCGCTCTCGATCTCCGGCTGCGTGCTCGAGGCGCGGATGCGCTGCAGCACCTTCGCGGCGATCACCGGTGAGATGAGGGACTCGCCCAGCGAAGCGGCGCGAATCCCTGCGATCAACTCCTGGATCGACGCGTCCTTGAGCAGATAGCCGCACGCGCCGGCCATGATCGCGTCGATGACGTCGTTGTCCTGATCCGAGATCGTCAGCATCAGGACACGCGTCAGCGGTGCGATCGTCGAGATGTGGCGCGTCGCCTCGACGCCGCCCATGCCGGGCATGTTCAGATCCATGACGACGACGTCGGGCGCGACCTCGCGGACGATCCTGAGTGCCTCCTGGCCGGCCGCCGCTTCCCCGACGATGTGGACGCCCTCGTCTTCGAGGAGGTTGCGGAGACCGCTCCGGAACAGGTCGTGGTCGTCGACGATCAGGACGCGGACATCGTCGAGCGCCTGCTCGTCCAATCTTGCGGGTGTGCTCATCCTGGCGTCGCCTTCGATCGAAGCGGCGGGAGAAGTTTAGTGAAGGGTGATCGTAACGGTGCGACGGCCCCACGCAAGTGCGTCGGCGAGGGTGGGGAACCACAGGTCGACCGTGTACCCCTGGACGGCGCTGCCCGTGTCCGCCGCGACGCCCTCGCCGTAGCCCGGGATCGTCATCCGAGCTCCGAGCGGGATTACGACCGGATCGACCGCGACGACACCCGGGCCGACGGGTAGGCCCGTCGAGGTGTGGCCCGGCAGCGAGTAGCCCGTCGCGCTGACGGTCAGCGTGCGCGTGCCGACCGCGAGCGGAGCAGGCGTCGGGGCAGTGATGGCCGCGCTATGTGCCTGGACCGTCTGCGCCCGCTCGACGACCCGTCGCGCCCGGGAGTCGAGCGAGGCGATCTCCCGTGCGTTCAGCCGTCTCTGGCGCGCAAGGGAAGCGATGTAGGCGACGTGTTCCGCCCGTGTGTGTGCGAGGGCCGTCATTGCTTGCTCCGCCCGTGCCGCGAGCGCCTGAGCTTCGCGCAGGTTCGAGGCGAGCTTCGCGGCGAGGCGGTCGAGCTTCGCACGGCCCTGCTGGGAATCCGTCACCGCTCTTGCACCCTGCCGAGCGCTCCGGTCCAGATCCTCCAGCCGGCTGACCGCATCGTCCAGCGAACTCGCCCCGAGCAGAACCGCAAGCGCGCTCGGCTCGCCTTCCTCGTAGAGCGTCAGCAAACGGTTGCCAAGGAGGCGCTGGGAGGCGCGCAGGTTGCCGGCGACGATGGCCGCTTCTTTCCGGATCCGCTGCTCCTCCGTTCGAAGCGCATCGGCGCGGTTGCGCAGACGTGCCAGGTCGCTGCGGGCCCGTGCCAGCCGCGAGTCGAGCGCGTAAAGGCCCAGAAGAGCCCTGTGTGACCTGGCCGAGAGTCTCGCCTGCTCGCGGCGCAGGACCGCTCCGCCCTTCCGGTCGGCCCCTGCCGCCCCGGAGAGGAAAGCGCCGAGCAGGAGCGCTGTCACAAGCCCCAGCACGAGCGCGAGGCGGCTCTCCCTGCGCCAGCGCACGAGGCGAGACCCTAGCTAATCCGCCAACTTTCGGCCCTTTCAGAAATGGGGACGATTGACGATGTTTAAGCCTGGAAAACCGTCCTAAACGGCCACTTTGTGCGGTCCTCTCACATGGGAGAATTGGCAACTTTTAGGCCTAGAAAGCGGTTGCAGACGTCCGGAGTCGTTGCTAGGGTGCCGAACTTGTGACGTACCGGCCCCCTCCGGTGCGCCCGTCGACCCCGATCTTCCCGGCTGGTGGCTAGCGGCAAGAGGCGGCAGGCGCAGGCGTTTCTCGTCGCCGCAGTCGCGCTGTGCGCGACAGCGTCAGCGAGCGGTGATCCCGGCAGCGTCGCCGGCAAGCAGGCCCAGGCCCAGCAGGTGCTGGGGCAGGTCCAGCAGATCGACCGCAGCCTTGGTGCCGCGGTGGAGACGTACAACCTTGCGAACGTCCGCCTGCAGAAGATCGAGGGCGATCTCCGGGAGAACAGGAAGCAGCTGAAGCTCGCGCGCGCGAACCTCACGATCGCGCAGGACTCGCTCGCCGGGCGGCTCGTGACCGCCTACACCTCGACGGACGACACTTCCACGCTTGCCGTCCTGCTCGGGTCGACGTCGTTCGAAGATCTGCTGAACAGGGTGGAGGCGATCAACTCGACCTCCCAGCAGGACGCGAGCATCGTCCGGCAGATCACGTCGTTCCGGGCGGCGATCCAGCGGCACCGCATCGAGTTGCGGACCGCGCACGCGGAGCAGCAGCGCGTCGTCGCGCAGAAGGCGGCGCAGAAGCGGGCGATCGAGTCGAAACTGGCCGCACGCCGCCAGTTGCTCTCGTCGATCAAGGGCGAGATCGCGCGCATGAAGGCGGCGGAGCTTGCGCAGCAGCGGCAGCTCGCCGCGGTGGCACGGTCACGGCTGACCGGACAGACGGTGCCCGTCGTCGAGGGTGTCGGCGTGGGCGCCTCCACCCCCGAAGGCTCGACGGTCGCCCCGCCGAACGTCCACGGAGGCGTCGTCGGAATCGCGATGCGCTACCTTGGCGTTCCGTACGTCTGGGGAGGCGCAAGTCCACGCGGGTTCGACTGCTCCGGACTCGTCGTGTACGCGTTCGCGCAGATCGGCGTCTCGCTGCCGCACAGCTCGTACGCTCTGTTCGGCATGGGGACACCGGTCTCGTACGACCAGCTGCAACCCGGTGACCTTGTCTTCTTTGCCGGGGCCAGCCACATGGGCATCTACATCGGCGGGGGCCAGTTCATCCACGCGCCGCACACGGGCGACGTCGTGAAGATCTCGCCGATGAGCGGCTGGTACGCCTCGACGTTCGCGGGCGCCCGCCGGGTCTAGCACACGCCCCGCGGCGACTAGGCTGAGCGGCCCGCGGGCCGCAGCTCCAACATCGCAAGCAGGAGGAGTGCCGCGGCCGCCGCTGCCGCGCCGAGCACGAACGGCGCGCGCGGGCTCACGTGTGACCAGAGGAGGCCGGCACCGATGCTCGCGACGAGGAGCGCTCCCCCGCTCGCCGCGGCGAAGAGGCCGTAGGCGGTCCCGGCGACTCCGGCCGGGGCGCGATCGCCGACCCACGCCTTCGCCACTCCTTCCGTGGCGGCGATGTAGGCGCCGTAGACGGCGAAGAGAGGCCAAACCGCCCAGTCCGCGGGGGCGAACGCGAAGCCGAGGTAGACGAGTGCGAACGTGGCGAGCCCGCCCGCGAGCACGGCGGCGCGGGGCACTCGGTCGGAGAGAGCACCCAGGGGCCAGGAGAGGGTCGAGTAGACGAGGTTGTAGGCGGCGTACGCCAGAACCGTGAGCGTGAAGTCGAGTCCGAGGTTCTTGGAGCGCAGGATGAGGAAGACATCGCTCGAGTTCCCGACCGAGAACACCACCCAGATTCCGAGCGCGATCCAGAACGAGGTGGGGAGTCGCCGCGCGGGACCTGTCGGCATGACCTCCGCGCGCGCCGGCGGTGGCGCCTCATGGATCGCGCGCAGCAGCAGAAGGGTCGCGAATCCCGGGACGACCGCGACCCACAACACGCTTCGGAGGGACATCCCCACAGACAGGAGCGCAACGGCGACGAGCGGCCCGATCACCGCGCCCGCGGTGTCCATGGCACGGTGGTACCCGAAGCTCGCCCCCAGCAGCGGCGGCGGGGTCGAGTCGCGGATGAGCGCGTCGCGCGGCGCGGTACGCGCCGCCTTTCCCGCGCGATCGACGAGGCGCGCGCCGAGGACGATGCCCCACACGTTTGCGGCCGCCAGCAGCGGTCGCGAGGCGGCGGTCAGGCCGTAGCCGGCCACGATCCACGGTTTGCGGCGCCCGCCTGCCCGGTCGGACAACCAACCCGCGATCCCGCGCAAGCCGACGGCAACGCCCTCCGCGATCCCTTCGATCACGCCGACGACGGCGAACGAGGCGCCCAGCACCGACCGGAGGAACAGGGGCACGATGGGATACGCGAGCTCGCTCCCGAGGTCGTTGGCGAACGAGACCCAACCGAGCGCGCGCACGTTCTTCGGCAACGCACGACGCGCAGCTCCGATCCGCGCCGCTGCGATCAGGAGTAGAGCGCCTCGATCTCGGCCGCGAAGTGCTCCTGACAGACTCGCCGCTTCAACTTGAGCGTCGGTGTCACCTCGCCTTCCTCGACGCTGAAGTCCCGCGGCAGGATCGCAAACCGCTTGATCTGCTCGAAGCGGGAGAGATCGAGGTTGACGTCCTCGACCGCACGCTCGACCTGTTCCCGGGCATCGTCCTGAACGACCTCTTCGGCGAGCGTGATGAGCGCGGCGAGGTAGGGGCGGCGGTCGCCGACGACGAGCGCCTGCGAGACGACCGGGTGTGTCTTGAGCGCGTTCTCGAGGTTCTGCGGCGCGACGTTCTTGCCGCCGGCGGTGACGAGGATGTCTTTCTTGCGGTCCGTGATCGTGAGGAAGCCGTCATCGTCGATGTGGCCGACGTCACCGGAACGCAACCAGCCGTCTCCGGGCAGGACCTCGCGCGTCGCGTCCTCGTCCTTGAAGTACCCCCCGAAGATCGTTTCCGACTTGATCAGCACTTCGCCGTCGTCGGCGATGCGCAGCTCGACCCCGGGGAGCGGCGGACCGACCGTGCCGAAGCGGTAACGCGTCGGCCGGTTGATGGTCGCGCCCGTGGTGCACTCGGTGAGGCCGTAGCCCTCCAGAACGAGAACGTCGAGTGCGTGGAAGAATTCGATGATCTCCTTCGCAAGCGGCGCGCCTCCCGAGACGGCGATGCGGAGGTTGCCTCCGAGGCGTGCCTTCACCTTGGAGTAGACCAGGCGGTCGGCAACTCGGTGACGGAGCGCGAGTCCGCGCGGAATGGAGCGGTCCTCAAGTCGGAACGCGCTCACTTCCCGGCCTACGCGTAGCGCCCAGTCTATGAGCCGTTGCTTGATCCCAGTCGCCTCGCCGAACTTCGTCGTCACGGTTGTGTGGACCTTCTCGAAGACGCGAGGGACGCTCGGAAAGACAGTCGGCCTGACTGCGGGCAGCGCGTCCGCGACGGCATAGGGATCGGGACAGAACGCGATCGTGTACCCGATGTGCGCGCCCAAGAGGACCATGCACCGTCCGAAGTTGTGGGCGAGCGGCAAGAAGAGGAGCATCAGATCGTCGCTGACGGTGAAGTCCTCGACCTGCCGCACCTCGTCGACCATCACGTAGTAGTTGCGGTGGTGGATCATGCACGCCTTCGGTGGACCGGTCGTTCCTGAGGTGTAGATGTACGTGAAGAGATCGTCTTCGCCGATGGCGGCCGCGGCCTGCTCGACCGCCTCTGGATGTTCCCGCGCGTGCTCGCGGCCGCGCGAGCGGAGGTCGTCGAGGTCGGCGAACGTCAGGACGTGCTCGAGCTCGAGGCCGTCCAGCTTGGCGCGCTGCGTCTCGTCCTCGCAGAGCACGCCGACGGCTTCGGAGTGCTCGGTCACGTAGACGGCGTCCTTCGGCGAGCTGTTCATGTAGATCGGGGCGGCGACGGCGCCGATGAGGCCGAGCGCGAAGTCGAACAGGGCCCATTCGAGCCGGGTCGACCCCAGGATCCCGAACGCGTCGCCTTTGCCGATCCCCAGCGCCAGGAGCCCGTGCGCTATCTCGTCGACCGCGCGGCCGGCCTCGGCCCACGAGACCTCGCGCCATTCGTCACCTTCCTGGACGAGGTACGCCGTCCCGGCGGGATCGCGCGAGACCGCCTCCTGCCAGAGGCGGGCGATGGTGCGGGTGCCGGTCACCGTGGTCGTTGCCACCGACCCATCGTAATCTGGGAGGGAAGCGACGCCGGAGGGCGAAACAGCCCGGTCCCTCTACAATTCCAAGGCGGCCCCATGCGCACTATCTGGAACGGATCAATCTCCTTTGGCCTGGTCAACATCCCCGTCGGCCTGGCCCTCGCGACGACGCCGAAGGCGAAGCAGTCGGATGTCAGCTTCCGCACGCTCCATCGCGAGTGCAAGACGCCGATCCGCCAGAAGCGCTGGTGCCCAACCCACGAGCGTGAGGTCGGCCCCGACGAGATCGTCAAGGGCTGGGAGGTCGCCAAGGGCGAGTTCGTGATCGTCGAGGACACGGATCTCGAAGCGATCGCGCAGCACGACGAGTCCCGTTCGATCGACATCACGCGCTTCGTCGATCTCGACGAGGTCGATCCTGTCTACCTCGACCGCACGTACTACCTCGCTCCGGCGAGCGCACCCGCGCAGCGCCGTCCCTACGTCCTGCTGCTGGAGGCCATGAAACAGGCGGGCATGGGCGGGATCGGACGCTTCGTTCTGCGCGGTGCGGAGTACTTCTGCTTGATCCGCCCGAAGGGTGACGCGCTCGTGCTGGAGACGCTCTTCCTCGCCGAGGACGTGCGCTCGCAGGCCGAGATCGAGGAGGCCGTCGCCGGCACGGAGGTGAAGGAGGCCGAGCTCAAGCTCGCCCAGCAGGTGATGCAGAGCCTCGTCGCCGAGTTCGATCCGTCGGAACTCGAGAGCCAGTACCGCAGTGACCTCCGGCAGCTACTCGAGGCGAAGCTCGAGGGCCAGGAGATCGCAAAGCCGGAGCCCGTGCCCGAGGCGCCGGTCGTCGACCTGATGGAAGCGCTGAAGCGCAGTGTCGCCGAGGCGAAGGGCAAGACGACGGCCGCCTCGAAGCCGAAAGCCGCCCCGAAGAGCGGCTCTCGAAGCCGGCGTCAGCCGGCACGGAAGTCTGCTTAGGGTTTAGTGCTTCTGAAGCACACCTAGCGCCTCGAGCTGGGCCTGGAACAGCGTCTTGTCGATCTTGCCCTGGTAGATGGGCACGCCTTCCTCGACGCAGACGCGGATGACCTCCTGGCGGTCGATCCCGAGTTCCTTCGACAGCTCCTCGGGCGTGAGGTGGTTCGGCATTGACGCTCCTCTCTCGTGCACGAAAAAGCCCGCCTGCGCAACGCGCTCAGCGGGCTAGTTCGAACCTCCATATGTCGGTGCCGGATTCAACGGGCCGGCCCTCCCAAAGCATTCATTACCTCCAAGGATAATCGGCCCTGGTGACGGACGCAAAGCTGGCCGGGCTCGAGGAGCGCTTTGCCGAGATCAAGGCCGTCCGGATGCGGTATTTCGTCGGTGGTGACGGCCCTCCGCTCGTGCTCGTTCACGGGCTGGGCGGGGCCGCCTCCAACTGGACGGAGCTGGCGCCGCTGCTGGCAGGACGGCACCGCTTGCTCGTTCCGGATCTCCCCGGGCACGGTGGCTCGAGCGCGCTTCCGGCCGTTTCCGGGCTCGAGCCGTTCGCCGACCGCGTGGCGCTGGTCGCCGAACGGGAGGGGATGCTGCCCGCTCCCGTCATCGGACACTCGCTCGGAGGGATGGTGGTCTTGCGACTCGCCCTCCGTCGGCCTGCGGACGTCCAGGCAGTCGTCCTCGCGGGCGCGGCCGGCCTGAGCATCGGCAACGTCTGGGGACGGCAGCTGCTGTCCTTGTTCACATCGGTTCGGCCCGGCCGGCTCGCCGGCCGCTATCGGGGTTGGGTATCGCGGTCGCGCCTGTTGCGCCGGCTCGTGTTCGGGTTCGTGTCGGTCGCCGACCCGATCGGGCTGACGGACGAGGCCGTCGAGGGTTTCCTCGCGGCGCAGTTGCTGCACACCGACGTGGACAGCGCCTGGCAGGCGCTCCGGGTCGACGATCCCCGTCAGGAGCTCGAAGCCGTTCGCTGTCCGGTGCTCGTCCTGTGGGGCGCGGAGGACGTCCAGCTGCCGCTCGACGATGCGTTCGAGTACACGCGGCGCCTACGTGCACGTCTGCGCGTCATACCCGGTTGCGGCCACCTCCTGATCGGCGAGCGACCCGACGTGTGCGCGAGAGCGATCGATGACTTTCTAGGCGACCGCGGCCTCGAAGGGCACCACCTCCGCAGCTGACTCAGACGGGGGCGGCGACGACAAGAACTCGATGCGACGCGCAACGACTTCCACCATGCTCCGCTTCTGGCCCTCGTCCTCCCAGGTGCGATACCTCAGCCGGCCCTCGACCCCGATCCTGCGTCCCTTCGCCAGATAGTCCGCGCAGAGCTGCGCCTGCCGATCCCACACGGCGATCCGGAAGAAATCGGCATTGTCGCTCTTCCCATTGCGATCCACGGCGAGCCTGAACGTCGGGAGCCGGCGCCGGAAGCGGCTACTCTTTGTGCCTTCTCCGGGGTGTGGCGCAGCCTGGTAGCGCGCTCCGTTCGGGTCGGAGAGGTCCCCAGTTCAAATCTGGGCACCCCGATCGGGACGCGGGGGAACCGATGGTTCCCCCGCGACTCGCTTCTAGGCGGCAGCAGCCGCGTGTAGAGCGTGGCGCCTCCGGGCGACGGTCAGCGTCACGAGCGTGACCGCCACAGCGGCAACGGCCACTCCGACGCCCCACCAGACGCCGCTGATGTTGTCGTCCCAGCCGACGGCGCGGTCGACCGAGAAGCGTCCCGGTCCGATCGCGGAAACCGTGACGGCGACGGTGAGCAGCGAGAGCGGGAACTCGTAGCCGCCGTTCGTGTTGAAGAACCCTTTCGGCCAGTGCACGAGGCCGATCACGTTTAGCATCACGATCGCAATTCCGAGCGCGGCAAGAGGCGTGAGAAATCCGGCTGCAGAGATTGTTGCTAGCTCAAGTACCCCTGCGCAAGCGTGACCACAAGCGAAAGAGGAGGCTCGGCGGGCGGCTTCGGCGGGCGGCCTGCTCGCGCGCGAGCGCGCGCTTCGCCCAGGCGCGCTCACGCATCGATCGAGTGGGATAGCGCGGCTTCCAGTAGACCGGGCTCACGGACGGAGGGTACGTCCTCCGGTCTGCGTCCACGGGGCCCAAGGCTATTCTGCGGCCATGCCGGATCGAATCCGCGTTGCGTGCGTGCAGATGACGAGTGGCGCCGACAAGCCGGCGAACCTTGCAACGGCCGAGCGGCTCGTTTCGCAGGCTGCAGCCACGGGCGCCGACGTCGTCGTTCTGCCCGAGAAGTGGAACGCGATCGGCGACGCGGCCGTCTCGCATGCGACCGCAGAGCCGATCGAGGGCGGCGAATCGGTGGAGGCAATGTCGCGCTGGAGCCGGCAGCACGGGATCACGCTCGTCGGGGGCTCGATCACGGAACGACGTGAAGGTCGCGAGAAGCTCTCGAACACGTCGCTCGTCTTCGATCCCGAGGGTCAGATCGTCGCCGCGTACCGGAAGATCCACCTCTTCGACGTCGAGGTCGGCGGGGTCGTCTACCGCGAATCCGAGGCTGAGGAGCCGGGCGAGGAGCCCGTGGTTGCGGAGATCGAGGACTGGAAGCTCGGCCTTTCGGTTTGCTACGACATCCGCTTTCCGGAGCTCTACCGCATCCTTGCGCTCGAGGGTGCGGAGCTTGTCACCGTGCCCGCGCACTTCACCACACCGACGGGCAAGGATCACTGGCACGTTCTGCTCCGCGCGCGGGCGATCGAGAACCAGCTCTACGTCGCCGCCGCCGCCCAGATCGGCGAGACGTTGCCGGGCAGGCCCGCGTACGGGCGCTCGCTGATCGCCGATCCTTGGGGGATCGTGGTTGCGCAAGCGCCGGACGCGGAGACGGTAATCGCGGCGGAGCTCGACCTCGTACATCTGCGCGACATCCGCGCGAAGCTTCCTTCGCTGGCCAACCGGCAGGCCAACGCGTACCGGTGGCCGACGCCGGTCTGACGCACGGCGTCTGGTTCGAGCGCGTCTCCGACCTCGTCAAGGAATGTGCAGAGGAGTGGGGGCTGCGGCTCGGCGAGCCGTACCTTGCGGGCGCGGCCGGATACACCGTCCGCGCCGACCTTCCGGACGGCACGCCCGCCGTCCTGAAGCTGATCTATCCGCATCGCGAGTCCGAGCACGAGGCGGAAGCCCTTGCGCTCTGGAACGGCGAAGGCGCGGTGCGACTGCTCGAGCGCGACGAAGGGCGGTCGGCGATGGTGATCGAGCGCTGTGAGCCGGGGACGAGGCTGGCGGAGATCGACGCGGACGAGGCGCTCGACGTGCTGATCGGGTTGTCGCAGCGGTTGTGGAAGACGGCGGGCGAACCCTTCCACACTCTCGCGGACGAGGCGGCGTGGTGGGCCGGATACCTTCCGCGCGAGTGGGAGCGCGCGGGCCGGCCGCTCGAGCGCAGCCTCCTTGACGCCGCCACCGACGCCTTGCTGCAGCTTTCGAGCTCCCAGGGAGAGCCAGTCCTGCTCCACCAGGACCTGCACGCCGAGAACGTCCTTGCCGCGCAGCGTGAGCCCTGGTTGGTGATCGACCCGAAGCCCCTTGTCGGGGAGCGCGAGTTCAGCGTTGCGCCGATCGTGCGCTCATTCGAGCTCGGTGCGAGGCGAGAGGATGTCCTGCACCGGCTCGACCGCCTCACGTCGGAGCTCGGCCTCGACCGCGAACGCGCGCGCTGGTGGACGATCGGCCAGACCGTCGCCTGGGCCTTCGACACAAAGTTCCAGGACCAGCACCTACAGACGGTTCGCTGGTTGCTCGAGGATGCGTAATGGATCTCCGTGCCGTTCTCTTCGACGTCGACTTCACGCTCTGCCGGCCGGGCCCGGAATTGTCGGCTGACCGCTATGCCCGCGTCGCCGCGCGCCACGGCGTCACGCTCGCCGCCGATCGCTACGAGCAGGCGCGCGAGGCGGCCGTCCTCAATCTGAAGCGGCATCCGGAGCTGTTCCACGACGAGTCGATCTGGCATCGCTTCACGGAGGAGATCTTCATCGGCATGGGCGGACCGCGCGAGATCGCGTCCGAGTGCGCGAGCGAGATCGAGAGGGGCTGGGAGGTGTCGGAGAACTTCGAGCTGTTCGAGGACGCGATCCCGGTGTTGGAGGAGCTGCGCGCGGCGGGGCTTCGCATCGGCGTCGTCTCGAACGGCATCCGCGACCTCAGGGAGTTCGTCGCGCACCACCGGCTCGACGTGGACGCGATCGTCGACTCACGCTCGCACGGCCGCGTCAAGCCGCACCCCACGATCTTCCAGGCCGCGCTCGACCTGCTCGGAGTAGAAGCTGTCGATGCAGTCATGGTCGGCGACTCGCTGGAGGAGGACGTCGAGGGCGCGCGTGCGCTGGGGATGCGCGCGATTCTGATCGACCGCGAAGACCGTCATCCAGACGTCGAGGAGCGTCTGACCGATCTCTACGGCCTTCCGGCGGCGCTCGGCCTCAGCCGACCCGGTTGACCCGGTTACGATCCGGTCGTGCCCGCCTGGCTGATCTGGGCGATTGCGGCCGTGCTGCTGACGGTCGGCGAGATCTTCACGCCGGGCATGTTCTTTCTCGGGCCTGTTGCCCTCGCCGCCGTCGCGGCCGCCGTTGTCGCGGTGGTCGGCCTCGGCGGCGTGCTGCAGCTACTCGTATTCATCGCCGGCTCGGTCGCATCCGTCTGGATCCTGCGGCCGATCGCCAAGCGGCATCTCCATATGCCGGCGGCGCTTCGAACGGGGACAGCGGCACTCGAGGGCACGAAGGGCGTTGTCGTGCAGCGCGTGGACGTCAATGGCGGCCGAGTCCGCATCGGGGGCGAGGAATGGTCCGCGCGTGCCTACATGGAGGATCAGGTGCTCGAGCCGGGCACTCGTGTGGAGATCGTCAAGATCGAGGGCGCAACCGCGCTCGTCTATGAGTAAGGAGAAGAGATGACCGCTGGCCTGATCGTCCTACTCGTCGTTGCGGCATTCGTGCTGCTCACGCTCGGGCGCACGATCCGCATCGTCCCGCAGGCTCGTGCCGGCGTCGTCGAGCGCCTCGGGCGGTACTCGCGCACGCTCTCGCCCGGGCTGGCGATCGTCGTCCCCTTCATCGATCGCGTGCGCGAGATGATGGACCTGCGCGAGCAGGTCGTCTCGTTCGATCCGCAGCCCGTGATCACCGAGGACAACCTGGTAGTCAGCATCGACACCGTCATCTACTTCCAGGTCACAGACGCGAAGGCCGCGACGTACGAGATAGCCAACTACATCCAGGGGATCGAGCAGCTGACCGTGACGACGCTCCGCAACGTCATCGGCGGAATGGCGCTCGAGAAGACGCTGACGTCACGCGACGAGATCAACAACCAGCTTCGGGGCGTTCTCGACGAGGCGACCGGGAAGTGGGGGATCCGCGTCAACCGCGTCGAGCTGAAGGCGATCGATCCGCCGGGGTCGATCAAGGAAACGATGGAGAAGCAGATGCGCGCCGACCGGGAGAAGCGCGCCGCGATCCTTACCGCGGAGGGTGTCAAGCAGTCCCAGATCCTGACCGCGGAAGGGGAGAAGCAGAGCGCGATCCTTCGCGCCGAGGGTCAGAAACAGGCGGCGATTCTCAAGGCGGAGGGCCAGGCGAAAGCGATTGACACGGTGTTCCGTGCGATCCACGAAGGGGATCCGGACCCCAAGCTCCTCGCCTACCAGTACCTCCAGGTGCTGCCGCAGATCGCGCAGGGCGAGTCGAACAAGGTCTGGATCATCCCGAGCGAGGTCACGCAGGCGCTCGGTCAGCTGACCCAGGCGCTACCCGGGAACGCACGCCCCGAGGCATAGGAGCGCGCCCAACTGCAGGCGCAGGCTTGCCCGCGTCGGCCACGGCCGTTCCGGCCGTGGCCGGGGGCTGTCCCCAGACGGGTCCGTTCGGGACGCGGCCTGGCCAGGTCTGGCCCGGACGAGATGGGTGTGACGAATGTGTGACCTTTCTTCCACGGCCGGCCGGAGTGGACGGGACTCAACGCTGGGATCCCGCATATCTTCGACGGCGGCACGCCGCGGTCCGGATCCTGAAAGGGACATGCCTCCGGCTGTGCGGCCGCGACCAGCGGCTACGTCCTCTGTCTCAGCCGCCGACGAGCTTCGACAGATCGACGACCTGGCTCTCACGCGGTGGGGCGATGTTCGCTCGCACGCCGAAGTCGTAGAGATCCTCGGTCATCGTCATCGTTATCGGTGTGCCGAGCTGCGCGCCCATCGATATGTCGACCTTGATCCTGCGGACGCGCCCCTGCGAATCGATCCACGCTTCCGCGGGATACGAATCGACGCCTGTTACCTGAATCATCTTCTCGAGCGCCTTACGGAGATCCTTGTTGCCTTTCGCGAGTCGCTTCAGATCGACGCGCAACGCGTAATGCGTCGTGAGGACACCGCGCACCCGGTCGTAGTTGATGACTCGGGAGCCGCTCGACGCCATCAGCATCCGCAGCGTCTGGGACGGATCGGCCTGATTCGCGTTCATCAACCCGCCTAGGTCGATGCCCTGCTTGTCGGCCAGTTTCGCAAGATCCATCTTGACCCACGTGCCTGCGCGCACGCCCGGGAACATCGACGACCGCATGTAGACGATGAACCCGTCCTTGCCGTCGAAGATCATCTCCATCGTCGGATTCGCGCCGAGCTGCGCCTGGGCCGCCGGCGGCAGACTGAACGTCATGTTCATCCAGCCCGACTTCGACCGCCCGTCGAACAGCCCGCGGCCTGCGAACGACATCGTCCCCATGTTTGCGACGGTCATCGACGCAGTGAACTCGACACGTACGGAAGTCGAGTCGGCTGTCTTGTCGGCGGCGTTGGCGACCGGATCGAAGGCAAACGTGTCGCCCCCGCAGCCGACGAAGGCCGTGGTGCAGAGCGCGAGGCAAAGCAGGCAAAGGACGCGGCGCACAGACATCCGCCTCAGAGATCGTCCTCGCTTTCGGAGCTTGCCATCCCTCGAATGAGGCCGAGCTCGGCGCGCCAGCGCTCCGTATGCTCTCCGAGGCCCGGTGCTTGCTCGGCCGGCTGCTCTTCGCCCAGCCACGCTGCGGCTTCCTCGAGGGTCGCGACCGGCCCGGCCATCACGTCCTCGCCCTCGAAGACCTGCAGCCAGTCGTGGAGCGGGCGTTCACGGAAAACTGCGGCGAGCTCGGCAGCCAGCGACTCCTGATCCTCGTCGTAGTGGCGTTCCACGAGGTCCGGGCGACCGATCAGCTCGCAGAGTCGCCGCCAGAACTTCGGCTCGACCGGAGTGATCGTGAGGAATCGGCCGTCGGCGGTCTCATAGATCCGGTAACACGCGAGTCCTCCGGTCAGCGTGCGCTCCGGCTCGCTGTGCAGGCGGTGCGCGGCAAGTCGATGTGCGTTCTGTGTCATCGGGACGACGATGCGCGCGCCAAGACCCGTTCGCTCTCGCTCGAGCAATGCGCCGAGTATCTCGATGACCGCATAGAGGGCACCGCCCGCCAGGTCCGCGATCTGCACCGGCGGAAGCGCAGGAGCCGTGTCGGCGAGAAGGCCCGCCCAACCGACGTAGTTGAGGTCGTGACCCGCGCGTCTCTCACCGTCGCCGAAGCCCGTCACCGAGCAATACACGACCGTGTCGGGAACGTCGGTCGCGCCGATGCCGAGTCGCTCGGCAACGCCGGGGCGGAAACCCTCCAGCACGACGTCCGCGCGTGAGCACAGTTCGGGCCCAAGGCGGGGGTCGCTTTCGAGATCCCAGACGACGGACTGCTTGCCGGCATTGAGCGCGGCGTCCCACCCGGGCGCAACCGACCGCAGCGGATCACCCTCAGGCGTCTCGACCCGCACGACACGTGCGCCGAGCCGCAACAGCTCACGGCTGGCGAAGGGGCCGGGCAGGTAGCGCGTGAAATCGACGACCAAGAGGCCGCGTAGCACCACTGGGCGACGCTACCACTACACTCATCCCGTTGACTGACCGTTCAACAAGCCAGGAGGACAAGCGGCGGCTCATCCTCGACGCGGCCGTGCGCGTGTTCGCGCGCAAGGGCTACCACACGTGCCGCGTCGGCGACATCGCCGAGGAGGCCGGCGTGGCCCACGGGCTGCTCTACCACTACTTCCGTTCGAAGGAAGAGCTGCTCGAGACGATCTTCCGCGAGACCTGGCGCGACGTCCTGGACGCGGTCCGCTCGGTCGAGGAAACCGACGAAACTGCGCGGGAGCGACTCGCCGGGATCGCCAAGATCCTGTTGCGGGCCTGGCGCCGGGATCCCGACCTCGTGCGCGTGCTCGTTCGCGAGGTGACCCGCAGCTCGCACCTCCAGCAGCGGATCGAGGAAATCGACCAGGCGTTCGCGGGGCTGGAGCGGATCATCGCCCGCGGCCAGGAGGAGGGCGAGTTCCGCGCAGACGTCGATCCGCGCATGGTCAGCTATGTCTTCTACGGTGCGCTCGAGGAGATCCTGACGGGCTGGGTGCTCGGTCAGCTCGAGGACGGAGACGAGCAGGTCGCGCTCGCCGAGCAGACGGTGATCGAGGTCGTCTGCAGCGGACTGGCGCGCGAACGCGAGGCCGCGACTCTCTAAGAGGTGTCGCAGCTCATCGCCGAAGCTGCTCGGCGTTCGCCCGCCGTGCGGCGCAGCCTCTTCTGGACGCTCGGGCTCGGAGCGTTCGGGCTCGCGTTCTCGATCACGACGACGGCGGCCTATCTGCCACCGCTGCTGCACCGCTTCACGACGTCGGGAACGCTGATCGGCCTCGTGCTCGGCGCGGAGGGCGTCTTCGCGCTCGCGCTCTCCCCCGTGATCGGACCGTGGAGCGACACGTTCCACACGCCGCTCGGGCGGCGCCGTCCCTTCATGCTCGCGGCGCTCGGTCCGCTGGGCTTCTGCCTGCTGCTGATGCCGTTCATGCCGAATCTCTGGACGACGACGCTGATCGTCCTCGCGTTCTTTTTCGCCTACTACGTGTACGAGCCGCCGTATCGCGGGCTGTACCCGGACCTCTTGCCGTCATCGACCTACGGGCGCGCGCAGGGCATTCAGCACGTGCTGCGCGGAATCGCGCTCGGCTCGGCGCTCGTGGGTGGAGGCTTCCTGCTCAAGGCCTGGCACGCGGCGCCGTTCGTGCTCGCGGCGGTGGTGACCACTGCGGCATGCGGCGCGACGATCCTGTGGGTCTCCGAGGACGGCGGGCACGGCCGGGTCTTCGACGGCGTCGGCGCGTATTTCAAGCGCAGCTGGCGCATCCTGCATGAGGAAAAGGAAGTACGCCGCTTCCTGCTCGCAAACGCCGCCTGGGAGGGAACCTTTGCCGCGGCGCGCACCTTCGTCGTGTTGTACGTCATCGACGGTTTGCACCAGTCGAAGGCGATCTCGTCCGCGCTGCTCGGCGCTGTGGCGACTGGCTACGTCATCGCAGCGGTGATCGCCGGCCGACTCGGGGACCGCTTCGGGATCGCGAGGGTGATCTTCTTCGCGTCGTTCCTGTACGGCGGCGGGTTTCTCGTCGCAGGCATCGCAACGACGTGGCACGACTGGTACTTCGCTCTGATCGTCCCGGTCGCGGTTGCGGGCGGGACCGTGATGACGCTCGCCTGGGGGCTGCTGTTCAAGCTCATGCCGCCGCAGCACCGCGGCGCCATCTCCGGGCTCGCGACGACGACGAAAGGTCTGGGGCTTCTGCTTGGTGCACCTGTCGCCGGCGCCGCGATCGACCTCGCGCGGCCCTTCATGCACTCGACCGACGGCTACCAGATCCTCTGGCCGGTTTGCGGCATCCCGATCCTGGCGGCGATCCCGCTGGTCGCGCACATGATGCGCGTCGAGCCCAGCGGCAAGGTCGAGCCGACCCTCGGCTGATGCCGCTCTGGGACCGCCTGCGCGGCCTCGACCTCGTCGTCGAAGGTTTCGCGACGAAGCGGCGCTCCGTCGACGTCTCGTCGGAGTTCACCCGGGTGACGACGACCATCGTCCTGTCCGGCGACGGACAGGAAGGTCGAGGCGAGGACGTCACCTACACGGCCGAGGACCACGACTGGTTTCCGGTGCTCGAGACACCTCGCCGGACCACGCTCGGTGACCTCTCGGCGGAGCTCGAGAGCCATCGGCTCTTCGAAGCCCAGCCGAAGATGGAGGCCTTCGCCGACTACAGGCGGTGGGCATTCGAGAGCGCGGCGCTCGATCTCGCGCTGCGGCAGAACGGTCTCTCGCTCGGTGCGGCCGTCGAGCGCGAGTACCGCCCGGTCCGTTTCGTCGTCTCCACGCGCGGCGATGCCTTCGCGTGGCTCGAGCACAATCCGCAGCTCGAGCTCAAGCTCGATCCCGACAACGACTGGGACCGTCCTCTCATGGAGAGGCTCGCCGCGACCGAACGCGTGCGCGTGCTCGACTTCAAGTCGTACTACGTCGGGACGCCGGTCGACGTCGTTCCCGATCCTGAGCTCTATCGGACTGCCGTGGAGCTCTTTCCCGAGGCTGTGCTCGAAGACGCGTCGCTCGAGGGCGAATGCGGCGCAGCGCTCCAAGGAGAAGAGCGCCGGCTCAGCTTCGACGCGCCGATCCATTCTGTCGCGGACGTGCGCGCGTTACGGGTCAAGCCCGGCTGGCTCAACATCAAGCCGTCCCGTTTCGGCAAGCTCGACCGAGTGCTCGAGTGCATTGAATACTGCGAGGCGAGCGGGATTCACATGTACGGTGGCGGCCAATTCGAGCTCGGCGTCGGCCGCCGCCATATCCAGGTGCTGGCGTCGCTCTTCTATCCGGATGGGCCGAACGACGTAGCGCCGAAGGAGTACAACCTCGTCGGGCCGAGTGCCGACTTGCCGCGCAGTCCACTCCCGCCGCCCGAGCGATTGGGCTTCTAGCTCAGCAGCGCAGTGATCTCTGCCGGCGACGCCGTCATGGCCGTGTTCGGAACGCCCGTGGCGCCAGGATGCGCAGAGCCTCCTGGTAGACCTCGAGCGCTTCCGCCTGTCGTCCCGATCGGAGGAGCGCCGCTCCTCGCTCCGGTTCGCCGCGCCCGATCAGGTCCCTAGCGGCCGCGTGGAGTCGCTCGAAGCGCGCGAGGTCGAGCTCGTTGTCGTCGACGCGCAGCAGATATCCCGCGGGACGGGGTAACGAGTCTCGGCGACGCCCCTACCTGAACTGAACCGTGCTACCGTCATTTTCAAGGGGGGGTTGAAAGATCGTTGAGCGTTGTGCTGTCTAGTGGTTCGTAGGCCGCGGGGAGCGGCCCCAACGAAGGAGCTCGTTCAACGGCGGTTGTAATCCAACCTGCGGCAACGTCCAGATGTCGATCCACAACCCGTAGGGCCCCATAGTCCAGAGGGACGTAATGCGGTCGCGTACCCGGGAGCGCGTTGCGCCCCAGGGCATCGGAAGCGCGAAAGGAGCACAGAGTTGGAAGAGCACGAGAGGAAAGGCGCGATGACTCGTCGCCGGTTCGTCGTCACTGCCGGCGTGGGCGGCGCGGCCGTGCTCTTCCCGGGCCTGGCTGAGGCAGGCCGGAAGGCTCGCCGCGACGCGATCCCCGCGTTCGGCGACAACGTCGCTCTACGCTGGAACAGCGCGGCCCTGCAGGGAGTCCGGGACTCGCGGCTAGGCCCGCCGATGGTCGCGCGCGCGCTCGCGATCGTGCAGACGTGCGCCTACGACGCGTGGGCTGCCTACGACCGTCTGGCCGTCGGGACTCAGCTCGGGGGATCGCTCCGGCGGCCGCCGAGCGAGCGGACGCTGGTGAACAAGAATGCGGCCATCAGCTACGCGGCCTATCGTGCTGCCGTCGATCTGTTCCCGGGCAGCAAGGGCACCGTCTTCGACCCGCTGATGCGAAGCCTCGGTTACGACCCGACGGACGTCAGCACCGATCCGGCGACCGCGGTGGGAATCGGGAATCTTTCTGCCCAGACCGTGCTCGCTTTCCGCCACCACGACGGCTCGAACCAGCTCGGCGACGAGCCCGGGGGAACGCCGGGCGTCGCCTATTCGGACTACACCGGCTACACGTACGTCAACGACCCGATGAATCTGCTGGCACCGTTCGACGCGGGGACGATCCACGACCCGAACTCGTGGCAGCGGCTGACCTACGTGGATAGGACGGGTCAGACGGTGACGCCGGGATACATCGCGCCCCACTGGGGCCGTGTAACGTCGTTCGCCCTCACGTCCGGCTCCCAGCTTCGATCAGCCAGCGGGCCGGCGCGCTTCGGATCAGCGGCCTACGAGGCACAGGCCGAGGCCGTGCTCGCGCTCAGCGCCGGCCTGACCGACGAACAGAAGGCCATCGCCGAGTACTGGGCGGACGGGCCGCGTTCGGAGCTGCCGCCCGGGCACTGGGATCTGCTCGCGCAGTTCGTGTCCCACCGGGACCATCACGGCGCGAACGAGCACGGCGTCGACCTGGACGTCAAGCTCTTCTTCGCCCTCACGAACGCGATCTTCGACGCGAGCATCTGCTGCTGGGACAACAAGCGCGCGTTCAACTCGGTGCGTCCGATCACGGCGCTGCGCTACCTCTTCCAGGGGCGGCAGGTACACGCCTGGGGCGGCCCGTACCAGGGAACGCAGCTGATCGACGGAGGGCAGTGGCTCCCGTACCAGCCCTCGACGTTCCCGACGCCTCCGTTCGCGGAATACAGCTCGGGCCACAGTACGTTCAGCGCGGCCGGCGCAGGGATCCTTCGGCTCTTCACCGGCAAGGACGACTTCGGCGCGTCCGTGACGATCCGTGCGGGTAGCTCGGGGGTCGAGCCCGGCAAAGTCCCGGAACGGGACGTGACCCTGGCGTGGAACACCTTTTCCGAGGCGGCCGACCAGGCCGGCATCTCGCGGCGCTACGGCGGCATCCACTTCGAGCAGGGCGACCTCGACGCCAGGGCAGCGGGGCGGCTGGTCGCCCAGAACGCCTGGGACGAGGCCCAACGCCTGTTCAACGGGGACGCTTAGCCGGGCAGCGCGCCCACGCAGGCTTCCGCATACGTGGCGCTCTTGGCGCAGCAGCGCGTCAGCGTCGCTACGAACTCCCGCTCGCTCGGCGCGAGCTCATGTCCGGCGGGCCGGGCGACGAAGAAGTTGCGCCGGAGCGGCGGACGGCCTGCTAGCCGGAACGACTCCAGCCAGCCGGCGTCGACCTCCTCCGCAACCGCGTACCGAGAGAGGAACGCGACGCCGAGACCCTCGCGCGCTGCGCGCTTGACGGCTTCCGGCGAGCCCAGCTCCCAGCGGTCGTGCGGCCAGACGCCCGCTGCGCGCAGCTCCGCCTCCACCAGGTCACGCGAGCTGGAGCCGGACTCGCGCGAAAGCAGCGTGAGGTCGCCGATCAGACTCGGATCGAGGTTGCCGTCCTCGAGCGGAAGCAGGCCCGGCTTCGCGACGCCGACGACCTCGTCCTCGAGGAACGGTTCGAGCTCGATCTTCGGATCTGCCTCCTGGGCCCCGACGACCGCGAGCTGGACGCGTCCCTCGAGGAGCCGGCGCAGGATCTCTCCGCTCGCTGCCACCTCGACGTCGACGGTGACTCCCGGGTACTCGCGGCGGAAGCAGCCCAGGACATCGGGCAAGAGATAGGCGCCCGGCGCGGTCGAGGCGCCCAGATGGATGGTGCCCGTCAGGAGGCCGTCGAGCGCGCGCAGCTCCTCGTCGGCGGTCTCGAGCGCGCCGAGGGCGTCTCGGGCCCGAGCAGCCAGTACACGACCGGCCTCCGTCAGGCGAGAGCCGCGGCCGTCGCGCTCCACGAGCCGGCGCCCGGCCGCGTTCTCCAAAAGACGCACGTGCTGACTCGCCGTCGGCTGGCCGATCCCGATCGCCCGCGCCGCCGCCGAGACGCTTCCGCGCCGCTCGATCTCGACGAGGAGACGGAGGCGGGTCGTGTCCCACACCTCCCGAAGAGTCGTGGACGAATCCATCGCTGGGACCGATAGCACGTATGGCGGAACTCGTCTAGCGCGGCGGCCAGCGGCCTGCTTCCGTGAGGACCAATGATCCTCCGCCCCTTCCTGTACCCCGAGACGGCCTGCGCGAGCTACCTCTTCGGCTGCCTGACGAAGTCGCGGCTCGCGGTGGTCGATCCGCATGAGGGCCTGGTCGACGAGTACCTCGCGGAGGCCGAGCGGGCCCGGGCGCCGATCGTGGCCGTGTTCGAGACGCACGTCCAGGCCGACCATGTCTCCGGCCTTCCGGCTCTCGTCGAAGCGACCGGCGCGGCCGCCTATCTCCCGGAGGGGGCAGGTGTCGAGTTTCCGCACACCCCGCTGGCCGGCGGCGCCCGGATCGAGCTCGGGAACACGATCGTGCGCGCCCTCGCGACGCCGGGCCACGCGCCTGCCCATCACGCGTACGTGGTCTCCGATCTCAAGCGCGGCACGGACGAGCCTTGGCTCGTGTTCACGGGGGACTCGCTTCTCGTCGGCGACGTCGGCAGGCCGGATCTCCATGCCGGAGGGGATCCCGAGCCCTCCGCGCGCTTGCTGCGGGAATCGCTCGATCGCCTCCTCGGACTGCCCGAAGGTGTGCTCGTTCTTCCGAGCCACTACGCCGGCTCCGTCTGCGGGCGATCGCTCTCCGGAAATCCGTTCTCGACGATCGGCTACGAGCGGCGGCACAACGATCCCGTCAGACGCCGTCAGCCTGACGACTTCGTGGGCGCAGTGCTCGCTGACTTGCCGCCGCCTCCCGCCCATCAGGCGGAGATCGTCGCCGCGAACCGCGCCGGTCGCATGCTCGCCGAGGCATGAAGACCGTTCGCCTGGGGCTGCGCGCGAACGCGGCCCAGTTTGGGCTGCTGGTCGGGCTCAACGCTCTGGTGGGCGCGCTCGTGGGGCTCGAGCGCAGCGTCTTGGCGCCGTTGGGCGAGCAGGAGTTCGGTGTCGCCTCGAAGAGCGCAGTCCTCACCTTCATCGTTGCGTTCGGAGCGGCGAAAGCGTTTGCGAACCTCGCAGCGGGACGCCTCGCGCAACACGGGCGGAAGCCCATCCTCGTCGCTGGCTGGATTCTCGCTCTGCCGGCTCCGTTCCTGATCGGCCTGGCTCCGAATTGGGGCTTCGTCGTCGCCGCGAATGTCTTTCTCGGTGCCAGCCAAGGACTCGCGTGGTCGATGACCGTCCTCATGAAGATCGATCTCGTCGGCCCGCGACGTCGCGGCCTCGCCCTCGGCTTCAACGAATCGGCCGGCTACGTCGGCGTCGCACTGGCGGCGGCGACGACAGGCTGGCTTGCCGCGTCGTTCGGGCCGCGTACGGTCATCTGGGCGGGAGCGGCGCTCCTTGCGCCTGTGGGTCTGACGCTAACCCTTGCTGTGGTGCGGGAGACGCTTCCGCACGTCCGTCTCGAGGAGGCAACGGACGGGACCTGCGTGGGTGGATCGCTCCCGCGGCTTGCGCAAGCAGGCTTCGTCAACAACTTGAATGACGCGGTCGCCTGGGGACTCGTGCCGCTGTACATGGGAGCGCACGGCGCTTCCCATGGCGAGATCGGGCTGGTGGCAGGGCTCTACCCCGCGGTGTGGGGCTGCGGCCAGCTCGGCGCCGGGGCGCTCTCGGACCAGGTGGGGCGAAAGCCACTAGTCCTCTGGGGGATGGTCGCGCAAGCCGCGGCCTTCGTCATCCTGGTTGCCGGGAAGGGCGCGATCGGAAGCGCGGTCGCGGCTGCGGTCGTCCTCGGCGCCGGCACCGCGCTGGTGTATCCAACACTTCTGGCGGCCGTCTCTGACGCGGTGCGTCCGCTCCAGCGGGCGCGCGCGACCGGTGTCTATCGTTTCTGGCGAGACAGCGGCCTCGTCGCCGGCGGCCTGCTCGGCGGGTTCGGCGCGGACGCGTTCGGAAGCGGGGTCACGCTCGGCGTCGTCGCAGCCGTGACGGCAATCAGCGGCCTTGCGTTTGCGCTCCCCGGCGCTTACGACGGCCGCCCATCCTGGAAGCCAACGCCACACGAAAGGAGGGCCTTGCCGTGAGGGCCATCGAATGCCCTTGCGGTCACCATCTCGAGGATGCCGACGACGACGAGCTGTTCCGGCTCGCGCGTGAGCACGTGGTCCGTGACCATTCCGAGATGCAGCGGAGCGAGGAAGAGATCCGCGCCCGGATCGCAAACGACGCCTACGACATCTAGGAGGATCGGATGACAGACAATCAGAAGGTCGTCGTCAACCTGGCGACGGGACTCGACGACGGCGAGCGCGTGACGGTCGCTTTCCTCGTCGCCGGAGCGGCGCTCGAGCAGGGCAAGCAGGTCGCGATGTTCCTGACGAAGGAAGCTGTGCGCCTGGCTCTTCCCGGAATCGCCGACGCGGTGGTGTGCGAAGGCTGTCCACCGCTCGCGCGGCTGTTCGAGCAATACGAATCGGGGGGCGGCGAGCTGCTCGTGTGCCCGATCTGCTTCAACGCGAAGAAGCTCGACGAGGCGCAACTCGTTCCCAATGCGCGGCTGGCTGGCGCGACGCCGCTCTGGGAGTGGATCGGCGACGGGGCGACGGTCTTCAGCTATTGAGGCGACCGCGGCGCCGTCACCGACGTCACGTCTCGCGCAGCGCCGTTTACGGGGTTGTGGAGGAAGTCGTCCCGTCGATCGGTCAAACTTAGAAGCGGTTTCGAAATGAGTTCGAGCGGTTCGACCAGTCATTTCAGACGGACGTGCGAGCAGAGCCCCCACGTCCTGGTAGCGGCACCGCAAGGCGGTGCCTTAGTCGATGGCGACTGACCTCGGCATCGACGTCGATCTCCTCAAGCGGGAGATCAAGAAGACCTACGCACAGCTTTCGCAGGAACCCGAGAAGGACTTCGTCTTCCCGACCGGGCGTGCGTGGGCGGAGGACCTCGACTATCCGCCCGAGCTCGCCAACGTGCCGGACGCGGCCGCGGAGTCGTTCGCCGGCGTCGCCAATCCGTTCTCGCTCGGGCGGCTCGAGCCCGGCGAGCGGGTCGTCGACCTCGGCTGTGGCGCCGGCACGGACTCGCTCATCGCGGCGCAGATGGTCGCGCCCGGCGGTCGCGTGACGGGAATCGACATGACGCCGGAGATGCTGACAAAGGCACGCAACGCGGCAGAGGAGCTCGGTGTGGAGAACGTCGAGTTCGTCGGAGGCGAGATCGAGCACCTGCCGTTCGCCGACGGCAGGGTCGACGTCGTGATCTCGAACGGCGTGATCGATCTCGTTCCCGACAAGGACGCGGTCTTTGCCGAGATCTTTCGCGTCCTTCGTCCGGGCGGCCGCATGCAGCTCGCCGACGTGACGATCCAGAATCCAGTCAGCGAGGAAGGCCGGCGCAACATCGATCTCTGGACCGGGTGAATTGCCGGTGCTCTGCTGGAGGCAGAGTACGAGGAGGTTCTGAACCGGCACGGGTTCGAGCGGATCGAGACCGGGAACCTGGTCGCGACCTACATGCGGTCGAAGTTCGAGGACACGCGTCGGAAGGCGATCAAGTTCGGCGCCAACGGCTCGACGGTGAAGGCCTACAAGCCGTAAACGTGTGGTGGCGTGACCGTGAGGGAGTCGAGTCGTCGGTCATCGGCGACGTCCTCGACCTGCGTGGCCGGCGTGTGCTCGATGTCGGCTGTGGAATCGGACGGCTGACCGAGTTCGCGGCCGGGCACGCCGCCGAGGTGTACGCCTTCGACCCTGACGAGCAACGTGTCGAGCAAGCGCGCGAACGGATTCCCTCGTCGCTGAGAAATCGCGTCACATTCGACGTCTGCCGCGCGGAGGAGCTCGATTCGCCGGGAAGGAGGTTCGACGTCGCGCTCTGCGGCTGGTCGCTCTGATGCGTGCCGCTGGAGAGCGTCGTGCACGCTCTGGGTCAGATCCACGCGGCGCTCGTCCCCGGCGGCCTCGTCCTCGACATGCAGCCGATCGCGCCGCGGCCGGCGGTTGAGGCGGACGGGAAGCGGCTTGGGTCGCTCGACATGCGCGAATGGCGGCGGCTCACGATCGATCCGGTTGCAGAGCTCGTCGACGATGCGATCGCCGGTCGACTCTTCGAGGAGCAGGGCGAGCGCAGCTACGAGGTGCTGGAAACCTTTGACGACGGAAAGGAGCTCGTCGAGACCGTTCGGGACTGGACCGGCACGAAGATCTCGCGCTCGCTGGCGGCGCGCGTCGAGCGCTCGGCGCCGCCGTTGACGATCCGGGAGGGGGTGCGCCTGAGGCTGCTGCGCGTTCTCTAGGCGCGCGCGTGCACCGGCGAGAGCGCCGGCGCCCAGGAGCACAGCGGCGACACCTCGCCGTCCCTGCCGTTCAGGCGGCGAAAGCCGAGCGCATGCTCCGCCTGCATCAGCTTGTGGATCTGCGTCGTGCCCTCGTAGATGATCGGCGCGCGCGCGTTGCGGAAGTAACGCTCGATCCCGTACTCGGCCGAATAGCCGTACGCGCCATGCACCTGGATCGCGAGGTGCGCCGCGCGGAAGGCTGATTCCGTGGCGTGCCACTTCGCAAGCGACGTCTCGCGCGTGTTCCGCATCCCCTCGTTCTTCATCCACGCGGCCTGCATCACGAGCAGCTTCGAGGTTTCGTAGCCGAGCACCATCTCAGCGATCATGTCCTGGACGAACTGGTACTTGCCGATCGGCTGCCCGAAGGTCTCCCGCTCGCGCGCGTACTCGACGGACTTCTCCAGGCACGCGCGAATGACGCCGCATGCACCGGCCGCGACGGTGAAGCGGCCCTGGTCGAGGCCGTACATCGCGATCTCGAAGCCCTGACCCTCGTCTCCGACGAGGTTTTCCGCCGGCACCTCGACGTTCTCGAAGAAGAGCTCGCCCGTCGAGCCGGCCCAGATGCCCAGCTTGTTCTCCGTCTCCGCGGTCGTGAACCCATGCGTTCCGCGTTCGACGACGAACGCCGAGATGCCTTTGTGCTTTGCGGAAGGATCCGTCTTGGCGAACACGAGCGCGTGGTCGGCGACGTCTGCGTACGAGATCCAGTTCTTTGAGCCGCTGAGGACGTAGGCGTCGCCCTTGCGGCGCGCCGTCGTCTTCATCGACGCGACGTCTGAGCCGGCCGCGGGCTCGGTGAGCCCGAAGCACGCGATCTTCTCCCCCCGCGCTTGCGGGACGAGCCAGCGCTGCTTCTGCTCTTCGGATGCGTACTTCAGCAGGGCGAGTGAGTTGAGCCCGACGTGGACCGAGATCAACGTCCGGAAGGCGGCCTCGCCGCGCTCGATCTCCTCGCAGGCGAGTGCCTCGCAGACGAAGTCCAGACCGGCTCCGCCGTACTCCTCCGGGATGACGATGCCGAGGATGCCGAGCTCGGCCATGCCCTCGATCGCCTCCCTGTCAAGGCGGTGGTGAATGTCGTTCTCGATCGCGTTGGGAAGAATCCGGTCGTCGACGAAGCGACGCACCGTGTCCTGAAGCAGGCGTTGCTCGTCGGCCAGCTCAAGGTCCATCAACCGGAGTTTATGCAGCGCGCTCCGGACGCATGTCGGGACTGAATCTTTGAAGATGCCGGTTGGTTTGACCCGATTCACGCGCCGCGTGCTTCTCGGTCTCAACCTCGCTTTCGGCGTGACGCTGGTGCTGCTCGCGGGCCGGATGCGGTGCGGAGAGGACGAATGCCTCCAGGCTCTCGTTGCCTCGAGCCTTGCAGTTAGCTGGATGCTCGCGACGGGGGCATTCGTTTGGCTGTCTCGCTCCGAGCGCCTCGGCGCCCGCGTCGTCGCGATCCTGCTCTTGATCGGGTGGGCGCCGGTAGGTTGGGTGACAGCTCTCGTGCTGTTCTCGCTCTTCCCGTCGCTCGGAGGGGCGTGACCGTGCTGCACGCGCTCGTCGCAGCCTCCATCGCCCTGACTTTGAGCCCACGTGAGAAGGCGGCGCTCGTCGTCGTCTCAGGCCTTCCGGCTCCGCGCGGAGTGGCCGGCGTGATCGTGAGGCGCTGGGACCGCGCTGTGCCACGTCCGGCCGGCGCACTCGTCTTCGCCGACCAGGAGGGTGGTGCCATCAGGACGTTCCCGCAGCTGCCTCCGTGGAAGGCTGCCCGGGCGGTCCGCAGGAAGAGCGAGGCGTTCCTGTCGGGTCGAGCGACGGGAATCGCGCTGCGTCAGAACGGCGTGCAGGTCGACCTCGCACCGGTTCTCGACCTTGCGGACGGTCCCCTCGGGCCGCGCGAGTTCCGCTCGCCGTTCTTCGGCGTTGCGTTCGCACGCGGTCTCGCGGAAGGCCGGGAGGGTGCGTGCGCCAAGCACTTTCCGGGACTCGGGCCCCTGCCGTTCTCCACCGACGACAAGCCCTACGTGCGAGGGCGCCTGCGTGACGCAGACCTCGCGCCGCATCGCGCGGCGGTCGAAGCCGGAGTGCCGTGCGTCATGGTCGGACACGGGGTGTACCCCGGACTGGGTCGCCGCCGGGCCGCGCTCGAGCCCGCCGCCTACAGGCTTCTCCGCAGCCTCGGCTTCGACGGCGTGGCGATCACGGACTCGCTCGACGTCGTCCACGGCCGTGCGGAGGCGTGGGCCGTCGCCGCTGCTCGGGCCGGCGCCGACCTCCTGCTGTTCACGAGTGGCGCCGACGCAGCTCGGGCGATCCGCGTGCTCGTTCCACTGGCGCGTCGCGGCGAGTTGGACGTCCACGTCGCGCGCGTTCTTCGGTTTCGATCCTCGTTTGACTGACCAGTCAATCAGGCTACTCTAGGCCTATGTCGATGCTCGAGGAACGCACGGGCGGCGGGGTCTCGTTCGGGCTGACGGACGAGCAGAAGGCGCTGCGCGATCTCGCGCACGATTTCGCCGAACGTGAGATCCGGCCCAGGGAGCGCGAGTACGACGAGCACTCGATCCATCCAGCCGACGTGCTCGCCAAGGCGCACGAGCTGGGCCTCATGAACGTCCACGTCCCGGAGGCCTACGGCGGGCTCGAGCTCGGCGCCTTCGAAGGAATGGTCATCGGTGAGGAACTTTGTTGGGGCTGCTCCGGCATCGGCACGGCGATTGCGGCGAACGGGCTAGGCCATGGTCCGGTGATCGTCGCCGGGACAGAGGAGCAGAAACGAGAGTGGCTACCGCCCCTCGTCGAAGAGGTCTTGCTGACCTCCTTCGCACTGACCGAGCCGAACGCCGGCTCCGATGTCTCAGGGATCCAGACGACCGCCGTCCGCCGAGGCAACGATTACGTCCTCAACGGGTCGAAGATGTTCATCACCAACGCCGGCCATGCCGCGTGGTTCACGGTCTTCGCGTCGACCGACAAGTCGAAAGGGCACAGGGGCCTCTCCGCCTTTGTCGTCCCGGCGGATGCCGACGGGGTCGTTGTCGACCGGCACCTCGACAAGATGGGACAGCGCGCGACCGACACGTCCGCGATGTCGTTCCAGGACGTGCGTGTTCCAGTCGCGAACCGGCTCGGCGAGGAAGGCGAGGGCTTCAAGATCGCGATGAAGACGCTCGACTTCACGCGCCCCGGTACCGCTATCGGCGCAGTCGGAGTTGCACGCGCAGCGTTCGAGTACGCGGCGCAGTACTCGAAGGAGCGCGTCCAATTCGGGATGCCGATTGCCATGAACCAGGGAGTGAACTTCCTGATCGCCGACATGGCGACGAAGATCGAGGCCGCGCGCTTGCTCTGCTGGCAGGCGGCGTGGATGATCGACAACGGCATGCGGGCGACGCTGCAGTCGTCGTACGCGAAGCGTTTCGCGGCCGACATCTGCATGGAGGTCACGACCGACGCCGTCCAGATCTTTGGCGGCTACGGGTACATGAAGGAGTTCCCGGTCGAGAAGCTGATGCGCGACGCAAAGCTCTTCCAGATCTACGAAGGCACCTCGCAGATCCAGCGGCTGGTCATTGCGCGCGAACTACTGATGCCGCGGGAATGAATTCACGCGCATCGACCGGTCGTTTCAGACGGACGCCCGGCAGAGCCGGGCGTCCTGACGGCGGCGCCGCAAGCGGCGCCTCAGTGCCGCGCGATTGAGCATCGAGATCGACCTGTCGGGGCGAGTCGCGCTGGTCACGGGCGGGTCGCGCGGCCTGGGGCGGGCGGATGCTCTCACGCTTGGGCGCGCGGGTGCGGACGTCGTGATCGCGGACATCCAGATCGAGTCCGACTCGGGCGAGGAGGCAGGGCGGTACGGGCCGATTGCCCAGGCTGCACGGTCACAAGGCTTCGTGTACGCGGAGTCGACCGCGCAGGAGATCTGCGACCTGGGCCGGCGCGCAGCGGCTGTGAAGTGCGACGTCACGGAGCGGGCACAGGTGGACGAGACGGTGCGCCGGACCGTCGAGGAGTTCGGCTCGGTCGACATCCTCGTCAACAATGCAGGCACGCTGGACCACCTCGGCCAGCTTCCCGACCAGGCGCCCGAGCTCTGGGAGCGAGACCTCCGCGTGAACCTCACGGGCGCGTTCAACTGCGCCCAGGCCGTGTGGCCGCACATGAAGGGTCGGGGTTGGGGCCGCATCGTCAACATGGCCTCGGTCGCGGGCACGCTCGGCGGGTTCGGCCAGGCGAGCTATTCCGCCACGAAGGCGGGCCTGCTCGGACTCACGCGGACGCTCGCGCTGGAGGGTGCGCGGCACGGGATCACGTGCAATGCGATCGTGCCGGGGATCATCGGGACGGAGGCCTTCAACTTCGGCGACGCAGAGATGAACGAGCGGATGGTCAAGCGCACGGCGATGCGCCGCGCCGGCGAGCCTCAGGACGTCGCGAACGCGATCGCGTTCCTGTGCTCTGACCTAGCGTCGTACATCACCGGCATCGGGCTCAACGTGAGCGGCGGGATCGAGCTCTTCACCTTCTAGATTGGTACGCGCGCGCGGGCACCCCTGACCCACCACCCACGTTCAATCGTATCGCGGAAGGCATCACGAGTGTTGTACGAATTGGCAACAGATGAGTGAAACCGAGGCAGTGGCGCGGGCGGGCATCTCTTTCCGGCTGACGTCCGAGCAGCGCGAGCTACGGCGCGTGGCACACGAGTTCGCGGAGCGCGAGCTGCGGCCCATCGCCGCGGAATGGGACGAGCGTGAGGCCTACCCTCCCGATCTCCTCGCCAAGGCCGCACGTGTCGGCTTGACCTCGTACGCGATCCCCGCGACATACGGCGGCGGCGGAGCCGACGCGGTGACGAGCGCTCTCATCTCGGAGGAGCTCTCCTGGGGATGCGCCGGCCTCGCGTCGACGATCCAGGCGACGATGTTTCCGCTCCGCCCGCTGTTGCGCTTTGGCACTGATGCACAGCGCGAGAAGTACCTGCCTCTGCTTGCCCGCGAGGAGGGCGCACTCGCCGGGATCGCGTTCACCGAGGCTCACGCCGGTTCGGACCTCGCAGCGATCCGGGCGGAGGCTCGACTCGACGGCGAGGCGTACGTCCTGTCGGGCGAAAAGGTGTACGTCACGAACGGCGGCATCGCCGACCTGACGATCGTCTTCGCGAAGCTGGACGGCGAGATCACGGCGTTCCTCGTCGAGCGCGACGATCCCGGCGTCCGCGCGGGTCGCAAGGAGCACAAGCTCGGTCTTCGCGCCTCGTACACGGGCTCGCTCGTCCTCGACGGCGCCCGGATTCCGCTCGACCGCCTCGTCGGCGAGGAGGGACAGGGATTTCAGATCGCGTTGGACTTCTTCCAGGCCTCCCGGCCGCAGGTCGCCGCCGGCGCCGTCGGCGTTGCCCGCGCCGCGTTCGAGCACGCGACGGAGTACGCGCGCGAGCGCGAGGCGTTCGGCCGCCCAATCCTCAGCCGCCAGGGCGTCGGCTTCAAGCTCGCCGACATGGCGATGCACGTCGAGGCGGCGCGCCTCCTCGTCTGGCGCGCCTGCGCGGCACTCGACGCGGGCGAGGACGCCGGGCTGCTCGGCTCCTACGCGAAGGCCTTCGCCGCCGACGTCGCGATGGCCGTCACAACCGACGCCGTCCAGGTACTGGGCGGCGCGGGAATCATGCGCGACCATCCCGTGGAGAAGTGGATGCGCGACGCAAAAGTGTTCCAGATCGTTGAAGGAACATCAGAGATCCAGCGTCAGATCGTCGCCGCATATCTGAGAGGAGCCGACAAGGGGCCTGGCTAGACTTGTCGCCTTGCCTGCCCGGCGAAAATCGTTTCTGGTCCGGCCTCGCCGCCGGCACACGACACGCGCACAGCGCCGTGTCTACCTGCAACGGACCGCGATCCTCGCGGTCATCGCCGCGCTCGCGACCTTGGTGCTGGGACTCGTCTTCGCGGGCTCGCCGAGCCGCCTCGCCGACGGCGTCCGGATTGCCGGTATCGACGTCGGCGGGAAGACCCCGCGCCAGGCGGCGGCGATTCTCGAGCGCAGGGCGCAGGCCCTGGCGTCCGTCCCGGTCACGTTCCGCGTCGGCTCCCGCACCTGGGAGATGGAGCCGAGGCGCCTCGGCATCCGAGTCGACTGGAACGCGGCGGTGGATGCCGTGCGCCGGGAGGGCGAGGGCTTCGGCCCGCTGCGGGGTTTTCGGCGCCTCGACATGCGCTTCTTCGGGGCTGACGTCGCGCCACCGACCCAGGTCTACGACGCGGCCCTCCGGTACTGGCTGGCCGAGATCGAGAAGGCGGTCAATTCGCCTCACCGCGAGGCAGCCATCGTCCTGCATGGGCTCACTCCCGAGATCGTCCCGAGCCGCACCGGCCGCGTGCTCGACCGCCGCGCGGCGGCAGCGACGATCGTTCGCGCCCTCGCGACCCTCAGCCGAGACCCTGTCGGCCTCCCGGTCCGTGTCGACAAGCCGAAGCTCACCGCCGGCGATCTCACGGTCGCAGCGGCGCAGGTTCGCACCGCACTCTCCGCTCCGCTGCACCTCACGCTCGGGTCGACGCGCTGGAATCTGCGTCCACCCCGGATCGCCCGGCTTCTGCTCCTACCGGCCGACGGGCGGCGCGAGCTCCGAATCGGCGGGAACGGGGCGGGAAGCTGGTTCGAGGCGCTCGGCCGGCGGGTCGACAAACCCGCGGTCGACGCGGATTGGGCGATCTCCTCGAGCGGCATCAGCGTGATCCCCGATCGGCCGGGCTTCGAGCTGGACGTCCCCGGCAGCGCGAGGGTCATGCTGCGGGCCGCGCTCGTCACCGCGCCCGAGCTGCGGTCCGCGAAGCTGGTCGTACGAAGCGTGCCCGCCGAGCGGTCGACCGCCGAGGCGCGCGAGATGAAGATCAGCGGGCTCGTCGCCAGCTACCAGACTTTCTACGGCGGCGATCCGAACCGGATCCACAACGTCCAGCTCGTCTCTCAGCTGCTGGACAAGCACGTGATCGCGCCCGGAGAGACGTTCTCGTTCAACGGCGCGACCGGAGCCCGGACGGCGGACAGGGGTTTCAAGGAAGCGCCGGTGATCATCAACGGTGAGCTGAAGACGGGGCTCGGCGGCGGCGTCTGCCAGGTCTCGACCACGGTCTTCAACGCGGCGTACGAGGCGGGACTGCCGATCATCGCGCGCACGAATCACGCGCTCTACATCAGCCACTACCCGCAGGGGCGCGACGCGACGGTCAACTACCCGGACACCGACCTGAAGTTCGTGAATGACACCGGACACTGGTTACTCGTGCGGACCTGGGTCGGGTCCTCCTCGCTGACGGTGGCGCTGTATGGGACGCCGGTCCGCCGGCGAGTCGTCAGCAAGACAGCGCCTCTCGTCGTGACCGGCCCGACTCCGACGAAGAAGGTTCCCGATCCGACGATGTTCGTCGGTCGGCGCGCCGTCGAGGAGACCGGGGAGCCGCCGCGGAAGACGAGCGTCCAGCGCCTCGTCTACGACGCCAAGGGCAAGCTGCTCTACGACGCGACCTTCTACTCGTCCTATCGCGGCGAGCCCACCGTGATCCGGGTCGGGACGAAGCCGCGGCCTGAGGGCGATCAGACGCAGACCACGACGACGGGCACCACGACGACGACCACGAAGCCGCCGAAGACGACGACGTCGACCACGACTACGACGACGCCTCGGCCGTAGCGATTGCATCCGCCAGCGCGGAGGGTACCCGCGTGGGGCGGAGCGTCCTGGCATCGACGCAGGCGTGGGACGTCCAGCCGTCCGCGATCACCTCGCCGTCCCGCGTGATCTCGTAGTCGAAGCGAAACCGAGCGCCCTGCAGCTCGCCGATTCTCGCGTTGATTCGGAGCCGGTCGTCGAAGTGCGCGGGCTGCCGGTAGCGGACGTGCGACTCCAGCACGAACGACTCGAGTCCCTGCGCCCGGAGCGCCGGATAGCCGCCGGCGTACTCGGCGAGGTAGGCGATCCGGGCGACCTCGAACCAGACGAGGTAGACGGAGTTGTGCACGACGCCCTGGGCGTCGGTCTCCGCGAAGCGGACGGTGACGTCGGTGCCGAAGCGGAACCCAGCCATGCGCGGCACTCTACGGCGGTGGAACAGTCGATCGGCACGCTTGCGGCCCTCGTGCGCGAACGCCAGCCGTGCGTGGTGCTGACGGGGGCCGGCATCTCCACCGAGAGCGGGATTCCGGACTTCCGCTCTCCCGCGGGAATCTGGGCGCAGTACGACCCGATGGAGTACGCGACGATCGGCGCCTTCCGGCGGGATCCCGTCAAGGTGTGGGAGTTCTACGCGCTGCGGTTCGAGATGCTGACGCGTGCCGAGCCCAACCTCGGGCACCGTGCCCTCGCGGAGCTGGAGCAGCGCGGTCTGGTCGAGGCGGTTCTGACCCAGAACATCGACGGCCTCCACGCTCGGGCCGGGTCGAGCGAGGTGGTCGAGCTCCATGGATCGATCCGGACGGCGAGCTGCCTCGAGTGCGGCGAGCGCGTCCCCCTCGAGTCCGTGGTCGCCGCGTTGCACAAGGCCCCGGCGCCGGGCTGTCCCCGCTGCACCGCGATCCTCAAGCCGGACGTCGTGATGTTCGGAGAGCTCCTGCCCGGGGACGCCATCGACAGGGCCATCGAGCTCGCGCGCCAGGCCGGGCTCCTGCTCGTTGTCGGCTCGTCGCTCGAGGTTTACCCCGTCGCCGGCCTGCCCGAGGAAACTGTCTCCGCCGGCGGCGAGGTCGCGATCGTGAACCGAGGCGCAACGCCGTTCGACGGGCTGGCTTCGATCAAGATCGACGGCGCCGCGGGGGAGACCCTCGAGGCCCTCGCCGACGAGCTTCGGTAGGTCGCCGCTCCAGGCCATCGCTCGCGATGGCCCTAGAAGGTCGGGCGGCTTTGCCGACCGTCCGTTAAACCCGAAGACTGGTGCCTGGACGGTCGGAAGGACCTACGTCGCAGCGCGTCTTATTGTCTTCTCGTCCAGGAGGCGCCGGCAATCCGAGCAAACCTTGCGCTCGACGTGGTACGGAACTCCTCCGCGTTGCCGAATCGCGTGAACCGTGACGGCGGTGTGCTTGTGCCTGCGCTTGAGGGTCATCCCGTCTCCTCAGAGTAATGAGACGTTCGGTCGTTCCAGTTGTTGTCGGCAGAAATTCACCGAACCTTCACCCCTCTGTCGACGGCGTTAGTGCCCTCTCCCAGCAATGCACGCCGGCAGCATCGCTGGAAGGGGCACTAGCCTGAAGCCCGTGCGGCTCCTGGTCGTCGGCACCGCGGTCACGCTGCTCCTGCTCGCAGGCTGCGGAGGAAAGTCCGCCCGGAAGCAGACCGACCTGGCGGCGACGATTGCCCGTCAGGCGCGGACGTGCGCCGACGGTGCATTTCACCGGCTCGGTTCGGCGAAGCTGGCCTTCGCGGCAATCGTCCGTTCTCGGGCCGCCATCTCGGAGACGCCCGGCGGCCGAGCCTTTGCTCGCTTCACGAAGCTGAACGTCAACCGCGTCCCGACGATCTTCTCGCTCCGCGGGGCCGTCGTGGACGGAAAGTGCAGGCCTCGCTCCTATCTCGTCCAGGTTCCCAGGCGACCGAACGGCGTCACCGGCTGGGTCCGGGCGTCCCAGGTCGACGTGGCCACCGTCCACACGCGCATCGTGGTCGACCTCTCCGAGAAGCGGGTCACCCTCTACAGAGACGGGAAGCGCGTGCTGAGAGCGACGGCCGCGATCGGCGCACCTGCCACGCCGACGCCGACCGGAAGCTTCTACGTCAACCAGCGTCTGATTCCCGACGACCCGAACGGGCCGTTCGGCCCGGGCGCGGTGGGAATCTCTGCCTTCTCGAACGTCCTCACCGGCTGGACGCAGGGCGGCCCGATCGCGATCCACGGGACCAATGCGCCCTGGTCGATCGGCAAGGCCGTCTCGAACGGCTGCGTCAGAGTGCCGAATGCGACACTCCGCCGCGTGTTTGCTCAGGCGCTCAACGGCACCCCGGTCCTGATCAAGAAGTGACCAGGGCCGCTCTGCTCGCGGCCGTCCTCGCCATTCTGGGCGGCGGAGTCGTCGCGTGGGCCGAGTCGCGGCCGCATCCTGCCGAGGCGGGCCGTGACGGATGCGGGACGGACCGGTTCGCCATCTTCAACCGGCTCGAGCCGAACTGGGCCTACGTGTACGACCGCGACACGAGGGCTTCCGACCCGACGCCCTCTGCGCGCTGGGCCCATGGGGTCGTGCTGCCCGGAGACGACTCGCCGGAGGGCGTCCATCCCACGCCCATCGACGATCCGATCACCCACGATTCGTACGACCTGATCGTCAACCTGCGCCCGGATGAGCCGGACGCGTATCTCCTCGCCGGCGACCCAGACGCGCGCACGGGCAACTTCGGCGGCGAAGGGGAGCTCTTCGGGCGGCTGCACATGGAACGCGAGGAGATCGGAATTCCGTTTGCCGTTTGGCCCGAGCAGGGTGACCGAATCCAGGCCTATGGATCCTGGGTCTGGGATTGCGAGCACTCGACGAGCGGCGCCCATACCGAGCTCCACCCGATCCGGGCGCTCTGGGTCGAGCGGAGGTTCTCACCGCGCAGTCCAACCGGGGAGGCGGAGGCATCACTGTGGTACTCGAACGCGAAGACGCCTGCCGGAGTGCTGGCCGACTGCGCGCATCGCACGAAGGGAGACCGGCAGGCTTTCAAGACCTGTCAGGCGACCGAGCGCCCGAGCTCGAGCTTCGCGGATGCCGGCTCGAGGGCGTTCGTGCTCCGTGCTCCCCCGCGGCCGAGCTCGCGGGCGCATTTGCATGCCAGGCTCGTCGACGTCGGCAGCAGCTCCGGTGCACCGCGGCCTCGTCTCGCGCTGACGGCCAACGGCGCGCGCGTGACCCTCGGGTTCGTTTCGGGCCGAACGGTGAGGGACGCCTACAACGTCTTCGTCGGCTGGACGCCGATCCCGGCCCGCGCACGGCCACGCCACCTGCGCGTGCAGTTAGAGGAGCTCTTCGTCCGGCGCGCGATGGATCCGTCCTGCACGCTCACCGAGCCGGATTGCCCGGCGCGTGTCGAGACGACGCAGCCCGGCCAGATCGCGACCGCTCCCGGCGAGTGGGCCCTCTATGTCGATGTCGGCGGAATCTGGGTCCACGTGAGGCCGCTCGTCCTACGCGTGCGTGACGGCCAGCGCGTCCGACTGCACCAGCGGTTCGATCTCTACGTTCCCCAGGGCCGTCCTTGGCGGCTTGCGGCCTTCACGCGCGAGTGCGACTTCGGCCTGCCGACGTTCTCGAGCAACGATCAGGCCGTCTACCCCTGCCCGCGCAGCGGCGAGTTCGGCCATCCCACCGGCGACGACAAGCCCGGATACGTCGCCGTCAAAGGCACGCTCGGCCGCCACAGTGCGAACTCGGCTCTGGAAGACTCGACCTGCCCGCCCGTGAACGTGCGCGGCTGTTACCGCCTTACCTGGCGCGTGACGGAGGTACACAGGGAGGGGTAGCGGCAGTCACCGCCAAGGGTAAGACTTCAGGACGGCGATCGAGGAGGACGAATCGAATGGCTCGACCCAGACAGCGGAACATCGTGGAACGGCTCGCCGACGCGGGCGAGGAGGCGATCCAGCGGATCGGCAGCGCGCCCGGAGCGGATCGTGTGCTCGGAGCGCTGACCTCGATGCGCGATCTCGTCGACGACCTGCAGAAGAGGGTGCGCGGACTCGAGCGGCTCGAGAAGCGTCTCGGCGCGGTCGAACGGAGGCTCGACAAGCTCGAGGGCAAAGGCAGGACGACGACCCGGAAGACGGCCTCGACGGCGAAGCGACGCTCGACGACGCCGCGCAAGCCCAGCACCGGCTGAGGCTAGGGAACGCGTACCCGGAGCGCGCCTCCGACGAGCTCGAATCGCGCCGGGGTGGTGCCCGGCTGCTCGCCGTCCAGCTGGATCGGCAGCGGCTCCGGCGCGTCGACGCTTACGTGGGCTCCGCGCAGGAGCTCGGCCTTGGGGTGGGGGAGGTGTGTCCCCCGAAACGTCTTCGGCAGGGTCATGAGGAGATCTCGCCTCGCGAGGTCACCGATCAGCAGGACGTCGAAGGCGCCGTCGTCGCTCTTCGCGTCGGGGCAGATCTTCATCCCGCCGCCGAAATACGGGCCGTTGGCGACGATCACGTCGTGCATGCGCGCGCGCCGGACG
>WNGF01000815.1_pt1 | contig 45915 bp, 36 predicted proteins | sample 5400641 | NCBI WGS metagenome assembly WNGF01 (sample SAMN13153371, study PRJNA577476) | soil metagenome | isolation source: 80 cm soil or saprolite under grassland replicate 2 | place: USA:California | collected 2016-06-15 | reverse complement strand
CGGGAGCCCCCCACCGCCCCCACCGAGATCGTGCCGGACATCCCGGCCGACCTCGAGGCCGTGGTGCTGAAGGCCATGGCCAAGAACCCCGCCAACCGGTACTCGAGCGCGAGCGAGATGCGGGAGGACCTGGAGCGGTACCTGGAGGGCCGCCCGGTGCTGGCCACCCCGGTGCTGGGGCCGGAGGCCGAGGAGACGCAGCTGTTCACCCCCACCCGGGAGGGGACGGCCATCCTCACCACGCCGCTACCGCCCGAGGAGGGCCCCCGGCGGCGCCGCGTGTGGATCGGCGTGCTGGTGGGCGTGCTCATCGCGGCCGTGGTGGGCCTGGCGCTGTTCCTGCTGGCCAAGAGCCTGACCGGCTCCTCGACGGAGACCGTCGAGATCCCCAAGGTCGTGGGCCTCAACGTGGAGGCCGCGAAGCTGAAGCTGGAGAATGCGGGCCTGAAGGCCGAGGAGCAGCTGAAGGCGAGCTCCAAGCCCGAGGACCAGGTCATCAACCAGAAGCCGGACCCCGGCACCGAAGTGGAGACCGGCTCCACGGTGACGCTGGTGGTCTCCGCGGGCCGGGCCCAGGTCACGGTCCCCGACGTCGTCGGACAGACTCCCGAGGAGGCGGGCGTGACGCTGCAGGACAGCAAGCTGCAGCTCGGCGAGAAGCTGGCCGACGAGCCCAGCGACACGGTGGAGAAGGGCTCGATCACGCGAACCCGTCCGGAGGCCGACGCCAGCGTCACGGCGGGGACCCCCATCGACTACTTCCTGTCCAGCGGGCCACAGCCGGTGGCCGTCCCGGACGTGCACTGCATGGACTTCGACCAGGCCCGGCGGCTCCTCGAGGACAAGGGCTTCAACGTGACCGACGGTGGGACCGACCCCAACGGGCCCGACCTCAACTGCCCCTTCCCCGACCGGGCCACGCGCACCGTTCCCTCAGCCGGGAGCGAGGTCCCTTCCGGGAGCGACGTCACGCTGTACCACTCGGCCACTCCCCCGTCCCCGTCCCTGTCGCCCTCGCCCAGCCCGTCGCCGGAGCCGTCCCTGTCGCCCTCCCCGTCCCCGTCCCCCCTGATCAGCACCTCGCTGTGACCGACGTGACGGATCGCTCCCATCTCGACCCGCCGGGTTCTCCCGCCGCCGCACCCGACGCGGGCATCTGGTTCGTGCCCGAGGAGTTCACCGAGGAGGAGCGGGCCATCCTGGCGCCGCACTTCACCGATCTCGACGGGCCGGTGTTCGCACTGACGAACCTGCCGGAGGTGGTGAAGGGGGCGCTGTTCGCCAGGTACTCGCGGTCGGCGAAGTCGCTCCGGAGGCTGTTCCTGGACGAATTCGCCGAGGCGGCCGCGGGCGCCTCGGAGGACGCGGTGGGCGTCCGGCGGGCCGAGGAGCTGTACCAGCGGATCTTCCTCGAGTACGGCGACGACTCCGTGGCGCAGCTCGGAGGGGTCCACCTGGCCTGCGAGCAGGCCTCCCAGCCCCTGGCCAAGGTCCTGGAGTGGGGCCGGCTGGCCGCCTACCTCGAGCAGTCCACGCGGTACGTCCCGTACGACGACCGTCCCGGCGGCCGGTTCCGGTACGTGGTCCCGCCGGAGGTGGAGGCCCTGCCCGAGATGGCGGCGGAGTACCGGCGGGTCCAGGACGCCGCGTTCGAGGTGTACTCGAGCCGGCTGGGGCCGCTCCAGGACCTGTACCGGTCGTGGTTCCCCAAGGATCCCGCGGACTCCGACTTCGTGTACCGCTCGAGCATCCGGGCCCGGGCCTGCGACACGCTCCGCGGGCTCCTCCCGGCGGCCACCAGGACGAACGTGGGGATCTACGCCACCGGCCAGTCCTACGAACAGCTGCTGCTGCGTATGCGGGCGAACCCGCTGGCGGAGGTCCGGTCCTACGCCGACATGATGCTTCGCGAGCTCCGCAAGGTCATCCCCGCGTTCCTGGTCAGGGTGGACCGCCCGGACCGGGGCGGCGAGTGGTCCGGGTACCTCGCCCACACCCGGGAGGAGACCCGGCGGGTGGCGGACGAGCTGTTCGGAGAGGGCCCGGCCGGCGCCTCGCCGGCGCACGGAACGGCCGGCGTGGAGGTGGAGCTCACCGACTTCGATCCGGAGGGCGAGGCCAAGGTCGTGGCCGCCGCCCTGTACGCAGCGAACGAACGCCTCGGCGACCGGGAGCTGCTGGAGCGGGCCCGGTCCATGACCGAGGCCGAGCGCGAGCGGGTCCTCGGGGCGTACGGGGGCGTCCGGACGAACCGCCGGCACAAGCCGGGGCGGGCCTTCGAGCGGACGTCGTACCGGTTCGACGTCCTGTGCGACTACGGCGCGTTCCGGGACCTCCAGCGCCACCGGCTCCTCACGATCGAATGGCAGCCCCTGTCGCCCGCGCACGGCACGGAGGTTCCCCAGGAGCTGTCCGAGCTCCCCGGAGCCGTGGACGACTGGCACGAGGTCATGGCGGCGTCGGCCGGACTCCACCGGCGCCTGGCGGACGCGGGCCTCGGAGATGCGGCCCAGTACGCCGTGGCCATGGCGTACCGGATCCGGTTCGTCATGGAGATGAACGCCCGCGAGGCCATGCACCTGGTCGAGCTGCGGTCAGCCCCCCAGGGGCATCCGACGTACCGGCGGGTGGCCCAGCGGATGCACGACCTGATCGGCGAGGTCCATCCCCGGATCGCGGCGGCGATGTCGTTCGCCGACCACTCGCCGGTGGAGCTGGGACGGCTGGCCGCGGAGCGGCGGTCGGAGGCGAAGCGCCGGGAGCTCGACGCGGCCGGGGACCCGCCGAACGGGGCCGGGTCATGATCGCCGTGAACCGCGAGACCTGGATCCTGATGGGCTTCGTGGCGCTCGCGGTGGCGGCGCTGGCCATCACCGTGGCCGGGGCCATCCTGCTCCTTCGGCAGCGACGAGCCCGACGACCGTAGCTGGTCGCCGGGCTCGCCCCCTTCGCTCGCTGCAGGCAGTCCTCGTCGTCGTCGGTGTCGAGCTCCCGTCGGTTTGCTCGATGCGGACGGCTCAGCATCGGGAGGCCGCCGAGGCCGCTTGAGCCTTCCCCGACCGTTGCCTCCCAACGGCTCGCAGATCGGGGCCGAGAGGCCGGGAAGGCGACGTGACCGGGGGAGGCCGAATGGCGGAGATCGTCGAACCGCGGAGGTGGTGACCAGACTTGGGGTTCGGCGACGACGCCTACGCGGTGGCTCGGGCGGCGACGTCGGCGATGCGCTCGCGGACGTCCACGAGCTGGTCCTTGACCGAGCCCGACGAGGTCCCTCCCGGCGTGGCCCGTCGCTCCACCGCGGCGTCCGCGTCGAACAGCGCCGCGGTCTCGGGGCCGAGGACCGGCGAGATGACGGACCACTCGTCCGGCCGGACGTCGGCCAGGGTCCGGCCCTCGGACTCCAGCCGGGCCACCAGGGCCCCCACCGTCGCGTGCGCCTCGCGGAACGGCACGCCGCGGGAGACCAGCGCCTCCGCCAGGTCCGTGGCGAAGGCGGACGCCGTGATCGCCGCTCGCATCCGTTCGTGGTCGAACCGCAGCTCCGCGACCAGCGCGGCCATCGCGGGGAGCGCGAGGGCCAGCGTGTCGTGGGCGTCGAACAGGGGCTCCTTGTCCTCCTGGAGGTCGCGGTCGTACGCCAGCGGCAGGCCCTTCATCGCCGTGGCCAGCGCCACCAGGTCGCCCAGGAGCCTCCCGGCCTTGGCCCGGGCCAGCTCGGCCACGTCCGGGTTGCGCTTCTGGGGCATCATGCTCGACCCCGTGCTGTGGCGGTCCGGGAGCCGGGCGAACCCGAACTCCTCGGTCGTCCACAGCACCACGTCCTCGGCCAGGCGGGACAGGTGGACCCCGAGGATCGCGCACGCCGAGAGGAGCTCGAGGGCGAAATCCCGGTCGGACACCGCATCGATCGAGTTGCCGAACGCGCCACCGAACCCGAGCCGGCGGGCCGTGGATTCGACGGGGAGGGCCAGTGTCGAACCGGCCAGGGCCCCGGCCCCCAGCGCGCTGGAGTCGGCGGCCCGACCGGCCCGGCGGAGCCGTTCGGCGTCGCGCAGCAGCGGATACGCGTGGGCCAGGAGGTGGTGCGACAGCAGGACGGGCTGAGCCCGCTGGAGGTGGGTGTACCCGGGCATCACCGCGCCGAGGTGCTGCTCGGCCTGGTCGGCCAGGGCCGCGGCCAGCCCGGCGGCCAGTCCGGCCAGGTGCCCGGCGGCATCCTTGGCCCACAGCCGGAGGTCGGTGGCCACCAGGTCGTTGCGGCTCCGGCCCGCGTGGACCTTCGCCCCGGCGGGCCCGAGCCGTTCGATGAGGGCCCGCTCCACGGCCGAGTGGACGTCCTCGTCGGCCTCCGACCATTCGAACCGGTCGGCCGCGATGTCGGCGTCGATCTCCTTGAGAGCGCCGAGCAGCGCCGCCCTCTCGTCCTCCGAGACCAGGCCGGCCTCGACGAGGCCCTCGACGTGCGCCGCGGTGGCCCGGACGTCCTGGGGGGCCAGGCGGCGGTCGAACGAGAGCGAGCGGGTGAACGCCGCGGCCTCCGGAGAGAGGCCGTCGGCGAACCGGCCCGCCCACAGCGGCTTCTGGGGTGCTCCGTCCGCCGGCCCCTCCGGCCCGGGCGCGAGACCGGTCGGCTTCGGGGTTTCCAGGGAGGGTGACACTGCCGGAGCCGGCCTGGATTCCCGGACGGGCTCGGCGGACGGAGTTCTGGTGATCGGGGCGGAGTCGGGGCGGGCCTGCCGGGCGGCCCACGTTCGCACCGGCAGCGACCACAGCCGCACGAACCCCTCGGCGTGGCGGTGGTCGAACCGGTCGCCCCCGGCCTCGTACGTGGCCAGGGACAGGTCGTACAGCGCGGCCGGGGACCGGCGGCCGGTCACCGTGCACGAGCCCTTGAAGAAGCGCAGCCGGACCTCGCCGGTGACGCTGGCCTGCGTGGACTCCACGAACGTCCGGAGCGACGCGTGCAGGGGCGAGTGCCACATACCGTAGTAGGCCAGCTCGGCCCACCGCCGTTCGACCGCGGCCTTCTCGTGGGCCAGGTCGCGCTCCACCGTGAGGTCCTCCAGGTCGCGGTGCGCGGCGATGAGCGCCAGGGCCCCGGGGACCTCGTACAGCTCGCGCGACTTGATCCCCACCAGGCGGTTCTCGATCATGTCCACCCGGCCGAACCCGTGCCGCCCCCCGATCCGGGTCAGCTCCGCCACCAGGGCCTGTGGTTCGAGCTCGCGGCCGTCCAGGGCCACCGGCAGGCCGGCCTCGAACGACACCGTCACCTCGTCGGGCCGGTCCGGCGCCGAGCGAGGGTCCACGGTGAGGAAGAAGGCCTCGGCCGGGGGCTCGGCCCAGGGGTCCTCCAGGGGGCCGCACTCCACGGTCCGCCCCCAGATGTTCTCGTCGACCGAGAACGTCCTGGCCACCGCCGTGATGGGGATGCCCCACGTCTCGGCGCGGGCCCGGGCCTCGTCCCGCGACATCGTGGACTCCCGGACCGGCGCCATGACCTCCAGGTCGGGGGCCAGGGCCGCGAACGTGGTCTCGAACCGGACCTGGTCGTTGCCCTTGCCGGTGCACCCGTGCGCCACCACCTCGGCGCCCACCTCCCGGGCCACCTCGATGACCTTCGCCGCGATGAGCGGCCGGGCCAGCGAGGAGACCAGCGGGTACTTCCCCTCGTACAGCGCGTTGGCCTGCAGCGCCGGCCAGCAGTACTCGCGGACGAACTCCTCCCGGGCGTCGACCACGACGAGCTCCGCGCCGGCCGCGGCGGCCCGGGCCTCCAGCGCGTCGCGGTCCAACTCCTGCCCCACGTCCACCGCCACGGCCACCACGCGCAGGCCCCGCTCCTCGGCCAGCCACCGGGCGGCCACCGACGTGTCGAGCCCGCCCGAGTAGGCCAGCGCCACGGTCCTTCCCGGCCCCTTCATTGCGCCTCCCCCGCCAGCTCCTGGAGGCGACCGGCCACGATCCGGCCCCCGGTGCCCTCCGCGGCGATCAGCAGGATGGTGTCGTCGCCGGCGATCGTCCCGAGCACGCCGACCACGCCGGCCCGGTCCACCGCCTCGGCCACCGCGTTCGCCGCGCCCGGCGTGGTCTTCGCCACCACGAGGTTCCCGGAGGAGTCCACCGAGATGAGGAACTCCGACAGCAGGGTGCGGAGGCGGTGCCCGTTGCCGGTGGCCGAGGCCTCCGTGGGGCGGGCGTAGCGGAGGTGGCCGCCGCCGTCCCGGACCCGGACCAGCCCCAGCTCCTCGAGGTCGCGCGAGATCGTGGACTGGGTGGACTCGTAGCCCATGGACGCCAGACGGTCCCGGATCTCGTGCTGGCTGGCCAGCGGCTCCGTTCGAACCAGCTCCATCAGGGCCTGCTGCCGGGCGCGCTTCACGTTCCGGTCTCCTCCTTCGCCATCGTGGCGGCCGCCGCATCGGCGAACGCCGCCAGGAACCGCTCGACCTCCTCCGCCGAGACCGAGAGCGGCGGGGAGATCCGCACCACCTTCGGTCCCGCCTCGGTGGCCAGGCAGCCCCGGGCCATCAGCGCGCGGACCACCGCCCCGGCCACGTCGTCCTCGAACGCGACCCCCAGCAGGAGGCCGGCCCCGCGGACGCCGGCCACCCCGGGGAGATCCAGCGCGCGGAGCCCCTCGGTGAGCTGCGCGCCGCGGGCCCGGCAGTTCCCCAGCAGGTCCTCCCGTTCGATCACCTCGAGCACCGCCAGCGCCGCCCGGCACGGGACCGGGCCCCCGCCGAACGTCGACGCGTGCTCTCCGGGGCCGAAGGCGAGCTCCTCCCGGGCAATGCAGGCCCCGATGGGGAGCCCGCCGCCCAGCCCCTTGGCCAGCGTCACCACGTCGGGCTCGACGCCGGCCCGCTGGAACGCGAACCACTCGCCGGTCCGCCCGACCCCCGTCTGGACCTCGTCGAACATCAGCACCGCGCCGCGTTCGGTGCACAGCTCGCGGGCGAACGCGAGATACGACGGCTCCAGCGGGACCACGCCGCCCTCGCCCAGCACCGGCTCCAGGAGCACGGCCGCGGTCCGATCGCCCACGACGGCGTCCAGCGCGGCGCGGTCCCCCGGCGGGACGTGGACGAACCCCTCCGGGAGCGGGGCGAACGGGGCGTGCTTGGCCGGCTGGCCCGTCGCGGCCAGCGTGGCGAACGTCCGCCCGTGGAACGACCCCTGGAGCGCGACCACCTCCAGCCGCTCCGATCCGGGACCGGCCGCGAGCCCGTGCTTGCGGGCAATCTTCAGCGCGGCCTCGTTGGCCTCCGCGCCGGAGTTCGCGAAGAACACCCGGCCGAACCGGGCCAGGGACGTCAGTCGCCGGGCCAGCTCCTCCTGGGGTTCGGTGGAGAACAGGTTCGAGACATGGGTCAGGGTGGCGGCCTGTTCGGCCACGGCCTCCACCCACGCCGGGTGGGAGTGGCCGATGGGCATGGCCGCGATGCCGCCGGCGAAGTCGAGGTACTCGCGGCCCGCCGCATCCCACACCAGCGTTCCCCGGCCCCGCACCAGCGTGACCGGGTACCGGGCGTAGGTGGGCATGATCGCCGACTCGGCGACGGCCTGATCCCCGATCGCGCGCCCGGCCGCGACGTTCATCCGGCCTCCCCGGGGAACACGGCGTCGGGGACGAGCATGGTCCCGATCCCCTCGGGCGTGAACAGCTCGAGGATCAGCGAATGCGGGATCCGGCCGTCGATGAGATGGGCCCGGCGGACCCCGGCCCGGATGGCGTCCGCGGCACTCTGCAGCTTCGGGATCATGCCGCCGTCGGCCACGCCGGCCGCCACCAGCCGCTCGCAGTCGCTCACGGTGGCCTCGGTCACCAGCTCGCCGCCCTCCCCCAGCAGGCCGGCCACGTCCGAGAGGTACACCACCTTCGACGCGCCGACGGCCGCGGCCACGGCGCCCGCCACCACGTCGGCGTTCACGTTGTAGGCCTGCCCGGCGCCGTCGGCGCCGATCGAGGCGATCACCGGCACGGCCCCCTCCATGAGGTGCTCCAGCACGCCGACGTCCACCCGCTCGACATCCCCCACGAACCCCAGCGCCGGGTTCCGGGGGACGACCCGGATCAGCCCGCCGTCGACCCCCGACACTCCCACCGCCCGGACGCCGTGCCGGGACAGCAGCCCCACCAGGTCCGGGTTCACGAGCCCCACCAGCACCATCCGGGCGATCTCGAGCGTGGCCGCGTCGGTGACCCGGTGGCCCCCGACGAACGCCGGCTCCACGCCGAACCGCCGGGCCATCGCGGTGATCTGGGGCCCGCCGCCGTGCACCACCACCGGCCGCACGCCGACGTGGCGGAGCAGCGAGATGTCCTGGGCGAACGTCTCGGCCAGGCCCGACTCCTCCATGGCCGCGCCGCCCACCTTGACCACCACCACCGAGCCGGTGTGCTCCTCGATGAACGGCAGGGCCTCGAGGAGCACCCGGGCCTTGGCCCGGGTCCGCTCGCGGACCTGGGGGGGCGCCGTGCTCACCGTGTGCCCGGTGGTCGCGGCGGTGGTCGCGCCCGTGCCTGCGCTGTCATCCTCCGCCCGCCGGAGCGCCGTCACGTCGTGTACTCCCCGTTGATCCGCACGTACTCGTAGCCCAGGTCGCATCCGAACGCGGTGGCCTGCCCCGGCCCGTCGCCCAGGGAGATCCGGATCACGACCTCCCGCTCCTTCATGGCCGCCGCGCAGGCCGCCGGGTCGAACTCCGGCGGGACCCTTCCGCCGACAATCACCGGCACGGTCCCAAGGCTGGAGCCGACGTCCCCCGGCCTGAACCGGGCCCCGCTGGCCCCCACGGCTTGGAGGATCCGGCCCGGGTTGGGGTCCTTGCCGAACACCGCGGTCTTCACCAGCATCGAACCGGCCACGGCCTTGCCCACCCGGCGGGCGTCGCCGTCGCTGCCCGCACCGTCCACCTGGACCACCAGCGTCGTGGTGGCGCCCTCAGCGTCGGCCACGATCTGCCGGGCCAGGTCGCGGGTGGCCTCGGCCACGGCCTCGGTCAGCCCCTCGACGGACGGCTCCGAGCCCGACGCGCCGTTCGCGAACAGCAGGACGGTGTCGTTCGTGCTGGGGCAGTTGTCCACCGTGAGGGCGTTCCATACCGGGGCGGCGCCGTGGCGCAGGGCGTGCCGGACGGCCGTGGGGGACGCCGCCGCGTCGGTGGTCAGGAACACCAGCAGCGTGGCCAGGTCCGGGGCGATCATCCCGGCTCCCTTCGCGCATCCGCCCACGACGAACCCTCCTCCGTCGACGACGGTCTGCTTGGGCACCGTGTCCGTGGTCCGGATGGCCTCGGCGAACGCCGGCCCGCCGGCGGCGGAGAGCTCCGTGGCCGCGTGGCGGATCCCCGCCACCGCCGCGGCCACACGGACCCGGGGCCCGATGACGCCGGTCGAGCACGACAGGACGTCCCCGGGATCCAGCCCGAGGTCCACGGCGGCCGCGGCCGTGAGGTGCTCGGCGTCCTCGAGCCCCTCGGGACCGGTTCCGGCGTTGGCCTGGCCGCTGTTCGCCACCACGGCCCGGGCCGAGCCGTCCACCAGCCGCCGGCGGCACAGCTCCACCGGCGCCGCCGCGAACGCGTTGGTTGTGAACAGGCCTCCGGCCGTGGCCGGACCGTCCGACACCAGCAAGCCGAGGTCGAGGTTCCCGCTGGCCTTGAGCCCGGCGGGGACCCCGGCCGCCAGGAACCCCTTCGGCGCCGTGACGCTCACGGGTACACCCCGATCGTGGCGAGGCTCGTGGTCTCCTCGAACCCGAGCATGACGTTGAGGTTCTGGAGGGCCTGGCCGGCGGCGCCCTTCCCCAGGTTGTCGATGGCGCCGATCACCACGGCCATCCCGGAGTGGGCGTCGACCTCCACGGCCAGCTCGCACACGTTCGTCCCGGCTACGCGTTTGGGGTCGGGCATCCGCCCCGGCCCCAGCACCCGGACGAACGGCTCGCCCTCGTACGCCCCGTCCAGCGCCTCGCGCAGCCGGGCGGCGTCCGGGGCGTCCGACTCGCCTGGGGCCCCGGCCCGGACGACGCACGTCGTGACGATTCCCCGCACCGCGGGCACGATGTGCGGGACGAAGGTCACGACGGTCGACGTGCCCGTCCGGGCCAGGACGTGTTCCATCTCCGGGGTGTGCTGGTGGCGCCCCACGCGGTACGCCTGCACGCTCCCGTCGAGGGCGGCGAAGTGCGACTGCGGCGTGAGCTTCTTCCCCGCCCCCGAGATGCCGGACTTCCCGTCCACCACCACGTCGCCGTTCACGAGGCCCGCAAGGAACAGCGGATACAGCCCCAGGATCACGGGCGTCGGGTAGCAGCCCGGGTTCGCCACCAGCGGCGCGACGGCGACCTCCTCCCGGAACAGCTCCGTGAGACCGTACGCGGCCTTGTCCGGCCACGCCGGCGCCTCGTGGTCGAACCCGTACCAGACCGGGTAGTCCTCGGGCGGGAGCCGGAAGTCCGGACCGATGTCGACGACGCGCACCCCGGCCTCGACGAGGCCCGGCACGATCGCCGAGCTCAGGCCCGCCGGCAGCGCGACGAAGGCCGCCGCCACGGAACCCGCGTCGACGGCGTCGTTCGGCTCGAGGACGCGGTCGGCGAACGGCGCCAGATGCGGCCACACCTCGCCGAGGGTCTGCCCGGCGGCGTCGTGCGCGCCGACGAACGCCACCTCGAGCGTGGGATGAGCCGAGAGGAGGCGCAGCAGCTCCGCCCCGGAGAACCCGGAGGCGCCGAGAACGGCGACGGGAACGGGAGTCCGAACCATGAGTGAGTAATTATGCACATTCCTGGAACGATATGCAATACAGGGGGGGCGGGAGGCCGGGGCTCACCCCCCATTCGGAAGGGTGGGTGGCTAGGTTCGAACCCGGAGGGTCGGGTCCGCCCGGAGATCCCGAAGGTGCGGGCGCGCCACGCCCACCGAGCCCGCGACCAGGTCGAAGGCGTAGAGGCGTTGATCGTTCGAGCCGACGTAGACGACGCCGTCAGACACGGCGGGAGACGAGTACACCGAGCCGCCGGTGTGCGACGACCAGAGCGGCGAGCATGACACGTTGCCCGTCCCACAGGAGGTGGGGAAGGCATACAGATTGCCGTCGTTCGAGCCCACGTACACCACCCCGTTGGCGACGGCCGGGGAGGATAGGATGAAGCTAGTCGTCCCGTGCCACAGGGGGGAGCAGGTGGCGCCCCCCGTGCCGCACGAGGTGGGATAGGCATACAGGTTGCCGTCGGTCGACCCCACGTACACCACGCCGTTCGCGACGGCCGGGGATGACGGGACGTGGCCGGAGCCGGCCCCGGCGGTCCACAGGGCGAAGCAGGTGGCGTTGCCTGTGCCGCAGGAGGCCGGGAAGGCGAACAAGGAGAAGTCCGAGCCCACGTACACCACACCGTTGGCGACGGCAGGGGATGAGCGGACGTAGTCCCCGGCGGGCCCGTGCCACAGGGGGGAGCAGGTGGCGTTCCCGGTCCCGCAGGAGGCGGGGAAGGCGTACAGGTTCGTGTCATCCGAGCCGACGTACACCACCCCGTTCGCCACGGCCGGGGAGGACTCGATGATGTTCCCGGTGGTGCCGTGCCACAGGGGCGAGCAGGTGGCGTTGCCCGAGCCGCAGGAGGCGGGGAAGGCGTACAGGTTGTGGTCGTACGAGCCCACGTACACCACGCCGTTCGCCACCACGGGGGAGGACGTGAAGGCGAAGCCGGACACGATGCTCCCGAGGGGTCCGTGCCACAGCGGCGAGCACGCGGCGTTCCCCGTGCCGCAGGAGGCGGGGAAGGCGTACAGGTTGCCGTCGTTCGAGGCCACGTACACCACCCCGTTCGCCACGGCCGGGGAGGAGCGGACGGCGCCTCCAGTGTTCCCGTGCCACAGCGGGGAGCAGGTGGCGTTCGCCGTCCCGCACGAGGTTGGGAAGGCAGAGAGCTTGCCGTCGTCCGAGCCCACGTACACGACTCCGTTCGACACCGCGGGGGAGGACTCGACGGCCCCCCCCGTGGCCCCATGCCAGGCCTCCTCCAGGTCCGAGACCGTGGCGGGATCGAGCAGGTTCTCCCAGGGGTTCTTCCCGGAGTGGCGGGCGATGCGGCCCCGCTGGGGCCAGTTCGTCCGGACCGTGAAGGGCTTCTGGGCCCCGTTTCCGCTCCGCCGCCCGCCGGCCGTGATCCAGTGGGCCCCCGGTTCCGCCGAGCGGGGCACGCGGAAGGTCATGCCGGCGAACGTCCCGTTGGCCCCCGCCACGGCCACCACCATGTCGGTGACGTCGAAGTAGAGGTCGACCAGCTCGTTCGCGGCGAAGCCGGAGCCGTTCACGGTTACCGACGTTCGGGGAGGGCCGTTCGTCGTCGAGATCGTGATCCCCAGGGTCACGGTGAAATTCGTCGAGCTGGTCCCGGTGCCCCCGGCGTTGGTCACCGAGATCGGACCGGTCGAGGCCAGGACGGGGACCGTGGACTTGAGCTGCGTGGTCGAGACGAACGTGCAGCCCGCGCTCACCCCGTTGAACTTCACGGTGGTCGACGTGCAGGTCGAACCGGAACCGGTGAACCCCGTGCCGGTGATGGTGACGGACGTGCCCACCGGACCGCTGGAAGGGGAGAACCCCGAGACGGTGGGCGCCGCGGCGCGGGCGGCCGGGGCGAGCGCCCCGACCAGGGCCCCGGCGACCAGGATCACGGTCGCGCGTGCCCGAGCTCGCCCTCGGTGATAACGGTGAGCCATGCTGACGCCCTCCTCCACCTCGCTCGACCGCGGGCCCCCAGCCAACGTTGAAGGCCGACCATGCCACACGATCTCCGATGCGTCCAGACCCAGGCCCTCCCGAACGCGTCCTGTGGGAGGCCCCAGGCGCCCCCATGGCGGGCGTCGCCCTCTCGCGGAACGCTCCGGACGGGAGCCGACCAGACGACAGCGGGCCGGGATGCGCCCCCGGCCCGCTGTCGTCCCTTCCGCCGGGACTACCCCACCGCTGCCCCGAACGCGTCCCCGGGCTCGGTCTGATCGGGAACGTTGCTCGAGTCCTGGTCCCAGACCTGGTCGATCGGGCTGGTCGTCTGGAGCCCCGATGATCCGCCGTAGATCACGTTCACGGCGCCGGCACGCTGGACCGTGCCGATGGACTCCCACGGGACCCCGACGGCCAGCCACGACCGGCCCGCGCTCGGGATCGTCAGCGAGACCCCGAACAGGTCCTGGGCCTCGGCCTGGCCGTCGACATTCGGCTCGTCCTGGTCCCAGATCTGGTTCCCGGACACGGTCAACCCGATGGAGGTCCCGTAGATCACGTTCACCGCCCCCGCGTCCACGATCGTCCCGACGTCCTCGCCGGGCGCGCCGATCGCGAGGTCCGCCGGGCCCGCGGAGAGCTGCCCGGCGGCCAGGCTGGCTCCGAACATGTCGCCGGTCTCGCGCGCCCCCTGGATCCCGTCGGGGGTGTCCTGGTCGAACTCCTGCTGGCCGCTCGTGGCCAGGCCGGAGTCGGAGCCGTAGAAGACCTGGACCGCGCCGGAGTCGAAGATGCCGGCGGCGAGCTCCTCGCCCGGAATCCCGACCGCGAGGTCGGCGCGAGTCGTCCCGCCGAAGTCGGCGACTGCGACCGCGGCGCCGAAGCGGTCGCCGGCCTCCGATACGTCGTTCACGCCGGATTCGTTCTGGTCCCAGATCTGGTTGCCCGTGGAGGTCAGGCCGGCCCCGGATCCGTAGATCACACTCACCGCCCCGGCGTCGGGGACGGAGCCGACATCCTCGCCCGGTGCGCCGATCGCCAGGTCGGCCTGGGGGCCGGCGCCCATGTCGCCCGCCGCGAGGCTGGAGCCGAAGCCGTCGCCGGCCTCGGGCGAGCCGATGATGTTCGGTGAGTCCTGGAACCACAGCTGGTCGGGCGTGCTCGTGGCGCTCAGGCCGAAGCCCGACCCGTAGATCACGTTCACGGCGCCGGCGTCCGCGGCCGGGGCCGCGCCCGACACCGCCGGGGCGATGTCCTCGCCGGGAGCGCCGATCGCGAGATCGGCGAACCCGTCGCCGTTGAAGTCCGCGGCGGCCAGCGCGGCGCCGAACCGGTCCCCGCTCTCCGATGCGTCCTCGACGTCCGAGGTGCTCTGGCTCCACAGCTGGGCGGCGGGCGACGACGTCTGGAGCCCGCCGGCCCCGCCGTAGATGACGTTCACCGCGCCCCCGTCGGTCGCCGCCAGGATGTCTTCGTCCGGCACGCCGACGGCCAGGTCGTCGAACCCGTCGTTGTTGAAGTCGCCGGCGGCGACGGCGGAGCCGAATCGGTCGCCGAACTCCGCGGAGTCCGGCACGCCCGAGGAGTCCTGGGTCCACTCCTGATTGCCGGTCGACGACAGCCCGCTCCCGTTCGAGTACAGGACGTGGACGGCGCCGATGTCCTCGGCCTGCTTGTTGACGGTGAGGATCCCCTCGCCGGGCACGCCGACCGCGAGGTCCGGGTTGCCGTCCCCGTTGAAGTCGCCGCTCACGCCTCCGGACGAGGCCGTGGCGGCCCTGCGTTCGAACCGGATGTCGGGGTCCGGCTGGATCCCCGAGGTGTTCGGGTCGGCGTCCAGCCGGTTGTCGCCCCACGCGTAGAGGAACGCCGAGTCCCCGAGCCCCGGCCCCGCTGCGGCGTTGCCCAGGTAGTCACCCATGTAGCACGGCGACGTCGGCGGGTTGAAGTTCGGGTTCGTCTGCGGGCGGTCGAACGACACGTCGGTGACGCGGTCCGGGATGCTCCACGTCGTTCCCCCGTCGACGGAGGTGACCTCGTACACGTCGATCTTCCGGTTCGTCGAGGAGTTCTGGGTCGAGTAGTAGATGACCCGGAGCTCCGCGTCCTGGTTCACCGCGAGGGCGGGGAAGAACTGCTGTCCCGTCACCTGGCTGTTGATCCTCGTCGGCGTGCTCCAGGTGGCGCCGCCGTCGACGGACCGGCTGAACGCGAGGTCCGAGAGCGAACCGCCGGACAGGGTGGCGCGGTGCCACACGGCGTCGATGTTGCCGGTCACCGGGTTCACGACCATGGTCGGCGCGGGGGCCGACCGGATGGCCCGGGTGACCGAGTTCGACTCGGAGTCCTGGAACACCCGCCGCGTGGTGTTGCCGCACGTCGCCTGGGTCTCGGGCCGGGGCGCCTGCCCGATCACCTTCTCGCTGCCCCACGTCGTCCCCTGGTCGGTCGACGCGCGGAAGTGGATCTCCGGCGTGGTGGTGTTCCAGTCGAACCACGACACGTACACGGCGCCGTTCAGCGGGTTCACCGCGATCTGGCAGCTCTGGACATTCTGGTTCTTGCTGGACAGCCGGGTGGAGCGTTGCGTGAACGTGAGCCCGTGGTCCTTGGACACGGAGAACTGGATCCCGCCCTGGTTGTTCTGGTCGAACTTGGTCCAGCAGACGTACAGGTTGCCGGCGCCGGTCCCGGAGGCCCGGGGATCCACGGCCAGCCACTCCTTGTCGTTGAGCTTGTCGGTGGTCTTCGCGAGCGGGCTCGCGTTCCGCCCGAAGCTCCAGTTCACCCCGCCGTCGTCGCTGCGGTAGACGCCGACGATCGAACGGCCGTCCGTCGCGGAGCTGGCGATCGTGCCGAAGTAGAACACCGACGTCTGGCCGCTCACCCGGTTCCGGTCCGCCAGCGGGACGGGGTCGCCGAACGAGGCGCCGATCGCGCCGAGCGGTTGGGGCAGCTGCCCCCGGTCCGTCCATGTCGTCCCCCCGTTGGTGGACCTCCCGTAGCCCATGAATCCGGGGCTCGCGTTCGAGTCGTTCCATCCGACGATGACGGTGCCGTCGTGGACGGCCACGCCGGCCTCGCTCTGCGTGACCTTCGGGTACGTGTCGGCCGACCGCCGGTTGAGGAGCAGGTCCGCGGCGGGGACCACGTCGTCGCGGGGCGCGCCCTTCGTGGCCGTGCGGCCTCCCGAGGTGGCCCCCAGCGTCCCCGAGCACACCGCGTGGAGCTGCCGCTCGCCGGCCCCCGAGACCGCCTGGAGGAGCCGGTGGTCCCGGAGCGCGGCGCATGCCACGGCCCGGACCTTGTCGGTCGGCCCGGACGCTCCGACGGCGGGCGTCGGGGCCACCATCGCTGACACGATCACCAGGACGAACAGGACGAACCCCGCACCACGGCGCATGGCATACCTCCCTGTGAGCCAGCCGGACCCGGTTCGGTCTCGCTTGGGGACGGATCGTTGCACGTGACCCGCGACGGATTCCAGAGGCCGTTCGGCGGCTCGGATCGCGAGGTCAGGGCTGCTGGAGCCGGAGCAGGTCCTCGGTGGTCTCGCGGCGGATGACCTCTCGGGCCACGCCGTCGCGGCACAGGACCACGGCGGGGCGGGGGACCACGTTGTAGTTGCTGGACATCGCGTAGCAGTAGGCACCGGTGGCGGCCGTGACCAGGACCTCCCCGGGCCGAACCCCCTCGGGCAGCCGGGCCTCGAACGCCAGCACGTCGCCGGACTCGCAGTGCTTGCCCACGATCCGGACGGGGGTCGAACCCGGGTGGTCGGCGCGGTTCGCCAGGAGGAACTCGTACTGCGCGCCGTACAGGGCGGTGCGGATGTTGTCGGACATGCCGCCGTCCACGGCCACGTAGGTCCGGACGCCCTCGATCTCCTTCACGGTGCCGATGCGGTGGAGCGAGATGCCGGCCCGGCCGACCAGGGCCCGGCCGGGCTCCAGGGTGAGCGCGACGTCGGCCGGCCACCCCTCGAGGAGCTTGCGGGCCGTGTCGGCCGGCGAGAGCGGATCGGGGTCACCGACCGTGTACGCGATGCCCATGCCGCCGCCGAGGTCGAGCTCGCGCACGGGCGTCCCGAGAGCCTCCTCGGTCTGGCGGAGCATCGGGACCATGACCTCCCGGAGCCCGGTCTCGTCCTCGCCGAGCAGCTGGGAGCCGACGTGCGCGTGGAGGCCGCGGACGGTGACGCCCGGGAGGGCGGCAAGCCGCTTCGCCGCTTCCACCACGCGGGGGGCGGCGATCCCGAACTTCGAGTCCACGCCGCCCGTTCGGATGAACTCGTGCCATCCGGCCTCCACGCCCGGCGTGACGCGGATCCAGACGTCGGCCGCGACGCCGAATCGTTCGATGCGATCGATCTCGTCGAAGCTGTCGACGACCAATCGGCTCACCGCCAGGCGGAGCTCGTCCTCTGACTTGTTGTTGCCGTGGAGCACGAGGTGCTCGGGTTCCACGGCGGCCGCGGTGGCCACCGCGTGCTCCCCGCCGGTGGAGCACAGGATCCCCAGCCCGGCCTCGCGGGCGATCGCGGCCATGGCCACGGACGGGAACGCCTTGATGGCGATCAGGCCGCGGGAGCCATCCGGCGCGCCGAGCATGGCCTCGGCCAGCTCCCGGCACTCGTACCGGAGGGAGTCCTCGTCGTAGACGTACAGCGGCGTGCCGAACCGTTCGGCCAGCTCCACGGCGTCGCAGTCGGCGATGACCAGCCGGCTGCTCTCGACGGTGGCGCTCGGCGGGAGGATCCGCTCGAGCGGGCCGAGCGCGCCGGGTCCGCCGAACGCCTCGGGCGTCCTTTCGCGGTCGGCGTAGGGATCGTCGGGCGGCGCCACGGCTACGGCACGATCTTCGAGATCGGGAGCTCCAGGATGTCCGAGGCGCCGTGGGCCTTCAGGAGCGGGATGAGGGTGTTCACGTACGCCTTCTCCACGACGGTCTCGATCGCGTACGCCCCCTCGCCGGCCAGCGGCGAGACGGTCGGCGACTTCATGGCCGGCAGGACCCCCAGCACGGACTCCAGCTGGGCGGCGGCCACGTTCAGCTTGATCAGCACCCGGCCCTCCGCCCGAAGGGCCCCCATGATCAGCGTGGTGATGTCGTCCATGGCCCGGCGCTTCTCGGGGTCGGCCGCGGCCTCCCGGCCGGCGATCAGGAGGACCTCGGACTCCAGCAGGGTGTCGATGATCTTCATGCCGTGGGCCCGAAGCGTGCTCCCGGTCTCGGTGACGTCCACGATGGCATCGACGATGTCCGGCACCTTGGCCTCGGTGGCCCCGTAGGAGGTCAGGACCTTCACCGGGATCCCGAGCTCCTCGAAGTGCCGCTTCGTGAGGTTCGGGTACTCCGTCGAGATCCGGGAGACCGGGGGCATCTCGGCCCCCTTGTCCGCGGGGTGCGACTGCGGCACGGCGAGCACGACCTTGACCACCCCCGCGCCGCTCTTCGCGTACTCCAGCCGCGCCAGCACCTCGACGTCGGCCCCGGTCTCGACCACCCAGTCCCGCCCGGTGATCCCGAGGTCGAAGAACCCGTCCTCCACCAGCCGCGGGATCTCCTGCGGCCGCAGCAGCGACACCCGCTCGATCCGCTCGTCCTCGATCCGCCCGTGGTAGTCGCGGCTCGACCCCCGCCGCACCCGCAGATCGGCCCGTTCGAGCAGCAGAAGCGTCTGCTCCTCCAACGACCCCTTCGGAATGACGAACTTCAGCATGGTGACCTGAGACTACCGGGCGATGCCGCGGTGGAAGCAGGAGTGTTCGCCGGTGTGGCAGGCCGCGCCCACCTGGTGGACCTTCACGAGGACCGTGTCGGCGTCGCAGTCGATCTTGATCTCGTCGACGTGCTGGACATGGCCGGAGGTCTCCCCCTTCGGCCAGAGCTCCCTGCGTGAACGGCTGTAGAACCAGGTCCGTCCGTCGCGCACGGTTCGCTGGACCGCTTCCAGGTTCATCCAGGCCACCATCAGGACCTCGCCGGAGTCCGCGTCCTGGACCACCGCCGGGATCAATCCCCGCTCGTCGAACTTCAGGTCGGCCAGCGCGACCGGCTCGCGTTCGTCCTCACCGGGCGGTCGGGGGACGTCCACGTCACGCCATCCGAACCGGGATGCCCTGCTCGGACAGGTAGGACTTCACTTGGGCCAGCGTGAGATCGCCGAAGTGGACCCGTGATGCCGCCAGGACGGCCTCGGCGCCACCAGCGGTGAGCGCCTCGGCGAAGTGTTCCAGCCGTCCCGCCCCGCCGCTCGCCACCACCGGGACCTTCACCGCATCGCTCACGGCCCGGAGCAGCTCCAGGTCGTAGCCCTCGCCGGTGCCGTCGCGGTCCATCGACGTCAGCAGGACCTCGCCGGCCCCCCGGCGCTCCGTCGCCTCGACCGCCCACTCCACGGCATCGAGCTCGGTGCTGGTGCGCCCCGCGTCGACCACGACCTCCCAGGAACCCCCACCGTTCCCGGGGCGACGCGCGTCGATCGCGATCACCATGCACTGCGTCCCGAACCGCTCCGCGCACCGCTGGAGCATGTCCGGGTCGCGCACCGCCGCCGAGTTCACCGAGACCTTGTCGGCCCCCGCCAGCAGGTGCCGCCGGACGTCGTCCTCGCTCCGGACGCCGCCGCCGACCGTGAGCGGGATGAACACCTCCTCGGCGGTTCGCGTCACGACGTCCCGCATCGCATCGCGGCCCTCCACCGTGGCCGTGATGTCGAGGAACACCAGCTCGTCCGCCCCCTCTCGGTCGTAGCGGGCCGCCAGCTCGGCGGGGTCGCCGGCGTCGCGGAGGTCCACGAAACGGGTCCCCTTCACCACCCGGCCGGCGTCGACGTCCAGGCACGGGATGAGTCGCCGGGCCAGCGTCACGTGACCTCCTCCACGGCAAGCGCGTCCTCCAGGACCAGCGTCCCCTCGTACAGGGCCTTGCCCACCACCGCGCCCTCCACGCCCATCAGGTCCAGGGCCCGGAGGTCGTCCACGGTGGTCACACCGCCCGAGGCGATCACCGGCTTCGAGGTGAGGTCCATCGCCCGGCGGTACAGGTCGAGATCCGGTCCCTCCATGGTCCCGTCCGCGCCGATCGAGGTCACCATGAACCTTGGCGCACCGGCCGAGTCCAGCGCCGGCAGGAACCGTTCGACAGGGCCGGCGGCGTCGCGCCAGCCCCGGATCATCACCCGCCCGTCCCGGGTGTCGACGGCCACCACGATCCGGTCTCCGTGCCGCTCCGCCGCCCGCCGGACCAGGTCCGGATGGCGGGCGGCAGCCGTCCCCAGCACCGCGCGGGCGGCCCCCATGGCCAGGACCCGGTCGACGGCCTGCATGTCGTGCAGTCCCCCGCCGGTCTGCACCGGGATCGACACGGACTCGCAGATGGAGAGCAACGTCCCGCGGTTGTCGCCGTCCTCGAGGGCCGCGTCGAGGTCCACCACGTGGAGCATCCGCGCCCCCGCGTCGGCGAACCGCTGCGCCACCGACACCGGATCGTCGCCGTACACGACCTGCTCGTTCGGGTCGCCTCTGAGCAGCCGCACACACCGCCCACCGCGAAGGTCGATGGCGGGGATGACGATCACGAGATCTCCTTCACGAACGCCTCGTAGAGCGCGAGGCCGGCCTCGCCGGAGCGCTCGGGGTGGAACTGCGTGGCGAACACGTTCCCCCGCGCGATCGCGGCGGTGAACTCGCGGCCGTGCTCGGTGACGCCCACGGTGACCCCCGGGATCGGGTCCGGCGCGTAGGAGTGCACGAAGTAGAACCGCGTCCCGCTGGGGATCCCCCGGGTGAGCGGGTGGTCCGCGACCCACCGGACCTCGTTCCACCCCATGTGCGGGACCTTCACGCCCGGCCCGTCCTGCAGGCGCCGGACCGCGCCCTCCAGGACCCCCAGCCCCGGGTCCGGATCCTCCTCGCTCGATTCGAACAGGACCTGCATGCCCAGGCACACGCCGAGCACCGGTCGGTCGCTCTGAGCGAACTCCCGGACCACCGCGTCGAGACCGGTCTGCTCCAGGCCCCGCATGCACGCCCCGAACGCCCCGACCCCCGGCACGATCACGGCGTCCGCCCGGGCGGCGTCGTCCGGCTCGGACGTGACCCGCGCGTGGCCGCCGACCCGCTGCACGGCCCGGCTCACCGACCGGAGGTTGCCCATCCCGTAGTCGAGGATCGCGATCTCGCCCATCGACCTACAGCATCCCCTTCGTCGACGGCGCCTCGGCGCCGCCGGTCACGCGCGTGGCGTCGCCGAGGGCCCGGGCCAGGGCCTTGAACTCCGCCTCCACGATGTGGTGCGGGCTCCGCCCGGCCACCAGCCGGACGTGGAGCGTGATCCCGGCCTCCGTGGCGAATGCCCTCACGAAGTCCTCGGTCAGCCCGGGGTCGTACGTCCCGATCATCTCGGCCGGCACCGGCGCCTCGTGCACGACGAACGGCCGCCCGGACAGGTCCAGGGCCACCTCCACCAAGGCCTCGTCCAGCGGCACCGAGATCGACGCGAACCGCCGGATCCCGGCCTTCCCGCCCAGTGCCTCCGCGAACGCCTGCCCCAGGGCCAGGCCGACGTCCTCCACCGTGTGGTGCGCGTCCACCTCCAGGTCCCCCCGGGCGTGGACCTCCAAGTCGAACCCCGCGTGGGTCCCCAGCTGGGACAGCATGTGGTCGAAGAACGGGATCCCGGTGTCGACCTTCGCGCCACCCGGCCCGTCCAGGCCCAGCGACACCCGGACCGACGTCTCCTTCGTGGTCCGTTCGACCTCCGCCCGGCGCTCCTCGCTCACGGAATGCTCACCACGATTCCGCAGCGTTGGGGTCGCCCGCCGGCTCCGGCTCCACCGTCCGCAGGACCTCCTCGAACGCCGCCAGGAACCGGTCGACCTCCTCGGGGGTCCCCGCGGTCACCCGCAGCGACCCCGGCACCACCATCGACAGGTCGCGGATCAGCACCCCGTGGTCCAGCAGGGCCTCCCACACGAGCGCCGGCGGAAGCGGCGTCCGGAACAGGACGAAGTTCGCATCGGACGGGAACACCTCCAGGCCCGGCATGGCGGAGAGCGTCTCGTACAGGCGGTCCCGCTGGTGGCGGACCGCGTCGAGGATCTCCATGGCCTCCCCGTAGTGCCGCAGCGCGGCCAGCCCCGCGGCCTGGGTCAGCGAGGACACGTGGTACGGCAGCCGGACCCGTCGAATGTCCCCGGCCACGTCCTCGGACACCATCCCGTACCCCAGGCGGGCGCCGGCCAGCGCGAACGCCTTCGAGAAGGTGCGCAGGACCGCCACGTTCGGGTGCCGTTCGGCCACGGCCGCCGATGATTTCCCGCCGAACTCGATGTACGCCTCGTCCACCACCACCAGGGCACCCGATCCGGCCAGCGCCTCCACCACCTCGGGCGGCTGGGCGTTCCCCGTGGGGTTGTTCGGCGAGCACACGAACACCAGGTCCGGATCCGCCGCGACCGCCTGCTCCACGTGGTCGGCCGTGATGGCGAACGGCGGCTCCACCGGGACGTGCACGACGTCCGTGTTCCCCACCCACGCCAAGCGCGAGTACAGCGGATAGGTTGGCTCGAACGTCAACGCGCGCCGGCCGGGGCCGCCGTAGGCCAGCACCAGCTGCTGGATGACCTCGTTCGATCCGTTCGCCAGAACCAGCCCGTCGACCGGCCAGCCCGTTCGTTCGGCCAGCATCGTGCGGAGCTCTACCGCCTCCCAGTCGGGGTACCGATTGAGCGAGGCCGCCGCCACGGTGGCCTGGAGGTCCCGGACGAACGCATCCGGCAGCGGGTACGGGCACTCGTTCGTGTTCAGGCGGACCTCGACCGGCCGCTGGGGCGAGCGGTACGGCTCGGCCTGACGGAGCCCCGGTCTGGGCCCCTTGATCGCGGGCTGTTCGATTCGGTCGCTCACTGGCTGGCCACCCTCTCCTGCACACTGCCCTCCGCGCCGACGGCCTCGCGCCACCGGGGGTAGGACCCCAGGACCTGGACCTCGGCTGCCTCGCCCCGGAGGTCCTCCAGCGCGGCCCGGAAGTCCGGGTCGGCGGGCCCGGCCTCGACGTCGAGATAGAAACGGTACTTCCAGGGGCCCGAACCGGACGGCCGCGACTCCAGCTTCACCAGGTTGACCCCCCGCTCGGCGAACGGACGGAGCGCGTGGTACAGCGCGCCGGGCCGGTGGTCGGTGACCAGGACGAGGGAGGTCTTGTCCGGCGGGCCGAGGGGCTCGGGGTCGGCGGCCACGGCGGCGAACCGGGTGAAGTTGTCCGCGTCGTCCTGGATCCGACGGGCCAGGACCTCCAGGCCGTAGACCTCGGCCGCCCGCTCCGACGCGACCGCGGCCTCGCCGGCCCTCCGTTCGGCCGCGATCCGCTTGGCCGCGCCGGCGGTGTCGTACACGGGGACGACCTCGGCCTCCAGGGTCGCGAGGAACTCCTGGCACTGCGCGAGGGCCGCGGGGTGCGACGAGATCCGCCGGAGGTCGCCGAGGCGCGTCCCGGGCAGGGCCAGCAAGGCATGGTCCACCCGGATCACGGCTTCCGCCACGATGTGGACCCCGCCCCGGCCGAGAAGGTCGTACGTCTCGTTGATGGACCCGGCCTGGGAGTTCTCCACGGGGACCACGGCGGCCCGGAGCTCACCACGCTCGGCGTCCTCGAACACGTGGCGGAGGGTGCGATACGGCCGGAGGCCGGCGCCCGGGAACAGCACCGCCGCGGCCTCCTCCGAGTAGGCCCCCGGCTCGCCCTGATAACCGATCGTGACGTCCATGGTCCGGTCACTTTCCCAGGCCCGCGCGGGGAGCGGCACGCGCCTGCGGCGCGGGGATTCCTCATGTGGGCGACGTTCGACCGATTGACGGAGGGCCTTTCGGGGAACACAATTCCCCGCACATGCGCGGCATGCACGGCACCTGGCGCTGGTCGTGGGGCTCCCCGAGCCCGGCGCCGCCGCGCTTCTGATCGCCAGACCAGCAGCCGCAAGGCCCCGGGTTCGGGAGACCCGGGGCCTTCTGCATTCCCCGGGTATCCGGCGAACCGAGAGGCCCGAGGCCCGGACGGAAGGGGTATCGAACGATGGAGCTGAGGATCCAGCCCACCGAGGAGGAGTTCGCCGCGCTCGCCGCCGGGCATGCCCTGGCGCCGGTGTGGGCCGAGCTCCTGGGTGACGTCTCGACCCCGGTCGGTGTGTTCCCGGCCCTGGCCGGCGACGGGCCCGGCGCACTGTTGGAGAGCGTGGAGCGGTCCGAACGGTGGGGCCGGTACTCGTTCGTGGCGGGGGATCCCGCCGCGGTGGTGACGGCGGACGCGGAGGGCGTCCGGGTGGAGCGGGCCGTGCGGGACCTGCCGCTGGAGGGAACCGAGATCGGCGGCCCGGTGGTGCCGGCGCTGAAGGAGCTGGCGGCCGCGCTCTCGGCCCCGCACCCTGCGGAGCTGCCGCCGGTGACGGGCGGCCTGGTCGGGTACTTGGCGTACGAGGCCGCCGAGCTGCTCGACGGCCATCCCCATCCGCCGGGCGACCCCGGGTGTCCGCCCGTACGGTTCCTGGTGATCGACCGGGCGGTGGTGTTCGACCACTGGCGGCAGCGCATGGCGCTGGTGGCACACGTCCGGCCCGGCGAGTACCGGGCGGGCGTTGCCGCGCTGGAGGATCTTGCCGAACGCGTGTCGCGGGCGCCGGCGCTGGCGCCGTCGGGGATCGATCCGCCTGAGGCCTTCGGCGCAGGAGAGAGCGCAGCGAGCGTGGCGGAGCACGAGTTTCGGGAGGCCGTGTCCCGGGCCCGCGAGCACATCCTGGCCGGGGACATCTTCCAGGTCGTGCTGTCGCGGCGGCTGTCGGTCCCGGCCCGCGGCGGCGGCCTGGACGTGTACCGCCGGCTGCGGGTGGCGAACCCGTCGCCGTACATGTTCTTCCTGCGGATGCCCGACGGCCTGGAGCTGGCCGGGTCCTCACCCGAGCCCCTGGTGCGGGTGGAGGGGCGGCGGGTCATGACCCGGCCCATCGCCGGGACCCGCCGCCGGGGCGCCGATCCGGAGGAGGACTCGCGGCTGGAGGCCGAGCTGCTGGCCGACCCGAAGGAGCGGGCCGAGCACGCCATGCTGGTCGATCTGGCACGCAACGACCTCGGGCGCGTGTGCGCGCCGGGTACCGTTCGCCCGACCGAGCTGATGACAGTCGAACGGTTCAGCCGGGTCATGCACATCGTCTCGACCGTCGAGGGCGACCTCCGCGACGGCCTCACGCCGCTCGACGCGCTCGCCGCCACGTTCCCGGCGGGGACGGTGACCGGGGCGCCGAAGCGCCGGGCCATGGAGATCATCGCGGAGGAGGAGCCCACGCCGCGGGGGCCCTACGCCGGGGCGGTGGGGTACCTCACGTTCGCCGGCGACCTCGACGTCTGCATCACGATCCGGACGGCCGTGCTCCAGGACGGGATGGCCCACGTCCAGGCAGGCGCGGGCATCGTGTACGACTCCGACCCGGAACGGGAGCTCCGCGAGACCGAGGCGAAGGCGTCGGCGCTGCTCCCCGCGGTCGGCGCCGCGCCGGCGGCCGGCGCCGGGGCGCCCGAGGTGGTCGAGGCGGTGACGGTGGCGTGATCCTCGTCGTCGACCACTACGACTCGTTCGTCTACAACCTTGTCCAGCTGGTCGAGGGCCTGGGGTTCGAGACCGAGGTCGTCCGCTCGGATGCCGAGCCCGCCTCGGCGCTGGTGGAACGGCGGCCGGCCGCGGTGATCCTGTCCCCCGGCCCGGGGCGCCCGGAGGACGCCGGGTGCTTCGTGGAACTGCTCCGCGGGCTGCCGGGCGAGACGCCGGTGCTGGGCGTGTGCCTCGGCCACCAAGCCCTCGGCGCCGCGTTCGGCGGAACGATCGACCGAGCGCCGGAGCCGGTCCACGGCAAGACCAGCACGATCCACCACGACGGCACCGGCCTGTTCGACGGCGTCCCCGATCCGTTCGAGGCCGGCCGGTACCACTCGCTCGTGATCCGGGGAGACGCGGTCCCCGCGGAGCTGGAGGTCACCGCCACCACGGACGACGGCCTGGTCATGGCCGTCCGTCACCGCGAGCTGCCCAGGTTCGGCGTCCAGTTCCACCCGGAGTCGATCCTGACCCCTGAGGGCCCGAGGTTCGTCGAGAACTTCCTGTCGCTGGCGGGCCGGCGGAGCCCGACCGACGGCAGCTGATCCACCTCGTCAGGCAGCGGGCCGGATCCGGCGCTGCTTCGCGGCGGCCGGGATCACCGGCTCGGTCGTGGCCTCCACCGGCTTCTCCGGAATGATCCCGAATCGAACGAACAGCCACTCGATCAGCCGAAGCGGGGCGCCGAACATGAACGGCGCCGCCAGGCTGAGGGTGATCTCGACGTTGTTCACCACGACGTCCGGGCCCCTGTGGACCGGCTTCGACTGCGGCTTCGGCTTCGGCGGTGCCTTCGCCGCCGGCTTCACCGGCAGCCTCTTCACGTTCGTTCGCGTCACGGCCATGGCGTGCCTCCCGTCCATCGGTTCAACCAGACGGTAGCCCGGTGGATCTCGAGGGGATCAGGCCGGAGGACCCCCCGAGCCGGGGACCACTGGGCGCCCGGCCGAGGGCCCGGGGACATCGCGCGAACCCTCGCCCACGCCTCAGCTGCGTGGCCACTGCCTCCTCGGGATGTCGCCGGTTTCCGTTCACGCCTCCCAGGGGACGGCTGCCGCGAGGGCCTCGAGCTCCGGGGTGATCGACGCGGCCACGCCGAAGCGCGTGCCGAAGCCGTCGAGCGTCTTGAGCCCCATCCCGGTGATGTACGCAACGACGACCTCATCCCGACGGACCAGGCCCTGGGCCGCGAGCCGCTGGAGGGTGGCGATGGTCACGCCGCCGGCGGTCTCGGCGAAGATGCCCTCGGTTCGGGCCAGGAGCCCGACCGCTTCCACGATCTCGGCGTCGGACACGGCCGCCAGGGCCCCGCCGGACTTCCGGACCTCCTGCAGCGCGAAGTGACCGTCGGCGGGGGCCCCGATGGCCAGCGACCGGGCGATCGTTTGCGGGTGACGCACCGGCTGGATCTCCTCGGCCCCCTCAGCGAACGCGGTGGCAACGGGGGCACACCCTTGCGCCTGCGCGCCCGAGACCCGGACCGTCGGTTCATCCTCCAGCAGGCCCACCCGCCACAGCTGCCGGAACCCCTCCGCCACCTTCGTCAGCAGCGCGCCGGACGCCACCGGGACCACCACGTGGTCGGGCGAACGCCACCCCAGCTGCTCGGCGGTCTCGAGCGCGATGGTCTTCGACCCCTCGGCGTAGTAGGGGCGCAGGCCGACGTTGACGAACGCCCACGGCGACTCCTCCTGGGCCTCCGAGCACAGCCGCTGGACGTCGTCGTAGGTCCCGTCGACCTCCACGAGGGTGGCGCCGTAGACGGCGGTGGCGGTGAGCTTGGCCGGCTCCAGGTCCGAGGGGACCAGCGCCACCGCGCGCAGGCCGCCGGCCGCCGCGTGCGCCGCCATGGCGTTCGCCAGGTTCCCGGTGGAGGCGCAGGCCACGGTGTCGAATCCGAACTCGAACGCCTTGGTCAACGCGACGGAGACCACGCGGTCCTTGAACGAGTGCGTCGGGTTGCGGGTCTCGTCCTTCAGCCACAGGTTCGGCAGCCCCAGCTCGGCGCCGAGGCGATGGGCCCGCCGGAGCGGCGACCACCCGTCGCCGAGGTCGATCGATGTGTTCCGCGTGGCCGGCAGCAGCGGTTCGAACCGCCACAGCGAACGCGGCCCGGCCTCGATGGCGGCCCGGGTGACCTCGGCCTTGATCCGCTCCTCGTCGTAGGCCGGTTCGACAGGTCCGAAGCACTCGTCGCAGATCGACCGGACCTCCGCCGGGTAGCGCGCGTCGCACGCCCGGCACGCCAGGCCCTCCAGGTAGCCGCCCATCGTTCGTCCTCCTCTCGAGCCGAGGAGGAATGTCCGGGAAACGAAGGGGCCCACCGCCTGCGGTGAGCCCCTGTCCGGAACATCCCTCATCTCTCCGGCGTCCCCGCCGGCAGGAATTGGCACCCCGCATCACCGGGGTTGCCGAGGCTTCACAGGGCCTGTCCCTCCACCTCTCTGGATGAGGCTCAACCCGACGGCGTTCAGGAGCCGCCGGGCACGTATTCGATTGCGGGGATGGTACCGGCGCCGCCCCTCTCCGGCAAACGCGACGAGTCGGTCCTCACCAACCCTCGTCGGGATCGGGAACGTCGCCCTTCAACAGCTCAATGTCTGCACGGTCCCCGAGCGCCTTGCTCCGGCGTCGAGCGGGGTCTGCGGCGGATCGTTCCTTCATCGCGACGAGGTCATCCCGAGTCACGATCCTGATTGCAACGCCCGCGACATCCACCTCCTCGGCTCTGTCGATCATGTCGTCGAACGCAGGGTCGATGGCCGCCTGCACCCGCTCACCACTCGGATGCCGGAGGTTCAGGCTGTGGGGGAACTCGCCGAGGAGCTCGAACCCCGCTTCGGTCAGGGCCGCGCTCACCGCCTCCCTGCTCGCGGACGAGGGAATGGCGACATCGATGTCCTGCGTTGCCCGGGGAACCTCGGAGTGGATGCTGACCGCGATGCCGCCGATGAGAGCGTAAGGGATCCCGGCGTCCGAGAGCGCGCCGGCCACATCCAGCAGCGACCTGAGCTGGTCCTCGGGTACGTCCATCCCGTCCCCCCGTCGGGCCGCGATCAACAGGCGATCCCGCTTGGTGGCGGCGGCCGTGGCCGCTACCGCGTCGTGTGCGCTCCGCATCGCGTCCTCGAACTCAACCATACAAGGGTGGCCGGCTCACCCCTGGAGGTCCATCCAGATCCTGACGCCCGGGTCAGGTGACCTTGAAGCTGGGTCGTGGTGAACACGAGGCCTTGGTCGCTGACGAACGTGATCGGACCACTCGGCGCGCCGCTGGGGATCTCCACCGTGAGCCCCTTCTACGTGACGGTGGGGGGTGCGTAGAACCCGTTCAACGTCACGATGAACCCGTTCGGCTCCACCGCGAACAGGTTGGTGCCCGTGACGTGCACCTCGGTCCCGGGCGGCCCGGACGTCGGGCTGAACCCGGTAATCACCGGCGCCTTGTCCCCATAGCGGACGTTGAGGTGCACGCTGCCATCGACCCGCCGTGCCCGTCCCCGCGGATCAGGCACGAGGTGACCTGCGTCGGAGTCACCGTGACCTGGCTCCACAACCGCCGCCATCCCGTTGGTTAGTCTCGGCTCGGGCGTTGCGATCCTTTGTCCGCGAAGATCCTCTTGAAGAAGGCCGGGTTGTACTGCTGCCGCCATTCAAGCCATCGCGTCGGCGAAAGCGAGTTGGCCGTTCTCAAGCAGCAGTAGGGCATCCCGCACGATGCCCGGACCTGGTCCGATCTCGAAGCCCGCTGTCGTCAAGACCTAATGGCTTCCTCCATCGGGCCGGGAGCGGTCGCACTGGGATGGCCAACATCCTGTTGAACAAGGGTCAGAGGATGTGGGGCGTTTACGTGGGGGGTACAAGCTCCGCGGAAACCCAATGGTCCCCCAAATGCCCGACTTGCGATCCTGACTTCTGCTGGCCGTCCAGGTACACGAGGTAGTCGCGGTCGGTGCGACTGAACCCCTGCGATTGGAGGTCGAGCCACGGTGTCGAAGTCGGTACTGGACGAATCCAGGCTCAGTCCGGCGTCCCGGATGGAGAGCACACAGTGGGTCGTCACGAACCGGATGTGTCGCTGGCCGCGGGTCTCCCCGGCCGGCGGAGAACTCCCGGTCGATGTTCGGCGCCAGCAGCCGGAGCGCCTTCACCACGGACGAATAGGAGTCCGACACGTCGTTCGGGTGGGCGTAGATGACCTGGACGCGGTCACCGGCGTAGGCGTCGCCGAAGCAGCGGACTCGCGAGTCGATGGTCCCCAGGAACTCACCCACGATGTCCGTCTACTCCGTCCTCTGCGACGCGACGTGGACGCGGGATCCGGCCTGGGCCTGAACGGATGCGCCCACGAGCAACACGGCGGACAGCGACAGCAAATCAGCGGAATCGGATGATCGGGCGCAGTCCACCCCCTCGGGATCTGAAGGGCGCGATCGCACGGACTCTGTCCCGGGACCACAAGGGCTCCAAACGGGAAATCCGGCACCCGGGCTCTCTGCGGCGCCGGCGCGAGCGTCAGGCCTTGGCGGCTCTGGTGCCTTCGTTCTTCCTGGTGATCGCGGCGACCTCGGGCCGTGGGAGGACCAGGCGGAACTCCTTCGTCACCAGGGGCCAGTCGTCGAGCATGGCGAGCGCCCGCGGGCTTCCGGTGAGGGAGGCGTGCCTCGTGAGCAGGCCGTGCAGCTCGGCGCCCTCCTCGGGGTCGAGCGCCCGGTGTTCGACGAGCTCGGGGTTGAGGTAGCGGTCCAGGGTCCAGTCCGGATCCCACACGAACGCCCGCCCGCCGGTCATGCCGGCGCCGACGTTCATGCCGACGGGGCCGAGGATGGCCACCGTGCCCCCGGTCATGTACTCGCAGGCGTGCTCGCCGGCGCCCTCCACCACCACGGTGGCCCCGCTGTTGCGGATCGCGAATCGCTCACCGACGCGCCCGTTGACGAACAGCTCGCCGCCGGTGGCGCCGTACAGGACGGTGTTCCCGGCCAGCCACGGGTCGCCGGCGTCGTCGCTCGGCGGCGTGATCACGATGCGGCCGCCGCCCATGCCCTTGCCGACGTAGTCGTTGGCCTCGCCCACCAGGAAGAACTCCACGCCGCTCGCCAGGAACGCTCCGAACGACTGGCCGGCATGGCCCCGGAACGCGACGAAAGCGAACCCCGGCGGGGCGCCCTCGCCGAACTCGTGTCCGATCGCGCCGCCCAGCCGGGCGCCCACGGTCCGGTCGCCGTTCCCGATGTCGTAGGCCAGGCGGATCGTCCGCCCGTCCCGAACGGAGGCCCAGGCGTCCTCGAACAGAAGGTTCCCCAGCGCGCTCCGAGGACGCTGCAGGGCAAGGGTCCCGGTGAACCGGCGCTCTTCCCCGGGCACCCCCAGGAGCGGGGAGAGATCCACGCTGTCGGCCCGGGTACCGACCTTCCTCTGCCGCAGCAGATCCGTCCGGCCGATGGCCTCGTCCATCGAACGGAGCCCGAGCTGAGCCAGCCGCATGCGGACCTCCTCCGCCACGGCCGTGAGGTACGCGGCCACCATCTCCGGGGTCCCGGCGAACTTCGCGCGGAGCTCGGGCTTCTGGGTGGCTATCCCCACCGGGCACGTGTCCAGGTGGCACGACCGGACCATGATGCACCCCTCGGCCAGCAGCGCTGCGGTGCCGAACGAGTACTCGTCGGCCCCCAGCAACGCGGCGGCCAGCACGTCCCGCCCGGTCTTGAACCCGCCGTCCACTCGCACCCGCACCCGGCCCCGCAACCCGCTGTCCACGAGGGCCTGCTGGGTGTCGGCGAGGCCGAACTCCCACGGGATCCCCGCGTTCTTGATGGACGACAGCGGCGAGGCGCCGGTCCCGCCGTCGGACCCGCTCACGTGGACCACCTCGGCGAGGCCCTTGGCCACGCCGGCGGCGATGGTGCCGACGCCCACCGTGGCCACCAGCTTCACGCTGACCTCCGCGTTCGGGTTCACCTGCTTGAGGTCGTAGATGAGCTGCGACAGGTCCTCGATCGAGTAGATGTCATGGTGCGGCGCCGGCGAGATCAGAGCCACGCCGGGCTGCGTGTGGCGGAGACGCGCGATCTCGTCGGTGACCTTGTGGCCGGGGAGCTGTCCGCCCTCGCCGGGCTTCGACCCCTGGGCCATCTTGATCTGGAGCTCCTCGGCGAACGAGCAGTACTCCGGCGTGACGCCGAACCTGCCGCTCGCCACCTGCTTGATCTTCGAGTTGCGATCGGTGCGGTACCGCTTGGGGTCCTCGCCGCCCTCGCCTGTGTTCGACTTCCCTCCGACCATGTTCAGCGCGAGGGCCAGCGTCTCGTGGGCCTCCGCCGAGATCGCGCCGTGCGAGATCGCGCCCGTGGAGAATCGCCGGAGGATCTCCGAGGCGGGCTCCACCTCGTCCAACGGCACCGGCGGTCCGGCCGGGACGAACTCCAGCAGGTCGCGCGGCTCTGCGGGCATCCTCGACTCCACCAGCTCCACGAACCGCAGGTACCGCTCGGGGTCGCCCGGCTCGCGCACCGCGCGCTGGAGCGCGTGGGCCGCGCGCATGTCGTCCGAGACGTCCTCCGCCTCGTCCGGGAGGTCGCCGTCGCCGGCCGCCGTGGACTTCAGCGATGCGAGGTCCGGGTCCACCGTTCGATGCATCGCGCGCACCACGTCGGGGTTCGTCTCGTGGTACTCGCCGCCCTTGTGGAACTTCACGTAGCCGGGGCTGACCAGAGCGGGCGCCACGTCGCCGAACGCCTCCGCGTGCCGTTCGAGAACGTCGGCCGCGATGTCCTCGAACGTGAGCCCACCCACCGGCGACACCGCGCCCGGGAAGCAGGCCTCCATGACGTCCTGCGCGATCCCCACGGCGTCGAACGTCTGCGCGCCGCGATACGAGTCCACGCACGAGATGCCCAGCTTCGAGAGGACCTTCAGGACGCCCTCCTCGACGGAGGTCCGCCATCGCAGGAGCGCGCCCTCTGGGTCGCCGTCCCGCGCCGCGGCGGCCACCGTGGCCAGGGCCAGCCGCGGGTGCACCGCCTCCGCCCCGAACGCCAGCAGGCAGGCCACGTGGTGCGACTCCCGGGCGTCGTCGGTCTGGATCACGATCGACGTCCGGGTGCGGTGGCCCGCGCGGACCAGCGCCGCGTTCACCGCCCCGACCGCCAGCAGCGACGGCACGGGGGCGCGTTCGGCCGAGGCCTCCTCGTCGGACACGATCTGGATCCCGCTCCCGAGGGTGGCCGCGCGGACGGCGGTCGCGGCCAGCCGCTGGATCGCCGCCCGCAACCCGGCGACGCCCTCGTCGCGAGGCCACGTGGCGTCCAGGTGGAACCCGCCCGGGGGCCGGAACAGCAGGAACGTCGGGTATTCGAACAGCGACGCCGCCTCCGGCCGCTCCCACAGCACGGGGTCGCGCGGGCCGAGCACCGTCCGGATCGAGAACACATGGCGTTCGCGGAGGTGGTCGATGGGGGGGTTCGTGACCTGGGCGAACCGTTGCTTGAAGTGGTTGTAGAGCGGCCTGCGCCACGAGCTGAACGGGGCAATCGCGGTGTCGTCGCCCATGGAGTACGTGGGCTCCTTGCCGTCGCCCGCCGCCGGGCGGAGCACCAGCGAGAGCTCCTCGCGGGTGAAGCCGTGGAGGACATGGAACCGCTGGACGTCCTCCATCGCCGGCGCCACCGGTTCGCCCGGCGACTGCTGCGACAGCTCCTTGTCGGCCCAGTCGCCATAGGCCCGCCGCGACGCCACCCGCCGGACCGGATCCGTCTGGAGCCCGCCGTCGGCCGGGTCCACCAGGATCATCTGTCCCGGCCCGAGCTTCCCCCGGCGAACCCGCCCCCGCCCGGCCACGTCCACGGATCCGGCCTCGGACGAGCAGGCCACCAGGCCGTCCTCGCACTCGAACCACCGCATGGGGCGGAGGCCGTTGCGGTCCAGGCACGCTCCCACCCGCCGGCCGTCGGTGAAGATCAGCGCGGCCGGGCCGTCCCACGGCTCCATGATCGAGGCGTGCCAGCGGTAGAAGCCCCGGACGTCTTCGTCGATGTCCGGGAGCCCCTCCCACGCCGCCGGCACCAGCATGGCCATGACCTGGCGGATGTCGCGGGGCTCGTCGGGGTCGGGCGATTCCCGGAGCAGCAGCTCCACCGCGTTGTCGAGCATGGCGGAGTCGCTCCCGCCCTCGTCGATGGCCGGCTTCAGCAGCTCCTCGTCGAGGATCGACGCCGTTCCCAGCCGGCCCTCGCGCCCCCGCATCCGGTGAACGTTGCCGGCCAGCGTGTTGATCTCGCCGTTGTGGCACAGCAGGCGGAACGGCTGGGCTCGCTCCCACGTCGGCGTGGTGTTCGTGGAGTACCGCTGGTGGAACAGCGCGAACGACGAGTCCGTGCGGGCGTCGGCGAGGTCGGGGTAGAACGCGGCCAGCTGGTCGGCCGCCACCAGGGCCTTGTACGTCACGGTGAGGAACGAGAAGGAGGACACGTACAGCTCGCGGCCCTCGGCCCGGGCCGAGGACTCCAGGCGGCGGCGGGCCCGGTGGCAGGCCCGTTCGGCCTGCGGCACGGACCGTTCACGGGGCCCCACGACCAGCGCCTGGACGATCCGGGGGACGGTCTCCGCCGCCCGCCGGCCCAGCGCCGACGGGTCGACGGGAACCTCCCGCCACGCCACGACCTCCAGGCCCTCCGAGCGGCAGGCCCGGTCGGCCAGCCGGCGGAGCTCGCCGTCGGCGAACCCGTCCCGGACGAACATCATCGCGACGCCCAGTCGCGCGGGGTCGATGGGGGGGACGTGGAGCCGGGAGAGCTCGGCGGCGAGGAGGGCCCTGGGAACCTGGATCAGCAGGCCGGCGCCGTCGCCGGTCTTGGCGTCGGCGTCGGTGGCCCCACGGTGGCGGACCCGGCACAGGGCGTCCAGGGCCCGTTCGACGACATCACGGCTCGCCGCGCCTGCGGCGTCCGCGACGAAGCCGGTGCCACACGCGTCGCGCTCCCGATCCAGCGGATGCACGTCGCCTCCTCGAGCCTCACCCGGCGTTCCCGGATACGACAAGACCTCCCCCGAGGGGGAGGCCGGTGTGGCGCGGCACGGGGCTCCCGGCCCCGCCCGCGCCTAGCGAGCCAGTACAGACGCCTCGGTAGCCTTCGTCTCCTTCTGGTCCGCCCGGAACATGTTGGAGGCGGAGTATATGGGCGAACCCGGGCCTGTCAATCGCCGGGCGCCGAACGGAACCCTCCCGGATCGTCGCCTCACCGGCGGATCGCCACCCGGTCGCCGCGCCGGCGGGACAGCGTTCGGAACCGCTGTGGAACGAGCGGACGATGGCCGGTCTCGCCACGAATTCGCCGAACCGCGGGAAAAGTTGGAGCGATCGGGCCGGGACATGGGTGCCACAGGGGAGATGTCGCGCGGGCGGGCCGGGGGTCACGCCACCTGGATCGGGGACAGCAGGGAACGCTGCACGGGCTTGTCGATGTGCCGGACCACCTGGACGCCGCCGCCGCACTGGTCCGCTCGCCGGCAGGCCTCCTCCACGGCGTCGCCGAGCGCATCGGGGGCGAACGTGCCCACCAGATCGCTCACCCTGTTCCCCGCCTCATCGCGGGTCGTGACCAGCACGTCCCACAGCCTCATGCCGTCTCCTCGCTCCTCGGGCACAGAACCTTCCTCGGCTCTCTGAATCACCCTACGCCCCAACGGTTTTCGATCCGGTTTCCTCGATGTGAACTCTGTGTAACGCCTCCCCCGCGGGACCGGTGTCGGGGCGCTCCACGTGTGGCGGTCCAAACCCCCGGCGTGGCTGCCGTACATGAAGACGGTCGACGTCACGATCCCCGACGGGGAAAGGTCCGCGACTGCGGTCCTCCGCAGCATCGGGTCTTCGTCCTCCACCGAGGGCGAGGCCTTCGCGACGTTCAGCATCTCCGGGCACTGGGAAGACACCATCCACTGACCGTCGCGCGAGGCGTACACTGCCCGGCCACCCGGAGCGCTGTCGAGGCGCCCGTCCGAGCGAGCGAGGTCTTGCTGATGAGCGATCCGATGCGGCCGCGGAGCCGCGACGTCACCGAGGGGCCGCAGCGCGCGCCGGCGCGGGCCATGCTCCGGGCGGTCGGGTTCACCGACGGGGACTTCGACAGGCCCCAGGTCGGAGTGGCGTCGTCGTGGAACGAGGTCACGCCGTGCAACGTGCACCTCGATCGCCTTGCGGCGCAGGCGAAGGAGGGCGTGCGCGAGGCCGGCGCCGTGCCGATCGAGTTCACCACGATCGCGGTGTCCGACGGCATCGCGATGGGGCACGAGGGGATGCGCGCGTCGCTCGTGTCGCGCGAGGTCATCGCGGACTCGGTGGAGCTCGTGATGCACGCCGAACGGCTCGATGCGATGGTCACGATCGCCGGCTGCGACAAGAGCCTGCCGGGGATGGTCATGGCGGCTGCGCGGCTGAACCTGCCGACGGTGTTCCTGTACGGCGGCACGATCCTGCCGGGCCACTGGCGCGGGAAGGACGTGACGATCCAGGACGTGTTCGAGGCGGTCGGGGCCCACGCGGCCGGGTCGATGACCGACGAGGAGCTGGCCGAGCTGGAGTCGCTGGCCTGTCCGGGGCCCGGCTCGTGCGCCGGCATGTACACGGCGAACACGATGGCGGCGGCCGTCGAGGCGCTGGGGATGTCGCTTCCGGGCAGCGCGTCGCCGCCCGCCGTCGAGCCGCGCCGAGACGAGTTCGCGTTCGAGTCCGGCGTGGCCGTCGTGGAGTGCCTCCGGCGCGGCATCCGTCCCCGGGACGTCCTGACCCGCGAGGCCTTCGAGAACGCCATCGCCGTGGTCATGGCCTGCGGCGGCTCCACGAACGCGGTCCTGCACCTGCTGGCCATCGCCGCGGAGGCCGAGGTGGAGCTGGAGATGGAGGACTTCGACCGGATCAGCCGGCGGACCCCGCACATCGGCGACGTCCGGCCGGCCGGCCGGTTCGTCATGTCCGATCTGGATCGGGTGGGCGGCGTGCCGGTGATCATGCGCGAGCTCCTGCAGGCCGGGCTGCTGCACGGGGACGCGCTCACGGTGTCCGGCGCCACCGTGGGCGAGAACCTCGAAGCGCTGGACCCGCCGGACCCGGACGGCGACGTGGTCCGGCCGTTGGCCGCGCCGATCCACCCGCACGGGGGCCTGGCCGTGCTCCGGGGCTCGCTGGCCCCCGACGGCGCCGTGGTGAAGATGGTGGGGATGGAGGGCCGGACCTTCCGGGGCTCGGCGCGCGTGTTCGAGTCGGAGGAGGACGCGTTCGACGCGGTGACCCACGGCCGGATCCGGGCCGGCGACGTGTTGGTGATCCGGTACGAGGGCCCGAAGGGCGGCCCGGGGATGCGGGAGATGCTGGCCGTGACCGGCGCCATCGTGGGCGCCGGGCTGGGACGCGACGTCGCGCTGGTCACGGACGGGCGGTTCTCCGGCGCCTCGCACGGATTCGCCGTCGGCCACGTGGCCCCGGAGGCCAGCGTGGGCGGCCCCATCGCGCTGGTGGAGGACGGCGACGTGGTCGTGCTCGACGTGGACACGCGCCGCCTGGACCTGGAGGTGGACAACGCCGAGCTGGCCCGCCGGCGGGACGGGTGGAAGGCGCCAGCGCCCCGCTACACGGCCGGCGCGCTGGCCAAGTACGCGCGGCTGGTGTCCTCCGCGGCGAGGGGCGCCGTGTGCACGCCGGAGGGGTCGTGACCGGCCACCGATTCCGCAATTCCGGAGCCCTTGCGGCGCAACGGGTTCGGAACGCGTTCACGGAACGTTCGCCCGCCCATGGGTTGACAGCCTGGACCCGATCGATATCATCGGCTACCAACATGAGGACGCCAGGAGACCGCTCGAGCTTCGCCACGGTTCTCGCCCTCGTACTTATTACCTAGGCGCGGGGCAGGGCTGACACGCCCTGTTGCCGCGCCAGAGGCCCTTCGCGGGACGCGAGGGGTCTTTCGTTTTCCGGGAATCCCGGGACGAACCCCCCGCACCCCAGAGCAACCGAACCACACCCAGGAGACCCGTCGGACACAGCACCACAAGCGCCCGCACCGACAGACGAACGGAAGGAGGAGGACATGCGATTCGAGTTCACCGAGGAGGGTCGGCCCGTCGGCGCGGCCCAGTGGGAGGGACCCGGCCAGGTCAGCCTGGAGGTCACCGACCAACGGGACCGGCGGCGCCTGGCCGAGTACTTCGCCGCGGAGACCACGTACCTGGCCACCGGGTTCGACCAGGAGGACGACGAGTTCCAGATCCGACGACGGGACTGGACCCCGTGGGAGTTCGAACGGGCCTGTCACGCGCTGGCCCACCGCATGGGGTTCCGGGTCGAACGCACCCCGTCGGGCGAGGTCGAGGCCCGTCCTCAGCCGGCGAACGGGAACGAGACCGCGCCGGCCGGGAAGCCGGCCGAGAAGCGGCCAGCGCTGGCGACGGCCGCGTTCCCGCCGGCCGAGCGCATGCCCACGAACGGCCACGACCGCGCGGCCGCCCCGGAGGCATCCGCCTGATGTCGTCGCCAGCCCGTCTGACGGGGGCCCAGGCCCTCATCCGGAGCCTGGAGCTCGCCGGGGTCGAGGTCGTGTTCGGGATCCCCGGCGGGGCCATCCTGCCCGCGTACGACCCGCTGATCGAGTCGCCCATCCGCCACGTGCTGATGCGCCACGAGCAGGGCGCGGGGCATGCCGCGGAGGGATACGCGCACGCCACCGGGCGGCCCGGCGTGTGCTTCGCCACCAGCGGCCCGGGCGGGTGCAACCTGGTCACGGCCCTGGCCGACGCGCTGATGGACTCGGTCCCGGTGGTGGCGGTCACCGGGCAGGTCCCCACCGGCGTGATCGGGAACGACGCGTTCCAGGAGGCCGACATCACCGGCGTCACGATGTCGGTGACCAAGCACAACTGGCTCGTCACCCGGACCGAGGACATCCCCCGGACGGTGGCCGAGGCCTTCCATGTGGCGAACACCGGCCGTCCCGGGCCGGTGCTCGTCGACGTGCCGAAGGACGTGCTGATCAACCAGGCCCCGTTCGAATGGCCGGACGCGTTGGATCTCCCCGGCTACCGGCCCACCACGAAGGGCAACCTCAAGCAGGTCCGGGAGGCCGTGAAGCTGATCCTGGCCTCCGAGCGACCGGTGCTGTACGCGGGCGGCGGGGTGATCCGGGCGAACGCGGCCCCGGAGCTCCGGCGGCTGGCCGAGACCGGCCGGCTCCCGGTGGTCACGACGCTCATGGCGCGCGGCGCCTTCCCCGATGACCACGAGCTGGCGCTCGGGATGCCCGGCATGCACGGGAACTACACGGCGGTCACCGCGATGCAGAAGGCCGACCTGCTGATCGCGATCGGGGCGCGGTTCGACGACCGGGTCACGGGCAACCTGGCCACGTTCGCGCCGGGCGCCCGCGTGATCCACGTGGACATCGACCCCGCGGAGATCGGGAAGAACCGCGCGGCGGACGTGCCGATCGTGGGCGACGCGGCCGACGTCACGGCCTCGCTGGCCCGGGAGCTGGAGAAGGCCCAGTCGGCGGACGGCGGTCCGCCGGACCGCTCCGGGTGGCTGGCCACCCTGGCCGACTGGCAGCGGCGGTTCCCCCTTCGATACGAGCAGGACGAGGGCGGCCCGATCAAGCCCCAGTTCGTGGTGGAACGGATCCTGGCGGCCACCGAGGGCGACGCCACGATCGTCTCGGGCGTGGGACAGCACCAGATGTGGGCCTCGCAGTTCTACCGGTTCCGCCGGCCCCGGCAGTGGATCAACTCCGGCGGGCTGGGGACCATGGGCTTCGCGGTCCCCGCCGCGATCGGGGCCAAGATGGGCCGCCCCGAGCAACGTGTGGTGGCCATCGACGGCGACGGGTGCTTCCAGATGACCGCCCAGGAGCTGGCCACGTCGACCACCGAGGGCATCCCCATCGTGGTGGCCATCGTGAACAACGGCTACCTGGGGATGGTCCGCCAGTGGCAGGAGCTGTTCTACAACGAGCGCTACTCGGGCGTGCACCTGACCCAGGACGTGCCGGACTACGTGCGTCTGGCCGAGGCGTACGGGGCCATCGGCCTCCGGGCCGAGACGCCGGACGACGTGGACACCGCGCTCGACAAGGCCCTGTCCGTGACCGATCGCAGCGTGGTCATCGACTTCCGGTGCGACCAGGGCGAGATGGTGTTCCCCATGGTCCCGGCCGGGGCGTCGAACGACGACATCATCGTCGGGCCGGAGTCCGCGCAGCCGGCCCTCGATCCGGCGGAGGCACCGATCGCATGAGCCTGCACACGATCTCCGTGTTGGTGGAGGACCGGCCGGGCGTGCTGGCCCGGGTGGCGAACCTGTTCGCCCGGCGAGGGTTCAACATCCACTCGCTGGCGGTTGGGACCACCGAGCAGCCCGGGCGGTCGCGGATGACGATCGTCGTCGACGTCCAGCGCAAGCCCCTGGAGCAGGTGGAGAAGCAGCTCCACAAGCTGCTGAACGTCCTGAAGGTCCTGGAGCTGGAGCCCACCGCGGCGGTGGAGCGGGAGCTGGCGCTGGTGAAGGTGACCGCGGCGCCCGGCGAGCGCGGCGCCGTGAGCGAGATCGCCGACATCTTCCGGGCCCGGATCGTGGACGTCTCCGACAGCACCCTGACGGTGGAGGCCACAGGTGCGCCGGACAAGATCGAGGCCATGCTGGCGCTCCTCGAACCCCACGGGATCGTCGAGCTGGCCCGCACGGGGCGGATCGCGCTGGGTCGCGGCTCCGCGGCGATCGGCGGGCGGCGCCTCGGCCGGGTGAACGGCGCCGCGGCGAACGGGAAGGCGAAGGGAGCGAGGGCCCCGGCCAGGACGGCCTGACGGGCTGCAACGGGCCCGACGGGCCATCGAAACGATCGAAGGAGATGGGCAGATGGGCAACGTGCTGTATGACGCGGACGTCGACCGGTCGGCGCTGGAAGGCCAGCGCATCGCGGTCCTGGGGTACGGCAGCCAGGGGCACGCGCACGCGCTGAACCTCCGGGACTCGGGGTTCGACGTCCGGGTCGGCCTGCGTCCGGACTCCAAGTCGTGGCCGAAGGCCGAGGAGGACGGGCTCACGGTGACCACGCCGGCGGGGGCCGTCGCGGAGGCCGACGTGGTGATGGTGCTCCTGCCGGACACCGCGCAAGCCGCGGCGTACGCGGCGGACATCGAACCCGGTCTCCAGCCCGGGAACCTCCTGCTCTTCGCCCACGGGTTCAACATCCACTTCGGGCAGATCTCGCCGCCGGAGGGCGTGGACGTCGGGATGATCGCGCCGAAGGCCCCCGGGCACCTGGTGCGGCGAACGTACGGCGAGGGCATCGGGACGCCGTCGCTGTTCGCCGTCCACCGCGATCCCACCGGGACCGCCCGGGCCCGCGTGCTGGCGTACGCGGCGGGGATCGGCGCGGGGCGGGCCGGCATCATCGAGACCACGTTCGCCGAGGAGACCGAGACCGACCTGTTCGGCGAGCAGGCCGTGCTGTGCGGCGGCGTGACCTCGCTGGTGAAGGCCGGGTTCGAGACGCTGGTCGATGCGGGCTACCAGCCGGAGATCGCGTACTTCGAATGCCTCCACGAGCTGAAGCTCATCGTCGACCTCATGTACGAGGGCGGGCTGGGGTGGATGCGGTACTCCGTCTCGGACACCGCCGAGTACGGCGACTACACCCGGGGGCCGCGGGTCGTGGACGAACGGACCCGCGAGGAGATGCGCCGGATCCTGGCCGAGATCCGCTCCGGTGAGTTCGCCGAGGAGTGGGTGGGCGAGGCCCGGGACGGGTTCCCCCGGTTCGCCGAGATGCGCGAGCGCGACACCGAGCACCAGATCGAAGCTGTCGGCGAGCGCCTCCGTTCGATGATGCCGTGGCTCCAGCGCGGCCGCGGTCCCGCGGAGGGGCCGGCCCCCGAGCGCGTGCCGGCCGACGCCTCCCCGGACGGGGGTGGCCCGCGTGCCTGACGACGTACGGTTCTTCGACACAACGCTCCGCGACGGCGAGCAGGCGCCGGGCATCGCGCTGACGGCGGCGGAGAAGCTCGAGATCGCGGAGCAGCTGGCCCGGCTGGGCGTGGACGTCATCGAGGCCGGGTTCCCGGCGTCGTCGCCCGGGGAGTTCGAGGCGGTCCGGCGGATCGCCGGGTCCGTGAAGGGGTCGGTCATCGCGGCGCTGTGCCGGGCCGACGACGGCGACATCGACCGGGCCTGGGAGGCCATCCGGGACGCCCAGCGCGCCCGCCTCCACGTGTTCATCTCCACCAGCGAGGTCCACATGACCTCGATGCTCCGGATGTCGCGGGAGGAGGTCCTGGCGGCCACACGACGCAGCGTCCGGCGGGCCCGTTCGTACACCGACGACGTGGAGTTCTCCGCGCAGGACGCCACCCGGACCGACGTCGAGTTCATGCTGGAGTCGTTCCGGGTGGCCGTGGAGGAGGGCGCCACCACCATCAACGTGCCGGACACGGTGGGCTACGCCATGCCCCACGAGTTCGGCGCGCTGGTGCTGCTGGTCCGCAACGCGGTGCCCGAGCACGTGGTGATCTCCACCCACTGCCACAACGACCTCGGCCTGGCCGTGGCGAACTCCCTGGCCGGCGTGGTGAACGGGGCCCGGCAGGTAGAGGTGGCGGTGAACGGCATCGGCGAGCGGGCCGGGAACTGCTCGCTGGAGGAGATGGCGATGGTCATCTCGACCCGGGGCCAGGCCCTGAACCTGACGCACGGGCTCCGGGTCCGGGAGATCGCCCGGACGTCGCGGCTGGTGTCGATGCTCACCGGCTACCCGGTGCAGCCGAACAAGGCCGTGGTGGGGGCGAACGCGTTCGCCCACGAGTCCGGGATCCACCAGCACGGCGTGCTCTCGAACCGGGCGACGTACGAGATCATGGACCCGCTGGAACTGGGGTTCGAGGGCTCGAAGATCGTCCTCGGGAAGCACTCCGGGCGGCACGCGTTCGCCGACGCGGTAGCCAAGCTGGGGCTCCAGCTGTCGAGGGAGGCGCTGGACCACGCGTTCGCCCGGTTCAAGGACCTGGCCGACCGCAAGCTCGCACTCACCGACGCCGACCTCGAGGCGATCGTGGCCGAGGAGCTCGGGGTCGCCGACGACGACGCGTTCACGCTGGAGTCGCTGGCCGTGGCCGGCGGGACGCACCTCTCCCCGACCGCCACCGTGCGCCTGCTGCGGGACGGCGAGACCGTGGAGGACTCCGCGATGGGCGACGGGATGATCGACGCCGCGTACGGCGCGATCATCCGGGCCACCGGCGTGGACGCCCGCCTGGCCGCCTACAACGTGAGCGCGGTGACCGGCGGGAGCGACGCGCTCGGCGACGTGGTGGTCCAGCTGGACGTCGCCGGGAGGCTTTTCACCGGGCGCGGTGTGGCTCCGGACGTCGTGGAGGCCAGCGCGCGGGCGTACCTGGCCGCCGTGAACCGGGCCGTGCGGGCCGGTGTCGGGGTCGGGGTCGGTGCCGGGGCCGGAGGCGGCTCGGAGACGGCGGTGGCCCCGGAGGCCTCGGGGGAGGGCGCGGCATGACCGCCGCCGGCGTCCGCCCGATGACCGTCACCGAGAAGATCCTGGCGCGGGCCGCCGGGCTGTCCGAGGTCGCGCCGGGGGACCTGATCATGGCCGACGTCGACCTGGCCATGGGCAACGACGTCACGGCGCCCGTGGCCATCGCCCGGTTCCGGGAGCTGGGGATCGAGAGCGTGTGGGACCCGGCGAAGGTGGCCCTGGTGCCGTCGCACTTCGTCCCGGCCAAGGACATCGCCAGCGCGAAGCTGGGCATGACCATGCGTGAGTTCGCGCGGCAGCAGGGGATCGAGCACTACTTCGAGCTGGGCCGGGGCGGGATCGAGCACATCCTGCTCCCCGAACAGGCCCTGGCCCTCCCGGGGATGGTGATCATCGGGGCCGACTCCCACTCCTGCACGTACGGCGCGATCGGCGCGTTCTCCACGGGCGTGGGGTCGACGGACCTCGCGGCCGTCCTGGCCACCGGACGGATCTGGCTCCGGGTGCCGGAGTCGGTCCGGTTCGTGCACGAGGGCGTGCCGGGGCCGTGGGTGGTGGGCAAGGACGTCATCCTCTCGGTGATCGCGCTGGTGGGCGACGACGGCTGCTCCTATCAGGCCATGGAGCACACCGGCCCGGCTCTGGCGCACCTGTCGATGGACTCCCGGTTCACCCTGGCGAACATGGCCATCGAGGCCGGGGCGAAGTCGGGGATCGTGGCGCCGGACGAGGTGACGCTGGCCTACGTCAGGGAGCGCCAGCGGCTGGCCGGCCGTGAGCGCGAGTTCGACGTGTTCGCCAGTGACCCGGACGCGCGATACGCCGCGGAGCACGTCGTGGACGTGGGCGCGCTGGAGCCGCAGGTCTCGCTGCCCTCGCTGCCCTCGAGGGCGGAGCCGGTCTCGCAGGCAGACCGCGTGGCCGTGGACCAGGTCTTCATCGGCTCCTGCACGAACGCGAAGCTCGAGGACCTCCGGATGGCGGCGCACATCCTCCGGGGCCGCCGGGCCGATCCGCGGGTCCGGCTCATGGTGATCCCGGCCACGCAGGAGATCTGGCGGCAGGCCAACCGCGAGGGCCTGCTGGAGGTGTTCGCGCAGGCCGGCGCCACCGTATCCACACCCACGTGCGGCGCGTGCCTGGGCGGGCACATGGGGGTGCTCGGTCCCGGCGAGGTGTGCGTCTCCACGTCGAACCGGAACTACGTGGGCCGGATGGGCCACCGCGAGGCCCGCGTCTACCTGGTGAACCCGGCCGTGGCCGCCGCCACCGCGGTGATGGGCCGGCTGGCCCACCCGGACGAGATCGGCGTGGAGCCGCCCGAGGAGTCGGTGATCACCGGCGTGGGCGCGTCGTACGGCGAGCCGGTCGGGGTGGGAGCCCCGGGAGACCCGCCATGACCTCGTTCGAGGGGCGGGCGTTCGTCTACGGCGAGAACGTCGACACCGACGTGATCATCCCGGCGCGCCACCTCACGTCCATCGAGGCCGACGAGCTGGCCCGGCACTGCATGGAGGACCTGGATCCGTCGTTCGCGTCCACGGTTCGGCCCGGCGACCTCGTGGTGGCGGGGAGGAACTTCGGCAGCGGATCGTCCCGGGAGCACGCCCCGATCGCCATCAAGGGCGCGGGCATCGCGTGCATCGTGGCGGAATCGTTCGCCCGGATCTTCTTCCGGAACGCCGTGAACGTGGGGCTCCCGATCGTGGAGTGCCCCGGCGTGACCGACGGGGCCGAGCCCGGCGACGTGTTCCGCGTGGATCTCGACTCGGGCTCCGTGGAGAACGCCACGCGCGGCCTGACGTTCGAGGGCACGCCCCTGCCGCCGTTCATGCGCGACATCCTCGATGCCGGGGGACTCATGCCCTGGGTGGCTCGGTCGCTGAAGGCCGGCGACGCCCCGGTCCGGGTGGGCGTGGCCCGCGACGAACCGCCCCAGGCCGACTGGCGCCTGGACTGACGCCATGACGATCACCTACCGGATCGGCGTGATCCCCGGGGACGGGACGGGTCCCGAGGTGGTGCGCGAGGGCCGCAAGGTCCTCGACGCCGTCGCCGCCGCGGAGGGGTTCGCCCTCGACCCGGTCGAGTTCGACCTGGGCGGGGAGCGGTATCTCCGCACCGGCGAGACCCTCCCGGAATCCGTGCTGGAGGAGCTGCGTGCGCTCGACGCGATCTACCTGGGCGCGGTGGGCCACCCGGACGTCCGCCCGGGCATCCTGGAACGCGACCTGCTGCTCCGGATCCGGTTCGAGCTGGACCAGTACGTGAACCTCCGGCCGGTGCGGCCGTACCCGGGCGTGTCGGTGCCCCTTGCTACGGTCGATCCCGCCGAGATCGACCTGGTGGTCGTCCGGGAGAACTCCGAGGGCCTGTATGCGGGCGTCGGCGGGTTCCACCGGAAGGGCACCGAGGGGGAGGTGGCGGTCCAGGAGAGCATCAACACCCGTTTTGGGGTGGACCGGTGCCTGGCGTTCGCGTTCGACCTGGCTGGGCGACCCGGCCGGCGCGGACACATGACGCTGGTCCACAAGACGAACGTCCTCAACTATGCGGGCGACCTCTGGTCGCGGGCATTCTCGGCGATGGCCGGGCGGCATCCGGGGGTGCGAACCGCCTACGTGCACGTGGATGCGGCGTGCGTGTACCTGGTGGAGGACCCGGGACGGTTCGACGTGATGGTCACCGACAACATGTTCGGCGACATCGTCACGGACCTCGCCGCGGCCATCCAGGGCGGCCTGGGCGTGGCCGCTGGGGCGAACCTGAACCCCGAGGGGGTCTCGATGTTCGAGCCCATCGGGGGGACGGCTCCCGACCACACCGGGCGGGGGACCATCAACCCCATCGCGGCCGTCGCGGCGGCCGGGCTCATGCTGGACTCCCTGGGCGAGCCCGGGGCGGCCCGCCGCGTGGAGGCGGGAATCCGCTCGGTCGCGCCCAAGCTCCGATCGATGCGCGCCGCCGAGATGGGGTTCACCACGTCCGAGGTCGGCGACATGATCGCGGAGG
>WNGF01002369.1_pt1 | contig 45918 bp, 37 predicted proteins | sample 5400641 | NCBI WGS metagenome assembly WNGF01 (sample SAMN13153371, study PRJNA577476) | soil metagenome | isolation source: 80 cm soil or saprolite under grassland replicate 2 | place: USA:California | collected 2016-06-15 | reverse complement strand
AGTGGCGAGGGTCCGTCACGGGAGATCAGGCAATGCTGGTTGTCCACGGAATTTGGTCTTACGGTGCCTGCCATCTGTGGGCTGAGGACTCCGGTCTGCCTGCGCAAGCCCCACCGCGAGCTGGGCGGCCATCGCGCGCGCCACGGCCGCACCCGTTCGCCTGCGACACGGATGCGATCGAGGGATCGTTGGCCGAGGCGCCCGTGGCGGATGTCCTGCGCAAGGCGGTGACGGCTGAGCTGACGCTCTGGCTGCCATCGACCCAAGCGGGGCCGCTCGCCTCACCGGAACTTGTCCGGGCGGCTGATGCGGCTGCACTCGGCGACCGGTCGGTCAAAGTAGCAGCGCCGGACCGCCCGTCGGCCAGGGAACCGCGCCCTGGACGCGAGGCGCTCGCCCCGTGGCGGGTGCCGACACTTGCCACGGAGCCCGCCGCCGCGCGAGACCTGCTGGAGGCCATGGGTGGTCAGGCGGGGCACTCGGGTGAGTTCGTGCCCGGCGGGTCACTGCGCTACTGGTGTGCAGTCGCGGCGCTGGTCACCGATCTCGCGGCCCGCGGCAGGGTGCTGCCGACGCTGGTGATGGAGGACGGCGGCTACGCGGCCCGGTGGCGGCCAGTATTGTCCGGCGGCGACGCTCAACGGGCACGGGAGCTTGCGGCGGCCATGCCGCCGGTTTGCCGGGCAGCTACCGCGGTGGGCGAGCAGCCGTCGGTCCTGCTGACCGAGGCGCTTGACGCGCTCATGGACGCCGCTGTCCGGTGGCGGCTGGCTTCCGCCGCGACCGATGGCGGCAAGCCGTACTCGCTGCTGCCCACCCGGCACGGGCGGAAGCCGGCCAAAATACCACTGGCCGAACGCTGGATCGATGCGCTCACCGGTCCCGACCCCCAGGTCGCGGCGCTGAAATCCGAGGATGGACCGGAAGCTGCGGAGCTGGCGGCGAGCCTGGCCGCGTGGCGGGACTCCGCGCAGCTCCCCATGGGTCCGGTCCGCACGTGCTTCCGGCTTGTCGAGCCGTCCGATGAGGCGGGCCCCGCCCAGGACGACTCCGACCCCAGGCAGGAAGCCGCGGCACCGGGTGACGCGGGCGAGAACCATGTCGGCGGTTCGTGGCGGGTCGAGTTCGCGCTCCAGTCGACCGGCGACCCGAGCCTGGTGATGTCGGCGGCGGACGTATGGGCCGGCGCTTCGACCGCGGGCTTGGCCGTCGGCATCAAGCATCCCGAGGAGGAACTGCTCGCCGGGCTCGGCCGCGCCGCCCGGCTTTTCCCCGACCTTGACGCCGAGCTTCGAGCAGCCGCACCCGAACAGGTCACCCTGGACACTCGCGGGGCATTTGGGTTCCTCAGGGAGACCGCTCCGCTGCTCTCGGCCGCCGGGTTTGGCGTTCTGCTGCCCTCCTGGGCGCGCAAGGCACGGCTGGGCCTAAAGCTCACCACGCGGTCGCGTAACACCGCGAACTCGAAGGTGAAGGCCTCCGGCCTCGGGCTGGAGGAGCTCGTGGACTTCCGTTACCAGCTCGCTGTCGGCGCCCAAGCGCTCGACGAGGCCGAACTCGAGGAGCTCGCCCGCCTGAAGGTGCCGCTCGTCCGGCTGCGCGGCCAGTGGGTGGAACTCGACCAGCGGCAGTTGCAGGCCGCGCTGAGGTTCATGGAGCGGAGCCACTCCGGGACCATGCGAGCTGGTGACGCTCTGCTGGCCGGGCTGCACGGCCCTGACGGTCCCGACGGTGAGCTCGCGATCATCAACGTCGATGCCGACGGCTGGCTCGGTGACCTGCTGTCCGGGCAGGCCGATCGCCGCCTCGAACCAGTAACGGCCCCCGCGGGCTTCCGGGGGAAATTGCGTGCCTATCAGCAACGGGGATTGTCCTGGATGGCATTCCTCAGCGGTCTCGGATTGGGTGGAATCCTCGCCGATTCCATGGGACTCGGAAAAACGGTGCAGATGCTCGGACTGCTCGCGCATGAGCGGGAAATCGCAGCTACAGGGGATCGTGAGCGCCGCCCAACGCTTCTCGTCTGCCCGATGTCGCTGGTCGGAAACTGGCAGCGGGAGGCGGAGAAATTCACCCCGGGCCTCACCGTATATGTGCACCATGGCAACGAGCGCCTCACCGGTGCGGAACTCACCACGACGCTGGCCGGCGCCGACCTTGTCATCACCACCTATGGGATCGCGGTCCGCGATCAGGAATACCTGCGCCAGATCGAATGGCGCAGGGTGGCCTGTGATGAGGCGCAAAACATCAAGAACAGCGCCACCCGCCAGGCCAAGGCGGTGCGTGCCCTACCGGCCGTGAACAGGATCGCGCTGACGGGCACACCGGTGGAGAACAGCCTCACCGAGCTGTGGTCGATCATGGAGTTCGCCAACCCCGGCCTGCTCGGCCCGGCCGAGAAGTTCCGCAAAGCGTACGCGATCCCGGTCGAGCGGAACGGGGACGAGCAGGCCGCGGCCGCCTTGCGCCGCCACACGGGGCCGTTCATCCTCCGGCGGCTGAAGACCGACCAGGCGATCATCTCCGATCTGCCCGACAAGCTGGAGATGAAGGTCTGGTGCAATCTCACGCAAGAGCAGGCCAGCCTCTACCAGGCGACCGTCGCGGACATGCTGGCCAGGATCGATGCGGCGGAACCTGGGATCGAGCGCCGGGGCCTGGTGCTCGCCACGATGGCAAAGCTCAAGCAGGTCTGCAACCACCCTGCGCACCTGCTCGGTGACGGCTCGCGGCTGCCCGGCCGCTCTGGCAAGCTGGCCCGGCTTGAGGAGATCTGCGACGAGATCACCGCCGTCGGCGACAAGGCCCTGTGCTTCACCCAGTACGCGGAATTCGGTGCGATGCTGCAGCCCTACTTGGCCGCCCGGCTCGGCTGCGAGGTGCCATTCCTGCACGGCGGAGTGCCGAAGAAGCGCCGCGACACCATGGTTGCGTCCTTCCAGGAGTCCGGTGAACCTGCCGTCTTCCTGCTCTCGCTGAAGGCCGGCGGCACCGGGCTCAACTTGACCGCCGCGAGTCACGTCATCCACGTCGACCGTTGGTGGAACCCGGCGGTCGAGGATCAGGCGACTGACCGAGCGTTCCGCATCGGGCAGCGCCAGGACGTGCAGGTGCGCACGTTCGTTTGCGTCGGCACTCTCGAAGAGCGCATCGACGCGATGATCGAGAAGAAGAGGGCGCTGGCCGAGCGGACCGTCGGCACGGGCGAGGGCTGGCTTACCGAGTTGTCGGTGGACCAGTTGCGCGACGTCATAGCGCTGTCCCCGGAGGCGGTCTCGGAATGAATACCGAACGGCCGCGGAGATCGCCATGAACACTTACGAACCCTGGTGGCATGAGTCGGCCCGGCCGCGCGAGGTGGATGGCGGTATCAAGGCGCGCAGCAAACGCGGCGCGATCGGCGAACAGTGGTGGTCGCGCAGGTTCATCGGCGTGCTCGAGTCGTTCGGTATGAGCGGCCGATTGGCCCGCGGCCGCAACTATGCGCGGCGCGGTCAGATCCTGGCGTTCGCGCTCGCAACCGGGGAGGTAACCGCACAGGTGCAGGGTTCGCGCCCGCGGCCGTACCGAGTGCGCATCCAGGTGCTCCCGCTGACCGTCGCACAATGGCGCCACGTGGAGCAGGCACTGGCCAGCCAGGCACTGTTTCGCGCCAAGCTGCTCGCTGGCGAGATGCCGCCGGAGATCGAGGAGGTCTTCGCTGGCTGTGGGACGCCCCTTTTCCCCCGGTCGGAGCGCGACCTGGAGATGTCTTGCTCCTGCCCCGACTGGGGGGTGCCGTGCAAGCACCTCGCGGCGACGTGTTACGTGCTGGCGGAGGCGTTCGACGACGACCCGTTTCTGATGCTTGCCTGGCGGGGCAGGAAACGCGCACAGCTACTTGACGCGCTTCGCCGGGTCGCCGAGAGTGCGCCGACGGGACGGGCGCCTGTTCTTGATGTGCACGCTCCCCCGCTCGGCGAGTGCCTCGGCTCGTTCTGGTCTCCGGGGATGAGCGCGGCTCGGCTTCGGGCGCGGCAGGCAACGCTTACGCCCGTCGCGGCGGGGCCACTTGCGCCCGCGCCGGACATGCTGCTGCGGACCTTCGAGCCGCCGCCGATCGCCGTGCGCCGCAAGGCCCTGGCCGAGGTGCTCGCCCCCGCCTACCAGCGCCTCGCAGCGGATGAGCAGGCTCCTTAGGCTCTTAGCCGCGAGGGGTCCACGCGCGCTGCAGTGCTTCCGGCAGCCCCCACCAGCCGAGCGGGGTGAGCCGCTCGGCGTCGTCGAGCGCACCAAGGGCTTGCCAAAGCCCAGTGACGTGGAAAAAGAATCCTTCCCCCGCTTCCTGGTCCTCGGACTCGTCGAAGTCCTCATCGAACTCATCGAAACCGAATTCGCTGTCAGCGCTGTCGTCCCCCTCGTCCGCGTCGTCAGCGGCCGCACGATCGTCGTCGTCCGGCTCGAACTCGCTGACGTAGCGGGCAAGGTCATACGCGGCAGCAGCGGTTCCGGGTCCACGCCTGGCCAGCGTGGCGACCGCGGCGAGCCAGTCGTAGGGCTGGAGGGTGCAGAGGGCGACGATCGCCTGAGAATCTTCATCCAGTTCGTCGTCCGGGTCCGGCACCTTGTCGTCATCCGGAAGCTCGCCTGCGGGGGAAGCGATGCCAGCCGCGAGCCTGAGCCACAGCTCCGTGTCGTCGGCTGGCAGGTCGCGCGGGTCCACATCGCCGCAGGCGGCCAGGAGGTTACCCGGCCAGCCCGGGCGGGCCAGTGCCGAACGTAGGCTAACGCATGCCTCGCGCAGTTCTTGGCCGGGAAGCGGCCGCTCGCCGACCTCGTCGACAACCATGCGCAACTCGCTGAGCGCTTCTGCCTCGGCCTCATCCCAGTCGGCCAGGAATTGTTCATCTTGCTCGTCCAGTAGCACGTCCATCGGCACCCTGCCGTCCGGGAGTGGCGATGTCATCCAACGTTCCTGGGTACCGACATATGCTCGCCGCGCCAGGAAATCGCCCGTTACCAGCAGGTCAGGCTCGATCTCCCCGGCCGCCAGCCGGTCCTCGAGGTGCGCGACGAGGAGGCCATGCATCTCGGCTTGCAGCTCGCTGCGCTTTCCTTCGTCTTCCCACACGTGCATGCCGATGAGCCCGGTGGGCTCGGTTCCTGTGGACTCGAGCCAGTGGCGGACATCGCCGATTGTCGCTGCGCCCGCGACGATGCTGCCGAGAACTGTCTCCGCCGATTCCCAGAACGCGGCGGATAAGGGGTTACCGGCCGCAAAAAGCTGGCGACGCAACTCGGGCACCGCCGCCAGGGCCTCGGTTGACGGCACGCTGAGGAGCGCGCGGGCAAGATCACGGCGAGTCAGGCTGGCGACCGAACGCGCGGCCAGCGCCGCCACGCGGTCTTCATCAAGAACCACAGCCCGTAGGTTACCGCCGCGCCTCGCCCGCGGCGTGTCCTTGGCCAATGTCCGCGACTGGCCCGCTCGTGTCACCGTCCTGAATGTGGCACGCCAGGGGAGTGACGCACTGAAGCAGCCGCGGTCCTGTTGATCTTCCTGGATGCCCAAGAAAGGAGGGGCCTGCAGGTCCGCGACACGGCGCGCAGCCGTTAGGGATAATTCTGGGCATTTTGTCGCTGATGGGGCGTCACGAGCCTGCCGTTTCAATGTTTCCTCCTGGTTTCGATTGTGCACTCCGGCGACTGGTGCGACACTCCGCTTCATGGCAGTGTTAACGGAAAGCATCGCTACGAACACATTTCGTAGCGATCGTTCGTTTCCCAGCCAGGACGGCTACCGGGAGGCACTCGACGCGTCGTTCGCCCGCGTAGCCAGCTCCGGCGAAAAGGCGGTTGCCTACTTTTATGGCCGCCTGTTTGCCGCGACCCCACGGCTAAGGGGCCTGTTTCCCGCGGCAATGGATTACCAGCGGGACAGGCTCCTGTGCGCCCTTCTACAGATTACGCAGCGACTTAGCAATCGCGCCGCGCTCAGCGAGTACCTCGCGCAGCTCGGCCGCGATCACCGCAAATACGGCGTGCAGGCCGAGGATTACCCGCCGGTCGGCGAGGCGCTGCTGGCGACATTCGCGAAGTTCGCAGGCGATCAGTGGACACCTGCGGCCGCCGAGGGGTGGGCGGCGACCTATCAGCAGGCCGCGGACATTATGAAGGCCGCCGCCGAGGAGGCGGCCGGGAAGACCCCGCCGTGGTGGCTCGCGGAAGTCACCCGGCACGAGGTGCGCGCCCCGGGGCTCGCGGTCATCACCGTCCGCCCGGAGTCCCGCCTGCCGTACCAGGCGGGGCAGCATGTGAGCATCCAAACCCCACGCTGGCACCGGGTGTGGCGCCCCTACTCAGTGGCGTGCGCGCCGCAGGACAGCGGGTTGCTCGAGTTCCACATCCGCGCCGTCCCCGGCGGCTGGGTCAGCACGTCCCTGGTGCGGTACACAAGGCCGGGGGACTGGCTGATCCTCGGCCCCGCGGCCGGCACAATGACTGCGGATTTGGCGTCCAGGCGACCATTGCTGTGCGCGGCGGGTGGCACCGGGCTCGCGCCGATGAAGGCCATTCTCGAGGATGTCATCCGGGCGGGCGTCCCTGGCAACCGCCGTGACATCGCCTTGTATGTAGGGGTCCGTGACGCCAAGAGCCTCTACGACATGGAAGCCCTGTGGCGGTTCGAGCAGGTGCACCCCTGGTTGCGGATCATCACCGCGATAGCCGAGCGGTCAGGGGCCGGACCGTGTCGTGGGCCGCTGCCGTCTGTGCTGCTTCATAACCTGCCGGCGGGCGTCGGCGACCATGACGCTTACGTGGCGGGCCCGGCCGAGATGGTCGAGCGCACCGTCCACGTGCTCAGCAGAGCGGGCGTGCCCGGCGAGCGCCTCCACCACGACCTGGAGGCGCTGACGACCGGCCACAGAATCCCGTTGGCGGTCAACGGGACCATCCGGTGAACGCGTTCGCCGGTTTCAGAGCTGCCCGCCTGCTCCTGGCCGAGGCGGAGCGCGAGCTGTGGGACAGCCCGCAGGTGCGAAGGCCCGTCGATGCCGACGCCATCATCGACGCCGTGGCGGGCCTGCTCAGGCCGCTGACCGCGGTCATGCTGTGCCTGTCGACCGACCGCGTAACACCGAACCCGACACGCCGGGCTAAATGCGATGCCCTTACCTACGTCATAAACGACGTGATGACCGACTTGGAGAAGCTCCGCACCAGAGCGCCGCCCCGGGGATTGTGATGAGGCATGAGCCAGACGCTCGAGTACGGCGACGCCGCCCCGCTCTTGGGGCACGTCGACACAGCACAGGCCGTGGAGTTCATCCGCGCGTTCCACGCCGAGCACCGCGACGCGGGGTCGGCTGACACGCGGATACGGAGCGTGCTCGCCGAAATCGATACGACGGGAACCTACTGGCATACTCCGGCCGAACTCGCCCACGGCGCGCGCGTGGCGTGGCGCAACGCCGCGCGGTGCATCGGGCGCCTTTACTGGCACAGCCTCGTGGTACGTGACCGGCGGGACGTGACCACAGCGGAGAGGATCGCGGATGAGGCGGTCACCCACCTGCGGCTGGCCACAAACGGCGGCAGAATCCGGCCTACGATCTCTGTGTTCGCACCGGCTGGCCCGCTGCGGCCAAGCCCGCGAATCTGGAACGAACAGCTCGTCCGCTACGCCGGCTACCCGCAGCCGGATGGCACGGTCGTGGGAGATCCGCGCAACATCGCCTTAACCGAACTGGCGGCGTCGCTGGGCTGGCAGGGCCGGGGAGGCCGGTTCGACGTGCTGCCGCTGGTCATCTCCGCCGCAGAGGAGCCGCCTCGGGTATTCCCCCTGCCGCAGGCCGCGGTGCTGGAGGTCAGCATCACTCATCCGCGCCTCTCCTGGTTCGCCGACCTTGAGCTGTGCTGGCACGCAGTGCCGGTGCTTGCGGACATGTGCCTGGAAATCGGCGGCGTGCGCTACCCGGCTGCACCGTTCAACGGCTGGTACATGTGCACAGAGATCGGCGCAAGGAACTTCGCCGACGCGGCGCGCTACAACATGTTGCCAACGGTCGCCCGCCGCATGGGTCTGGACACCCAGTCGGACCGCACATTGTGGCGCGACCGGGCCATCGTGGAGTTGACCGCCGCCGTGCTCCACAGCTTCGACGCGGCGGGGGTCACGATCACCGACCATCACACCGAGTCACGGCGGTTCCTCACGCACCTCGAGCGGGAGCAACGCGCCCGGCGCTTGTGCCCTGCGGACTGGTCATGGATCGTGCCGCCGATCAGCGGCGCGGCGACGCCGGTGTTTCACCGCTACTACGATGACGTGGCTCTATCGCCAGCCTACGTACGGCCCAGTGAACCCCACTGACCCGTGGGTCGTCGCGCTTACGCTCTGTCCGGCGAACTCTGCACCTCGCCGCTTGTCTCCTTGAGAACCTCGTGACCGGGGTGGGGGTCCGCCGGGATCGTGCCAAGGCGTCCGGCCTGGTAGTCCTCGAACGCCTGAACGAGTTCGTCCCTGGTGTTCATCACGAAGGGGCCGTAGGCGGCGACTGGCTCGCGGATCGGCAGCCCGCCGAGCATGAGCACGTCAAGCTGCGGGCTGCGGCTCTCCTGGCTGGTATCCGCTCGCACCGTCACCACGTCACCCCGACCGTAGACGGCGAGTTGGCCCATTCGGACTGGCCGCCTCGCAGCACCGACCGAGCCGGAGCCTGCAAGCACGTACACCAGGGCGTTAAAGTCGGTCGGCCACGGCAATCGAAGCTGGGCGCCAGGGGCCAAGCTAGCGTGCAGCAGCGTGATTGGCGTGTAGGTGACGCCTGGACCCTCGTATCCACTGACCCGGCCGGCGATTACTCGCAGTAGTGCACCACCGTCCGGCGAGCTGAGCAGCTTGACAGCGCCACCGCGGATGTCCTGATAGCGCGGCGGATTCCACTTCAACTTGGCAGGCAGGTTGACCCAAAGCTGGAAGCCGTGGAACAAGCCGCCGCGCAGCACGACCTCTTCCGGTGGCGCCTCGATATGCAGGATTCCGCGACCTGCCGTCATCCACTGCGTGTCGCCGTCGGTGATGAGTCCGCCGCCCCCGTTCGAGTCCTGGTGCTGGAAAATGCCGTCGATTATGTAGGTGACGGTCTCGAAGCCGCGGTGGGGGTGCCAGGGTGTGCCCTTGGGCTCGCCGGGCGCGTAGTTGACCTCCCCCATCTGGTCCATGTGGACAAACGGGTCGAGCGTGCCCATGTCAACCCCGGCGAATGCACGCCGAACGGGGAAACCCTCGCCCTCGAGGCCGGATGGTGCCGTGGTGACCGACACAACTGGCCGGTCGATCGCTGCCTGGCCTGGCTCCGGGACCCGTGGCAATGCGACGGTGTCAGCGGTGATGGCTGGCATGACTAGTCCTCTCGTGGGTCATCTATGCAGGTCAGCGGCGGCGTTCGGGAGCATTCGGCGAACAGCATGGCGAGGTGGCGGCAACGGCAGCCATCGGTGACCTCCTGGCTCGTCCGGGGCAGGTCCGGGAGCGTGGCCTGTTCCCCAGTCAACATCCTCGGTCAATCGTCCGCATAACACAGTTGAAGATTCAATCATTCCCTAGGAGCTTGTTTGAGAACCCCGGTTCGATCAGTGAGCGGGTCATCCGCGCCCGGCTGGCAAGGCCGCAGCCCGAAGGCGTGCCTGGAGGCACATCGAGGGCGAGAACGCAGCCAGCCGGGATGCGGGGCCACGCGAGCCGGATCGGGGTTCTCAACAGGCTCTGAGAGCAGGCTCTAGGCGACCGCCGCCCGTAGCACATCTCGACATGGCGTCTCGGTGCGGGTGACGGGCTGCTGTTTCGCGCGGAGTTGGCTCTTGAGCTTGGGTCAGTCGTGAAGCTGGTTAAGGTCCACAGCGTTCGGCGGTGGGCCGATCTTCACGGGCACGTTGTAGTCCGTGAAGTCAGCCACGCCGGTTCCCGCGCTGTGTGACGAGGGCATCACACGGAGCGGGACCGGCTCGCCCGTCGTTGCCACGTACACAATCGAGTCGCCAGACTTAACCGGGATGGCCGGGCGGCCGTTGATCATGGTCACCGCTCCGGCCAACCTCGGCTTACCCTTCGGACCAGAGCCCATGCTTCGGGTGAAGGTCTTGACGTTGCGAAACGGGAAGTCACGGATTGAGCTGCCCGGGAGCACAACCCAGCGGTTGTTCAGCAGGGTGGCAGCCGCGGTGCCGCCCGCCTGCTTCCACAGTGTGCTGCTGCGGATGAACATCCTGCCTTCTGCCAGCACGAAGTCGAACTGCGCATGCTTGATCCCTTGCATGGGCGCGGTCATGGATCCCTTCGCCGAGGCGCGCTTCAGGAAAAGGTCAAAGGTGTACCGCTGGCCCGACTCGCGAAGTGTCCCCTTCATGTGGACGGACTTGGCCGAGGCGAGCGCCTTTTCCGCTGCTGCGATGATCTGCTTGGGTGACTTGTCCGCGATTCCGTTGGTCGGGGTTGCGCTGGGACTGCTGGGTGAGCGGGTGGAACTGGTGCTCGAGGGGTGGCCGCAGGCGCCGACGAGCAGCGCCAGCCCCAGGCAAGCGGTGGCGACGCCAGCCGCTCGGGCACGAACTACCAGCAGTTTCACGCCTTCCTCCGATCCCACTCCGGCAGAACCCCCTTGAACGCGAACACGCCAAGGTGCCGGTGCTGTTGCTAGGTGAGCGAAATATACTGCCCGGCGTGCCCGTATTGTGAGGATTTCGAATGTGTGGCTGCCGTTAATCGGGCCCCCGTGTGTTGTGGCAGGCGGCCGGCGTGAACCCCGCCTGAAAAATCCACGGGAGCGGTTAAAGAGGGTACGGGGCGGCCAGGGCAACCGGCCACGACGGCCGTCGCGTACAGGGATTTAATAATCAACTATTGCATACACTGTCGTCATGAGCCCTCCACGCTGGTTGTCTGCTACGCAGCAGCATGACTGGCGTGCCTACATCGAAGGCAGCGCCCGCCTGGCTGAGGCTCTCGAGCAGGACCTCAAGAGGCGACACGGCCTGTCCTTGGCCGAGTACGAGATCTTCGTGCGGCTGTCCGAGGCGCCACAGAGACGGTTGCGCATGGCCGAACTAGCTGAGTCAGCGATTCAGTCCCGCAGCCGACTGACCCATACCATTGGCCGCCTTGAGACCAAGGGTCATGTGCGCCGGGTAGATTGCCCGTCGGACCGGCGTGGTGTCTTTGCCGAGCTGACGGACGATGGATTCGCCGCCCTGAGGCGTGCTGCGGCTGATCACGTAACTGCGGTGCGTGACCTCTTCGTGGACGTAGTCGATCCGCAGGACCTCGCGGCGGTGGGCCGCGCCTTCCGCGCGGTCGCCAAACGACTGGGCTGACTACCTGGCCGGCGTCCTCGCACGCCGCCGTGGTGAAGCTCGGTGCGGGTGGCGCGGGCAGCCCCGCGCACCAACCGCATCCATAGTCGTGGATTTCCGTCCGGATTTCGTCATGATCCGTCGGCGCGGAGACTTCTCAGCTATAAGTACTGAAAAATCTCCGATGTGATGGATCACTGTTTTGAGGACGTTCATAGACGTCCGCGGCGTCGATGAGATTGATTCCAGCGTCCTAACACCCCTTTTGTCCCGCACGCACCGGATCCCGCGTTGACGCGGGCGATCGGGCGGGCCTACGGTCAAGTTAAGGGGCGTGCAGGACGTGTTACTGATCGTGATGTATGAATCCGGCACGTGGCGCGTGCAGCCGGGCGAGCTGGTTACCTTCGGCCGGGCGCGGACATGTTCTATTGTTCTGCCCGCTGAGGATCGTGGCCTCTCGCGTTCGGCCGGCAGCTTCAGCCACCACGACGGGAGCTGGTGGCTGCACAACGACAGCAAGTCCTCGCTGCTTTACCTGACCGGGGATCGCGGCTTCCGGGTCGACCTGCCGCCGGGGATGCAGATGCCGCTGCAGCAGTGGCACGCAAAGGTTCGGCTGTGCGGGGTGTTCGCCGACCACACCCTGCGGCTGCGCCTGCCCGATCTGGATGACCTGCCCGACTATCCAGCCGGTGCCTCAGGCTCGGCGGCGGCACCGGTAGACGCTGAGCGCTTGGTGACGGCCACCCGGTATCGCGCGCCGCTCACTGAGGGCGACCGGCTGGTGCTGACGGCACGGTTCGAGGCGTACCTCACCTGGCGGTACTCGGGGGAGCCAGCGCCAAAGACCGCGAAGGAGACGGCCGAGCGGATCGGCTGGCAGCCGCATGCGGTGGCCAAGCGCTGTGAGAACATTCGCGACCGTTTCGCCCGCCTGGGTGTTCCTGGCCTAAGGGGGCCGCGGGCGCTGGACGAGCTCGCGAAGCTGCTGATCTCCACTGGTGAGCTCACTGCCGACGATCTGAATCGGCTCCCAAGCAAGGCCAACGTCGGCTGACCGCAGGGGACGGGCGCGGGCGCGAGCCGGGCCACCGCCGGGGCCGGATAGCGTTGGCAGGGTGAACCGGCTGAGCGGCGCGACGAGCCCTTATCTGCAGCAGCATGCGGACAATCCGGTGGACTGGTGGCCTTGGTGCCCGGACGCCTTCGAGGAAGCCAGGCGTCGCGACGTGCCTGTGCTGCTGTCCGTCGGCTATTCGGCCTGCCATTGGTGCCACGTCATGGCGCATGAATCCTTCGAGGACGAGCAGACCGCACAGCTTATGAACGAGAACCTCGTCTCCATCAAGGTTGACCGTGAGGAGCGGCCCGACATAGACGCCGTCTACATGACGGCGACACAGGCGATGACGGGCCAGGGCGGCTGGCCGATGACGGTGTTCATGACGCCGGACGGCCACCCATTCTTCTGTGGCACCTACTTCCCGCGCCAGTACCTGCAGCAGCTTGTCACGGCGGTCGCGCGCACCTGGCGGGAGGAGCCGGACCGGATCATCGGCCAGGGCCAGCAAATCGCCTCCGCTCTGGCCGAACGCGCGTCGCCCCCCCTCGCCAAGCGGCCCGCGGCATCGCTGCTCGAGCAGCTTCCCGCCGCGCTTCCCGATGCGCTTTCCGCCGCGGTCGAGTCGCTGGAGCGCGACTTCGACGGCGCTCGCGGCGGTTTCGGCGACGCGCCGAAGTTTCCACCCTCGATGGTGCTGGAATTCCTGCTCCGTCACGGCGAGCGTGCTGACAGCGGTGGGACCGGCGCGACAGCGTTGCGCATGGCGGAGGTTACTGCCGCGGCGATGGCCCGCGGCGGCATGTATGACCAGCTGGGTGGGGGTTTCGCGCGCTACAGCGTGGATGGCGCATGGGTGGTGCCGCACTTCGAGAAGATGCTCTACGACAACGCGCTGCTGGCGCGCGTCTACGCGCACCTGTGGCGGCGTACCGGCTCCGAACTCGCCTGCCGCGTCGCCGCAGAGACCTGCGACTGGATGATCCGCGAGCTGCGCACCCCGGAGGGCGGTTTCGCGTCCGCGCTTGACGCCGACAGCGAAGGCGAAGAGGGCCGGTTCTACGCCTGGACGCCGGGCCAGTTCGCTGGTGCGCTCGGCCCGGACGAGGCGGAGTTCGCCGCCCGGGTGTTCGGCGTGACGGCCGAGGGCACGTTCGAAGGCGGCCGGTCCGTGCTCCAATATCGCCGTGACGAGGATGATGCCGAACGGCTGCGCGCGGTCCGCTCCGCTCTCTTCACCGCACGGCTCACCCGTGTGCCACCGGGACGCGACGACAAGGTGGTCGCCGCCTGGAATGGCCTCGCGATCGCGGCTCTTGCCGAAAATGGCCTGCTGCTTGACCGACCGGACCTGGTGGCCGCGGCCGAAGGCGCGGCCCGCCTGCTGACCGAGCTGCACATGGATGCGTCGGCCACTGACCAGCCAGGGCGCCAAAACGGTGCACGGATCGCACGCACCTCACGCGACGGGGTCCGAGGCGAAGGCGCCGGGGTCCTCGAGGACTATGCGTGCGCGGCGGAGGGATTGCTGGCTCTTTCCGGCGTCACAGGCGAGGCGCGCTGGCTTGCCCTTGCGGGTGAGCTGATTGACTCGGCGCTCGCCCGCTTCGGCGACGGCAACGGCGGGTTCTACGACACCGCCGACGACGCTCCGCGCCTTCTATACCGGCCGCAGGACCCAGCGGACAACGCCACGCCGTCGGGCTGGTTCGCCATGGCGAATGTCCTGCTCAGCTACGGGGCATTGACCGGATCTTGGCGTTACAGAGAAGCGGCGGGCGCCGCACTTTCGCTCATCCCGGCACTTGCCGGCCGCTTTCCGCGTGCGGCTGGGTGGGGAATGGCTGCTGGGGAGGCTTACCTGTCCGGCCCGGCCGAGATCGCCATTGTTGGTGAGGCGGACGACCCACGTACAGCGCGTCTGCACAGGACCGCGTTGCTGGCCGCGCCGCCTGGTGCGGTGATCGCCGTCGGTCCAGCCGACGGCGCCGCCGCCATCCCGCTGCTCGCCGGCCGTGGTCTCGCGGACGGCGCGCCAGCGGCCTACGTATGCCGTAATTTCACCTGCCGTGCACCGGTCACCACGCCCGAAGAGCTTCAATCGCTGCTCGCTGGCTCAAGCTCCACCTAGACCCCACCCGCCCTGGGGGGCCTTCCCCAGTGCTGATCTTCGCAGCTTGTCAATAGGTTCGACAGCCTTGAATGGCATTCTGTGGATAACCACAGTGTCCGCGGGGCGTTTGTATCGGCATCGGCGTGGCTGAGTGTCCCGCGCAAAGATTCCGGGTATGTGGGCGTGGACCTTCGAGGTGCGCCTGTCGTTGAATGGACCGCATGGCCGTGAAACCGGCGGCCCGCGCGGTGCGTCGAAGGGACAGGGCCCACGGAGAGGAGTCCACGTGAGCGACTGGCCGGGATCGTCGTTCTCCTTGCGCACGCGGCGCCTGCTATGGGCGGCAGGAGCGGTGGCGCTGGTGTTCGGCCTCGTGGCTGGCGCATCTCCGGCGTTCGAGCGTACGGCCGCGGTTGCCCTCCCGCCATCTGGTGGCTCTGCACCTGCCGGGGTCGTGACAGCTGGCGCCAGCCGTTCGGCATCCTCTCCGGTACTAGTCGCCCAGCCGCTCGCCACTGCGGCAATGCCGTTCGTGGCGCCGCTACGGCATCTGCGCGAACCCGACATCATCGTGGTCGGGCAGACAACGCTTCCCCGGCGATCCATCGCGGCCGTACGGCGGTTGCCCGGTGTGGCCGCCGTCACCGCGCTGGACGCGGCGCGGATCAAGGTGAACGGGAAGTTCGTCGCCATGATCGGCGTGCAACCGTCGACGTTCCGCTCGTTCGCCGCCCGGCCGACCGCGTCGTCCACCCGTCTCTGGCAGAACGTGGCGGCGGGTGGTGTCGCGGTCTCCTATGACATGGGCAAGCATAGTCACCTGCCGCTGGGCGGCACGGTGCACGTGACCGGGCGCACCACCGCGGACCTGCAGGTTGGCGGTTTCGCCACGGTCGGCATCGGCGGGATCGACGCCGTCGTGTCGCATCAGACCGCGATGTCGCTTGGCCTGCCGGCCAAGAACGCGATGGTGATCAGCGCGCCGAAGGCCGACGTAACCGCGCTCGCGCGCCAGGTCAAGCGGGCTGTGCCGCGCCGGGCGGCGGTTCAGCCGCTGGTCTACAAGGTGACAGTTACCCGCGGTTACGCGGTAAGCGCGGCAAGCGCTAGCGGCATCGCTGGCGGGCCGTCCGTTGGCAGCGCGCTCAGCGGTGCCCAGCTCAAAGCGATGATCAAGGCGGCGCTGAGCAGGCGCGGGCTTCCGTACGTGTGGGGCGCCGCCGGGCCAGGCTCTTTTGATTGCTCCGGGCTCGTCCAGTGGTCGCTCGCTCAGGCCGGGATCGCGATGCCGCGGGTGGCAGCCGACCAGGCCCGCACCGGCCCCCTGATCCCTGTCAGCCAGGCGCGGCGCGGCGACCTGCTGTTCTGGCGCACGGACCCAACGGCCCCCAACTACATCTCGCACGTTGCTATCTATCTGGGGAACGGTCAGATGATCCAGGCGCCAGAGCCGGGGAAGAACGTTGAGGTCGTCCCAGTGGTGTTCGGTGCCGGGTTCGCCGGAATCGTCCGAGTGCACGCGCGCGTCGCTGCTTCGACCACCGGCTGACGGCCGATCCCTGTTCCGGTCGGCGGGCCATCCACTGGAAGCACGGTTCCTGTCGGCCATCCACCGCGTCCAGTCGGTCGGTGCGCCACATCCACCGCGCTCCTGGGGCCACGATTGGCCACCGAGGCCGTTCGGGTCGGGGGGCCACGATGGGCCACCGAGGCCGCTCCTGGCGCAGCCGCTCCTGGGGGCCACCGATGCCCACTCGCTCCCGCCCAACTCAGTCCTTGACCCAGCCCTGGACTGCTGTAATTATGATTACATGAGTACAGAACAGGTAGGTGACGAGGCATCGGCCGAGCAGGAGCTACGTGGCTGGTTCACCGGACGGTTGCCTAGCGATTGGTTCACCGATCCTATAGAGCTGGTGCTTGACCGTGAGGAACTCACGGTCATTGGAACAATCGCCGACCCCGACGTGCCTTCTGATGCCTCGGACGCCGAGCGGTCTGCGGCGGCGCACGGGCGCGCCCGGCGTTTCCGCGAGGAAACCCGCGAACGGCGGATCGAGATCGCCCGTGAGGCCGAACACCGCTTTGGCCGCAAGGTGTCCTGGGGCGTGATGTGCGGTGGCAATAAGGCGATGTTCACCACATTGTCGGTCCCGGTGATGACCCGCCTGCGTCAGGCCGAACGCCGGGTACTCGACACTCTCGTGGATGCGGGCGTTGCGCGCAGCCGCAGTGATGCATTGGCGTGGTGCGTCCGCCTCGTTGGCAAGAACACCGACGCCTGGCTCGCCGAACTCCGCGACGCGCTGCGCCGCGTGGAGCAGGTGCGTGCGGACGGCCCTGACGCTTAGTGTCCTGAGAGCCTTAGTGTCCTGAGAGCCTGTTCCAGAACCCCGATCCGGCTCGCGTGCGCCACGTTAAGACCGTGGATGTCACATTGCGGGTGCTACATACAGCACCCGCAATGTGACATCCACGGTCCAGTTGGGCCGCGTTGCGGGCCACGGAATGGCCCAGTATTCTGGCTGCGACCAATATGGTTTACACCAAAGGTCTATACCAAAACCCGCCACGCCGCAGCGGGCTGATTCACGCTCGCGAGCATGGCGTCTGTTTCCGCGGTAACACAGCCAGCTTATCCTTGGAGTGCCGGGAGTAATCCCACCGCGCCCGGCGGGGTACACTCACTGAATCCCGCCCCAGCCAACGCTGGGTGCGTGACTGCGCCAGGCGCCGCACCGCCAGACGCGCCGCAGTGGTCAAGCGTGCCGTGGCGCGCGGAGAAGGAGCGCCGAAGGCGCGGTCAAGAGAAGGAGCGATTGTGGCCTACGAGGTGAAGGCTAAATCTGTCGAGTGGAATCCGCCTGCGAAGCGGCTGCGCGAACTCGCCGAGCAAATGCCAAACAGCCAGATAACCGAGTTCGGCAACCTAGCAGTCAAGGCGCGGGTGGATTCCCGCAGCGCGCGGTCAACCTTCATCGTCGATGACTCAAGCAATGTGACGAAACAGACAATAACCCGCGCGGAGTACGAGCGTGTGGCCGCTGCGCAGGACGCTTACATCGCCCATGGCGACATGGTGGTGGTCGATGGCTACATCGGGTCGGATCCGCAGTTCCGCACGCGCTCCCGCCTGATTATCGAGGCCGCCAATGCCAATGTGGCCGGCATGCAGCAGCAGCTGTACTACCCGGTGGAGGATGACTACGACTCGGCCACCTGGGAACCGGACACCACGGTCATCTACACGCCCAACCTCCTTGCGCCCGGCTACCCGGGCGACAGGCTCATCGCCGTCGACCTCCGCGACAACATCACCCGCGTGCACAACACGGACTACTTCGGCGAGTCCAAAAAGGGCGGGTTGCGCATGTGGAACGGCATCGTCTACGACCGTGGTGGCCTGGCGCTCCATGCGGGCTGCAAGGTTATACCCGTCGGCAGCAACAACAAGACCGTCCTGATTGTGGGGCTGTCGGGCACCGGCAAGACCACGACGACGTTTACCACCCAGCTCGGCAGCAAACCGGTGCAGGACGATTTTGTGGCGCTTATGCCGGGTGGCAGGGTTTACGCGACGGAGAACGGCTGCTTCGCGAAGACGTTCGGGCTCAACCCCGATTACGAGCCGGCCATTTACCACGCCACTATCAAGCCGGACGCCTACCTTGAGAATGTCTCAGTCGACGGAGCGGGGAAGGTTTACTTCTTCGACACCTCGTACACCAAGAACGGCCGTACCACCTGGCCGTTCTCTTACGTTGACCCATGGCCGCCCGACAATCTGGAACCCGCCGAGTTCCTGCTCATACTCAACCGCAACGAGAACATCGTCCCCGGCGTGGCGCGCCTTGACCGGGCGCAGGCGGCCGCCTACTTCATGCTCGGCGAGACCACGGGCACCTCAGCGGGTGGCAAGGACGAAGAGGGCAGGTTCCTCCGGATTCCCGGCACCAACCCCTTCTTCCCGCGTGACATGGCCGACATGGGCAACCGGATGCTCGAACTGCTCGACAGCCACGAGCTGAAGGTGTTCGTCATGAACACCGGCCGCGTCGGGGGCCGCGAGGACTCCCCGGGCTCGAAGAAGATAAAGATCCCTCACTCATCGGCGATCGTTCAGGGCATTGCCCAAGAAACGATCTCGTGGACCGATGACCCCGGCTTCGGCTACGAGGTCGCCGCCGCGGTCCCCGGCATCGACGACATCGAGATCCTCCAGCCGCGGCTGCTGTATGAGCGACAGGGACGCGTGAGCGAGTACGAGGCCATGGTCAACCGGCTCAAGCGGGAGCGCCGCGAGTACCTCGCGTCGTTCCCCGGGCTGAACGAGGCGATCAGCAAGTCGATCGGCTAGGAGCCTGCTCCAGGAACAGCCAGCCGCGCGCTGTGCGCCAGCCGCGCCGATCGCGCGTGCGGCTGGCTCACGTTTGCATGACAGTCGAGTCATATTTCCCTCGCCCGCTGTGACCTTGGATACCGTTCTCGAAGGTGTTGCCTCATGAAGGGTGCGGCATGAGACTTCGCAACCTGGTCTACCGGCTCTACGCACGCAAGCTCGAGGCAACGCTGGCGGGAAAGCCCGTACCCCGCCATGTCGGGGTGATCCTCGACGGCAATCGCCGCTGGGCTCGCGCGGCTGGAATGCGGGATCCAAGTAGCGGCTATCGCAAAGGCGGGGACCGGGTCTTCGAGCTTCTTCAGTGGTGCGACGAGGCCGGTGTCGAGGTGGTCACGCTGTGGCTGCTCTCCACCGACAACCTGGCGCGACCGCAGCGGCAAATTGACCCGCTGCTGCGGGTCATCGAGGAGACCGTGCAGGGTCTGGTGGCCCAGCGCTGGCATGTCAACCCCATGGGCGCACTCGACTTGCTGCCCGATGAGACCGCGCGGGTGCTCAAGGACGCGGCCGAGGCAACGACCGGCTATGGCGGGCTCGTCGTGAATGTGGCGGTCGGCTATGGTGGCCGCCACGAAATCGCCGACGCGGTGCGCTCGCTGCTGCAGGACCATGCGAGCAGGGGCACGAGCATCGAGGAACTCGCCGAAGTTCTCAACATCGAGCACATCGCGGATCATCTGTACACGCGCGGCCAACCCGATCCCGATCTGGTCATCCGGACCTCGGGGGAGCAGCGGCTGTCTGGTTTCCTGCTCTGGCAGAGCGCGCATTCGGAATTCTACTTCTGTGACGCGTACTGGCCGGATTTCCGCCGGGTGGACTTCCTCCGCGCGCTGCGCGACTACGCCGCGCGGCAGCGCCGCTACGGCGCATAGGGGTTCCGCTAGCCCGAAGGTGCTACAAACGGTGGCGCCTCCGCGCAGGAGCGTCGTTGACCAGCCGAGCGCGTGTGACGACGGCCTGGGAGCGACATGTCGCGGCCCAGGAGCGACATGCCGCGGCAGCCGTTAAGGATCAGCCCGGGGGCGCTGCTGCCTGGGTGAATCGTGGGCATGGGCAGGCTGAGCTGACCGAAGCGATCAGGTACTTCCTGCGGGGCGCGGGGTACAGGTACCTTCAGAAAGGACTGGCGGTGTCCAGCCGCCCGTCCGGGAGGGCCCTGGCATCCTCGAGCTTCGCGTCCATCGACGCCGGCGAGACGACAGAAGGGCCGGTGCGCGGCCCGTTCTGCAGGGTCAGCCCCGGTCAGTCCAACATCTGTCGCCGAGCGTGGCGCCCGGGCGCCCAAGGGAGAACGAGTGGCCAGTTCTTCGTCCAGCCGTCAGCCCGCGCGAGGCGCGCGGCGCAATCCTGGTCAACCGGGGCGTACTTACGTCCTTGACACCAGCGTCCTGCTCGCGGACCCAGCCGCGCTGGGCCGGTTCGCGGAGCATCACGTCGTGCTGCCGGTCGTCGTCGTCACCGAACTCGAGGCCAAGCGTCACCATCCCGAGCTCGGATTCTTCGCCCGCCAGGCGTTGCGGCACCTTGACGATCTGCGAATCAAGCATGGCCGGCTCGATACCGAGCTGCCGATCGGCAATGAGGGAGGCACGGTCCAGGTCGAGCTGAACCACGCGGACCCGCAGATGCTCCCGGCCGGTTTCCGGCTGGGCGACAACGACAGCCGCATCCTTTCTGTCGCGTGCGGCCTGGCCGCGGAAGGCCACGACGTCGTCCTGGTGAGCAAGGATCTGCCGTTGCGGGTGAAAGCGGCCTCCATCGGCCTGCGCGCGGAGGAGTACCGGGCGGAACTTGTCGTGGAATCCGGCTGGACGGGCATGGCGGAGCTCGCTGTGACCGGCGATGAGATCGAGACACTCTATGAGTCAGGCCGGGCGGAGCTTCCGGAAGCGGCGGAGCTGCCGTGCAACACCGGGCTTGTGCTCGGGTCCGACCAGAGCAGCGCTCTCGGCCGGGTGCTGCCGGACAAGGCCGTGAAGCTGGTACGTGGTGACCGGGAGGCATTCGGCCTGCGTGGCAGGAGCGCGGAGCAGCGCATCGCGCTTGAACTACTGCTTGACCCAAACATAGGGATCGTCTCGCTCGGCGGGCGAGCCGGGACCGGAAAGTCGGCGCTGGCTCTCTGCGCGGGGCTGGAGGCCGTCCTCGAGCGGAGGCAGCATCGCAAGGTCGTGGTCTTCCGGCCGCTGTACGCGGTGGGTGGCCAGGAGCTCGGGTATCTGCCGGGTTCGGAAGCTGACAAGATGAACCCGTGGGCACAGGCCGTCTACGACACGCTGTCCGCGGTTACCACCCAAGAGGTCATCGAGGAGGTTCTCAGCCGCGGCATTCTGGAGGTGCTGCCGCTCACCCACATCCGCGGCCGTTCCCTGCACGACGCGTTCGTGATCGTCGACGAGGCGCAGTCACTGGAACGCGGCGTCCTGCTCACCGTCCTGTCGCGGGTGGGAGCGGGCTCGCGGGTGGTGCTGACCCACGACATCGCCCAGCGCGACAACCTGCGGGTGGGTCGGCATGACGGGGTGGTAGCCGTGATCGAGAAGCTCAAGGGCCACCCCTTGTTCGCGCATTTGACCCTGGTGCGTTCTGAGCGCTCTCCAATCGCCGCACTGGTCACCGAGATGCTGGAGGAAACCGGCCTGCCGTAAGACCGTAAGACCGTAAGACCGTAAGACCGTAAAGGCCTGGCGCACCGCAGCGGCAGCCGTTTGGAATCTATGTACTTAACGGCTTGCGCGGGCGTGTCACAGCCCATGGCGTGCGCGGACGCGCCTGGGTAGATTCGCGGTGGCCGCCCGCACGCACGGCGAGTGCAGTACCGTACGTGCGTCATGACCCATCCACCCGACGCCCGCTCCGGCGGTCCGCAGCGGGCGGCAGCGGAGCCCAGCTCGGTCAGTTTGCCCGCGGTCTCGGTTGTCATGCCGGTGCTGAACGAGGAGCGGCACCTGGCGGACGCCGTCGCCCATGTCCTGCGGCAGGATTACCCCGCACCCGTCGAGGTGGTGCTGGCGGTCGGCCCTTCACGTGACCGAACGCGCGAGGTGGCGGAGCAGCTCGCGGCGGCCGATCCGCGCGTCACCGTCGTAGACAATCCGAGTGGTCGCACGCCCGCGGCGCTCAACGCAGCGATCGCGGCCGCAAAAAATCCGGTGGTGGCACGGGTGGACGGGCACGCGATGTTGCCATCAGGCTACCTGCGCACCGCGGCTGAGACGTTGCTGCGCACTGGAGCGGACAACGTGGGCGGGATCATGGCCGCGGAGGGTGTGACGCCATTCGAGCAGGCCGTTGCGCGGGCGATGACCTCGAAGGCCGGCGTCGGTTCGGCGAGATTCCACACTGGTGGACAGGCTGGCCCGGCCGAGTCGGTATATCTCGGGGTGTTCAGGCGAGCCGCGATCGACCGCGTCGGGGGCTATGACGAGGCGTTCCTCCGCGCGCAAGACTGGGAGATGAACCACCGCATCCGCGAGTCGGGCGGCACCGTATGGTTCGAGCCGCGGATGCGGGTGAGCTACCGGCCGCGGGCGGATCTTCGCGCGCTCGCCACGCAGTACTTCCACTACGGCCGGTGGCGCCGGGTGGTCGCGCGCGAGCACGCTGGGACGATCAACCCGCGCTATCTGGCGCCGCCGTTGGTGGTGATCGCCGTGGCAGGAGGGCTTGCCACCGGGCTGGCCGGGCTCCTGGGCGGGGCGGCAGGGCAGTGGCAGACCACGCGCTGGCTGTGTCTCGGCTTCGCTGTGCCTGCCATCTATCTCTGTGGGGTGGTCGCCGCGTCGGCGATGAGCTTGCGCGGCCTGTCCCGGGCCGCGGCGGCACGGCTGCCCACCATCCTGGTCACGATGCACATGTGCTGGGGCACCGGCTTCCTCACCAGCCCTCGCGCGCTCATCCGGGACCCTGGCCATCGCCTCCGCCCTTCAACAGGGTCTCCGCGACCGCGATATCGTGCGGATACGTGATCTTCATGTTGCGCTCGTCACCGGCCACTACCGCTATTGGCACCTCCGGCAGGTAACGCAGCACGACGCCGCAGTCGTCGGTGGCGCCGAATTCGGGGTCCGCACGAGCATGTTCGTAGGCCCGGCGGATAACAGAAAGACGGAAGCCCTGGGGGGTCTGGCAGCGGTGCAGGCCGTCCCGGCTCGGCATCTGCCTGATCACACCGCCGGCTGTGACCACGATCGTGTCCGAGGACGGAATCGTGACCCCGACCGCCTGGTAAGTCTGTAGCGCGGTCACACAACCACTGATAATCCGGCGGGTGACCAGCGGCCGCGCTGCGTCGTGCAGCAGCACGTTGCATTCCTCGCTGCCGAGAGCGGAGATCGCCCGCTGCGCCGATGCGCTGCGGGTATCGCCCCCCTCAAGGACCCGCGACACCTTGTCGTGACCAGCCCGGGCGAGGAGATCCGCTACCTCGCTGGTGAGACCAGGCGTCATCGCAACGATGATCTCGTCGATTTGCGGCACCGCGGAGAACGCCGCGACCGAATGCTCGATGACCGTCTTGCCTGCCAGCATCAGGAGCTGCTTTGGCACGCTGAGGCCGGTTCGCTGGCCGGCCCCTCCCGCGAGGATCGCCGCCACCGTGCGCATGACCTGGACCCTATCGCCTGCGTAGCGAAGCGCCATGTGCTGCCTGCGCCGGTACGCTGAGGTGATTGACTGGGGTGGATCATCGCACGCGGAGGCCCGCATGACCGTGGTGGCGCTGGTCGTCGCGACAGCGGCGGCGCGCGGCCGCCCAAGCGGGCTCGCAGGCCCCGTCGGCATCGCCTCGCGGGGCGGCCCGCAACGGCCCGCGTCCATCGTGCGCGAGGACGCCGTGCGCGAGGGTCCCGTGCGCCAGGGTGCTGGGTCGACGGCCGGGCTGTCGCTGCCGGGCCTGCAGGGGGGCGAGGTGACGACCGAGCCGCTGCTCACCCGCGTCTGCGGGCAGCTCAGCGCGCTCGGTGTCAGCGACATCTTCCTGATCGCGCCGCCCGGCCAGGCCGATCCGCTGGCGGCGATGGCGTGGGACGGCGTGTCAGTGCCTGGCTCAACCGACGGGGAGGGGACGAGCATCGACGTCCTCACATGCGCCTCGGTGGCGGAAGAGTTGCGGGCGGCCGCGTCGGTCGCCCGCCGGGCCGGTGTCAGTGGCGAATCCCTTCTCATCTGTGCCGGTGATCTGGTCGCGCATACGGAGGCATTGGCACGCCTTTGCCGCGGCTCGGGAACGGGCGCACTTACGGCCGCGCTCACCCGAGGCGAGGCGCTGGCCACCTCCGACCAGCGGCCCGCGCTGCGTATTGCCGGCCGGCCTCGCCGGGCTTTGGTGGCGGCGGGTTCGGCATTCCACCGTGTTCACGCGCCCAACGCCACCGGCTGCGGCGCCTTCCTCGTGTCCGCCCGCGACGCGGACGAGCTGGCCGCGGCGGCCGACGAGCTCGCTCTGCTTGCCGTGGGTGATTTGAGTGTGACCGCCCGCCAGGAGGGACCGCCGCCAGACCGCGGCGCTGTGGCGGTCAAGGACGCCAAGGACACGGCGGGGTTGGCGAGAGCTGCCGCAGTGCCCGTCATACGGCAGTCGGCACGCGGGCCGGGTTCACGCCACCGGCCCGGTTTTACCGACTCGCCGGCTCTGCTCCTGGTCGGGCTCGTACGCGGCGGGGTCGGTGTGGAAGCGATCGAGGCGAGCCCGCTCGTGTGCAAACGTGTGCAAACCGCCCATCAGGCGAAAGCTGCCGCCGCCGAGCTGAACGCCGTGGATGAGGACAGGATCCGGCTAAATGCCGCAGTAAGACGCGGCGGCGGCTTGCTCGCCACCTGCTTCGTCAACCCCGCCGCCAAGCACCTCGCGCGGTGGGCGTACCGGCGGCGGCTGAGCCCGAACGCGCTGACGGGCATGTCGATGGGACTTGGCCTGCTCGCGGCACTGTGGTTCTCGGCGGGCAGCGCGGCGGGGGTGATCCTGGGCGCGGTGTTCGCCTTCACGGCCTTGGTGCCGGGTTGCGCGGATGGTCAGCTCGCCAGGTATGCACGTCGGCAGACGGCGTTCGGTGCCTGGCTCGACGCGGTCGGCGGCCGGCTGGTGGAGTTCGCGATCTACGCTGGCCTGGCGGTGGGGGCAACGGGCGTCGCGGGCGCGGCAGGCGTGGCCGGAGCTGGGGCGGGGATTGCGGCTGGGATCACTCCACCACACCAGCGTGGCGTGTGGGAACTCGCGGTCGCCGCCATGCTTGTCCAGTCCGTGCGAGACATGATCAGGTTTTGTTTCCACGCGGTGGTTCCGTGTGTGACGCCGCCACAGGCGCCGCCCCGGATGCCGCTCGACGAGCCTGCGGACTTCGCCATCCCGGACAGTGCGGGCTGGGGCGACAGCGCGGGCTGGGGCGACCGTGCGGGTCGGCTGGCGCAAAGGTCGCGTCGAGTGGCACGCGGCTGTCGCCGCTGGCTGGCCGAGATCATCGGCTTCCAGCCGGGGGAGCGCGTGGCCGTGGTTGGGGCAACCGCGATCGTGGCGGGCGCCCGCGTGACGTTCGTCGTGTTGATCGCGTGGGGTGTGGCGGCCACCTGCCTGACCGTCATGGCTCAATGGATAAGGTCGCTGCGAGCGGAGCAACGGCCCGCCGACAGCGATCGCCGGATCGTCGCCTACCGTGATGACGGAATCATCGCGCAGTCGCTTGGCGGGTTCGTCAACGGCCAGCTTCCCCCGCTGCTTCCCGCTGTTGCCGGGGTAACTGTCACCATCATCCTTTCCAGCGCTGGAATAGCGCAGCTTTCCGGGATGCTGGTGCTCACACCCGTCGTGGTGATGGCCCTAGCGGCGTTCGGTTCCGGGCATGCCCACGACCGCCGCGCCGATTGGCTTGTGCCGCCGCTGCTTGAGGTTGGTGAGTACGTTTTCCTTGTCGCGCTCGCACTGGCGGGCCACGTTCCACTGCCGCTACTGTTCGCACTCGTCGGTGTGATCGCGGCACACCACTACGACATCGTCTACCGGATCCGGTGGGACACGGACGCTCGTCAGCAGGCCGCGCGCGCGCCGCGCGCCGCGCCGCCACGCTGGCTCGCCCGGGCGGGCCTGGGCTGGGAGGGGAGAATGCTGGTCGCCGCGCTCGGCGCCATGCTGCATGTCGAAGAGTTCGCCTTCGCTGTCCTGGCTGTGTATCTTTGTGTGCTCTTCGGATGGGAGACTCTAACCGGCTGGCTCGGCGTCGCCCAGTATTCATATCGGACGCCCGGTGGCGCGCTGCGCGGCATTGCGGTCGGGGCTGGCTCTCGGGAACCCACCTAGGCGAGGAACGCCGGCGGCCAGGACGCTCCGGAGCGCCGGTTCAGGGATGGAGGCGGCAGTTGATCGGCATGGTGGTGGGCCACGCTGCCGACGCTATTGCCGACCGGGCGGACTCGCTCAGCCGGGCGCACCGGGTGCGGCTCGAGCTCGTTCATAATGATCGGGCCAGCGAGTGGAACAACGCATACTCGCTGTGGCTCGCGCGCGAGTTCTTTCATGAGGGTGTCCTGTTGACCAACGGGGACACGGTGCATCCCGTCTCCGTGGAGAAAGCCTTGCTCGCGGCAGGCGACCGGCACCGCGGTGACCTCGTGCTTGCGGTGGACGACATCAAGCCACTGGGCGACGAAGAGATGAAAGTGCTGCTTGACGGCCGGGGTTTGCTCGCCAGGATCACCAAACAGCTGGATCCGGCGAGCGCCTACGCCGAGTACATCGGGGTCACGCTCATTGAACCCGCGGCGGCATCGGCGCTCGCGGACGCGCTGGAGGCCACGTGGCGGCGTGACCCCGGGTTGTACTACGAGGATGGATACCAGGAACTCGCTGACCGCGGCGGGACAATCGCGGTGACGCCGATCGGCGCGGTGGAGTGGGTCGAGGTCGATGACCATAACGACCTGCGCCGGGCGCGTGAGATCGCGCGCCGCTGCTGACGCAGGCCGGCGCCGGCACAGGCCGCTGTTGACGCAGGCCGGTGCCGGCACAGCTCGATACGTAGGGAGGCTGCTCGATGCCGCTGCTGGCGCGGATGATTCCGGCGCCGCTGTTCATCGAGGTGCGGCGTGATGCGGTGACGGGCTTGGGTTCGCTGCTCGCTGACCGGCGGATTGCCACCGAGGGGCGGGTCGCGGTGGCGGTCGGGCCCGGACAGGGCGACAGCATCGCCGCCGAGGTCGAGCTGGGGGCGTGCGAGATCTTCCAGGTCCGTGACGGCACCGTGGACACCGCTGTCCACCTGGGCAAACGGCTGCGAGCGGGATCATACGAGGCGGTCGCGGGAATCGGCGGTGGGCGCACCATCGACGTGACGAAGTTCGCCGCCCATATGGCGGGAATCCCCATGGTCGCGGTCGCCACCAACCTGTCTCATGACGGCATCGCCTCACCCGTAAGCTCTCTCGAGCACGAGTCGGGCCGGGGATCGTTCGGCGTGGCGATGCCGGTTGCCGTCGTCGTCGACCTCGACCGGGTGCACTCGGCGCCCGCCCGGCTTGTCCGCTCCGGTATCGGAGACGTGGTGAGCAACCTGTCGGCCGCCGCGGATTGGGAGCTCGCCCACCGCTGCACCGGCGAACCGGTTGACGGGCTCGCCTTGATGCTGGCCCGCACCGCCGCCGAAGCGGTGCTCCACCAGCCGGGCACGATCGACTCAGACGACGTGGTGACCGTGCTGGCGGAGGCGCTCGTGCTATCTGGCATCGCGATGTCGGTGGCCGGGTCGAGCCGCCCGTGCAGCGGAGGAGACCACGAAATCCTGCACGCTATCGACGAGCTCTACCCGGGGACGGCGAATCACGGAGAGCTCGCCGGGGTGGGCGCCCTATTCTGCACATTCCTGCGCGGTGACGCGCACCGTAGCGAGATGATTGCGGAGTGCCTGGCACGGCACGGCCTGCCCCGTGCACCGGCCGATGTCGGCCTCTCGGTGGCCGAGTTCACTAAGGCCGTTGCCCATGCACCCAACACCCGTCCAGGGCGTTACACGATTCTGGAGCATCTCGGGCTGGACGCGGGCGCGGTCACAGAGCGAGTGGAGGAGTATGTCCGGGCCGTCACTGGCTGAGTTGCGCGCTGTCGGCCAGCCGGAGTCGGTGACAGCGCGGCGCAATGAGGAGCACTGGGCCGGCCGGTACTACATGCGGCGGCTCTCGCCCTATGGCACGTGGCTGTTCGCTCGCCTGGGGTGGTCGCCCAATGGGGTGACCTGGCTGATGATTGTCATCGGCGTGGCGGCGGGGGTCGTACTCGCCGTTCCCGGGTTCGGCGCGGCCGTGGGTGCGGCGCTGCTTATCCAGCTGTACCTGCTGCTTGATTGCTCAGACGGCGAGCTCGCGCGCTGGAGCAGCCGTACCTCGGTGACCGGCATCTATCTCGACCGCATCGGCCACTATCTTGCGGAGGCGGTGCTGCTCGCCGGGCTCGGCGTCCGCGCACAAGGGCACTTCACGCTCGCGGGAGGCTACGTTAGCGCGGGCTTGGCCGCGGCGGTGTGCGCGATCCTCATCAAGGCGGAGACCGATAACGTCACGGTGGCACGGGCGAAGGCCGGGTTGCCGGGGCCAGGCGCTGACCTCAACGCCGCGAACGGCGCGAGCCCTGCGGGTGCGAACGGCGCGAGCGCCGCCGCGGCTCTCGAGCCCACCAGGGCCGGCCTGGCCCGGGCGCGCCGCCTCACGTCGGCACTGCGCCTGCACCGGATGATCCAGGCTGTCGAGCTTTCGCTGCTTGTGGTCGTCGCGGCGGCGGTTGATGCGGCACGCGGCGGGCTGACCGCGACGCGGCTGCTGGTGGCTATCTGCCTGGTGGTCGCGGCGGTCATGGTTGCGGCCCATCTCACGGCAGTTCTTGCCTCGAGGAGGCTCGGTTGAACAGCGCTCGCGCCGAGCCGCCGCGGGCGCCAGGCAAAAGCCAGGCGATGGAGCTGTCCTGCGTGATCCTCACCCTCGGGGACCGGCCAGCCGAGTTGCGGCGGGCCGTGGGAAGCGTGCTGGATCAGGAGGGGCCCCCGATTGAGACCGTGGTGGTCGCCAACGGGGCAGCGCCACCGCCACTGCCGGCCGAGGTGAAGACCGTGCTGCTGCCGACGAACGTGGGAATCCCGGGCGGCCGGAACGCAGGCGTGACGGCATGCAGCGGAGAGGTGATCCTCTTCCTCGACGACGATGGCTGGTACGGATGCCGTGCGGTGGCAGGGCACGTGCGCCGCCGGTTTACCGCCGATCCGTCGCTCGCCGTGCTTTCTTTCCGGGTCAGCGACCCCGAGGGTGGTCCCGGCCAGCGGCGGCATGTGCCGCGGTTGCGTGCCGGTGACCCTGGCCGCTCCTCGGCCGTCACGACGTTCCTCGGCGGCGCATGCGCCATCAGGCGAAACGCCTACGAGCAGGTGGGCGGCTACCCCGCCGGGTTCTTCTATGCACACGAGGAGACCGACCTGGCCTGGCGGTTGCTTGATGCGGGATACCGGCTCGAGTACGACGCCGGGGCGCAGATGTTGCACCCCGCGGTCCTGCCGAGCAGGCATGCGCAGTTCTACCGGCTGAACGCGCGTAACCGGGTGCTGCTCGCACGGCGGAATCTGCCCTGGCCTCTCGCTGCCGCCTACCTGTTCGACTGGGCCCTGCTGATGCTGGCCAGGGAGCGGTCCATCCGCGCGCTCCGGCCATGGTTTGCGGGTTTCGCCGAGGGCTGGCGAACAGATCCAGGGGAGCGGCGCCCGATCTCGTGGCGGACGATCTGGCGGATGGCCCGCACGGGCAGGCCGCCGCTGATTTGAGCGGTCCGTTTTGCGGTGGCCGCCCGGCGTTCGCCCACGCCGGGGACCCGAAGCACAACGGCGAGCTTATGGAGATGTGCACTAACATGTAGGCGCTTGTGGCGCATGTCTACACCGGTGCTCGTCAGGAGACGACGGCTGCCCAGGGGGGTCTCCTGCGGGTGTTGCCACTGAGGTGATATGACGATATCTAGGCGGCTTAAGGTCCCGCAGGCATTCTTGCGCCCGTGCCTACCACGCTTGGTGCCGTCCTGGGAGGTATGTGAATGTCTGTGACCGCCTTGCGTCCGCCTCCGGTGGACGACACCGCTCACAGGCCTAAGCACCAATGGCTCGCCGCCGGACCGGTACGGCGTCGCTGGGTCGCAGCAGTTTTCGTGGCGTGCGCGGTGTTCGCCGGCGCCACGGCCGTATTCACCACGAATGCGCTGCACCGGGTGTGGGGCGTGGCGGCCGCGGGTGCCTACGGTCTGGCTGCCGTGGCCGCGGCGGCGTGGCGCTCGCGTGGTGTGGACGTAGCGCTGTTCCTCGCCATCAGCGGAGCCGTGATGGCACCGCTGGCGTGGATGGCTACGGCCGGGCAGGGTCAGCCCGAGGTCGCTGTGATCGTGCGTTCCGCCAATCTGCTGGTCCATCACGGCGATCCGTATCAGAGCCAGGCCCAGATAGCCCCCACGCACGACCCAAACTCCTTCAATCCCTATCTTCCGGCGCTTACCATGTTCGGGCTTCCGCACGCGCTTTCCTGGCCCGGGCCGATATCCGATCCGCGATTGTGGTTCGGCCTCTTCTTCGCTGCCATCCTGGTTCTCGCCCTGGTGCGAGCCAGGGCGCCGGACCCTCGCCGGTGGGCCGCACTCATCATCGCCACCCCCGCCATCGCGCAGCCCATCGCCGTGGGTGGTACCGACTTGCCGGTGCTCGCGCTCATATGCCTCGGCCTCGCGTTCCTGCGTGCCAAGCCGCGGCCGGTCGTGGCCGGGCTGGCGCTGGGCGCCGCCGCCGCGATGAAAGCAACCGCATGGCCTGCCCTGATTGTGGCATTTGCCCTGCTGGCGGAGACGGGCGGATGGCGCCAGGCGGCCAGGTTCGGCGCGATGGCGACCGCTGTATGCGCGGCTGTGGTGGGTCCGTTCGCCGCGCTGTGGCCGCAACCCCTCGTGCAGAACACGATCATGTTTCCGCTCGGGCTTACCAAGATCAAGAGCCAGGCAGCGAGCCCGCTGCCTGGCTATCTGCTCGCCCAGACAGGTCCTGCCGGGCACATGGTCGCCGTCGCGCTCCTCGCCGGTGCGGGCCTGGCGGTGGCCGCCTCGCTGGTGTTGCGCCCGCCGCGGAGCGCGCGGGCGGCGGCGCTTCGCCTCGCCATCGGGCTTGGCCTGATGTTCACCCTCGCGCCAGCGACACGGTTCGGCTATTTCAGCTACCCGATTGCGCTGATGGTCTGGCTCTGGCTAGCCGGCCCCGAGCGAGCGGCGACGGGCACAGGGCGGCTGGATGCAGTGCCGACGAAAGACTCGGGCAGGCTGGCCGCCGCTACATGGTTCGATCAGCGAGCGGGTCATCCGCGCCCGGCTGGCAAGGCCGCAGCCCGAAGGCGTGCCTGGAAGGCACGTCGAGGGCGAGAACGCAGCCAGCCGGGATGCGGGGGCACGCGAGCCGGATCGGGGTTCTCAAACAGACTCTTACAGACAACGTAGGCACCGGCCTTCGCTCACGGGGCGAAATCGGACGGCTGGTCCGGCCCCGCGAACGCGCCCGCGTCCTTGCAGATGTTGACGTTGCCCGTGATGCCGTTGTACGCCTTTGCGAGGTTTGACGGCGGTTTGGGCGCCGTGAGGCCCGTGAAATCGGAGCCGAGCACCAGTTTGACCGTGCCGGGCTGAAGCGACGGGACAAGCTGTGCCTTGACATTGGTAAGCACGGCCTTCAGGGCCTCGACGGCGGGCAGGTCGCTCGCCGACGCGTACTGGATCACGTTTCGGGTGTAGTTCGTGCTCACGGCATTACCGGTGCCTACGACGTTGAATCCCCGCTGCTGAAGCGTCGTCATGGTCGAGGCGGCGAGACCCATCTGCGCGGTGCCGTTCAGCACCTCGACGTTCACCCGGCTGGGGTTGGCCGGCTCCGGGGTTGCCTTGGCGGCCGATGTGGCCTTCTTCGACTTCGTCACATGCAGCTTGTTGTCGAACTTGACCGCGTCGAAGAGCAGGTGCGCCTGCGGCTGGGCCCAGTCCACCCGGTTATTCGGGTCGGTCGGGTCGGGCACAACGGGCACCGAGATCATGCTCACGGAACTGGCGCGCAGCCCGTGCATGCTCTCGGCGATCTTAAGCAGAGTGCCTGAGTCAAGGCCGCTGTCGGTGGTGACAGACCGGGTGGCCGCGTTAGCCAGGGAGAGCAGCTTGCCGGGGTTGCCAAGCATGTTACTCGCGGTGACCTGTTTCGCCAGGGCCGCCATGAAGTACTGCTGGCGCTGTATCCGCTGCAGGTCCGAGCCCTGCCCGACGTGGCGTTCGCGAACGAATGCCAGGGCTTGCGACCCGTTCACGTGGTGAACCCCCGCGGTGAGGTTGAGCTTGGATGCAGGATCGTTGATCGCCTGCGGCAGGCAGACGTCAACGCCGCCGACGGCGTTCACCATCGACTGGAAGCCGCTGAAGTCGATTTCGACGAAGTGGTCGATGCGGACACCGGTGAGCGTCTCGATCGTCTTCCACGTGCACGGGGCCCCGCCCGAGTTGAAGGTTTCGTTGAGCATCTCAAGCTGCTGGCCCGCCAGCTGACCATGGTGCCCCATGCCATCGGGCTTACAGCCCAACGTCTGCACCATGGAGTCCCGCGGGAGACTGATCAGCGTGGCCCCGGTGCGCTGCGGCGAGATATGCATCAAGATCATAGTGTCGGAGCGGGCGCCCCGGACGCCCCGGCCGAACTTCTTGTTCGTCCCCGCCCGGCTATCGGACCCGATGAGCAGGACGTTCAGCGCGGAGTTGTATTTGGGCGGGCGCTTTCCGAGCAGTCCTTTGACGTTCTCTTTCTGGATGTTCCCCAGCAGGTGGCGCCACTCGGCGTAGGCGACAAGCGACGTGCCCACCACAGCCACGGTCATTATGATCGAGATCCACCCCAGAATCCGCAGCCGCCGCGACCGGCGGCCGCGCGGACGGCGTGGCGGGTGGCCCTGTGGCGACCCTTCCGGCCATGCTGTACTGCGGTCCGCTATGCCCCCAGAGCGGTGGTCGAGAACGTCGTAGCGTGCCATCGGCTCCCTCGGGAGTCTCCAGTTGTCCCCAGTGTGCGCCCACCAGGGAGGTGACCGCAGCCTTCGGCCACCGCGCGTCGTTCTTGCCAGAGAACCGCACCTACTAGATGCGTGGCGTGCGTACCTGGTTTACCGCAAATCCCTATCGTACGGGGGCCGAACGACCGGTAATGCCGGCGTGAACGGACGTCAGGCCCGTGCGGTAGCGGCGGACAACGCGCCGTGCGACAAGCGTGTTTGGGTGACGACCGGGGCGTGGCCTCTACAGTTGGACCCGTGCGCATTGGATTTGGACCTGTGCGTCTGGGCATCGGCCCATCTCGCCAAAGTGAGGCCGATTCGGGTGGCGAGGGCGTCGGGCAAGCTGAGCCATCCCCAGCCGCCGAGCCTGGTAAGCGGCAGGCGGGCGCCGTGCGGGCCGCGCCGGGCAGCCATCGGGCCAAAGGCCCGGCCAGGCGGCCAGGCTCGCGCGGCGGCGAGGCAGCCGCGGCAATCGTGCTCTCACGTGTGACGTTGCTGCCGCCGTTGGTGCTGATTGCGTGGCTGCTGGCGGGCCTCCCGCTGCTTCTCGCCGGGCGGTTCAGGCCCCCGCTGATGGCAGGGACCGCCGTGGTGCTCGTGGTGGTGCTCATCGTGGCCGTGCAAGCCTTCGTGCCGCTGCGGTGGCCGCACGAACGGACCCCGTGGTGGAGCGTGGCCGCTCTCGTCGCGACCGCCGTCGGGTTTGGCGTGTGGCAGGGCCTCGTGCACTCACAACAGGTGATCGTGCGGCGTGATCCTGCCACCTATCTGCAGTTCGCTTACTGGATCGCCCACCACGGTTCACTGCCCGTACCGCAGCTGAGGTCCGCATTCGGCGGGGGCGTGCCCGGACTCGGCTTTCAAAGCCTCGGCTTCTACGCCCACGGGACCGCGCTGGTGCCGCAGTTCATGGCGGGCCTTCCGATGACGCTCGCCGCCGCTGTCTGGGTCCACGGTATCCAACTGGCTGTGCTGGCCGCGCCGGTGATCGGCGCATGCGCGGTGCTCACGTTCGGTGGCCTGGTCGCCAGGTTGTGCGGCCCGCGCTGGGCGCCCCTCGGCGCGCTCGCGCTCGCGCTGAGCCTTCCCGAGCAGTACACCAGCCGGTCCACATTCAGCGAACCACTCGCTCAGATCCTGCTATTCGGCGCGCTCTGCCTGGCGATCGACGCGCTCTGGATGACATCGGCCCGGCGGAGAACTGGAACGGACGCGTCAGGCGAGGCGGTTGATCCCACTGCCCGCAGGGCCAGTGCGAGTGACGAGGCTCATGCTGCGACTGTGACTCATGACACTATTGTTGGCAATGCTGCTGATGATGTGAGTGTGAGTGACGCTGCTGAGGTGATTGCGGGTGGTGACGCTCCTGAGGCCACTGTCCCGCTCCGCCAGCGCCGGGCACAGTGGGTGCTCCCCGCGCTCAGCGGGCTGGCGTTCGGCCTGTCCATCCTCGTGCGCATCGATGGAATCAGCGAGGTCCTCCCGGTCATCCTTTTCTGCGGCATCCTGTACGCCATCCGGCGGCCAGTAGCGTTGCCGATGGCCGCCGGGCTCGCGGTCGGTGCGGCCTACGGGTTGATCGACGGTTACATGCTGTCGCGCCCGTACCTGACCTCGCTCTCGTCACAGTTGCGCCCGCTCGGGTACGCAGCCGCAGGGTTCGCGGGGGTGACGATCGCGCTTGCCGTCACCTCGCGGTGGCGGCGGCTGCCGCGCCTGGCCAGCAGGAGGTGGGCTTGGCTGCCTGACACGGCGGCGCTGCTCGTGGTGATGGCCATGGCGGGTTTCGCGGTCCGGCCGTTGGTCCAGACCGTGCGCGGCGAGGCCAATCGAGTGACGGTCGCATTCATCGCCGAGGTGCAAAAGCTCGCTCACCTGCCCATCGATCCGCACAGAACCTATGCGGAAGACAGCCTCTACTGGGTGATCTGGTACATCGGGGTGCCGGCGGTGCTGCTCGCCACGTTTGGCGCCGCGCTGCTCACCCGGCGTTTCCTGCGCGGTTCGGCCCTGATCTGGGGGTTGCCGGTCATGGTCGTCGGCTGGTCGGTCGTGACCACCCTGTGGCACCCGGGGATCGTCCCCGATCAACCCTGGGCGAGCAGGCGCCTGGTGCCGCTGGTATTGCCTGGTCTCGTGCTGTTCGCCGTTTGGACCTGCGCATGGCTCGTCGGGCGGGCGCGCGGCCGTGGCGCCGGAAGGATCGCCCAAGGCGCTGCGGCCAGTTGTTGTGCGGTCGCGCTGCTGCTGCCCACGGCAGTCACCACGTTTGGCTTCGGCGTGGAACGCACGGCTGACGGCCGCCTCAAGGTGTTTGCCCACGGGCTCGCGTTCAAACGCACCGACACGGGCGAGCTTCGTGCGGTCAACGGGCTGTGCCGGGCGATCGGGCCGAACGCCACGGTGGTCATCGTCGACCCACTGACTGCGGACCGTTTTACCCAGGTCGTGCGCGGAATGTGCGGTACCCCGGCCGCGCGCGTGCGCCCATCCAACTCGGCCGCGGTGTCCCAGGTAGTGGCGGGAATCCGGCGGGCTGGACGGCGGCCGGTCCTGCTCGCAGGAACAGCGTCGCAGCTCACACCGTACGGCGGACCCATGCGCCGAGTGGTCTACCGTGCGACCCGCCAGGATGAGCACAGGCTGACCCAGCCTCCCACCACCACGTGGCGGATCCTCTACGAGATCTGGATGTCCACGCCCACCTGATACCTGCTCGGCAAAGTACGGTGAGGGACCCGGTATTCTCGGCCGGCGTGAGCACTCGCACGCCGTGGCCCGCGGCTGACCCACCTGGGTGGCCGGCCGAACACCACGCCGCCAGGCCAGCCCCTTCGCGCGGCGCGGGGCAAGCGGGCGATCCGCACGTGTCAGTCGTGCTGCCGTGCTTTAACGAGCAGGAGCACGTCGTGCTCGAGGTAGAGCGGATCTGCCGCGCCATGGATGCGAGCGGGTACTCCTACGAGCTCATCGCGGTAGACGATGCGTCCACCGATGGCACGCTTGCGCGGCTCCAGGACGCGGAGCGGCGGTTCCCGCGGTTGCGCGTCGTGCATTTCCCGCGCAACGGCGGCAGCGGGACCGTCCGCCGGATCGGGACCCAACAGGCACGAGGCGACATCGTCGTCTGGACCGACGCGGACATGAGCTACCCGAACGAGCAGATCCCTGAGCTTGTGAAGATGCTGGACGCGGATCCGGCGGTGGATCAGGTGATCGGGGCGCGGACGTCGGAGGCAGGAAAGCACAAGGTCCTGCGTGTGCCAGCCAAATGGTTCATCCGTAAGCTGGCCGAGCATCTGGTCAATTCGGAGATTCCGGACCTGAACTCCGGCTTGCGAGCCTTCCGCCGTGAGGTTGCCCTGCCGTACCTGCGGTTGCTGCCGCCCGGTTTTTCCTGCGTGACGACGCTCACGCTCGCGTTTCTTTCGAACGAGCACGAGGTGCGGTACGTGCCGATCGGCTACGCGAAGCGGGCTGGGCAGTCGAAGTTTCACTTCCTTTCCGACGCCTACCGGTACGTGCTGCAGGTGCTGCGGATGGTGATGTATTTCAACCCGCTCAAGGTGCTCATGCCGCCCGCGCTGTTTCTGCTCTGCCTGGGCGTCGCCAAGGGTGTCTTCGACATGGTCGTGCACCCGCTGTATTTCGCGATCAATACCGTGCTGATCTTCGTAACCGGGCTGATCATCGCCTCGCTGGCGCTGCTCGCCGACCTGATCGTCCGGTCCAGGCGGGACTGACTGGGGCTGGCGGAACATGCGGATCGCACTGGTCGGGCCGGCTCACCCCTACAAGGGCGGCGGGGCGCGGCACACGACCGAACTGGCGCACCGGCTCGCCGCGGCCGGCCACGACGTGGTGATCGAGTCGTGGCGGGCGATGTACCCGTCGGCGCTGTACCCGGGCGTGCAGACGGTGCAGGTCACCGAGGGCGACCCCTACCCGCGGACACGCCGGCTGCTGTCCTGGCGCCGACCCGACAGCTGGCTGCGGGCGGGGCTACGGCTGCGGGGCACCTGCGACGTCGCCGTGTTCGTGTACCTCGCACCGGTCCAGGTCCCGGCCTACCTCGCGATCATGTGGGGGTTGCGCCGCCGGACAGCGGCGGGCGCCTCCCGCCCCCGTGCCGTCGTCATCTGCCACAACGTACTGCCACACGAGCGTCGGCCGGGGGACGTCGCGCTCACACGCGCACTGCTCCGCCGTGGTGATGCGGCCCTTACTCATACCGAACGGCTCGCGCGCGCCGCGAGGCACTTGGCACCTGGCACACCCGTGGGGGTGGCGGCGATGCCGCCGCACTTGCCCGCGTCACCTGAGTCGCGCGACCCGGCCGCGCCGGAGGTCACGGAGGCGCGCGTACCTGCGATGCGGCGGCTGCTTTTCTTCGGGATCGTCCGTCCTTACAAGGGGCTGGACATACTGTTGCGGGCAATGGCCCTGGCACCGGACAGCATCGCGCTGACGGTCGCGGGCGAGTTCTGGGGCGGGACAAGCGCCACCGGGGCCCTTGTCTCGGAGCTCGGCCTTACCGGCCGGGTTGATCTGCGCCCGGGGTACGTGCCCGCCGACGAGATAGGCGCGCTGCTGAGCCAGGCGGACGCGCTGGTGCTGCCGTACAGGTCCGCGACATCGTCGCAAAACCCGTGGCTGGCGTTCGCCCATGGCGTGCCCGTTATCGCCACAAGGTCAGGGACATTCGCAGAGCAGGTCACCGACGGCGTCGATGGCCTGCTCTGCGATCCCGGCGATGCCGCGGACCTGGCCCGTGCCCTGGCCCGGCTGTGCGAGCCGGGCGCCGCGGAACGGCTGCGGGCACGGGTCAGGCCCGTGGACGGGCGGTCAATCTGGGACAGGTACCTTACTCAGCTGCTCGAGCTCGGCTTGCATGGCCTCGTCGGTGACCTCCGCGGTCCGGTCACCGGGCCGACCCGGAGCTGACATCTCCTGGGCACCAGCGAGATCCTCGCGCCGCACCCGGATCGCGACAACCACGATAAGGAACGCGAGCAGCGCAATCCCGGCTGCCACCAGGAATCCGCGGGAGATGCCGACCGCCAGCGCATGGTGCAGCACGGAGGTGGGCGGGGTGGCACCAGCCTTCGCGGCTGGCAGCTGATGGCCCGCCCGCGCGGCGGCTGCCGCCGCCAGCGCGGCCTGGTGCTTGATGTTGTTCGACACCACCGTCCAGGTGACGGTGCCGAGTGCGGCCAGCCCGATCGCGCCGCCGACCTGCTGGCCGGTGTTGAGCAGGCTGGAGGCCACCCCTGCGTCCTCGCCGCGGACACGGCGGAGCGCCACCAGCGACAGCGGCACGAACAGCAAGCCAAGCCCGGCCGAGGTGACCAGCATCGGGCCGAGCAGGCCGTTGAGGTACGTGCTGTGCTCACTGATGTGTGAGAACCAGTACATACCGACCGTGGTGATGGCTCCGCCGATCAGCATGAGCGGGCGGGCGCCGACGCGGGCGACCAGCTGCGAGACGAGCCCGGAGATCACGACGATCATCACGGCGAAGGGGAGGAAAGCCACCCCGGATTTCAGCGCGCTGTAGCCGAGGACCTCCTGCACAAAGATGGTGAGGAAGAAGAAGATGCCGAACATCGCCGTCGCGAGGAACAGCATCATCAGGTACGACCCGCCGCGGTTGCGGTCGGCGACGATCCGCAGCGGCATCAGCGCGTGGCGGCTTCGCCACTCGATGACCACGAAGCTCACCAGCAGCACAACGGCTGCCGCAAGCGAGACCAGGACCTTGGTGTCACCCCAGTGGGAGACGCCGAACTGGTCGGTGGCAGCGTTCGATAGGCCGTAGACGAGTAGTGCGACGCCGCCGGTGCCGGTGATCGCGCCCGGCAGGTCGAAGCGGCCGCGCCTGCGGGCCGATTCGGGAAGCACGTAGGGTGCCATGAGGGCCACGAGGATTCCAATTGGCACGTTCACGAACAGCACCCAGCGCCAGGACAGGTAGGTCGTGAGCAGGCCGCCAGCGACCAGCCCGATCGCTGCGCCGCCACCGCTCATCGCCGCATACACGCCCATGGCGCGGTTGCGCGGCGGTCCCTCGGGGAACGTGGTGGTGATCAGGGCAAGCGCGGTTGGCGCGACCAGTGCGCCGCCCACGCCCTGGAGGGCTCTCGCCGCGAGCAGCCAGGCCTGCGAGCTGGCGAAGCCACCAAGCAGGGATGCGGCCGAGAACAGCAGAAGCCCGACGATGAAGATTCTCCTGCGGCCGAGCAGGTCGCCCGAGCGGCCACCGAGCAGCAGCAGCCCGCCGAACGTGACCGCGTAGGCCGTGATGACCCACTCCAGGCCGCTGCCGGAAAAGCCGAGTGCATGCTGGATGTGCGGTAGCGCCACATTCACGATGGTCGCGTCAAGCACGACCATGAGTTGGGCTGCGGCAATGACCACGAGGGCTAGGCCGAGGCGACGACTGCCGCCGCCCACGGTGGCGCCTGGGGTGGCCGCCTGCCCGGTTGCGGATTGCGCCATAGACACAGTGGTCTCCTAATCATTTTTTGTTTTTGGGCGTACTCGTCCCGCGCCGTGGCCCGGTAGGGCGTGGCGATCTGAGACTTTGTGCGGTTGAGAGGATGTAACCTGCGTGATCCGCCGTCGGCCTTGTGGCGTTGTAGTCGCGGTCTTCGCCATGGCATTTCGACCATACGGCGCGGGTCTGACAAAACAGGCCGGCGTCGCCTCGGCGGTCAGCTTGGACCCCGCGAAGCAGTGTCTAGCGCGTCGCTCACCTCCCCCGCACGCTCGCCCCCGGTCGGCGGGGTGTGGGTGGACGGCTCTGTGCCGGTCATCTTTTTGATCAGCGCGAGAAGGGACTCCTTCTCCTTGGTGTCAAGCGTCTGGCACCACGGCATCTGGGCGAGCATCGCTCGCTCCAGCCGGTGCTTCAGCTCGACGCCGCTGGGTGTGAGCACCAGGTTCTTGATCCGGCGGTCGGCGGCATTCGGCTCGCGCTTGGCCAGCCCGCGCTCCTCGAGCGAGTCGGCGACGGCGGTGACGAAGGACGGGTCACAGCGCATGCGCTTTCCGAGCTCCTTCATCGTGATCGACGTGTCCGCCAAGTGCATGGCCTTCACACAGAACAGCGGCACGGCGAACTCGTCAGCGACGCTCTCTGCCCGCTTCAGCGTCTGGGCGACAAACCCGGCCAGGGCGTCGAACAGATCTTGGTCCAGCTTGCTGTCCTCGGGGCACCAGGCCATTGCCGCCTCCTTCCGCCCTGTCACGCTGCTTGCCAGCTTGAGGTGGTGCGTGATGCGGGTCAGGGCATCTTGCCTAGCTCAACAGTTGAGTAGCTCAAACTTAGTCCCGATCCATTGAGTATGTCAAAGATTTATTTTCTCAACGTCTCTCAAGGCGATGACGCTGCTCGCGGCAGCCGTTCGGCTTACTGGTTGTCTCGGCGAGCGGAGCCGTGCTGCGGCCCCTGCCGAACGCCAGCCCGAACCCGGCCCAGATCAGGTCGGCGGCCGTCATAACCAGCCGGGAGACGATCGCGATGACCAGGGCAGACCCGCGCGGCATGATGGGCGAGAGCGCGGCTATCAGCGCAAGTTCGCGCGGCCCCACCCCGCTGGGAAAGATGACCAGAAGGAATCCCACCGCCCAGGCGAGGGCGTACGCGCCAGCTGACAGCAACGCAACCCCGGCACCGCGCCCGGTGATGTCGGCCACGAGCAACCAGAGCTGCAGCGCGTAACATATCCAGCCAAGCGCGGATAGCCCCACGCAGCGGGCCAGGCCAGGCAAGCTGACCCGGCGTTCTAGCCGTGGCAGGCGGACGACGCTCAGGAGTTTGTCGAGGACGGCACCCAGAAGCGGTGGGTAAAGAGCGATGAGGATGAGTGGGGCGCACGCGAGTATCCACCAGTAGTGCGAGGCGGCGCCGCGAGAGGTTAGCGGGAGCGTGACCGCGGCCATGATCAGACCGGTGACGACCGTGACCGCCATTGCGACCACCGTCGCGGTGGCCGACCGGCGCCGAGGGACCCCGTGGTCGCGGGCCAGCTCGAGCTGGGCGGCGAAGGCCCAGACCACGCCGGGCACGTACTTGCCCAACTGGCTGACGAACATCACCCGGCTCGCCGCGCGCAGCCCGAGTGGGGACCCAAGATCGGCAAGCATAGATCGCCAGGCGAGCATCATGAAGCCGACGCCAGCGAGGGCGCAGCCAACAGCGCCGGCCACGGAGTACCAGTGCAAGTGGCGCAGCGCCGCCGTGACCTGCGCGCGCTGCACCGCAAGCCCGTACGCGCAGAAGCCCACAGCGACGACAACGAGCCCTATCCGTACCCAGGAGTTCGTCCGTAGGTGGCCCATGCGGCTCAGGATGGGGCGCGGGCGGCGCAGCACGCGGCAAGCCTACCGATGCTTTGCGCCGCTGTTGCCTCGCGCTGCCGTAGTTTTGCGCTGCGGTGGCGGGCCGATTTGCCTGCGAGCTCGTGCACCCATAAAGTAAGGAGACCTCGACGCGGGGTGGAGCAGTTCGGTAGCTCGCTGGGCTCATAACCCAGAGGTCGCGGGTTCAAATCCCGCCCCCGCTACCAGCTCAGAGGCCCGTTCCGATCTTCGGACGGGCCTCTGACATGTTGTTTGCTAACGGATTTGCTAACGGGTCTCCCTGTCAGGCCGCATCGTCATCGACGCCGCTCGCCGCGCTGACCGCCATTTCTTTCGAGGCGAACAAGCCGCCGAGGATGAGCTTGGCGAGTGTCGTGGCGACCTGGCGGTCCGCCTCCAAGTCGGCCTGGACGTACTGCTTCATCGTGAAGGCGACGTCCGCGTGTCCTATGCGGGTGCTGAGTGCTTTCCAGTCGATCTTTGCATCGCGGGCTGCCGTGGCGTAGCTGTGGCGAACATCGTGCAGCCGGATCGGCGGGAGCCCGGCCGCGGTGACCAGTTTGCCGAATCGGCGTGTGATCGTGTCGGGATGTGGCGGTCGGCCATTCTCCCAGCAGAACAGGAGCCCATGATCCTCATAGTCAGGGCTAAACTCGCGGCGTTCCTCATCGAGCTGGGCGACGTGCTTGGTCAGCACAGCGAGCGTGAACGGGTCGAGGGTGATCGTCCGCTGCGCATTCTCGCTCTTGCCGTCTTCCTCGATTACTGAGCCGTCCACGACGACACGCGTTATCTCGATCGTCAGAGTCCCGGCCGTCAGGTCCAGGCCATCCCTGCGAGCACCGGCCAGCTCGCAGCGGCGCATTCCAGACGTGACCTCAAGCACCCACAGAGCGAAGAACCGATCACGACGCGCGGCATCAAGGAACGCTCGTAGCTGATCGACCGTCCAGACCTTGCGGCCCTTGCGCGTCACGCGAGGAGGGTGGGCGTCCTTGACGACGTTCCGCTTTGCCCAGCCCCAGGCCGTGAAGTCTTCCCATGCGCGGTGCAGCAAGCGGTGAACGTTGACGACGGTCTTGGGCTCCAGGCCGGGTGAGAGCTTGGCCCTCGTTCCGTCGTTCCCGGCCGCCTTCCTGCGTCGCCTTCTCGTAGTGATCGGCTGGCCGCGGAGAGGGTCGCCGGGCGGGTGGTTGCGGTAGCAACGCAGACCATCGTAGCGGTAGGGACGGCACTCCAGCTCCCGGCCGTCAGGGGTTACTCGACGCCGATGGACCGGCGGCTCGCTCGGCTTCGCTCTGGCTTGGGCCTTGCGTCGGCCCTCCGCGAGGAGCTTGGCGTATAGCGCGTCACAGACCGCGCCATCGACCTCCTGAACGGCGCGCTTACCGACGTAGGGAGTGACGTAGTACGCGATATAGTTGCGCCAGTTTGCCGCCATCGAGGGTATGAGCGAGTGTTCCACACGCGCGAGCCACTCAGGTAGCGCCTCGCCGATCTTGCGTTTGGACGTCCGTACGAGGCGGCCTTTCTCGTATTCGGTCATCGCGGTACGGCACTGCTTCCATGCCTCCTTCTCGGTCGGGAAGCCGCTCTTGGTCTGCTGCCGCCGCTTGCCTGTGAGCGGATCGGGGTCGACGTCGAACCAGTACGCCCAGGTGTTCCCGCGCTTGGATACGTGGCCTTTCATGCTGCTTCTGCCTCCATGAATTCACGCAGCCGCGCCGTGATGACGTACACGCGACGGCCGAGCCGTTTGGTTGGGAGATCGCCCGCAGTTGCGAAGCGGTAGGCAGCGGCGCGGCTGATACCGAGCAGGTCGGCCGCCTTGGGCACAGCGATGAGTAGGGGAAGACCGGCGAATGGGTCGTCTGAGTGCGTCGGCATGCCGGTCGTAGTCATGCGGCCCTCCCGATCGCCGAAAGAGCGTGGCCGGGTTCGGTTGCCGCCATTCGTCTGGCTTCGGCGAGGGTGGCGCACAACCGTTTGCGTTCGGCGATGACGTGCAGGAGCCGCCTCGCGGGTGGCATGTAGTCGGGGTCGCCGGGGTTGACGGGTTCCCAGGCGTAGCGCGCGGGGTCGGTTGCCGAAATCCCGAGGGTGCCGACGAGCCAGGCCTTGCGGTCGGCGCGGTGGTCGGCCAGGGTCTTGCCGGACCACTTGCGGGAGACGAGGACCCGGCGCCCGGCGTAGCCGAGGTATTCGTGGCGGTGGGCTTTGCCTTTGCAGTAGCCGGGCCGCAGGCCTGCGCGTGGGTTGCGAGGCTGGACGCCGTAGCGCAGCCAGTTCGCGCACGTCGGCGAGCAGGGCTCGTAGCGCAGTGCGTCGGCGAGCCGGTCGGCGTGCGCGGCCTGGGCGCTGGTGTGGGCCTGGTGGCAGTCGGCGACGTGCTTGGGGCGCCAGCCATCTGAAGGCCTGTTGCGTCGTCGCCGGCCACCTGGCCGAACGGGCCTGGCTGGTGATGCAGCGCGGCACGCCATATGGGATCTGCGACAACAACGGCAACCCGATCACCCCCGAGCAGGCCAAACAGATCATCGCCGAACGGTGGACCGTCCCGGAGGATGTCCGCAAACGCCGCCGCAGCCGGACAACGGCGGGGAAGGCCCCTCAGACGGCCCCAACCGGGCCGGACAGGCGAGGCGACCTTCCCCGTCCCCGATCGTCGCGACACCGGCAGCAGGCCGTCAAACCCGCCACCTGACACCAGCTCTGTCACCCGCCAGATTCCCCGCTGCCCGCCGCCCCGTTGGAGGCGCCTGCCGCAACCCAGCACCCATCCTGTCCGCCAGCCCTTGCGCGCCACGGCCGCCGCACGGTCATTTCAGCCTGCCCGCATACCGCCAGAAAGGATCAACGTCATGCACGGACCCGCCATCGTCCTGGACCAAGACCAGGCAGACGACCTCCGCGAACTCATCGACCTCGCTGCCATGCTCCATGAATGGCTCCTGACCGACGACGACCGGATCCTCGATGACCTGGCCGTCTTCGCCTACCGTGACACCATCCACCCACGCAGCTACGTGGACTGGCTCACCGAAGACATCGCCGATATCTCCGCACGGCTGCCCGCAGCCACAAATTCCTCCTGCGACCCCCTTGACACATCAGCCTTCATAGGGAATCAAATCCCGCCGTCCCGACCATGAATGAGCAGGTCAGAGGCCACTTCGCCGGTGCGGTGAGGTGGCCATAAGATTGTTTGACCGCACGGTGACCGCAGACTCAGGCGGCATCGCGCGGCATCTGGCAGGGCAGGATGTGACGTAAGTCACGTTCAGGTATTGGGCCGTTGAACAGGCGTTGTTAGTGGTGTGCGAGCGGGAACGTACGCTCGCCCAGCCAGCGGTCCCGAGCAGCATTACGCATTACCTGGCTACCAGGTCATGACTCTCCACTCTTCGCACACGTCCCTCGCGGGCAAGGTAGTCGACGAGTGTCCGTCCAGTACCACTGCCAGGAGAACCAGCGCCGCAGCTCAGGCCCGGGCGCGAGGACCGCAGCGTGCACGGCGGCGGCGATGAGGTCCTTGAGCGCGCGGCCGGGATCAGCGTCCGCATCGCCAGTGCTGGGATAGGCCTGATCCAGCGCGCCAACTCGCTCGAATGGAGGTGTCCCTCGCCGGAGGGCACCTGCAGCGTGCGCGAGACGATCGCGCCGCACCGCTCCAACGGGGTTCGCAGCGACTTCAGCTCCTGCCGCTTCAGCCCGAGCTCGGTGCGCAGGTCGTCGAATGCTGGACGGCCCCGCAGCATCGAGATGATCCAGCCGCCGACCCCAGCAGGGGTCGGCTGCACGCATGCGCTTGATCTCCGCGCGGCAGATCGGGTTGAGCAGGCGCGCCACGCCGACGGTCATGAGCGGGTTCTTGCTGCGGTGGACCGCGGCGCCGAGGTACCCGCGTCCGGCGAGTTCGCCGAACCACGGCCACTTCGTCGCGGGCCAGGTCCCGAAGCCTGGGCTGCCCGGCTTATGGATTCTCATGGCATGCCTCGTACAGGCTTGGCAGGGCACAGTCCGCTGTTCGCGTCAGCAACCCGCGGCCTTGCAGGAACGCGTCCGCCTCCTCCAGCGTCTGCAGCGCCCGGTCAGGGGTCAGACGGCACTCGAACGCGCGCCGTTCCTGCAGCTCGATCAGCGACTCCATGGTGCAATAGTCCCTCCGGACACGCCCTGGCGGTCGGTCATGCGGCGCGGGTCGGCAACGACGCGCTGGGAGCGCTGTGGACTGAGGCCCTGCGCAGAGCGGGTGCCCCTTGGCAACGCGGGCGGCTCGACACGCGCCGGGGAGCCCTCGCCAATTGGGTGCGCGCCGGGCGCGAGATCCAGCAGAGCTGCCGAGCAGGTACAACAACGGCTCGGCGCGCATGCGCCAACAACGGCCACATCACGTTCGGTCACGACGTGCCCATGGTCTGGCTAGCCCCGCCAGCCCAGTACGGGTTGAGGGTTCCTTACCAACTCTGGCGAGGTTGACGGCTGTCACCGTGGCGACCCCCGATGACCCTGCCGTGGCGGCGACGCTCCGGGCACATAAATCCAGGCATGCGCGCTAGTCTGCTT
>WNGF01000854.1_pt1 | contig 45922 bp, 50 predicted proteins | sample 5400641 | NCBI WGS metagenome assembly WNGF01 (sample SAMN13153371, study PRJNA577476) | soil metagenome | isolation source: 80 cm soil or saprolite under grassland replicate 2 | place: USA:California | collected 2016-06-15 | reverse complement strand
CGTTGCGCGCGTGCGGGTGCTTTTCCTTCCGAGACACTCTTCAGATAAGCGATGACGTCGTCGCGGTCCTTGCTTTCGCGCAGCCCTTGAAAGGTCATACTCGTCCCGGGGATGAGTTTGTCCGGGTCGGCGAGCCACCGGTCGAGCGTCGCTTCGCTCCAGACGAGGTCGACATGCTTCATCGGCTCTGAGTAGCGATGGAAGCCTTCGACCGTTCCCGCTTTCCGCTTCCATATTTTCGCGAGGCTGGGCCCCGTCATGTGTTCGCCTGGTGTGGTGGAGTGGCACGCGGCGCAGGCTTGGAACACCGTCGCGCCGCGCGCCGCGTCACCCGCGAGCGCGAGCTCGCTCCAAGCGAGCGAGCCGAGCGCGGCCATAATCGAAAAGGACCAAGGCAAAGCTGTTTGCGTATTCATTCTTCGCTCTCGCTACCTTCTATCTGTCAACTGCCTGTTGCGTTGCCTCTTAAGCAGGCGCTCATCCAATTCGGCCGAGGATCGGGAAGCGCTCGAGCAGCCAATAACTGAAGGCGGTGAGCTTGCCGGTCATCATCGCGATGCCCATCGCCACCATGATCGCGCCCGCAACAACCATCAATGGCCGTCCAAGCTTGCGCATGAGCGGCCACCGTCCAGCGAGCTCGTGCAGGAACACCGCCGCAAGCAGGAAAGGCAAGCCGAGCCCCGCTGAGTAAGCGCCTAGCAGGCGAACGCCAGCCGAGGCGGATTCGCTCACGGCCGCCGCGGTCAGGATTACACCGAGGATCGGTCCGATGCACGGCGTCCAGCCGAAGCCGAACGCGATGCCGAGAAGGAGCGCCGAGGCGGGATTTCGGGCCGCCGCGTGGACGTGAAAGTGCACATCGCGGCGCAGAAACGGAACCCGCTCGACCCCTATCAGCATCGCGAGTCCGAAGAGCGTGACCAGCGCACCGCCCACAATGCCGGCCTCGTAACGGTACTCCAGTACTAGGCGTCCCACAGCGGTCGCGCTCGCTCCGAGCGCGACAAACACGGCCGCGAATCCAAGCACGAAGCTCAGGCTGAGAAAAGCCGCTCTCGTACGCGAACCCCTGGCTTCCGTGTGCGTTTGGAGCGACTGGCCGGTCACATAAGACATGTACGCCGGCACGAGCGGCAGCACGCAGGGCGAAAGAAACGAAACCATCCCGGCCGCGAAGGCTGTCAGCACACCAAGCGTTGCCGCGTCGCTCATCGTTATCGCGCGCCACTCATCAAGCGCCTGAGGTCCTCGATGCGCTGCGCCGCGTCCCACTTCGCGGGACCCGCCCGCTCATCTAGTCTCGCCTCGCTCGGCGATCGGCGTCCATGTCCGACCGGCGTCCTTCGTCAGGAAGACACTCCGCTGGAAACTCGCGATCGCATATTCGGAACGGTTCACCGGATTCTGGGCGACGTACGCGACTGCGTCCCTTTGCAGCACCGGAATCGTGACCTGCTGGATCTCGCTGCCGCCGAGTTCTGCTTGAGCAAGACGCGATTGGCCGTCGAACGTGCCGAACCAGAGCCGCTTGCCGTCGAGATCGAAAAACACTGCCGTGCCCTCGCCGGCGGCGAGGCGTCGAAAGGTCTCTCCGGAATCGCGCGATGCGAAAACGCCCTTAGAGGTTGCTACGGCGACGATCGTGGCGTCGTTAGGATGCACGGCCAGTGCACGCGGCTCGCCCTCAAGCCCGGCTGCGCGCGCGGGTTTCCATGCGAAGCCCTCATTCATCGTGGAATGTAGTCCGGCCCGCTTGATGCGCGAGCTGGACGCGGGATTCCAGACATAGATCGCGTTCGCATTCCAGCTGGCGGCGAGAAGATGGAAGTCCGTCTCCCCCTCGAGCCCCAGCTTCTGCCAGGTCTTGCCGTCATCGCCGCTGCGGATCAGACCGAACGGGTTCACAAGCCCCGATTCGGGCGCCGGATGGCCACTGCTGTAAAGACCCTTTGCGCTCGCCGCGAAGCCCATGTAATCGTGCTGCGGGCCGGGCGCCTTCGACCAATGGCCGTTGTCGTAAACGGCAAGTCCGTGATGACTCGGGATCATCAGCCGTTCGCCGTCCGGACTATACGAAAGGCCGTGCACGTGCATGAGCGTGACAGCCGCCTGCGCACACGCCGCGCTCGCGGCAGCACCTGCAAGCAAGAGCATCACCGCAAGCCCCCGCAGCCTTTCAAAGAAAGCCATTGCGTGCCTTTCCGTTTGAGTTGCCGTTGACCCCGTTGGCGCGTGTCAGCGTGATCATCCGCGCTGTCCGCCATTTTCCGGCGGTCGCGCCCATCGACCACTCGCGCCAGCGAGCGCTTCGGTGGCGCGGTTCGGTATCGTGTCCGAACGCGTGCGAACGCTGAATACACGATGCACGGGAAGAATTGCCACGATCCCATCGCCCGACGTGCCGGTGTGGGCGGCGTCAATGACGGTTTCGGCGATGCGCTCCGCCTGGTCGCGCGCAACATAGATCTCGAGCTTCGCCTGATCCTTCATCAATGCGCGTCCCAGGATGTCGTAGGGAAGGGAGTGCTCGCCGAAACCTTTGGCCTTGATGACCGTAATCCCGCGCACACCGACTTGGTGCAGCTTCTTCTCGACGGCCCCCAACTTATCGCCCCGAACGATTGCGACAACGAGTGCGAGTTCCATAGCGTTCTCCGATGCGTTTCGAGCTTCAACTTGAAGCCAGGCGGTGTGGGTGGTCGTGAGTGCGTCCGACCATTGCTCCAGCGCGCGCAAATAATGAGCCTCGCCGCTTCAACGCGTTTCACGCGGTCCCATCGTCTGCGTGGCTCATCTGCCATTTGCGCTGCCACACATCGTGACCCAGAAGCGAAGCTGCAACGCCCCGCGCATCAGCGTGACACTCGGGCTGCGACGGCGAGCGACATCGAACTCTTACGCCAACGCCGCAGACCAATGCCTACACCGCAAATCCGTAAACAACGAGCCGCTTGCGATCGTCAATCGGCTACTACCATACGAGCGAAGCGTCGACCGAACGCGAACGATGTTCGCGCTCGGATCAGGCAGGAGACGATCGTCTTGGCTAGCTCAGGAAACGGCCGAAGAGAATGTAGGCCGCAAGCGGTGGTCCCACCGAAAGGGTGGCGCGTGGAAGCGATGACGAAGACGCATCGACGAGCGAGATCGTCGAACGATCCTTGCTGGGTGGTACGCAATCGAACAGCGGCGCGCCGCCTATTCCGAGCGCTACCATGCCACCGAGCGCGGTCACGCACGGGCTGGCTGGCATCGCGCGATCGTCACAGCACGGTAGCCGCGCGCCGGAAGCCGGTGCGGTGGACTGAATCAGTCCATAGCTGGGGACGCCGTCCGGGACCACGGCCACCATAACAGCGGCGCAAAGCTGGCCGGCAAAGCTTACCTGACTCGCCAACAGCCCGACGGCTGTCAGAACCGTTCGACTCATGCGGCTACAGAGCAATCGCACGAACATATCGACAATCCTGACCCCGCCAGAAGTGCGAACGCGAAGAAGTCTAGCAAGGTGCTGCCTGGAATACGACCACACAAACACCACCACACCAAGTGGCTCGCGCACGCCAAGATGTTTTGGACAGCGGCGCAGAACAGGGATTCCGCCGACTCGTCCGCAGCCGGGTGCTTAAAAGCCGCCCGTCCCAGTTCCGGTGAATGCTCAGCCGGCTGCCGAGGTCGAAGAGCACCCGGGGACTTCCTGTGATGGCGACGGGTTGCAGTCGGCCTGGTCTTGCGGATGCCGGATTGGGGGGTAGAATCGAACGCAAGCACTAGGCTTCGCGACGAGTTTGCCGGCGGAGCACCCTACTCCCAGATGACGCCTCCACTTCACAGCCGCTTCGCCCGCGTGGCGCTCTTGCTGGTACTGCTGGTCGCGACCCAGCTCGCCTGGGCCGGACAGCTTTGCCGGGCCGTGATGGTTGGCACCGCGATGCCCGCCGATCACTCCGCGTACGCTACCGGTGATTCGGCATCGCACGCCGCCAACGACGCGCGGCCATGCTGTGATCGCACCCTTGCTCCCGCCGTTGATTGCACGATTGTCGGCGCCACCAGTGCGCTCGACGCGAGCCTGATCAATGCGCAGTCCGGTGGCGCAGCGCCGCCCGTGCATTTCATCTCTGCAATGTCGGCCCACGAGGCACCGGCCGGCGTTGTCGGTCCCGTCCCCGCCGCTCCGGCGGGACACGCCCTTCCCGCCTACATCCAGTATCACCGCTTCCTGAGTTAGGCGACATCGTGTCATCCGTCGCCGCTCGCGATTGTCGCGGGCGGTAGCCGTCGCTCATCCTCGTTGTCGATCTTCGTCACTCGCGACCCGAGTTCGTCGACGGTATTTGCCGATTGGCATGTGACGTGCCAACGCCGCGTGGGTCGGGCGGCATGGTGGACCGAACCGTCCGGTACGCGGCGAGCGATATCCGATTGGGCTTCAGTGATGCAGTACGAAGGAAGTTCAAATGCAGACCCAACGAAGCGGAAACCCGATCGACATGGATCGCGTGAGCCCGGGTGGAACGATGTGAAACACGACATACGACAGCTCGCTCGCACCACCATTGGCGTGCTTGCCTGCGCGTCCTTCATCGCGTCGGGTGTTGTGGCAGCCCGCGGCGTGGAGCCCGGAACGCCGGTGATTGCGCTCGCCTTCGATGCGGACACTCACACGGTCATCAAGGCGGATCAGCACGCGTTGTACCGAAGGGATGACGACGGCGGCAAGTGGCAAGCGTTGCGTCTGCCGGACACGCCCAGGCAAAGTCGCGTCAGCGCGGTCGCGATTTCGCCGCGCGCGCTCCACATGCTCTACGTCGCCGGTCCGGGACTTGGCGTGCTGCGATCTTCCGACTTCGGCACGAGCTGGATTGCGAAGAGCGACGGGCTACCCAGCCGTGACGTCGTTGCGCTCGCCGTGCATGCCGATCAAGCGGCGACCGTCTACGCGTACATCCGCGGGAAGGGCATCTTCCGCAGTGACGACGCGGGCGACCATTGGCGATTGATGGACGCGGGGCCGCGCGACGGCATCGTGCAGTTCGTGCATTCGAACATGCCCGGAAGCATGCAAACGGGGTGGCTGTTCGCGGCCACGGTCAAGGGCGTAGCCCGGTCGATGGACTGCTTCTGCGGCTGGCGCGATGCCGGCGCGTTGCGCCGTCCCGCGGCAAGCGTCGCATTCGATCGCGACGATCCGAAGCGTGTCTACGCCGCAACCCGCGACGGGCTGTTCGTCAGCGCCGACGGCGGCGAGCAGTGGGCGCGCGTCGGCTCACCCGGACGCGTCAGCGCGCTGGTCAGCGCACCGGGCGGCGTGTTGATCGGCGCGAACGACCAGGGCGCACTCATCCGGAGCACCAACTATGGCCTCACGTGGCAGCGCATCGATGGCTAGCGTAATCACCGGGGCGCTCGCGAGCTTGTTGAATGCGCATGCCGCAGTGAATGCGCATGCCGCAACGGCGCCGGTGCCGGCGCACGCCGCGCTGCTCGTGACGATGGGTCGTGCCGTGTACCAACAGCATTGCGCCGTCTGCCACGGAGAGAGAGGCGAAGCTGCGCGCGGGTGGCAACAGCCCGACGCGAACGGTGAGCTTCCCGCACCACCTCATAACGCCCAAGGGCATACGTGGAAGCACTCCGACGCGATGCTCTACCGCATCATCCAGGAAGGATGGCGCGACCCGTTCAACAAGACGCAGCGCCTCACGATGCCGCCGTTCAAGAGCCAGCTTTCCCGAGCCGACACTCTCGCGGTCATCGCTTACCTGAAGACGCTGTGGACGCCGGAGCAGCGGCGGTTTCAGACCGAGGAAAGCCATGGCCATCCGTTTCCAGCCGAGGCGCCATGACCCGCTGCGCCTACGCTCGCCGCAAACCGACGCGGCGTTCGCCGCACAAGGAGCTCACGATGCACCAGCGAAGAAGATTCCTCATCGCTGCATTGACGCTCGCATTGCCGTTGCCGGCGATCGCATCCGACATCCCGATCAAGATCTATCGCAACCCGAATTGCGGCTGCTGCGACGTCTATGCCAGGTACCTCAAAGGCGAGGGATTCGCGGTCGACGTGATCGACACCTTCGACCCCGCGCCGATCCATCGCAAGTATGGCGTGCCCGAGCGACTGGAAGGCTGCCATACCGCGCTCGCCGAAGGTTACGTGTTCGAAGGGTTGATCCCGGCGCAGTACATCAAGCAGGTGATTCAGGAACGCCGGCCGATCAAGGGACTGTCGGTTCCCGGCATGCCGGTGGGTGCGCCCGGCATGCCGGGCGCGAAGAGGGGCGCCATCGCCGTGTATCAGCTCGACACGTCCTCTGCATCGAAGGTCTTCGCTTCGTTCTGAGTGCGGCAAACGAAATGCGGATCGCAGCGATGAAGACGATGACATCGGCGGCGGCGACATTCGTGCTGCTCGCATCGTCGCTGTGCGCTTCGCCCGCGGCTGCTGCATCAGCGCTCGACGTGCGCGATGGATGGGTCAGCGCCACCGTGCCCGGGCAGTCGGTCGCGGCAGCTTACATGACGTTACGCAGTGCGACCGCCGTGCGCGTCGTGACCATAATCACAAACGTGTCGGATGCGGCGCAGATTCACGCGATGTCGCTCGAGAACGGCGTCATGCGCATGCGTCACCTCGACACGCTCGCCATCCCGGCCGGACACGCGGTCACGTTGGCGCCGGGCGCGGTCCACCTGATGCTCACTGGACTGAAGCGACCGCTGAAGCCCGGCGACATCGTCGAGCTGGAATTCACAACGGTGGACGGCGCCGGAACGAAGGCATCGACACGCGCCGACCTGCCGGTGCGCAAGGACGTTCCACGATGAGCGGCGCTTCATTCCGCCGAGCGCTGCGCGTCGCGACCCTGTGTGTGGTCGCGGTGCTAGCGCTGGCGGCGTGCGGATGGTCGGAGAACAAGCCGAAGTTCCAGACGCTCGATATCACGGGCGTCGATTGGGGCAAGGATTTCCATCTGGTCGATGTCAACGGCACACCGCGCAGCTTGGCTGACTACCGCGGCAAGCTCGTGATGCTCTTCTTCGGCTACACGAATTGCCCGGACGCGTGCCCTACGACGCTCGCGAAGATGGCGCAGGCAGTCGACCGGCTCGGTGCCCACGGCCAGCGCGTGCAGGGACTGTTGGTCACACTGGACCCCGCGCGCGACACGCCTGCAGTCCTCACGCAATACGTGCCGGCTTTCCATCCGAACTTCGTCGGTCTGTCGGCCGACAACGCGACGGTCGCCGCCACGGCCAAGGACTTCAAGATCTTCTACCAGCTGCAGAAACCCGACGTGAACGGCTTCTACACGGTCGATCACTCCACTGCGCTTTTCGTGTTCGACAGTCGTGGACGCCTGCGCCTTTTTATGGGCGCCAGTGTATCGGTCGACGCCATTGTTCACGATTTGACGCTCCTGCTTAGCGAACCGTCAGCATCGGATCAGCAGGCGACACGCGCCGGAACACGTATCAGCACGAACGCGCCGTGAGGACACGCATGAAAACGAACCGCAATCCACTGGCGAAGAGTCGCGTCTTCGGCATCGTCAGCCGGCGCTTCTTCGTTCTATTGTGGGCCGCGAGTCCCGGATTCGCGCTCGCCGCCGGGGATCCCGTCCAGGGTGCGCTGGTGTTTCGAAGCTGCATGGCCTGCCACTCGATTGAACCCGGGCAGAACATGACCGGGCCGAGCCTCGCGAGCATCTGGGGACGCATGGCCGCCAGTCTGGACAAGTTCCACCGCTATTCGGATGCGGTCAAACGCTCCGGCATCGCATGGAACGAGGAGACGCTCGACGCGTGGCTGCGCAATCCGGCCGCGCTCGTTCCCGGCAACGAAATGCGTTTTCCCGGCATTGCCGATGCGCGGGCACGAGCCAACGTCATCGCCTACCTGAAGGCAGTGTCTGAAGGCAGCGGACGCTCGGTTGCATCCCAAGCCGGCGTCGCCATCGGCGACGGGTTGCCGGACCTCAAGGAAGCAGACGCAGAAGCGCGAATCAAAACGATCCGCCACTGCGACGACACGTACACGGTGAGTACCGCCGCCGGCAGGACGCTCAAGTTCTTGGAGTTCAACCTGCGCTTCAAGACCGATTCGAGCAGCCGCGGTCCACGCCCCAACGAGCCCGTCTTCGTCGGCCAGGGAATGCAGGGCGATCGCGCGCAGATCGTGTTCGCGAGTCCGGACGAGATCGGCGCCTTCCTCAAGTCCGACTGTCCGTAACGAGTCCGTAACGATCATGTCTGCACCGCGGCAAGACATGGGCCACCAGCCCGTCGCGTCGCCAGCGTCCCGCCGGCGTGCAGTGGCGCTCATCGTGCCGCTGCTGCTGTTTATCGGCGTCGCCGTTTTTCTGGCGATCGGCCTCACCCGCGATCCGCGCGAGATACCGTCGCCGTTGATCGGAAAACCGGTGCCGGGTTTCTCGCTGCCGCCGGTACGCGGTCGAGCGCTCGGTCTTTCGAGCACCGATCTGAAAGGTGAGGCGTCACTGGTCAACGTGTTTGCATCCTGGTGCGTCGCCTGTCGCGAAGAGCATCCTCTGCTGATGCAGATTCGGCGCGAGGGAATCGTTCCCGTACATGGACTTAATTACAAGGACCAGCCTGCGGACGCGGCGCGCTGGCTGGATGAGTTCGGCGATCCCTATACGCGCACCGGTGCGGATCTCGACGGCCGAGTGGCGATCGACTGGGGGGTCTACGGAGTTCCGGAGACCTTTGTCGTCGACCGTGACGGCCGGATCGTCTACAAGCACATCGGACCGATCACGCCGACCGTCTGGCAACGAACGCTGCTGCCGCTGATACGTGTGTTGCAAGGACCTTCGGAATGAGCGTACCCAAGCTGCGCGCCCTGCTCGGCAACCACAAATGGCCGCTGTACCGCGTCGGCATCGTCGCGTTGGGCGTGCTGGTGCTAGCGGCCTCGATCGTCGGTGTCTGGTACGCGCAGCGGCCACCGGAGAACGCTCCGCAAGTCGACACCTCCCCGGTCGCTCTCGCGCAGCTCGCCTTATCGCCGCGCCCGGTCGCGAATGTCGAATTCGAAGATGGCCAAGGCCGGAAGCGCACGTTGGCGGATTTCCGCGGGAAGGTCGTGCTGCTCAACATCTGGGCGACATGGTGCGTGCCATGCCGGACGGAGATGCCCACGCTGGACCGCTTGCAGTCACGTCTGGGCAGCGAGAATTTCGAAGTGGTCGCGTTGTCGATCGATCGCGGCGGCCGGCCAGCGGTCAGGAGCTTCTACGACGAGATCGACGTACGGGCGCTCCCGATCTACGTCGATGCCACCACAGAGGCGCTGGCGAAGCTTGGTGTCATCGGCGTCCCGACGACACTACTGATCGATCGAGAAGGCCGCGAGGTGGCTCGTTACACTGGGCCGGCGCAATGGGATCGCCCGGAAGTCATCGCCACGATCGAACGCTATCTGCCGGCGCGCAAGCCATGACCGGGAAAACGCTTCGTCGCAACAGACGCTGCCTGCTCCTCGGTCGACGCCGGGTGTTGCAAGGGCTCGCCGCTGGGGCGAGTGCTCTTGTTCTGCCAGCCGGTTTGCGGGAAGCACTCGCTGCGGTGTCGCCCGATATCGCGATCCGGCTCGTCACCACACCGGATCGCGTATCGATCTGGCCGGGCATCGCAACGCGCGTGGTGCGCTTCAAGGCGGAGGTGCTGCAGGGCCGCCCCGACGCCTTGCGTCCGATGACGAGTTACCTCGGGCCGACGCTCGAATTGCGGCGCGGCGAACGCGTGCGCATCCAATTCATCAACCATACCAACGAGCCGAGCACCGTTCACTGGCACGGAATGATCGTGCCCGACGGCGCGGCGGACGGCCACCCGCGGCTCGCCGTCGGCCCGGGACAAAGCTACACCTACGATTTCACCGTCAACAATCCGGCGGGAACGTATCTGTACCACCCGCATCCGCATGGACGCACCGGCCGCCAGATCTACGCGGGGCTGGCCGGACTGCTGATCGTTCGTGACGACGGCGAGCGCGCGGCCGGTCTGCCGAGCGCAGAGCGCGAACTCGACCTCATCATCCAGGATCGGCGCGTCGACGCGAACGGGCAGTTCGTCTACAAGCGGATGATGATGGACGAGATGAGCGGTGTCCTCGGCGACACGGTGCTCGTCAACGGTGCGAACGCCGTTCTTTACGATCCAAAATAACCGCTCTCGCGTCCGATGGCTCGCTTCGCGCGCGAGCTCAGGTGGCGGCGGCATCAGCCCTTTCCCGATTGCCTTCCGGGTCGGTGCCGGGTGCGCCGTGGCACATCGCGCAGTTCTCGGCATAGTGACGCGCGCCGACCCCGATCGCTTCCGAGCCGAATGCAGACGGCGCCTCTTCGCCGCAGTGACCTTCTGCCTGCACGCGCGCATCATGCAAGCGCGCCTCGTCGGCTGTATCACTTGCGGGTGTTCGCCGGCGGACTGAAGCGATCGATAATCCCGCCCGCCCGACCCGCGACAGCGAAGACGCCACTGCCGTCGATCTTCTCAGCAATGCCCTACTAAAGCAGGTCTTCCGTCACAAACAAAGACAAGAGTCCCGCGGCCATTCGTTGACCGAGGGTCGTGTCGGGCTCGCTCGAATAGCGAACGGTCCGGTCCCCCTCGCGGCCGATCCAGTTCAGAGCTCCCTCGGCAAGCACGACCGAATAGCTCGCGTCGCTCGCGATCATGCGCGCGAACAGATCCACCACGGATGCTGCGAGACGACGGTCGTCGACCAGCAATCCGATCTCCGTATTGAGGTGGTTCGACCGGGGATCCAGATTCATCGATCCGACAAAGATCCAGCGCCGGTCGATGACGATGGCCTTGGCATGAAGGCGTGTCGCGGCGCGCTCGGGCACGAGTGGTCGGCGCGCATGCGTTTCCGGATCATGTCCGCCGGGGCGCATTTCGAAGAGCTCAACGCCCCCGGCAAGCAGCGGTTCGCGATAACGCGCGTAGCCGCCGTACACTGCCGGAACATCGGTCGAAGCCAACGAATTGGTGAGGATGCGCACACGAAGCCCTGCGCGCGCACGGCCGGTCAACAGGCGAACACCCTCGGCCCCCGGTACCACATAGGGTGAAATGACCAGTATTTCCTCGCGCGCCGAGCCCAGCAGCTCGCGAATCCGCGGTCCGATGTGGGTATCGGGATCGTCGAGCGGGGTAATGAGCTTCGACGGTCGATCGAAGATGGCCGTCACGCGCCCCCGCTCCAGATCCAGCCAGCCTGACGAACCGGACCGACGAAATGCACTCGCCTGCAACCGCAGCCCGTAATCGGAGCCATGCAGTTGCTCGTCGGCTTGGCCGAGTTGCTGCAACAATTCTGCGGCCGAACCGGGCTGGCGCCAGTCGAGCGAGACGATGGGCAGCGACCAGCGACTGTTCCAGAACTCGTCGAAGCTTTCGGACAGCTCGCGAACGACCGGCCCGGCGACCAGAAGGTCGAGATCGACGAACGGATCATCGGCGCCTGCGACGAAGTACTCATTGCCTAGGTTGCGCCCGCCCACGATCGCCACCGCGTTGTCGGCGACGAACATCTTGTTATGCATGCGCCGATTCAGTCGGTCCGCGCTGCTGATAAGCTCGACCAGGTGCCCGAGTCCGAACGGTCCACGCACGACGAACGGATTGAACGCCCGAATCTCGACATTCGGATGTGTCGCGAAGGCGGACAAGAATGCATCGCGACCCGAGACGTCCAGGTCGTCGATCAGCAAGCGTACCCGCACGCCGCGCTGCGCCGCGGCCGCCACGTGCGCAAGGATGGATTTGGCCGCGAGATCGTCCTGAACACGGTAATACTGCAAGTCGAGCGTTCGTTCCGCGGCGTCGGCAAGGGCGATGCGCGCCGCGAGTGCATCGCTGCCCATGGCGAGGAGCCGCATGCCCGATTGCCGCGGATGGCGGCGGGCATCGGCGTCGAGCGTACGCCCGAGCGACGTCGCCTCGGGTGTCGCCAATGCAGTCGATCGGGGTGACGGCGGACCGGGAGGCGCCGTGGCGCAACCCGCGGCAAGCACGAGAACGATCGCGGCGAGCGCACGACGCAATCGCGGATAGGTCATGCTCACACGATCACGCTGTACGGTCAGTCGTGCCTTGCCGAACATGCGGCACCCGACGTCTGTAGCGAATCGGTCATGCGTCCTGCTGCGATGCGTTGCGGTTACAGCGATCATTTCAATAGGTTATTGCGCAGGATGTTGGCGGGCGCACCTGTGATTCCGATCGCCATGCCTTCGGCCAGGGCTCGCGTAGCGGCATTCCGGCCGGAGTATGCGACGCAGCGCTCGTCATGGCGAGGCTGCTGCTCGCGTTCACGAACGTGTCCCGTTTATGCCAACCCGTCCCTTCATCGGCGGACCGAAAGCTGGGCAGCGCCGGCACACCGGCGCGATTCCCAGCATCAACTTGCGAGCAGCTGCAAGGTCAAGCGTCATTGGCCGACGGTTTCGATCAGGCGGTAGATCTCGTGGCCGGTGGGCACGCCGTCGCGCATGCGCTTCCAGCGCGCGAGCACGCGTCCCATGCCGCGGCAGAGGTTCGAGGACGCCGCAAGCAGCGTCAAACAGCGAAGGTCGTCTCGCCAAGTCCCGGCGGCGCGACGCTCGCCTCGACGGTCGCGTCGCCCAGCTCGCGCCTGCTTGCCTCATCGAAAACCGAGACCAGCACGTGGTGGCTGCCGCTGCCAAATGGCAGTCCGCCGTGCATCGATGCGAGATGATCGCTCTTTCCGCGCAGCAACTCGGCCGGCACGACACCTAAGTAAACGGCCAATCCATCGACATGCTTTTTGTACTCGGTGGCGGCGGTCGCGGACACCGCGACGAATGCGAGCGTAGCCATCGCCGCACCGAGCCAGCGACTTTGATACGCCGTTCTGCACGCGGTTTGCGACCGTGCGCGCATCGTCAGCATTCAGCAGTGTGGTTCCAGCCGGAAAAACAAACCGGGAAGCGCCGATCTCACGACGCTTCCCGGCTCGCGCCGCGCGGGTCACGCCCCGTGGTCGCCGAAGGCACCGCGCTGATCGATCGGAACCAGCGCAGCAACCGGCTTGGGCGCGTTGTACGGCAGGCAGTCGGCCGTGTGCACGAACCCGCCCGCCACGATTTCAAATGCGTGCGCACGCGCTTCCCACCCCCGGTCGCTGCCCGAATACACGTACAGGCCGTTGGCCGAAACATCGCCCGCGCGCGGCAGCGTCGCCGCCTTGACGGCCGCGCTGCCGATGCCAGCGTTGTAGGTAAAGTACGTGCCCGAATCGTTGTCGGGATTCGCGATCACAGCCGACGCGGCGAACGACACGGCGGAAGCGGCTGCGGCCAGCGCAAGCGTCAGAATGGTTTTCCGGGTCTTCATGATCAATCCTTTCACAGTTTCGTTGGTAGGTCTCGCCTTTGCGCGAGGATGCGAACTTCGCTATCGCACGGTTCCCACTCTACGACCCGGCTACCGACAGGACGCTGACGCCACCATTACAATTCGGTCAGGAGCGGCGTGCGCCGCGACGCGCGATGCCGTTCCAGCCGCGATCGTTGCCGTTACTTCTTCGGTGCAGCGGCGGGTCCGCTGGGCCCGCTCATCATCCCCTGCTGGTCCATCATCATCTGCATCATCATCTGCATCATGTCCATGCGCTTCTGCATCATCTGCAGTTGCGCATTCGTATCGACTGACGTTCCCTTCTGGCCCATCATGCCGCCGCCGCCCATCATTGCTCCCCCGTGCATCATTTGATTCATCGTTCCCATGCCGTCCTGCATCGTCTTGTGGTGCTCGTCCATCAGCTTCCGGCGCTCCTCCGGCGTCTTCGCGTTCATCATCTTGTCGTGCATCGACTGCATCTTCTTCATCTGCTCGTCCATCTGAGTGCTCATGTCCGCTGCCGCAGCGGACGGCGCCGCTTTCGGCTGCGGCGCCTTTGTGTCTTGCGCGAGCGATGAGCCGCCCACCAGCAGTGCGGTGATAGCCACCGCTAACACGAGCGATTTCGTCATGGCAATCTCCTGTTGATCCGGTTGAGAAGAGCGCGGTGATCCGCGCTTGACTGGAGCGCGCGCCATGCAGCGGCGCGCCGCACGAGCGGGCGACTTGCGCCCACGGCTTTCCGCTACAAGGTCAGACGGGCGTAGCGAATCGACAACCGCACATCGATTGCGCGATGCACCGACGTCCCTCGGTGCCAAGCCGGTGCTTCGGACGAGGCGAACGGCAAGTCAACGAACGTGGTGAGCGCGAGCGGCTGCCCGCCCGGCGGATCCAGCAGCGGCTGAATCTTCGCCGCGAAAGGCTGCTCGTGGCAGCACGACGCGGACGCAGTGTCGTCGTCAGACGAAGGAGGAATCTCTTCGGCGAAGGCTTGCCGACCATGCGCGAGCGAATGCGGCGTATAACCGCTTGCGCCGTCGAGGGTGCAGGCATGCGCGATGGCGACGCCCAGAGCGAAAAGCCACAGCCCGAGAATCAGTATGGCGAACCCGCGACGACGGCGGCGCAGCGTTCGGATCATGGCACGACGTGAGTCACTCTAACATTGGCTGACCGATGCGTCGATTCGCATGGCGCTGCAGTGCTTGCGTTATGGAAGGCGCTCGATTTGCGTCACGGTCATTTGGCCGCCGACGCTCTCCGCGGCGAACTTCACCTTGTCGCCCGCCTTGACCTGATCGAGCATCGCCAGGTCCTTGGCCCGGAACACCATGGTCATCGGGGGCATGCCGAGATTATCGATCGGTCCGTGCCGCAGCGTGATCTTGCCGGCCTCCTTGTCGACCTTGCGCACTTCACCTTCCGCGAGCGCCGGCGTTTTTGCGTCAGCCTGCGCCACGTGATGCTCGGAGTGCTCGTTCGCGTCCTGCGCGAGTGCCGCCGACGACATCGCAACGCCGATCACCATGGCGACTAGCGTGGAGAGATGTTGCATCGTGTACTCCTTCGAAAATGCGTGGGCGAATGAATCAGTCACGGCGAACGGCGACACGAACCGTGCCGCCGTCCAAGCTCTTGCGTGGCGATCAACCGCCGGTGCGGCCAGCATCGTCACGCCGAGATACGTTCTGGACATCGGTGCCTCGACCCTTCAATACGACGACCTTGCCCACCATGCCCGCCTCGTAATGGCCCGGCATCAGGCATGCGAATTTGAACTCGCCCGACTTGGTGAAGTGCCAGACCATCTCGCCGGTTGTTCCGGGATTGACGTGCAGCTGGTATTCCTCGTCGTGCTCCATGTTGGGAAACTTCCGCATCAACTCCGCATGCTCCTCGATGTCGGCCGGTGTGCCGAGCACCATCTCGTGCATGATCCTGCCGCGGTTACGCGCGACGAAGCGGATCGTTTCACCCTGCTTCACGGTGACTTGGTCCACCGAAAAGTGCATCGTGTCATCCATGTCGATCCGTACGGTGCGCGTGACGCGGTCGGGATCGCCGGGCCGACCGAATTCCTTATCCTCGGCGGCGTGCTTCTTCTTTGCTGCTTTCGGCGCATGGCCGTCGCCATGAGCGTACGCCCCCGGCGACATGAATCCGAGCGTAAGGAGTCCCATTGCAAGCATTCGTTTCATCGGGTTGGCTTTCTTTCGGTCTGTATTTCGGGGTTGCGGTTGGTTCAATTGCCGACCCATTCGGGCCGGTGACATGAGGTTGTAAAAGCGACTTGCCAGCTTCACGGCGGCGTCGGCGGCGCTGGTGCGCGCTGCCTCCCGGACGCTGCGAACGCGAAGCTAGCGTTCATGGTTCATATTTCCTCTCCTGACACTGAGAATCGATTGGTCCTCCATTGCGACGCGTGGTTCCCTATCGGGTGCCCGCTCGGCTCGCGGCGTCTCCCCGCTCCATTCGTATGCGACGCTGCCCGCCGGTGCCGTGTACCAACCAGGATCACGGTAGTCGTTGCGCGCAAGCCCTCTTCGCACCTTGACCGTCGTGAACATGCCGCCCATCTCCATCGCGCCGTGCGGGCCCTGCCCGGTCATCATCGGTAGCGTGTTGTCGGGAAGCGGCATTTCCATCGCGCCCATGTCGGCCATCCCGCGCTCGCCCATCACCATGTAGTCCGGGACCAGTTTGATGATCTTCGCCGCGACGTCGCGATGATCGACACCGATCATCGTCGGCACCTCGTGCCCCATCGCGTTCATCGTGTGGTGCGACTTATGGCAGTGGAACGCCCAGTCGCCTTCTTCGGTTGCATCGAACTCGATTGCGCGCATCTGGCCGACCGCGACGTCGGTCGTGACCTCCGGCCAGCGCGCCGCCGGCGGCACCCAGCCGCCGTCGGTGCCCGTCACGTAGAACTCGTGGCCGTGCAAATGAATCGGGTGGCTCGTCATCGACAAGTTGCCCATCCGAATGCGCACGCGGTCGTTGTGCCGTACCACCAGCGGATCGATGCCCGGGAACACGCGGCTGTTGAATGTGAACAGGTTGAAGTCGAGCATGGTGTTGACCTTCGGCGTGTAGCTGCCCGGATCGATGTCGAACGACGACAGCAGGAACACGAAGTCCCGGTCGACACGCATAAACTTGGAATCCTTCGGATGGGTCACCCAAAATCCCATCATGCCCATCGCCATCTGCGTCATCTCGTCGGCGTGCGGGTGGTACATGAACGTGCCCGGACGGCGCGCGACGAACTCGTAGACGTACGTCTTGCCGGCGGGAATCTGCGGCTGCGTGAGCCCGCCAACACCATCCATGCCGTTCGGAAGCCGTTGGCCATGCCAGTGGATCGACGTGTGCTCGGGCAGCTTGTTGGTGACGAACAGCCGCACGCGATCACCTTCCACGACCTCGATCGTAGGACCGGGACTTTGGCCGTTGTATCCCCACAGATGCGCCTTCATGCCGGGCGCAAGCTCGCGCACGACCGGCTCGGCAACCAGGTGAAATTCCTTGACGCCGTCCTTCATACGCCACTGCAGCGTCCAACCGTTGAGCGTAACGATCGGGTTGTAAGGCCGACCGTTGGCCGGCGCGAGCGGCGGCTGCGTGCCTGGCTTTTCCTGCGTGGCCGCTTCGGGCAGCGATGCCGCACCGACGCGCGACACCAAACCTACGCCCGCCATCGCGGCGCCAGCGTGACGAATGAAACCTCGACGATTCATGGCAACTTGCTCCCGCAATCAATGAGCGGCCGGGCTCGCGCCCCCGCCGGTGTCGGTGCGCGGCGCGAGCAGCGCTGCGGCTGAGGCCTCGCCGCCGGTCAACGCGAATTCGAGGTCGGCATCAGCGAGCCAGAAGTCGCGCTGCGCCTCGATCGCCGCATTGACGCCCGCAATCTGCTCGCGCGCGTCGGCCAACAATTCGAACACGCTCACCAGCATGCCGTTGTAGCGCAGCAGCGTTTCGTCCGCGATCGTCTTGCGCAGCGGCACGATCTCGTCGCGGTAGTGGCGCGCGAGGTCGTACGCGGTGTGATACGCGTGATACGCGCTACGCACTTCCGAGCGTGCATGTCCGCTCGCCTCGGCGAGACGAAACGCAGCCTGACGATAGATCGCTTCCGCTTTAGCAACCTTCGCGTCGCCCCAGTCGAACAGCGGAACCTCGATCTCGATCTCGTAGCCGTTCTCGCGCGGCATCCCGGCCTCGCTCTTGTTCTGATAACCGGCCTCGAAGACGCTGACAAAGCGCGTCGCGCGCACGAGGCCAAGCGACTCGCCTGTCGTATCGAGCGCGCGGCGCGCGAGCCGGATGTCGAGCCGTTGCGCGAGCGCGGTCGTCTCGGCGCCGTCGAGCGAGCGTGCTGCCGCAGGGAGGTCAGGCAAGCGGTCGGGCAGCTTCAGCAGCGGCGCATCGTTGGTGAGGCCGAGCAGGTGGACGAGCCGCTCGCGTTCGACAACTGCGGCGTTGCGCGCACGCGCGAGCTGCGCCGTCGCATCGGCGTAGAACACCTGCTGGCGCGCCTGCGCGAGCCGGCTCCAGTTGCCGGCTTGCGCCATGCGCGTTGCGAGCTCGGCGCCTGCGTTGGCGGCGGCGCGTACCTGCTCGTAATAGCGCGCGCCCTGCTCGGCGGCGACCGCCGAGACATACGCCTTGCGCGTATCGGCGGCGACCTTGACTGCCTCCATCGCCGCCGAAAGCTGCGCATGTTCGAGACGCCCGCGCTCGAGCCGCGTGAATAGCGGCGAAGTGACGAGACTCACAATGTCGACGATCAACTTGCGTTCGATCTCGAGCGCATCGCCGCCGGCCAGACGCGAGAACGTGAAGCGCGGATTGCGCACGCGGCCTGCCTGCACGAGGTTCGCCTCGGAGATGCCGAGCTCGGCGTACAGCGCCTGCAGGCCGGCGTTGTTGACCAGCGCGATCTGCACGGCGTCATCGATGCCAAACGGGCGCTGCAGCCGTTCGGCGACGAGCTTGCGGACCGCAGTCGCCGCGGCATCGTCGCGCACCATGCGCGTGTCAATGCCCGTGCGCTCGCGCACCGCGGAGGCGACCGGGCCGAAGCCACCATCGGGCGAAAATGTGGCGCAACCGCCGATCGCGAGCGCAACCGCCACGAGCGCAATGCGAGCGCAAGCGCGCACCTCCAACGCTGTTTGCATGGCCGGTGCGCTCATCGATGGCCTGGATGCGTCGGCGCGCGGTCAACCGGCGCGCCGGGGTTCGCCGGACGTTGTGCGGCCGGGCCGGCTGTAGCGTCGTTCGATGGTTTCAGCGAGCCGGCGTGGCCACCGACGCGCGCGACTTCGAGATTCACGTCGCGCCACGAAGCGACCGCCTGATCCTTGAAGGGCCGGTAGGCGTCGAAGGCGGATCGATATTCGCTTGGGCCGCTGGCCTGCGGCGTTGCCGTCTGAGCCACAGCGGGCGCACCCGATGCCGCTACGCCGGCAGCGACCAGCAGGATAGTGAAACGATGCATGGAATCCTCGTTCTTCAATCGACGAAGCGGCTGCCGCTGAAAGGCGCAGCAGCCGGCCGTTGCACGCAACGGAAGCGCCGCCCGGGCACAAAAAGCACCGAGGCGTCTCGCCGTGGTTGCGGCGCTTAAACGAAGAACGTGTGCGGAGGTCGCTCCAGCCGATCCGGCGTGTGGTCGGAATAACGGACTGGGGAAGGGACGAAGGATTCGGTGCTTGCCGGCGTATATGGAGCGAATGCTTGCGCCGTGTTTACAATCAGCGCGCCCGCGCAGCAGGCGGCGCACGAAGCGCAGGTAAAGCCGCTCTGGCTCAACGGTGCCCGCGAATCGGCGCCTTGCTCAGCGCCATCGACGCTGCCGGTGACGCTCGGCGCATGCTGATGCGCGGACCCGCCACGCGGATGCGCATGCGACGCGGCTGCCACTTTCGCGCTGACGAATCCTGCCGACCGCTCGTGAGCCGGACCGCAATGAAGCATCGCCACGGCGGCGACGCCCTGCAGCGGCAGGGCGATCAGCAGCAGGACGATGATCGAGGCGAACAAGCGACGCATGGCGGCGGCATTATACGGGATGCGCGGCCTTGGCCCATGCAGCGTTCGATTGAACGCAGTGCGCCGGCTGCTCGCCCGACGCACGGCAACGATTCACGCCTGGTCGGTCGACACGCGCCGGCGCGCAACCATGCTCGTTTCGATCAGCCATGTATGCGCCGGCCGTTGCCGCCACGTCGTGATTGATGATGGATGACACTCGCACTTCGCAGCCGCCCTAGGTCGAACGCATGGCAATGGCCTAACACAAGAGCACGGTCCGTACCGCTGCCGTCGACGAACGTTACTGACCCTCGCGGGCGCAACCAGTTCCCTCACAGTCGCCACGCGCGTCGGCGCACGCAGCCGCAACCGCGCTCGGCCCGATGCGCTTTAGCGGCACTCGATCTCGCGGCGCCGCCTACGCAGCGTTGCGATTCAATGGGTCGCGGGCGACGGAAACAGGATCTCGATGCGCGTGAGTCCATCCGCCGAGAACGCGCGCACGATTCCGCGATGTGCGGCCACGATGGATTTCGTGATCGCCAAACCGAGGCCGGCCCCCTCGCTCAAGCGCTGGCGGGCGGGATCGACGCGGTAGAAGCGGTCGAACAATCGCGGCAAATGCTCGGCAGCAATCGTCTCGCCGCGGTTCTCGACTGCCAACCGGATTTCGCCGTTGTCCGCGCGATCGATGCGTACGTGCACGCGCCCGTCGCGCGCGGTATGGTTGACGGCGTTCGAAAGCAGGTTGCTGATCGCCCGACGGATCATCAGTCGCTCGCCGCGTACGCTGCCCTCGCCGCTCACCTCCAGTTGCACGCCACGCTCCTCGACCAGAGCATCGTAGTAATCGAACAGATCGCGCACCTCGCTCGCGAGATCGACGGTCTCGCTGCGCGGCACGATCAGGCCGTTGTCGGCCTTGGCGAGAAACAGCATGTCGGCAATCATGCGTGCGAGACGCTCAAATTCCTCGACGTTCGAATAGAGCACGTCGCGGTATTCGTCCGCCGAGCGCGAGCGCGACAATGCGACCTGCGTCTGGGTGAGCAGGTTGCTAATCGGCGTGCGCAGCTCGTGCGCAATGTCGGACGAGAATTCGGACAGCCGCCGAAACGAGTCTTCCAGCCGCGACAGCATGGCGTTGAATGCGTCGGCGAGGTCGACAAGCTCCACGGGCAGCGTGTCGAGCGCCAGACGATCGTCGAGGCGGCTCGCCGTGATGTTGTGTGCGACTTGCGCCATGCTTCGAACGGGCTCGATACCTCGTCGCGCGGCCACCCATCCCAGCAGCCCCGTCACCAGGATGCCAATCGCGATCGCCAACCAAAGGCTCTTGTAGAACGCATTCATGAATTCGCGGTGGTGGTCGATCTTCAGGGCTAGCGCGACTGCGGCATTGGGCACACCGGCTATCGTCGTCGGAACATTGGTCACCATTCCCCGGTACAGATGCCCATTCCACTCCCACGACAGGAGCGTGGCGGCATCGGTCGACTCACCCGCAGACCTTGCGGCGAGTACGGTTGCGGGAAACTCGGCACCTGCCGTCACAAAGAGAGGCTTGCCCTCTGGGCTGGCGATCCGGATAGTGAGACTGTCGTGACCGACGAGCGCGTCGTCCATTCGGGGCGACAAGGAATCGAGCTCGTCTACGGATCGAAATCTCATCAGCACATGCGCAATGAGATCGCGCTTGGCCTGGAGCTCCATCCGATCCTCGTCGGCAAAGTGGCGCTCGACCGCCGCACCGACCAAGTAACCGATCGCGATGAGGACCGCGGTCGACACCACGCCGAAGAACAGCGTAAGACGCAACGTCAACGATTTGCGCATCAGCGCGACTCGGGCGTTTCGAGCACGTACCCCATACCCCGGACGGTATGGATCAACTTCGGCTCGAAACCGTCGTCGATCTTCGCGCGCAGTCGTCGAACCGCCACTTCGATCACGTTGGTGTCGCTGTCGAAGTTCATGTCCCACACTTGGGAGGCGATCAGCGAGCGCGGCAGCACCTCGTCGTGTCGGCGCAACAGTAACTCGAGAAGCGCGAACTCCTTGGCAGTCAGGTCGATCCGCCTGCCTGACCGCGTGACGCGCCGACGATGCAGGTCAAGCTCCATGTCGGCAACCCGCAAGACTTCCGGCTCCACGTTCTTCCCACGCCGCAGCAGAGTGCGTACGCGCGCGAGCAGTTCCGAGAACGCGAACGGTTTGACGAGATAATCGTCCGCGCCAAGCTCGAGTCCTTTCACCCGATCATCGACCTTATCACGCGCCGTGAGGAACAGCACGGGCATATTCTTGCCGGCATCTCGTAGCGCGCCCAACACGGACCAGCCGTCCCGGCCCGGCAGCATGACGTCGAGCACGATGAGATCGTAATCCTCGGTCGTACCGAGATGGACGCCGTCGTTGCCATCGCGCGCGAGGTCGACGGTGAACCCGGCCTCCGAAAGGCCCTGCTTCAGATAGTCGCCGGTCTTCGGCTCGTCCTCGACGACCAGGATCTTCATGGCTTGCTTCCCGAACGTTTGCGTTGGGTCACAATTTTGCACGCTCGTGATCAATATGAGTCCAACCTTACGAAATTGTAATGCGGCCGTCAGCTTCGAGTCCGATTGCCGAATTGACAATGCAGGCAGTCAATCCCAAACCGAGAGTGAATGCGATGAAAACGAGTCCTGCCGTCGCGCTGAGGCGAGCCTGCTGATGAGCACCGCCGCCGTGCCCGGCATGGAGAACGCGATTCCCGTTCAGTACGAGGTACTGTTGGTGCAAGCCGAGCTACTTCGCACGTTCGCGCAACGCTGACAACGGACTTACATTCGCTCGAAAGACGCGAGTCGCACTCAATTGAGACCGCATCAATGCCTCGATGGCGATCGATCGGCAAGAGCGCGCAATCATGACCAATCTCGACGGCGGCGACGCATCTCAGCGCCGTGCGCATTCGGCACCGGTCCTGCGCATCCGCGATCTGCAGCTCTACTGCTCGAACTTGAATGCCCGCGAACTGTGCCGGCCAATCACGCTCGGCGCCGACAACGTGCGCGCTGTCGATGAGCTGGCGGGCGCCCGCGCCAGGCTTGCCAAGGGCGACGCGCTGTACGGCGTCGGCGAGCGCTTGTCGTCGCTGTACGTGGTGCGGCTCAGCTCGCTCAAGGCGACTGCGCTCGCTGACAACGGCCGCGCGTAAGTCTCGGGCTATCAGATGGTCGGCGACATTGTGGGGGTTGACGGCATCGCCGCCGGTCGTCACCGCTGCCAGGCGACCGCGCTGGAACACACCGAGGTCTGCGCGTTGCCGTTGGAGCGCCTCGAGCACCTGTCGCCCGCTGCGATCTCACTGCCGGGCAATGTCTGTCAGTTCCTCGCCCGCGAGCTCGCGCGCGGCCATGAGTTGATCTCGATTCACGGCATGCGTGCGCACGAGCGCCTTGTCGCATTTCTGCTCGACCTCGCTGAGCACCATCGCCGCCGCGGTTATGCGGCGCCGATTCCCCTGCTTCGCGCCGGCCGCAACGGCGCATGGCTTGATGTCGAACGTGTACGCGGCGTCGCGGCCGTGTTGATCTGCGCGTACACGATAAAGCCGCTTGTCTGCTATTTCGATCTCGACAAGCCGAACTCGCAACACGCAAGGCGATTCAACCCAACGGACGCACGTTGGCCGTCGCCGTAGCGGGGCTGCGGGCGACAGCAACGCGCTGCGGCGACGTGCAAGACCGCTTGCGCTCCAGCGGCCAATCGATAGCTTTACACCGCGCTCACTGATGTGTGGGATGCAGCGTGCCCTTTTCAGTAATCGTCTTCCAGATCGCGTCGTTTTTCATCATGTATCGCGTTCCGTCCATTGCCTCCATCGTCGCGCCATCGCGCATGCGGACCCGACGGCCTTTCGCGTCGGTATGGTACGTGGTGCCGTCCTTGCGGATAACGAGCTTTCCTCCATCCTTGAGCGCAATGGTTCCTTCGGCATCATCGACGGGCGCCGTGGCGGCGGGCGCCGTCTTTGGCGGACCGTGCGGCTTTTCGTCGTGCCGCCCCTGCGCAAAACTCGTCGTGGCTACACCGATTCCAAGCAGCGCCGCGGCTATCGCGGTTGCGGTACGTCTCATGATGACTCCCTTCGTTGGCAAATGGGCGACAGCTTCGCTTCCTCACGCTGACCGTCATGTCGACGCTGGATGCATTGGCAAATGCGCGCATCCCGATCGTGCACGACGAACGCCCAAGGCGTAACCGCAGCGCTGGGCCGAATGAAGCTGGCGTCGATCGCGATGCCGGGCGACGAGTTGCCGAGCGGTCATGACGGCGCCGGCTTCATCGTCGACGAGCGCAGCGTCGGCGGTGACCCGCAGATCGCTTGCGTGCATCGACTGAACGCCGTGAAAACGATGATGTGCGCACTTTTCAGCACCGTTCCTAAGCATGACGCATGCCATAGTCGGATGTGCTGCTGACGTTCGCGCGTGGCGCCTCGTCTGCATCGTCCGGCATCCAGAGCCGAAGGATGTTGCGCGTCGATTCGACACGGGTCTCGGCATCCGGATGTTTGCGCTTCGAATGTTACGTTCCGTCCAGGTTGGCGGGATCCTATGTGCGTGGGCAATGAAGACCCCATTGCCAAAGTGGTGCCAAGTGGTGCCTTGAGGTAGCCGCGCGCCCGCTTCCGGTGCGCCAACCAAGCCCGGATCCATTCGTCCAGTCAATGACTGCGCTGCAACGTGCTCGTTCGAACCGACTGGCAAAGCGTCATGATATCCAGTCCGTCGGCCGCGAATCTGAGCTGACGATTACAAATCGGTAAGCTGCGGCCGTGCGGCCGTTAGCGGAAGTTCGAGTTGTCGCCGCGCAAGCGCGAACCTGTCCTAGATCAAAGAGGCGCTGCGACTCCGAAAATCATAATGGTCCGCGCCCGCAAAGTTCGAGATCCATCGAGATACATGTCCGCCACAGCGACGAAGTCCAATGCAGGGAGCGGCGTCGCACGATCGCGACACCCGATGCTTGCCACGGCGACATCGCGACCCGTTCGGCGCGTAATGAAGCCAAAGCGCCGAACCTTGATCTTCGCGGCGCTGGGCGTGGCGGCGGGCGCCGCCACGTTCGGGATGCTGACATCGCAACCGGTCATCTACGTCTACAAGGACGCGAAGTGCGACTGTTGCAACAAATGGGTATCTCATTTGCGAGATAACGGATTCACCGTTTATGCGCGTGACGTCAGTGCGCCTCGCGATCGTGCCAGGGTCGGGATCGCGCCGAAGCTCGACGCATGTCACTCGGCTCTTGTGGCCGGTTACGCGATCGAAGGCCATGTGCCCGCGGCCGACATCCGCCGACTGCTGGCCGAGCGTCCGGTCGCATTGGGCCTGGCAGTTCCACGCATGCCGCGCGGCTCACCTGGGATGGAAGACCCCCAACCTGAAGCATATCAAGTACTGCTGGTACAACGAGACGGAAGTACGCAGGTGTTCGCAAGCTATGCCGCCGATGGACGCCCATCAGCTGACGGCAACCGGACTGCACCTCAGCATGCCGCCGAATCGTCTTCGCGGACCGCTTGAGCCGAATGTCTTCGACCTGTTCCGCTGTCAAACAACCGAAGGAATTCTCATGAAACAAATCGCGATTGTGGTGGGCGCAGCTGCGCTCGTAATTGCCGGCGCAGTCCACTCGGGCCCGACCGACCCGTCCAAGTTCGATGCGACCCGGTACGAAGCGCAGAAGGCGCTGTACGACTTCAACTTCGAGCAGCCGGAGGACGTCAAGGGCGCCTTCGGCTACGTTCGCAACCATCTGCGTGCGATCAAGGAGTTTGGCGACGAAAGGAACTCGCACATCGTCATCGTTGCGCACGGCAACGAATTGCACGCCCTATCGCGGCTCAATCGGGCGGCGTACCCCGAAATCTACGATGAACTCAAGACGCTGGCCCAGAGCGGAGTCAAGATCCAGATCTGCCGCAATGCCGCAGCCGCGCGAGGCTACAAGCCCGGCGATTTCTACGACGTCACAACGGTTGTGCCGTCTGCCGTCACCGACATCGCGAAATGGCAGAACCAGGGATATAGCTACATGTTCGCCGGTGTGTATCCCCGACTGACGCGTGAAGAAGTGGTGCGTCAGCATCCGGAGCTGCAACGGTAATTCGGGCGCGATCATGACCGAGCGCGAGCGCGCTACCGCGTGGGTCAAAGAAGCAATTGCTTAATGCGCGACCGCTCGACATTTCGTTTGTCGTCCCCGCGAAGGCGGGGACCAGTGTCTTTCGTCGAAAGTCGCTGGATTCCCGCCTTCGCGGGAATGACGGCGAGCCTCGGGAAGCGACTTGCATGAATGCATTCTTCGGTAGTCGTCCATCCATAGTCGCTTAGACGTTTCCTTGGCACCGCAGACCATTCGCCTACTGCGTGAGATTTCACAGAAGCTCGACCATCATCTCGCGACGGCGACGCGGCAAGCGCGAGAGCGGCGAGGCGGCGCTTGGTCTTCATCGGAGGTCTCCTTTCAAGTTGGCGATCGCTCCACCGGCGATCGCGTGGTGACGAAGCGCCGCCGCCGTTGCCCGGAGTTGCCGTATCCGTGACACGGCCGCTGAGGTGGGTCGACGATCGCTGCCGGACCCTACTTCGCGACGTGATCCTTCGGATGCATCACCGCGACCCACACGTTTGCGGAGTCGAATCCGGCCGGTGCGATGGCCTTCAACGGAAAGCTTGCCGGCGCGCCCGCTTGCCAGACGAAGCTTTGCCCGCGTGCATCGATCAGCTTCACCGATTCCAGATGCTGGACGGTGACCCATTTCTGCTTCGTATCCAACGCAATCGTCCTGCTCGCGCGTTGTTCGCTTCGATCGCCGGCGAGCGCGTTTCGAGCCGGCGCGGCCTGTTCGACGCCACGCTGCAATTGCGCCTGCATGTTTCGCGTCCACGTGCTCGAAGAGTTCTCGTACGGATCACGCGCGTCGTTCGCTGCGAAAGCCAATCCAGACGATGCAGCGACGACCATCGTGATGCCTAGAATGTGTGAAGTCTTCATCACGTTTCCCTTTGGCTGAGATGGCTGAACGGTGCGCCACGATGCTCGACGTACCGTTACGCCCATGCTGCGGGTTGCTCACTGTCATGAGCGTGACGACGACATTACAAATTCGAAAGAAATGGGGAATGGTCGCGCCGGCGACTGCAGCAGCGGGGCCCTATGCAACCGTTCGAGCGCGGCGAGAAGGCGGCGGCCGGGGTGACCAAAGGCTCCGCCGCGGCCGTGAATGCGACACACACTCTTCGTCGAATCACGCTTCACGCCGTGCGGCGTAAGGCCGTAACGCAGCGCGTGGCCGCCGTTGTCGAGCTATACAAACCAGGCGCTCACGCGTCCGCGAGCCGCTGTCGCCGTGATGACCTCGGCATTACATTTGCGTAATCTGAAGATATAGCTGCACGCGGCGCGCATACTCAAAAGAGGCACAGCTCGATTCGTTGGCCAGTCGGCGTGTGCTCTTCGGTTGCTTGAGGGCGTCCAGTGACGCGATCGCTTCTCCTGCGCAGACAGTCGTCGTGCGGCGTTAACCGACGAACGCGGCGCTCGCTTGATCGGCCGGTTCGCGCCCTGCTTGCGCAACCGACGCGCGGCGTCTGGCGTTCGGCCCCGCCGCCGTTGCCGCCGGGAGAAGGGATGTCGCGATTCCGCAACCGAGTGGCCAACCGGCGCTGTCGCAGCGCCCGCACGGAGCGTTTCGGCTATACCACGCGGATAAGCCGGTCCACTTCACAGCGGGGAGACTGACATGCTGAACCGCATAATCGAATGGTCAGTGCGGAACGTCTTCCTCGTTCTGCTCGCCACCTTTTTCATCGTCGCGGCCGGCGTCTACGCGGTGATAAGGACACCGCTCGATGCGATTCCCGATCTTTCCGACGTTCAGGTCATCATCTACACCGAATACCCGGGCCAGGCGCCCCAGGTGGTGGAAGACCAGATCACCTATCCGCTCAGCACGGCGATGCTCGCGGTACCGAAATCGAAGGTCGTGCGCGGCCTTTCCACGTTCGGCGCCTCGTTCATTTATGTGATCTTCGAAGATGGCACTGACATCTACTGGGCGCGAACCCGAGTCCTCGAATACCTCAATTTCGCCTCTGGTCGCCTGCCCCGCGGCGTGACGCCAGCGCTGGGACCCGACGCCACCGGCGTGGGCTGGGTGTACCAGTACGCCGTCATCGGCGCACAGCGCTCGCTCGCCGAGCTGCGCACCATTCAGGACTGGTTCATACGCTACCAGCTCACCAAGGCGCAAGGGGTCGCCGAAGTCGCGAGTGTAGGAGGCTTCGTCAAGACCTATCAGGTCACAGTCAACCCGCGCCAACTGCAAGCCTACGGCATTCCGCTCTCGCGCGTCACCCAGGTGATCCGCGACAGTAACAGGGACGTAGGTGGCCGCGTCATCGAGATGGCGCAGACCGAATACGTGGTGCGCGGCAGAGGCTACCTGCGCGGCACGTCGGACATCGAAGCGCTCGTGGTCAAAGCCGATAAGGGTACGCCGGTGCTGATCCGCGATGTGGCGCGGGTCGAGTTCAGCCCCGACGAGCGACGCGGCATAACGGAACTGAATGGCGAAGGCGAGGTGGTCGCGGGTATCGCCGTGGCGCGTTACGGGCAGAACGCGCTCGATGTCATCCACAACCTCAAAGCGAAGGTCGAGGAAATCAAGTCCGGTCTCCCCGAAGGCGTATCGCTCGAAACGGTCTACGATCGCTCCGATCTGATCCACCGCGCAGTCAAGAATCTGCAAAACACGCTGATCGAGGAAAGCGTCATCGTCGCGCTGGTGTGCATCCTTTTTCTTATGCACGCGAGGAGCGCGCTGGTAGCGATTGTGATGCTGCCGATCGGCATTGTCATCGCGCTGATCGCGATGGACTGGATGGGCCTCAACTCCAACATCATGAGTTTGGGCGGCATCGCGATCGCCATCGGCGCGATGGTGGATGCCGCCATCGTCATGATCGAGAACGCGCACAAGCACCTGGAACGGCTGCCGCCCGATGCGCCACGCACGGAACCGATCGTCGCTGCCTGTCAACAGGTAGGGCCGGCGCTTTTCTTCTCACTTCTGATCATCACGGTGTCGTTCCTGCCCGTCTTTACCCTCGAGGCACAGGAGGGCAGGATGTTCAAGCCGCTGGCTTATACCAAGACCTTTGCTATGGCGGGGGCCGCATTCCTGTCAATCACGCTGGTGCCGGTCCTGATGCTGCTCTTCATCCGCGGCCGCATCCCCGCCGAGCACAAGAACCCCATCGTGCGTTTTCTCATCTGGGCTTATCGGCCGATCATCGGCGCAGTACTGCGCTGGAAGAAGTTGACCGTGGCTGCCGCCGTGGCGGTGCTCGCCGTAACGATCTATCCTGCGATGAAGCTCGGGAGCGAATTCATGCCCGTGCTGAACGAGGGATCGTTGCTGTACATGCCGGCGACGCTGCCGTCACTGTCCGTCACCGAATCGGCGCGGCTGCTGCAGACCCAGGACCAGATCCTGAAGAGCTTTCCCGAAGTCGCGTCCGTGTTCGGCAAGGCAGGCCGCGCCTTGACTGCAACCGACCCCGCGCCGCTCGAGATGGCGGAAACCGTGATCAATCTCAAGCCTGAGTCCGAGTGGCGACCCGGAATGACCGTCGACAAGCTGATCAAGGAGATGGATCAGGCAGTCCAGATCCCCGGCGTTTCCAACGCGTGGACGATGCCGATCAAGGCGCGCATCGACATGCTGTCGACCGGCATTCGTACGCCGATCGGCATCAAGGTGTTCGGCAAGAACCTGGGCGAGATCGAGACGCTCGCGAAGGAGATCGAGGCCGTCGTCAAGACCGTTCCGGGCACGACGAGCGCATACGCGGAGCGCGTCACCGGCGGCTACTACGTCGACATCGAGCCCGACCGAACGGCGCTCGCGCGCTACGGTTTGGCGGTGGGCGATCTGCAGGAAGTCATCGGCACCGCGCTCGGCGGCGAAATGGTGACAACGACCGTCGAGGGCCTCGAGCGCTTCGGCGTCATCGTGCGTTATCCGCGCGAACTGCGCGACGATCCGCAGAAGATCGCAAGCCAGGTTTTGGTGCCCGTCATGGGCATGAACGGGGCGATGGTTCCGCTCGGACAGGTGGCGAGCGTCAAGCTGGTCAAGGCCCCGCCGGCGATCCGCACCGAGAACGCGCTGCTGACGGCCTATATCTTCGTCGACATCCGCGACCGCGATATCGGCGGCTACGTCGCCGACGCTCAGAAAGCCGTGCGCGAGCAGATCAAGTTCCCGCCCGGCTACTTCGTCGCGTGGAGCGGCCAGTTCGAATACATGGAACGTGCGAAGCAGAAGCTGTCGATCGTCGTGCCGCTCACCGTCGTGATCATCTTCCTGCTGCTCTACCTGAACTTCAAACGCCTCAGCGAAACGCTGATCGTCATGCTGTCGGTGCCGTTCGCGCTGATCGGCGGCATCTGGCTCATGTATCTGCTCGGCTACAACCTGAGCGTTGCGGTCGCGGTCGGGTTCATCGCACTGGCCGGGGTGGCGGCGGAGATCGGCGTCATCATGCTGATCTACATCGATGGCGCGCTGCGGGAGATACGGCAAGCGCGCGATGCTGCGGGGCAGCCGCTCACCAGCGACGACATCCACGATGCAGTCATTCAGGGCGCGCTGCTTCGCGTGCGGCCCGTCATGATGACCGTATTCGCGGTCATCGCCGGTCTGCTGCCGATCATGTGGGGCACCGGCACCGGATCGGAAGTCATGCGCCGCATCGCGGCGCCGATGGTCGGCGGCATGCTGTCGGCGAGCGTGCTTACGCTGCTCGTGATTCCCGCGGTATATGCGGTGGTGAAGGAACTCGGGCTCAGACGCGGCGAGCGTTTCAGACGTTTGCGCGCAATGCCTGCCCGCCGCGCGGAGCCCGCGTAGAACGACAGGAGCGATGGCACAATCCTTGAGGCACCGTAGCTTTAGGCGAATGCCGGAAAGCGATTTGGAGGCACACCCATGGACGTCGCACTCGTTGTCGCGATCATCCGCACCCACATGTTGGAGGCGGCTAAGAAGAAGCTGCAGGAAATCGGTGTACGCGGCATTACCGTGACCAAAGCGAAGGGCTTCGGCCAGGAATCGCTGTCGCACGATATCCTGGGGCGCGAGTTGACGGAGGATCAGCTCAAGCTCGAGATCTATGCTGCATCCGACCAGGCGGATCGCATCGCAAACAGTATCGTTGACGCCGCCCACACAGGCTCACCCGGCGACGGCATCGTAGCGATCCTTCCGGTGCAACGCGCGTTCAGTGTGCAGACGCGGTCGCAGACGATACCGAATCGCGCGCGCGACTGAAGATTTAGGCGTTCCCAACGCCGACTCGGGCAAGGAGCACAACCGGCCGGTGGCGCGGAGACTCTCTGCGCGCCGATCGCCACTTCGGCCGCAGCGGCAACCGACCGGCGCATCAACGCGATTGCGGCGTTTCGAGCACATATCCCATACCCCGTACCGTATGGAGCAGCTCCGGCTCGAAGCCGTCGTCGATCTTCGCGTGCAGCCGTCGCACCGCGACCTCGACGACGTTGGTGTCGCTGTCGAAGTTCATGTCCCAGACCTGGGAGGCGATCAGTGAGCGCGGCACTACTTCGTCGTGACGGCGCAACAGCAGCTCGAGCAGCGCGAACTCCTTGGCGGTGAGGTCGATGGGCCTTCCGGCGCGCGTGACGCGTCGGCAATTGCGATCGAGTTCCATGTCGGCCACTCGCAGCACCTCCGGCTCGGCGTTCTCGTCCCGCCGCAGCAGCGTACGCACGCGCACGAGCAGTTCCGAGAAGGCGAACGGTTTGACCAGGTAATCATTGGCGCCCAACTCGAGGCCCTTCGCTCGGTCCTCGACCTCGTCGCGCGCGGTCAGCAACAGCACCGGCATGCGCTTGCCTGCATCGCGGAGCGCGCGAAGCACCGACCATCCATCGCGTCCGGGCAGCATGACATCGAGCACGATCAAGTCGTAGTCGTGCGTCATGGCAGTACGCACGGCATCGTCGCCGTCGCGCACCAGGTCTACCGTGAAGCCCGCCTCTGAAAGGCCCTGCTTCAGGTAACCGCCGGTCTTGGATTCGTCATCGACGACCAGGAGCTTCATCGCTTGCTTCCCGAGAATTTGGGCCATGTCGTCATTTTGCGCTCTCGGCGGAGCGTCAGGTGCTCATTACGCGAATGTAATTCCACGGTTAGCTCGGATTCCGATAGGCGATTCGCCACCGGGCGCAGTCCTCCCAAGCTAAAAGGCCAACGCGATGCAATCGAATACCGCCCTCGCGCAGCTTGCCGGTGTCCTGACTGCACTCGGCCTCGCTCGGTGGAACCTCGAAGTATCCAAGAGACGGGCCTACGGCGGCTGCGGCCGCTATTCAAGATTGAGCAGCCGTGAGTGTGGGTACTGAAATGAAGGGCCGGGCGACGCCAGCGTCTGGCCGGCGTGGCGGTGTATGGTTCCTGGAGCTCACGAGGCATAGCTCATTACGCCGAAATGATGCGACAACGGGAACCCGATTCGTCGGGCCTCGCGTCCACGCTCAGAAGAAGTGTGCCATGCCTGCGACGAGGCCCGCCGGTTTCGCACCGGGCGCGATGGCGTAGGGATTGATGTCGAACGTATAGGCCGCGTTGCGGCTGTTGTTTATCTTGATGTAGCCGACGTAGGCCAGCGTGCGCTTCGAAAGCGCGGTTGTGTAGCTGATCTCGTATTGCTGGGAGTCCGTCTGATCGCCTTTGGCAAGGCCACCGATACGCGCGGTGCACCCGGTCGTCGTGATGTCGCAGACGGAGCCCTTGCCCTTCGCCGCATCTCCGTAGAATAGGTACAGCTGTCCGGGACCCGCGCTCATCGTGCCGCTGATGCCCCAGAAATCCCGCTTGAGGTCTCCGCTCGCGACCTCGTAGTCCGGATGCTCGTATACCCCAGCAATCCGCACGATGTCGAATTTGTAGGCGGCCGTTGCCGAAAACGCGGAATCGTCGAAATCCACGCCGCGGACCTTCCTGTTGCGCGTATAGGCAGTGCCCAGTTGCAACGGACCATTGGCGTATGCACCGCCGATCGAGATGATGCCGGCGTGGTTCGCGGACTCGCGGGTGTCGTATTCGACTGAACCGTTGAAGCCGGAATAGGAAGGCGAGTCGTATCGAACGGAGTTGCCAGCGCGGTTCTGAAAACTGCCCGTGGCGGTCGTGAGCCCCCCGCCGCCTCCAGCCCACAGTGCGCCGGTGGACAGAATCGATGTCAACAGTGTCGGAACATTGCCGAACGTCGGGTGGATGTAATCGTAGTAGGGCGAAAGGAAGTTCCCCAGCCTCAGTTCCCCAATCCCCTTGCAGGCCGACGTACGTTTCGCGACTGGCGAGTGCCACCCCCGGCATCGGCGACGACCGAGCTTTCGACCTGGAAGATCGCGCTCAAGCCGCCGCCGAGCAACTCGACGCCGCGCAGTCCAAAGCGTGATGAGTTGGAGCTCAGGCGGTTCACCTTCGGGTTCGAACCGTCGGCTTGCCTGCCGTTCACGATCTCGTAATCGAGGTTGACACGCCCGTACAGCGTCACGTTGGCGGTCTGGGCATGCGCGATCATGGGCAACGCGAGGACACCCGCGACGGCAAGCACGGCCATTCGTTGATTCATGCGACCTCCCTTCGAAATGTGCGATTCGCCGTGTGCAGCGGAAGCACGACGACGTCAATCGAAGCGGGCAGCCCAATCCCCGACGAGGAAGTATTCGCCGTCGAGCGATCACGCAGATGCCACCCGTGACTCGATCGTCCGCGTTGCGCGTTGCGACGACGGAGACCGACGCCTCGCGTTCAATCTGCGCTTGAAGCACTTACGCTGCGATGACGGCCCGCTTACAAACGAAGTCGTCGGCGCTCCAGCGCTGAGCAGGTTGTTCACTGCAGTTGCCCGAGCGACCCGCACCGCGCAATCCAGGCGATCAATCGCAAGCAGCGCACAGCGCGAAGCGGCAAATGAACTTCGCAGGCGACAGCCGGGCAGCGATGCGCCGCGCGTCGCGAGCGGACGTCGCGCACCGCCGCGGGCTTGCAGTGAACAAGCGCCACCGCTTTGCGCTTCGCGCTGTCGAATTTGTAATTTAGCCGTCATGTTGCGGACGGCGGTGCGCTGTCAGGATGACCGTACGGTCAAGCAAATGTTTGCCGCACCGTTCGATCAACCTCACTTGAAGGGCAGTGCCATGAAGACCAATCCCTCGAGCATCCTCGCCGTCGCGCTCGTCATCGCCGCATCCTCGAGCGTCGCATTCGCAGCGAACGACGTACGCGATCCGTACGAGAATTCCTCCAGCACGTGGACCCGCAGCATGCAGGCGAAGACCTACAGCGAGCGCGGCGTTGTCAGGACGGGCGGCAGTGCCAGCATCAACTTCGCGACCGAGGACGGCGACCCTTACGAGAACTTGTCCAGTTCATGGACGCGCAGCATGCAGGCGCAAGGCCAGCGCGTCGTTGATCAAACGGCGGTGGCGCGCGGGTCGCTCGTCGCGCAAGGGACGGAGCAGAAGCTCGCGAGCCGAACCATCACGCTGGATGCCAAGGACAAGTGGATCACCGTCCGGCATCTGGACTCGGTGAAATTCCTGGACGTCGGCGGCAAGAGCTTCGTCTGGCAATTCGGCGCTCCTGCTGCCTTTCCGTTGAAGGCGATCGCCCCGGTCGGCTTCGACTCGGGGGATGTATGGGTCGCAGTGGTTCATCCGAAAGACCACGTCGATAAGTAAGCGTGCAAGCGCGCATGGCGCGGGCTGCGCGCATCGGCCCGCGTCATGTTTCGTACGTAGTCCGCACGCGCCGCTCGGGAAGCCCAATCGCTCGGTCGGCTGCGGGCACCGGCTGCGAAGGTTCACTCCCGATCCGCCTCGCCATGGCGCACGGAGCGTACGAAGGTTCGTACGCTGCGATTGGAGACGATCCGCGGAGGTTCGGAGTCGCACAGAGTCCCGAGCTGGCGCCGCGTCACCTCGTTCACGCCGGCCTCGACCCTGCGGCGAATAGGCATTCCACGATGGATCCGTCAGATGGCTTGCGAGCCGACTGTGGCCTGAATGCAGTCGTTGGCTGAAGTCTCACCGCCGGAAGCAACCGAGTCGGCACCGCTCGACCGGACATGCGTTTGCGTCGCGTCGTGACGACGGCGGGCTTCGTTCGCGACTGTTGTGCACGCCGACGTCGACGATGACAGTCTGCACTTCGAAGAAGTCGATGTGCCCTTGGCGTCCGACACGCCGCCTCTTCGATCGTGAGCGGAGCGGCGGCCTGGGACTCCCAGCGCCCGCCGAGGCGGCTCGGAAGCTTACCAATTTGTAATGGTGGGGTCAGGTTTGAGTCGGTATGGGCGCTGCACAATGTCATTCGTTGACCTTCGAACAGATGACGCGGCCGAGTCAATGAATGGTTTCCGGTTCGCGCCGCCCGTGTTCTTGCGATGAATCAACAGCCGCCAGCGCCGCCGTCCGTGGCATCGACGCCAGCGCTTGCCCGAGCGATCTCTTTGGAGCTGGAGAATGAAATGAAGCCTCGCTGGTCGATGTCGCTGCTCGCCGGATTGGCTCTAGCGGGCGCCGCGTATGCGGCCCATCCGCCGAAGATCGACATCTACAAGAGTCCCACTTGCGGTTGCTGCGGCCGGTGGGCCGATCATCTTAAGCAGCAGGGCTTCGATGTGACGACGCACCTGGTTTCCGACGTGACACGCGAAAGAGCACGGCTTGGCATGCCACCAGGTCTATCGAGTTGCCACACCGCCGTTGTTCGCCGTTATGTCATCGAAGGACACGTGCCGGCCGCGGACATCAAGCGGCTGCTGAACGACAAGCCAAACGCGCTGGGTCTCGCCGTGCCCGGCATGCCGAAGGGTTCTCCGGGCATGGAGGACGCGCATCCTGTGTCGTACGAAGTGCTCCTCGTGCAGTCGAACGGTTCGGTTCGCACATTCGCTCAACATTGATCGTTTTCTGGAGATCGCCATGCACCGAATCGTCGTGTCGGCTTCATTGCTTGCCCTTGCAGCGTTTCCGCTCTCCGCGACGGCGCAGCACGGTCACGGGTCGATGGAGAAGACCGTCGCGACCAGCAATGCGCCGATGAGCGAGGGCGTCGTGCGCAAGATCGACCGCAAGGCCGGCGAAATCACAATCGCGCACGGACCGCTGGTCAACCTCGGCATGCCGAAGATGACGATGACGTTCCGGCTCAAGGACCCCGCATCCCTGAACGGGATCAAGGAAGGCGCCGACATCCGTTTCGTGGCCGAGAACGTCAATGGCGAGCTCACCGTCGTCTCAGTGCAGGCCGTGAAATAACGTGTTCAGCCACACGTCGCGCGCTGACTTGCGCAACTGCACGAATGCGCAGGCGGGCTCGCGATGGCGAGCTGCGAAAGTGCAGATCCAAAAAATGACAAATCGTCGGGCCATTGCAGCGCTGTGCGCCGCCGTACTGCTCGCTCCCTCGCTGGCGCAGGCGGACGAACCGCCGCTTGGCGCCAATGTCGAAACTCTTCTCGAATACGCCCGCTCGAATCCCGAGTATGCGTCGATGCGCCACGAAGCGGAGGCTGCGGCGCAACGCATCTATCCCGCGGGCGCATTTCCGGACCCGGTCGTTCGCGTCGAACTGGAGAACATCACCAACGCCGGATCCGATGCTCGTCCGAGTCTGCTTCCGAACAAGGTCGGCGATACCAAGTACACGCTGATGCAGTCCGTTCCGTTTTTCGGCAAGCGCGGCTTGCGCCGCGACGTGGCCAAGGCGGAAGCCGAGCAGGCGCAGGGCCGGGTGGCGGCAACATGGGCGGAGCTCGCCTCCAATATCAAGACGAGCTATGCCCGCTATTACGCAGTCGTGCGCAACGAAGAATTGACGCGCGAAATACTCGACCTGATGACGCGACTCGAGAGGATTGCGGCCGCGCGCTATGAGGGCGGTCTCGTGCCGCAGCAGGACGCCATTCGCGCGCAGGTCGAACTGACGTCGATGCGCGGAGAGCTCGTCATGCTGCAAAGCGAGCGCGAGAGCGTTCGGGCGACGTTGAACGCGCTGCTCGCGCGGCGCACTTCGGCACCGCTTGCTGTGCCGCAGCGGCTGCGCCCCATTCCGGCGCCGGTGAAACTGCAGTCGGATGTGCTGGCCGAACGGTTACAAGAGCGCAATCCGCAATTGTTCACCGAAGATGCCCGCATCCGTGCCGCCGACAAGGGCCGCGAGCTCACCTATCGTAATCGTTATCCTGACTTCACCGTCGGCGTGTCCCCGATGCAGATGGGTTGGCGCATCAGCGAGTGGATGCTGATGGTCGAGGTCAACATTCCACTTCAGCAGGAATCGCGGCGCCATCAGGAATCGGAGGCCGAGGCAATGCTGTCGGCCGCACGCGAGCGCAAGGAAGCGGCCGCCAATCGGCTGATCGGCGAATTGAACGAGAACCTCGCGGGGCTCGATGCCGCGCTCCGAATTGAAGCACTCACGACGACGAGCCTCCTGCCGCAATCGCAAGCAACGTTCGACTCGGCGCTTGCCGGCTACGAGACCGGGAAGATTGACTTCGCGACGTTGCTCGATGCACAGCGGCAAATCCGCAGATCGAAGCTCGACAGCCTCAAGGCGCAGGTCGACGCGCAGGTGCGCCTCGCGGCGATCGAGCGATTGCTCGGAGAAGATCTATGAAGCTCGGATCGGGCGTGGTCATTGCCGTCGTCGCATTGGCTGTCGGAGCGGGGGCTGGCTACTGGTGGCATGCGCGCATGCCAGCCGGCGCGGATCTTGCGGCATCCGCGGCCATTCCATCGAAGGGCGGCGCTCCGGGCGAGCGGAAGGTTCTCTATTACCGCAATCCGATGGGGCTTCCTGATACGTCGCCGCTTCCGAAGAAGGACCCGATGGGGATGGACTACATCCCCGTCTACGAGGGCGAAGAGCCGGAGAGCGGCAGCACCCAGATCAAGGTCAGCGTCGACAAGGTGCAGAAGCTCGGCGTGCGCAGCGAACCGGCCGCGATGCGCTCGCTCGACAAAGTCGTGCGCGCCGTCGGGCGCATCGAGGTCGACGAGCGCCGCGTCTATGCAGTCGCGCCGAAATTCGAGGGCTGGGTGGAACGCCTTTACGTCAATGCGACCGGGCAGCCGGTCGGCAAAGGTCAGCCGCTGTTCGACGTGTACAGCCCTGAGCTCGTCTCCGCACAGCGCGAATACGCGATCGCGATGGAAGCCGTCAAGGCGTTGAAGGACGCGGGCAGCGAGACGCAAGCCAGCATGAAGCGGCTGGCGGACGCGAGCCTCGCACGACTGAAGAACTGGGACATCTCTGACGAACAGGTGCGAACGTTGACGCAGTCGAGTGAAGCACGGCGGACGCTGACGTTCCGCTCGCCGGTGTCGGGCATCGTGATGGAGAAGAAGGCGCTGCAGGGCATGCGCTTCATGCCGGGCGAAAGCCTCTACCAGATTGCCGACCTGTCATCGGTGTGGATCGTCGCCGACGTGTTCGAGCAGGACATCGGGCAGGTGAGGACCGGCAGCAAGGGCAAGGTGACGATCAGCGCCTATCCGGACCGTAGCTTCGAGGGCACGATCACGTATGTCTATCCGACGCTCAAGGCCGAAACCCGCACCGTGCCGGTTCGGCTCGAGCTGTCCAATTCGCGGCAGCTGCTCAAGCCCGCGATGTTCGCGGATGTCGAGCTGCCTGTCGCCGGCAAAGGCAAGGTGCTGACCGTGCCGACGTCGGCGGTCATCGACAGCGGTACGCGCCGCATCGTGCTCGTGCAGCTTGCCGAGGGCCGCTTCGAGCCGCGGGAAGTGAAGCTCGGCGGGCGCGCCGAGAACTACGTTGAAGTGATCGAAGGCGTCAAGGATGGCGAGGCCGTCGTCGTCTCCGCCAACTTCCTGCTCGATGCGGAAAGCAACCTCAAGGCGGCGGTCAGCGGTTTCGGCCACGCCGGCCACGGCGCAGCGCCCGGGAGCGAAGCGCCGTCGGCAACGGCGAGCTCGGCGGCGGGCGGCGCGATCAACGCAGCGCCGACCAGCAAGCCATCGGCGGTCGGTCATCGCGCGCAAGGAACGATCAAGGCGATCGACGCGAAAGCGGCAACGCTGTCGGTCGCGCACGGACCGGTCGATACGCTCAAATGGCCCGCGATGACGATGGATTTCAAAGCGGCCAATGCAGGGCTGCTCGCCGGTCTCGTACCGGGCAGCGCGATCGCCTTCGAGTTCGTTGAACGCTCGGCCGGTGAATGGGTGATAACCAAGATCACGCCACAAAGCTCGGCCTCGAGCACTACGACGACCCCTTCCACGCACAAAGGACACTGAGGGCCCACGTCATGCTCGGTCGGATCATCGAGTGGTCGGCTCGTAACGGTTTCCTCGTTATCCTCGCGACGGTGTTCGTCACGCTCGGCGGCATCTACGCCGTGGTGAAGACGCCGCTCGATGCGCTGCCCGATCTGTCCGACGTCCAGGTCATCATCTACACCGAATATCCCGGCCAGGCACCGCAGGTCGTCGAGGACCAGGTCACGTATCCGCTGACGAGCGCGATGCTCTCGGTGCCGAAGTCCAAGGTCGTGCGGGGTTTCTCGTTCTTCGGCGCGTCGTTCGTCTATGTGATCTTCGAGGACGGCACCGACATCTACTGGGCCCGCTCGCGCGTGCTGGAGTATTTGAACTTCGCGGCCGGACGTCTGCCGCGCGGTGTTTCACCACAGCTCGGCCCTGACGCCACCGGCGTCGGCTGGGTCTATCAGTACGCCGTGGTGTCGGCAAAGAAGAATCTCGCCGAGTTGCGCACGATCCAGGATTGGTACCTGCGCTATCAACTGGCCAAGGCGCAGGGTGTGGCGGAGGTCGCGAGCATCGGCGGCTTCGTGCAGCAATACCAGGTCGTCGTCGATCCGGTGAAGCTCCGCGCGTACGGCATACCGCTCGCCAAGGTCTCGCAGGTCATTCGCGACTCGAACCGCGACGTCGGCGGACGCGTCGTCGAGATGGCCGAAACCGAGTACATGGTGCGCGGTAAGGGCTACCTGCGCGGCGCCGGCGACATCGAGTCATTGATGGTCAAAAGCGACAAGGGCACGCCGGTTCTCATCCGCGACATCGCACGCGTCGAGATGGGGCCGGACGAACGGCGAGGCGTGAGCGAGCTCAATGGCGAGGGCGAAGTCGTTTCCGCAATCGTCATGTCGCGTTACGGCCAGAACGCGCTCGAAGTGATCCACAACATCAAGGCGAAGATCGCGGAAGTCGCCTCCGGCCTGCCCGAAGGAACGGAGATCGTGGCCGTCTACGACCGCTCGGAGCTCATCCACCGGGCGATCGACACGCTCAAGCGCACGCTGTTCGAGGAAAGCGTGATCGTGGCCGCCGTGTGCATCGTCTTCCTGTTGCACGTACGCAGTGCCCTGGTTGCGATCGTGATGCTGCCCATCGGGGTGCTGATCGCATTCATCGCGATGCGCCTGCTCGGGATGAATTCCAACATCATGAGCCTCGGCGGAATCGCGATCGCGATCGGTGCGATGGTCGATGCGGCGATTGTGATGATCGAGAACGCGCACAAGCACATCGAGCGACTGCCCGACGGAGGATCGCGGTTGGAGGCGATGATCGAGGCGTGTAAAGAGGTCGGACCAGCGCTCTTCTTCTCGCTGCTGATCATCACGGTGTCGTTCCTGCCGGTGTTCACGCTCGAGGCGCAGGAGGGTCGGCTGTTCTCGCCGCTCGCGTACACCAAGACCTTCGCGATGGCCGGCGCCGCGTTCCTCTCGGTGACGCTGGTCCCCGTGCTGATGATCCTGTTCATCCGCGGCCGCATCCTGCCGGAGGCGAAGAACCCGGTGAACCGCTTCCTGATCTGGATCTATCGGCCGGTCATCGCATGGGTGATGCGCTGGAAGAAGGTCACCATCGTGCTCGCGGTCGCGGCACTCGGCTTGACCGTCTATCCCGCATCCCGGCTCGGTACCGAGTTCATGCCGACGCTCAACGAAGGGACGCTGCTCTACATGCCCGCCTCGCTGCCCGGCATGTCGGTCACCAAAGCGGCCGAGCTGCTGCAGACGCAGGACAAGATCATTCGAAGCTTCCCGGAAGTGGCCTCGGTGTACGGCAAGGCCGGCCGCGCGCAGACCGCGACCGACCCTGCGCCGCTCGAAATGTTCGAGACGGTGATCAACCTCAAGCCCGAATCCGAATGGCGCCCCGGAATGACGACCGACAAGCTGATCGCCGAGCTCGACAAGGCGGTCCAGATTCCGGGCATATCGAACGCCTGGACGATGCCGATCAAGGCGCGTATCGACATGCTGTCCACCGGCATCCGTACGCCGATCGGCATCAAGGTCTTCGGCAAGGATCTCGATGAGATGGAGCGTCTGGCGAAGGAGATCGAGGCGGTCGTGCGGCAGGTGCCGGGTACCAGCAGCGCTTTTGCCGAACGGATCACCGGCGGCTACTACCTCAACATCGAGCCGGATCGATCCGCTCTCGCGCGCTATGGACTTGGGACCGGCGACCTGCAGGACGTCATCGCCACAGCGCTCGGCGGCGAGATGGTAACGACCACGGTCGAAGGCCGCGAGCGCTTCGGCGTCATCGTCCGCTACCCGCGTGAGCTGCGCTCGGACCCGCAGCAAATCGCAAGCGCGGTGCTGGTGCCGACGATGGAAGGTGCGATGGTTCCGCTCGGCCAGCTTGCGCAGGTCAGGATCGACAAGGGCTCGCCGGGCATCCGCACCGAGAATGCGCTGTTGTCCGCGTACATCTATGTCGATATCCGTGATCGTGACATCGGCTCGTATGTCGCCGATGCCCGCAAGGCGGTCACCGACCAGGTGAAATTTCCGCCGGGCTACTACATCACCTGGAGTGGCCAGTTCGAGTACATGGAGCGCGCTGCCGAGAAGCTGAAGATTGTCGTTCCGTTCACGCTGCTGCTGATCTTCCTGCTGCTCTACCTCAACTTCCGCCGCTTGACCGAGACGTTGATCGTCATGCTCTCGGTGCCTTTCGCGCTGGTCGGCGGCATCTGGCTGATGTGGCTGCTCGGCTACAACCTGTCGGTCGCCGTGGCGGTCGGGTTCATCGCGCTCGCCGGTGTGGCCGCGGAGACCGGTGTGGTGATGCTGATCTACCTCGATAACGCGTGGCAGACAATCCGGGAAGAGCGCGATTCAGAAGGCAAGCGGGCTACGCTCGCCGACCTCTACAACGCCGTGATGGAGGGCGCAGTCGAGCGCGTGCGGCCGAAGATGATGACGGTCGTCGCGATCATGGCCGGGCTGCTGCCGATCATGTGGGGCACCGGAACGGGATCCGAAGTGATGAGCCGGATCGCGGCACCGATGGTTGGAGGCATGGTGTCATCGACCATTCTGACGCTCGCTGTCATTCCGGCAATCTACGCATTGGTCAAGGAGTGGGAACTTCGACGGCAATCGGCGAGAATGCAGAACGACGCGTCGCCGGCGATTGCGAGCGCCATCGCACGGTCGTGATCGACGATTGCGCAGCGTGCCGCAATCGTGGACTCTGCCGGCCGACGGGCATGCGGCTAAACGTTTTCAGTGCTCGGCCGGTTCGGCATCGTGTCGCCGCGCGTGCGCACGCTGAAAACGCGTTCCACCGGAAGAATCGCGACGAGGCCGTCGCCGGGCGATCCACTGTGAGCGGCGTCGATGATGGTCGCTGCGATGCGCTCCGCCTGGTCACGCCCCGCATAGATCTCGATCTTGACGTCGTCGGCGGCCCAGTCTCGCGACAGAAAATCGTGCGGTATGGGATGCTCGCCGAAACCCTTGCCCTTGAACACGGTGATGCCGCGCACGCCGATTCGCTGAAGGGCCTTCTCGGTCGCTTCCAGCGCGGGCGTTCGGATGATTGCGACAATGAGTGCGAGCGCCATGCTGCCTCCACATCGAATCCCGCTCCGGCCGAGCGTACGGACGCACATCGGCGTTACGCGCTGCCTCCGCGGACCTAAAGCTTGCCGTCGGGCGACGGGCATGATCATGCGCGAGATCAACATTCCGCACCCTAATCTCGTAATCGGAAGCGCACATTACGGGTTTGTAATGCCGGTGTCAGCTTCAACGCCATCGGCAGCAGCCGCTTTCCGTGTCGGCCTGCAGTTCGGTATCGGGTCGGATGCTCCACGGTCAGGGCGCCCAAATCCATCGACCAAAGTCGAGGATGCAAAGGCCCTTGTTTGAACCACGCTCCCGAACACTACCGTCGCGTCAAGTATGGCTGACGTTGACGGCGCTCAAACCTCGACGGCCGCAGATGCTTACAATGCATAAGAACACTTCTTCTGTGGGCGGAACATTTTCAAAGGTGGATGCATGATGCAACGACGCCGATTCCTCGCAACGATCGTGATGACACCGATTGCGGCTTCGCTGGGCCTGCCGTCCGCCATTGCCAGCCCGCTTGTCGAGGTCTGGAAGGACCCGACCTGCGGTTGCTGCAAGGAATGGATCGCGCTACTGCGCAACGCGGGGTTCAGCGTAACGGCACACGACAGTGGAAATGCCGCAGCGCGTGCCAAAGCGCGCATCGGACTTCAGTATGCGAGCTGTCATACGGCGATGGTGGAAGGTTACGCGATCGAGGGCCATGTGCCGGTACGCGAGATCCAGCGGCTGTTGAAGGAGAAGCCCGATGCGATCGGCCTCGCCGTCCCCGGCATGGTCGTGGGATCGCCAGGAATGGAGCAAGGCGGTCGCGTCGACCCGTACAGCGTGCTGCTGCTCCACCGTGACGGCGGCAGCTCGACCTACGCCAAGTATCGCGCCTGAAAGGACTTACGATGCGCCTCGTTTCGCTTGCACTCGCCACGCTCGCCACCGTCCTAGCTTCGCCGGTGCTCGCATGCGACGACCACGCGCCCGGAACCGAACCGGCAAAGCCATCGTTGTCGCGGCCGTCCGGGTGGGTCGAAGGACAAGTTCGCGAGCTGGATCTCGACGAGGGCACCGTCGCGCTCGGTCACGGCAAGATTTCGCGTTGGCGAATGGAGTCGATGAGCTCGATGATGTTCAAGGCACGTGATGGAGGCGTGCTTGCAGCTGTCAAGCCAGGTGACAAGGTCAAGTTCCGCGCGGCCATGCTAGGCCAGCAACCGACTGTCACCGAAATCAAGCTCGCGAATAAGTAGCCGCCGTTTTGCTCTACTGGCGCGTTCTGCTCGCCGGCACGCGCTCGATCGATAGGGGGCTGACCGCATGCGGCCAAGCCGGCCCTACAGCGCGTCGAACCCGCCTCCATGTGCGCGACAAACGGCGCAGCCTCGTGCGATAGTGCAGGCGAGGATCGGCGTGAGCTCGCCAGCGCGCGCCAAGCCGGCCAGCTTGAGGCTATCGCGCCGATCAGTCTTGATCCGGTCACGCACCCGTCGCGGCGTGTTCGACGGCGCCACCACCCAACAGGCATGACCACGGGCGGTCAAGCCGCGATAGATCCCAAAGCCGCAGGGCCCCGCCTCGTAGACGAATACCAACTCACGGCCCGACGACTCGAGCTTGCGTACCGCTCGCCACAGCGCATTCATATCGCCGCCGATCTGACCATGATGACGAATCTCGCCGCCTTCCTCGGCGACGGGATATCGACCGACTCCTTGTGTACATCCATACCGACGTACAGCTTGCTAGACTTGCGACCCATGGCCTACCTCCTGTCTTTCGGTTGATGCCTTTGTGCCTCAACGTGTGGCTCTGCGTGGCTCGCCACGCAATCCACGATACCGAGGAGGCAGGCCGCCTCCTACTGACAAGAAGCCATTCTGTCTAACAGGCCGTCGATTACGATGTCAAAAAGACCTGCTGGAAGGCCGTATGCTTACCGTCATAGTCAACACCGGATGAGTAGGAGGCTACTACTGCAAGAACACGCGTGGAAGGACGAGAGTAAACCACGGCACGAACGTCACCACGAGCAAGCCCGCGAACAGAATGACGAGGTAGGGCGCCATGTGCCGCGCTGAGTCGGCGATGTTCATCTTGGCGATCGCGCATGCGATGAATAGCCCAACGCCGATCGGCGGCAGGAAGACACCGATTCCGATGGAGGCAATGATCAGGATACCGTAATGCAGCGGGTCGATGCCGAACTGAAGAGCGATCGGGTACATCACGGGAACGAACACGATGAGCGCCGGAAGCCCTTCGAGAATCGCACCGAACACGACGAATATGATGTTGCTCGCGAGGAGGAAGATCCACGGCGACGAAGAGATGCTGGTCACCAGCGCCGCCATTGCCTGCGGAACGCGCTCGACGGTCAGGAGGCCTACGAATGCGGAATACAGCACCGCAACCACAGCGGCCTCGGTGACGGTTGTGATGCCCCCGAAGATGGCCCCGAAGATGATGCCCGGCATCACCATCGCAATGACACCGTCGCCCAGCGCCTTGAGCAGCTCGCGGCGGCTCGCCTTCGCCTCCAGCGGGATCTTGAGTCGGCCTGCTTTCCAGTAGACGTACGCCACCAGGCCCACGGCGATCACGATGGCGGGCAGGAAACCCGCCACGAACATCGCCGCGATGGACTGGTTCGTCATGCTGGCCAGCACGATCATGAAAATACACGGCGGGACGAGGATACCCATGGCGGTTGCGGCACTGACGATCGCCACGGCCTGGCCCTTGCTGTAGCCCGCCCGCTCCATGGGCGCAATCAGCAGCGAGCCGACGGCCGATACGTCGGCCGCGGTGGACCCCGAGATGCCCGAGAAGAGGTACTCGGCGACGATCACGACCATCCCCAATCCGCCCTGTATGTGCGCGACCAGGGCTTTGGCGAGGTTCACGAGCCGCTCCGAGATCCCGGCGCGCTCCATCAGCTCGCCGGCGAGGATGAAAAACGGGATCGCCATCAACGGAAAGGAATCCATCCCGGAGACCATCTGCGTGACCACCGTGTTGAGAGGCGTTTTGCCCTGCCACACGATAGCGGTGATCGCCGCGAGACCCATCGCGAAGGAGACCGGCACGGCAAGGAGCATCAGCGCGACGAACGTGACCAGCAGCGCGAGGATCATGGCCGTTCTTCTTTCGCGAGATTCTGCCAAGTACGGGCCATGAGTCGCAGCGTTTCGATTCCCATCAGAACGCAACCCACCGGGACCGCCAGATAAACCCAGCTCATGGGCACGTCGGTGGCGGTGGTGCGGCTAAGGCTTGTGACCGCGATGACCGACTCGCTGGCTCGGAACACGACTGCCAGGAAGACCAGCATACAAATCGCCGACAGCAGCGCGACCCACCTGCGGTAGGCGGGCTTGAAAGAGCGCACGACAATGTCCACCGCGATATGGGCGTTGTGGCGCATGGTGATCGAGGCACCGACGAAGCTCAGCCAGATG
>WNGF01003398.1_pt1 | contig 45945 bp, 38 predicted proteins | sample 5400641 | NCBI WGS metagenome assembly WNGF01 (sample SAMN13153371, study PRJNA577476) | soil metagenome | isolation source: 80 cm soil or saprolite under grassland replicate 2 | place: USA:California | collected 2016-06-15 | reverse complement strand
CCGTGGGACGAGGTCCGCGGGCGAGCGCACGCCCTCGGAGCGATCGGATTCACCTATCTTGTGGTGAGCTGGCCATCCGAGGGGTGGGGACGCGTGGAGGAATTCGTGGCGAAGGTCATGCCCGACCTGACGTGATGACGCAGCCGGCGCTACGGCCCGCGACCGCCCGAAAGGGCGGTTGACCTGGGGAGATAGCCGGCCGCTCCTTGCGTGGACGGTCGAGCCTCCTTATCCTTGAGGTGTCTTCCCCGCTGAGTGGTCTGGGGCCCACCAAGAGCCGGGACGCTCCGGACCTCTAGGTGAAAGGAGCGCCAATGGCGATCTGGTCGCCTCCAAGACCGAGCACCACCGGTAGCGGCGGCCTCGATCGGTATTTCCATGTCACGGAGCGAGGCTCCACCATTCGCACCGAGGTCATCGCGGGCGCGGCCACGTGGCTAACGATGGCCTACATCATCTTCGTCAACCCGGCGATCATCGGCTCGATACCCGATCGCCTCGGCAACTTCGTGGCCGGTGGGAAGCAGTTCGACGCAGCCCAGGTGGCGGCGGTCACGGCACTCGTGGCCGGCGTGCTCACATTGCTGATGGGCGCGTACGCGAACTATCCCTTCGCGATGGCGGCGGGGCTCGGGCTGAATGCCTTCGTCACCTTCACGCTGGTGGGCACGTTCCATCTCACGTGGCCCCAAGCGATGGGGGTCATCGTGTGGGAGGGGCTTTGCATCACGGTCCTCGTCTTGACCCGCTTCCGCGAATACGTGATGAACGCCATCCCTCTCGACCTGAAACGCGCCATCGGAGTGGGCATCGGCGCCTTCATCGCGTTCATCGGCCTGCGGAACGCCGGGATCGTCGTGAAGAGCGATGCGACGCTGGTCACGCTCAATCCGAACTTCAAGGACCTCCACATACTGGTGTTCGTGATCGGACTGGCGATCACCATGGCCCTGGTCGCGCGAAAGGTGAAGGGCGCCCTTCTCGGGAGCATCGTGATCACGACGATCATTGCATCGATCATCAATGTCGGGTTTGCTCACTCGAAGCTGTATGCGAAGGGGATCGCGTCGCTCCCCAGCAAGATCGTGTCCACTCCCGACCTTGGGATCATGGGGAACTTCTCGCTGAGTCTCAAAGGGGTCGCGATCGGGACGGCGATCGCGCTGGTGGTCTCGGTCATGCTTTCCGACTTCTTCGACACAATGGGAACCGTGGTCGGCATCGCCGGAGAGGCAGGGCTCCTCGACAACAAGGGCAACCTGCCCGGCATCCAGCGGGTCCTGCTCGTGGACTCACTGGGAGCTGCCGCGGGTGGCGCAGCGTCGGTCTCCTCGAACACCACGTACATCGAGAGCGCGGCGGGCGTCTCGGAAGGTGGCCGGACCGGCTTGACCTCAGTGGTGACCGCGTTGCTGTTCTTCGCCGCGCTGTTCCTTGCGTCGCTCGCCGGAACAATTCCGAACGAGGCGACGGCACCTGTCCTGATCATGGTGGGCTACTTCATGATGACCATCGTCAGGGACATGAACTGGGTGGACCCGGACATCGGGATCCCGGCGCTCCTGATCATCCTGGTTCAGCCTCTCACGTTCAGCATCACGAACGGCGTGGGTGCTGGCTTCATCGCGTACACGGTGATCAAGCTCCTCCAGGGGAAGTGGAGGGATGTGCACCCACTGATGCTGCTCGTCTCGGGCATCTTTGGGTGGTACTTCTGGCACGGGCTCCTCGCCTGACCGAGGCGAACGGAGAGGGCGCCTCGTGGCGCCCCCTCTGGTGCGCCCCCACATGTCCTCGGGATGTCATACGTTAGGCGTACCCGGAGTACACCGTAGGACCGATAGTCGGGGTAGGTCGCGGCTCGGTACAGTATCCCCCGATCCGTGCGCTGGCCGTGGCTGGCGGGGAGAGCATCGAGAACACGGGGGTAATCCAGATCAAAGTAGGCATCCTGGCCGGTGGGCTTGGTTCGCGCCTAGCCGAGGAGACGGAGGTCCGCCCCAAGCCGATGGTCGAGATCGGCGGCAGGCCGATCCTCTGGCACATCATGAAGCACTATGCCCACTATGGACTCCGGGACTTCGTGGTTGCCCTCGGGTACAAGGGCGAATACATCAAGCGGTACTTCGTCGAGTACACACATTTCAACCACACCAACCTGACCGTCAACTTCCGCGATGGCTCGGTCACCGTGACCGAGAAGGGCGACGTGGATCGCGAGGACTGGACCGTCCAGCTGATCGAGACCGGCTTCATGACGGCGACCGGGGGCCGGATCAAGCGCCTTGCGCCCTACCTGGGAGACGGAACCTTCATGTTGACCTGGGGAGATGGGGTCGCGGATGTCGACCTGGGCCGGCTGCTCGAGTTCCATCGCTCCCACGGGAAGCTGGCCACGGTGACGGCCGTCCGTCCGCCTGCCCGGTTCGGGCGGCTGGACCTGGAGGGAGACCAGGTCGCCCAGTTCTCGGAGAAGCCCTTGGAAGAGGGCTGGATCAACGGGGCCTTCTTCGTCCTGGAGCCGGGGATCTTCGACTACATCGAGGGCGATGACACCCAGTGGGAGCGGGAACCGCTCGAGCGGCTGGCCAAGGACGGCCAGCTCATGGCCTATCGCCACGAGTCGTTCTGGCAGTGCATGGACGCGATCCGGGACAAGAAGCTGTTGGAGGAACTCTGGGAGAGCGGGGAGCCGCCCTGGAAGGTCTGGAGGTGATCTCCTGAGAGTCCTGGTGACCGGCCACCACGGCTATATCGGCAGCGTCCTGGTCCCCTTGTTCCACGCCGCCGGGCACGATGTGGTCGGACTGGACAGCTACCTGTTCGCGGGATGCGTTTTCGGGGACGAGCTCCCGAGCGTTCCTTCGATCGTCAAGGACATCCGGGACGTACAAGAGGATGACCTCGAAGGGTACGACGCGGTGATTCACCTGGCCGGGCTGTGCAACGATCCGCTGGGCGATCTGAACGCGAACTGTACCTTCGACATCAATCACCTCGCGTCGGTCCGGCTCGCGGAGAAGGCCAAGCGAGCAGGGGTGACTCGGTTGCTGTTCTCCTCCTCCTGCAGCCTCTACGGCGCCGCCGGTGATGAACCAGTGAGCGAGGACAGCCCGCCGGCACCCGTCACGCCCTATGGCATTTCGAAGATCCGGGCGGAAGAGGATCTGGCCCGGCTGGCCGACGATGACTTCAGTCCCACGTTTCTGCGCAACGCCACGGCATACGGGGTCTCCCCCCGGCTGAGAGGAGACCTGGTGGTCAACAACCTGGTCGGCTTCGCGTTCACGACCGGAGAGGTGTACATCAAGAGCGATGGGACGCCATGGCGGCCCCTGGTCCACGTGGAGGACATCGCCCGGGCCTTCCTGGCCGCGACGGAGGCTCCCCGGAAGTTGGTCCACAACCAGGCCTTCAACGTGGTCCCACCGGATGAGAACTACCGGGTCCGGGAAGTGGCGCAGATCGTGGAAGAGGTCGTTCCCGGGAGCCAAATCGTGTTCGCCCTCGACGGGGGGCCGGACAGACGCTGCTACCGGGTCAGCTCGGAGAAGCTTATGAGCACGCTCCCCGCGTTTCGGCCCCAGTGGACGGTGCGCAAGGGGGTCGAGGAGCTGTATGAAGCCTTCCGGCAGCACCGTCTGACGTTCGAACATTTCAGCGGATCGGGCCTGATGCGGATCCGAAGGATCAAAGACCTGCTGGAGGATGGGTCCCTGGATGAGAGTCTCCGGTGGCGGACGACCCACGTGACAGCAAGGGATCAGACAACCCGTGTATGAGGTGATCTCTGGATGCAGATCGTGCGGCTCGACGGCCCTCGAACCGATCCTCTCGCTCGGGCAGGTCCCGCTGGCCGACGGACTGGTGGACCCGTCGACAATGAACGGCCCCGACTCACGCTACCCACTGGACGTGGTCTTCTGCGGCGAATGCTCGCTGGTCCAGCTGCTTCAGACGGTCTCCCCCGACGTCCTGTTCGATGAGACGTACGTCTACTTCTCGTCCTTCTCCGACGAGCTCCTCCGGCACTCCAGGGAGAATGCGGAGCGCCTGATCGCATCCAGGGGGTTGGGGCAGACGTCCCTGGTGGTGGAGATCGCCAGCAACGACGGGTACATGCTCCGGAACTTCGCGGAGCGGCGGATCGGGGTCCTCGGGATCGACCCCGCGCCCGGCCCGGCCCAAGCCGCCGAGGCCATTGGCATCCCCACCATTCGGAGGTTCTTCGGCACCGAGCTTGCCAAAGACCTCCGGGCCGAGGGGAAGCGGGCCGACGTGGTGATCGCCAACAACGTGCTCGCCCACGTGCCGGACCTGGGCGGGTTCGTCGAGGGAATCAGGATCATCCTGAAAGACGAGGGGATGGCCGTGATCGAGGTCCCGTACGTGAAGGACCTCATCGACCGCTGCGAGTTCGACACGATCTACCACGAGCACCTCTGCTACTTTTCGGTGTCCGCCCTGGTCCCGCTGTTCGGGCGCCACGGCCTCTCCCTCAACCGGGTCGAGCACTACCCGATCCATGGGGGCTCGCTTCGGTTGTATGTGGGCGCCAGGGAGAATGTCGAAGACTCGGTTCGGAGTTACCAGGAGGACGAGCGACGGTGCGAGCTGACCGGATCGAGGTACTACCGCGATTTCGCATCCCGGGTCCGGTCGATCCAGGCCGATCTCCTGTCGACCCTTCGTGGGCTCAAGGAGGAGGGGCACAGCATCGCCGCCTACGGAGCCGCGGCGAAGGGGACGATCCTCCTCAACTCGACCGGCATCGGGAGGGATCTGGTCGACTTCGTGGTCGACCGCAACGTGCACAAGCAGGGCCGCCTCATGCCGGGCGTCCGTATCCCCATCGACGATCCGGCCCGGCTGGTGCGGGACCTCCCGGACTTCGTGCTGCTGCTTGCCTGGAACTTCAAAGATGAGATCTTGGCCCAGCAGAGCGAGTACCGGCGCCGGGGGGGTCGGTTCGTTGTCCCCGTTCCCGAGCCGACGGTGGTCTGATGCTGCCGCGAACGGCCGCCGAACCGAGCGTCGGGGCCGCGGAAACGGTGGCCGGATGCCCGGCGTGCGGATCGCCCGAGGTCACCCCGTTCTACGAGGCCGGCCGCATTCCTGTTCATTCATGCGTGCTGGTCTCCTCCCGGGAGGAGGCGTTGAGCTTCCCCACCGGGCGGATCCGCCTGGCTTTCTGCGCCGCCTGTGGGTTCATCTTCAACGCTGCCTTCGATCCGTCCCTGCTCGACTACTCCCAGAACTACGAGGAGACCCAGGGCTTCTCCCCCCGGTTCATGACCTTCGCCCGGGACCTGGCCGGCCGGCTGATCGACCGGTTCGACCTTCGGGACAAAGAAGTCCTGGAGATCGGGTGCGGGAAGGGGGAATTCCTGGTCCTGCTGTGCGAGCTCGGCGGGAACCGGGGGATAGGGATCGACCCTGCCTACGTTCCAGAGCGGCTCCACTCCGAGGCGGCGGACCGTATCGAGTTCATCCGCGACTACTACACCGACGCCTATCGTCACCTCCGGGCCGATTTCATCTGCTGCCGACACACGCTGGAGCACATCCCCGACGTTGCGGACTTCGTGGGGCTGGTGCGGACGGCGATCGGAGAGCGCCGGACGCCCGTGTTCTTCGAGGTGCCCGACACGCGTCGGGTCCTCCGAGAGCTCGCATTCTGGGACGTCTACCACGAGCACTGCTCGTACTTCACCCTGGGATCGTTGGCCACCCTCTTCCGCTCCAGTGGGTTCGACGTACTCGACCTGGCGACGGACTTCGACGATCAGTACCTGCTGTTGGGTGCTCGGCCGAGCTCGAACGGTGGCGGAGACCCGCTTCCCCAAGAGGAAGGGGTGGCGGAGCTGGCCGCGGACGTGGAGCATTTCCGGCGCAACTGCGAGGTTGAAATGAAGGTGTGGGCCGAGCGACTGGACCGCTGGCATCGAGAGGGCCGGAGGGTCTTCGTGTGGGGTTCCGGATCAAAGGGAGTGGCCTTCCTGACCACGCTCGAGGTGGGGGATCAGGTCGACCGAGTAGTGGACGTGAATCCATTCCGGCACGGCAAGTTCATGATCGGGACGGGCCACGACATCGTGGCTCCCCAATCCCTTGCAGGTTCGCCCCCCGATGTCGTGATCGTGATGAACCCCATCTACATGGCCGAGATCCGGGCGCAGCTCGAGGGCATGGGGCTGCGGCCGGAGCTCGTGGCGGTCTGAGCCTCATTGGAAAGCAGATCTCCCATGGACCCGGCAATGCGGAATCCCAGGACTCGTGAAGACGACGGGTGTCCGGCATGTTTGTTGCCGCGGATGCAGGAGTTCCTCACCATCGCGGCGGTTCCGGTCCACTGCAATCTCCGGTGGGAGACGCAAGAGGAGGCGATGAACGCCCCTCGGGCCGACCTCCGCCTGGGGCTCTGCCCGACCTGCGGCCTGATCTACAACTTGGCGCACGATCCATCCCTTCTCGAGTACGTGGGGAGCTACGAGAACTCCCTCCACTTCTCACCGAGCTTCCAGGCCTATGCCCGAGACCTTGCTGAGCGGCTCATCGATCGATACGACCTGCAGGGCAAGGACATCGTGGAGATCGGGTCGGGTGATGGTCGGTTCCTGACGCTCCTCTGCCGGATGGGCGGGAACCGAGGCGTGGGGTTCGAGCCCAGCCGCCGGCCGGCCGATCCGGAGGACGGTGACGTCCGGATCATCCGGGACTTCTACTCGGAGGCCTATTCGGATCGGAAGGTAGATCTCCTGTGCTGCCGGCACGTCCTCGAGCACTTCGACCGGCCCAACGAGTTCATGGCCAGTGTGTACCGCGCCCTCCACCGGGCGCCCCACTCGGTGGTGTTCTTCGAGGTCCCCAACGCTCTCGCGACCTTTCGAGATGGAGGAGTCTGGGACCTGATGTACGAGCACTGCTCGTACTTCACCCCTGGCTCCCTGGCGCACCTGTTCCAGGCGACTGGGTTCGGCGTCCTCGACCTGTACACGGCGTACCGGGACCAGTTCCTCTGCATCGAGGCATCGCCGGCGAATGCCCGGCCTTCATCGAGGATGGAGGATCCAGCATTCGATGTCCAGCTGTCGGTCGTTGCGGGGTTCGGGGAGCTCTACCGGCGCACCCTGGCAGTCTGGAGCGAGCGTCTGATCGGCTGGATCGAACGGGGGAGGCAGGTCGTGGTGTGGGGGGCGGGGTCGAAAGGTGTGATGTTCCTGAACTCGGTCCAGGCCGGCCACCAGGTCAGCCACGTCGTCGACATCAATCCGAGGAAGCAGGGCTGCTACGTCCCGGGGACGGGGCAGCCCATCGTGGGGCCGGAAGAGCTTCGCCGGGTGCGCCCCGACACTGTAGTGGTCATGAACCCCATCTACGAGAACGAGATCCGAGTGATGCTGGGTGAGATGGGGACCGAGGCAGAGGTCGCGGTGGTCGAGGGACCATCGGTGGCCGGGGCGAAGACCGATCGATGAACGGTCGCCCGAGGGTGAGCATCGGCCTTCCCGTGTTCAATGGGGAGCGATTCGTCGCTGTCGTCGCTGAGGCGATCGATTCGATCCTCGCGCAGACGTTCGAGGACTTCGAGCTGATCATCTCGGACAACGCGTCCACGGACGGGACCGAGGAAATCTGCCGGCGTTACGCGGAGAAGGACGAGCGGATCCGGTTCGTACGGAATCGGGAGAACTACGGGGCCGCATTCAACTTCAACCAGACCTTCCACCTGTCTAGGGGCGAGTTCTTCAAGTGGGCGGCCCATGACGACGTCCTCTGTCCGGAGTTCCTCGAGCGGTGCGTCGGCGTGCTCGATTGGGAACAGACGGTCGCGATTGCATACACCCGGATGGTTGCCATCGACGAGAACGGGAATCGGCTTCCCCGCGGATACGCGCCCTGGGTGGTCTCATCTCCTCGCCCCTACCCTCGCTTCCGCGCCGCGATGCGAATGGCCGGGCGGGGCAGCGGACCCGTCTGGGGGCTCATACGGGCCGGTGTACTGGGCCAGACCGGCCTCCAGCCGGGCTACCCGCACGGCGATCACGTGCTCCTCGCGGAGCTCAGCCTATACGGCCGCTTCCATGAGGTGCCCGAGGAGCTGCTTCTGCACAGATGGCATCCCGGAAGGTACGTGCTCATCTCCTCGCAGCGCTCGATGACCGAGTGGTGGATTCGCTCCTCTTCCAAAAGACTCCCCGGTCCGCTCGGGCTTCTCAGGATGCAGCTGGCCCCGGTGGCGAGACGAGGGATGGGCTACGTCTCCTCCATCAGCCGGGCCCCGATCCACCCGGGCGACCGGGCGCTCTGCCTTGTTGAGCTGGTGTGGTGGAGCTGCCAGAAGTTGTGGGTAAGGGGGATGCGCCGCCTCGGGGACGGGCGCTCTGCTGCTCGGGCCGACGGGACCTAACCTATCGGCGACCACCCTCGCTGACGATCCCTAGCTTCTTGACCTCCTCGATCCACCGGCGTGCGAGCACATCCCAGGTGAACTGGGAGGACAGGTAGGACCGGCAGGCGAGCGCTGCGCTCCGAAGCTCCTGCTGGGAAGCGAGCGCGCTGCGGAGCGCTCGAGCCAGGCTGACGGGCCCTGGATCCGCGACGACCACGCCATGCTCCCGATCGAAGTACTCTGAGGCGCCCGCTTTCGACGAGACGACCACGGGGGTTCCGACGGCTAGCGTTTCGATCACCACCTGCCCGAACCCGTCGAACCGTGAGGGCAGCACGACCAGGTCCGCTGCCCGCATGGCCGATCGCGCATCGGACACGAAACCCACTACCGAGACCCGGTCGTCAAGTTGCAGGGAGGAGATCAGTTCCAGGAGCTGCAGTCGGTCCCGCTCGGAGCCTCTCCCCGCGATCTGAAGCCGGACTCCGGAAGGGGCCTCACGGTCCTCCGCGAGCGCTTGCAGAAGCAGGTCGAGCCCCTTGTTGTACACGTCCAACCGGCCCAGGTAGAGAACGCAGCGGTCGCGGCCCTTCTCCGGCGAGAAGTCCGCGGGTCCGTGATCAACGGCCGTGCGATTCGCCGCCTCGAGCTGCTCGGCGTCGAGGCCGTTGGGGACGACGAAGGTAGGGACAGAAACCCCGAGCTCCTTGAGATACCGGATGTGTGAAGGCGCCAGCACATGAACAGCTCGCACGCTGCGGAGGAATGGCCCCTCGAAGAGGCGCCAGTAGGCCCGCTTCAGGACCCGCCGAGTTCCGAACAGGGCGGGGGAGTACGGGTCGTGAGGACACGCGATGCAGGGCACCCCGGAGCGCGAGCTGGCTCTCGCGACTGGTCGGGAAAACCCTCTGAACATCCCGTGGACCAGTACGACGTCGAGCCCGTCGTCGTTGGAGGCGAGCGAGGCCAAGAGGCGACGCTTCACGGTGGCAGCGGTGGCGCGTCCATGGCGAAGGTCCGGGACCTCGATCCCGAGTCCCTTAGCTCTGCGGAGCACTTCCTCGGATCCACCGCGCTCGGGGTCTCCGTGCCCGTAGGCGAATACTCGATGCCCGAGCCGAATCAGCCCTCCGCTCAAGCCGATCATGGCGGTGGTCGTCCCCCCAGGGTACGGGAAGTGGGAGAGGTAGTGTCCGATTCGCAACGGTCAACCCCGCGAAGAGCAGTGGCCTAACCGGAGGCATAGGCGACCCAAGGATAGCCACTCTTCCGGCCTGCGACGTCAGGGACCGACATGAGCAGCCGATATGCTTGGCCGACCGTGAAGAGACCGTTGATCACCCCGATCACGGGCCAGAAGGGCTCTTACCTGACGGAATTCCTCCTTGAGAAGGGATACGAGGTCCACGGGCTGATGCGCCTCGAGTGGGACCATGCTCAGTCACGAGTCGTGCCGAGGAGGCAACGTTGTGACGCCCAAGATCACGGGGGCCCTGGCCCAGCAAAAAGCGGGCCCGACGCTTACGCCATCGCGATGAGCGTTGGCCAGGGTGCAGGAGCTATATGAGCTCGCCTTCGAGCAGGTAACGGGAGCGGAGCCGGATCCTCAGTGATTCGGAAGAGAGGGAAAGCTAGTTGACGGAGCCCAGCGCACGGAAACTGTGGCCCTTTCGTCTTCCTCTGCCGTTTCGGGGAGAACACCGAAGAGGGTTCGCGTGGAGCTTCGTCGATCAGGGCCTCTCCTCGGCGACGAACTTCGGGCTGTCCGTCCTCGCTGGGCGGCTGCTCGGAGCAACCGGACTGGGCACTGTTTCAGTGGCCTTCTCCGTCTACCTGATCGCCCTCGTGCTTCAGCGCTCGTTGCTGACAGGGATCCTCCTCGCGTTCACCTCCGCCCTCGATTCCGAGCAGCGCGCACGTACGGCGGGGATGGGGCTGACTTTGTCTCTACTGGCGGGAGTCGTCACCACCACCATCGCTCTGGTCCTTGGGTCGGTCGTCCCGGGCTTCGGCCGCACGGGGCTCCTCCTCGTCGCCCCCTGGCTAGTGGTCCTGTTGCTCCAGGATTTCTGGCGGAGTCTGCTTTTCCGGGAGAGGCGGGCTTCTGCAGCCTGCGCGAACGACGGGGCCTGGCTCGTCATAATGGCAGCTGCGCTTCCGGTGGCGTTCGTCCTCAAGACTCAGTGGGCGGTAATGACTGTATGGGGACTGGGCGCTCTGGCCGCCGCGGTCCTTGGCTTCTTGCAGACTCGCGTGTCGCCCTCCCGTATCCGCTCTGCCTGGTCGTGGTGGCACAAGGAAGCATGGTCTTTCGCGAGGTGGAATGCCTCCGCAGCGATGGTCGTAAACCTAGGAGGGACAGCCGGGAGATTCGTATTGGCTGCGATCGTGGGCGCGCGTGCCCTGGGGGGCTTTCGAGCCGTCGAGTCGCTCTTCGCTCCCCTGAGTGTGATCGCCCCCGCGCTCATCCTTCCCGGGCTTCCCGCGGTTGCCCGCGCCTACACCGTAGGATTTCGCCGGGCGCGCGACATGGCCATTGCCATCTCTGGAATCGCCGTCGCCTCCGCCCTGCTGTTCTTCGCGTTTCTCTTCCTCGGGGGGTGGCGCCTTCTACCCTTCCTGTTCGGAGAGTCTTTCACGCAATACCGCCATCTGCTCTTACCGATGGCTGTCAATCAGGTCTTCTCTGCCGCCGGGATCGGATTCGGCCCGCTCATTATGGTGCAGCGCCGAGGCGGGGTTCTGCTCTTGACTCGACTCATTGCAGTGATCACCGGGATCGGCATCACGGCTGTGAGCGCGATCCTCTATGGGCTAACCGGAGCGACCTGGGCGTTTGCCGCTTCATCCCTCATATCTACCCTAACGCTCGCTCTTGGGGCGATTCGCGAGCCCCGACGCAACGGGGGCGTTGTCCCAACAATAGATGCAGGTTTGACGACGGAAACTATCATCGATTGATCCGGATCGAGTGTCAGTTGGACTCGGCTGCCAGAGTTCACCAGACCGCAGAACGCAAGGTGAGCAGGAGCGGCGGTCCCCGGTCCAAATCACGAACACTGATCCGCTTAGTCCGAGTGACCGAATCGAGGAGTAGTGACGGGTTGCCGGAAGCCCGACCTCCCTACCCTTGGAGCTTCATGCCCCAGCTCATCCGCCCCGTCGGACTGGAGCTCACCAGGCTTGTCCTGATCGCCGTGGCGCTCGCGGCTATCGGGGGCTGCCTGATGTTTCTCCGGCGGCGAGACCGTGCTCCGCTTGACGTGGCGCTGCACAGGGCCGTGCTCGACGCCCTTTTGGTCCTGTCAATCCTTGTGATCTTGGTGGTTACGCTGGTTCCGCAGCCCGGGCTCGGCGGGAGGCGGGTCTCGCTCGTGCCGTTTCGCGAGATCCGGCAGGCCATCAGCGAGGGCACGGTGGCCGGCACCGGCCTGCTGGCCGTGCTGGGCAACGTCCTAGTGTTCGTACCCTTCGGTTTCGTGGCATCCACGCGATGGCCCAGTCTGGCTCGCCTCTCCTCGATAGCGGTCGCGGCTGCCCTCTTCTCTATATCGCTGGAGGTGGCGCAGTACTTCATGGGAGGACGGTCCAGCAGCATCGATGACGTTCTGCTGAACACGGCCGGCGCGACGCTCGGCGCGCTGGCGGCATGGGCGCTTCGGGAGTTGCACGCCGGGCGGGATCCGGGGTGACGCACCAAATCTCATGCAATGCACTCTGCCCTTGCACGGATTCTTCCGTCGACCACGAATATTTCAGCTCTTGTGGTCGGAGGCCTCCTAGGCGGTTGGAGAAGCTAAAGTGAGGCTGGCAATGATCAGGTCCACTTCATCACGGGGTCTCATAATTCCATCTTGCTTGGATGGCTCGAGTACCTAGTTCGGGGGGCTGAAGTTGAGCAGTCGAACTCTCTTCATCGGCTGGGACGGTGCAGACTGGTCGGTTCTCGATCGGCTGGCCGGTGAGGACCTCACGCCAAATCTCACGACGTTGCGCCGGAAGGGTTCCTCCGGGATCCTGCACTCAAGTTTCCCAGCCCATTCGATCGCAGCGTGGACTTCCTTTCTCTCCGGGCTCTCTGCGAGTGAGCATGGGATCGTCGACTTCCGACGTTGCAGCGCAGGCAAGTACATCCCTGACGTGCCCCACGGATCCGATTCGGTACCGCGTCCGTCATTGCTCGAGGCGATTTCGGACTCTGGAGCGCGAGTGCTCTCGATTAATATCCCCATGACGTTCCCTCCTCTTCCGGTGAACGGTGCCGTCGTTTCCGGGGTCTTCCTTCCACCCGACGCCACTTTCACGCATCCTCCCGAGTTGCAGCAGGAACTTGCCGACTTGGGTGGGTTCCCGATTAATGGGCTCGAGTGGGCAGACGTTAACGATCTCGCCGACCTTTTCGAGGAAGCCCGGGTGATGGTGAGGCAGCGTGCGCTGATCGCCGAGAGGCTGCTCGAGAGAGAGCATTGGGACGTTGCGCTGGTGGGGTTCATGGCACCCGATCGCCTTCAACATGCAGCCATGCACCTTCTCGATCCCGAGTACCCATCCGCTGACAGGAATCGCCACTCCCAGGATTTGGTGCGAGCGTTGCACGCCGTCTACGGGGAGCTGGACGCTTCTCTCGGGCGGTTGATGGACAAGGCCTCTCCGGACACGTTCATCCTGGCGTCCGACCACGGGTTCCGGTCGGTTTGGCTGACCCTGGTGCCCAACCGCCTCCTCGAGGAGTTGGGTACACTTGCCTACCGAGAGGGTCGAAGCCGCCTTAGGCTCATGACGCACCCTCTCCGGAGGCGGCTCGGTCGGACATGGCTGGCGAGTCGAGCCCGGCGGACGTTCGGTGTCGAGGCCACGATCGATTGGAGCAAAACCGTCGCGTACAACCCGTCGGCTCCATGCCAAGGAATCCGATTGAACATCCATGGGCGCGAGCCCCATGGGATCGTGCCGCCTTCGAAAGCCGAGTTGCTAGTCGAGGAGCTGATCCAGCAACTGCAGGGATGGTGCCTGCCTTCAGGGGATCCCGCTTTCTCGATCGTTGCCAGAGCCGAGGATGTCATGGGCAAGCCTGCCACCGAGCCCGGGGTACCGGATATCTACTTTGAGTTGGGCGAAGGGGTGGCCGTTTCCGGAGAGGGGCCCAAAACCATTCAGTCCAGCGGTCGAAGGACAGGTGAGCATCGGGCAGAAGGCATCATTGTGGCGATTGGGGAAACCGATCCTCGCCCGGAAGCGATTTGGGAAGTCCCGCACCGGATCCTTCGATCGGTAGGCATCGACGGGTGGCCCCGCAGGCAGCCTGTGGACTCACCTCGGAGAGATGTACTTACGCCACAGGAGGAATCGGCCGTCGAAGAACACCTGAGGGGTTTGGGATACGTAGAGTAACTCTGGATTGGGGGAGCAGAAGACGCGGGAGGAGCTTCAGTCCTCACGGCCCCCTTGCCGCCCGAACTCGATCAGCCTTCAGCTATGGCTGACATGTCAATCCATTTACATCAGCTCACGGCTACCGTATGGATCAAGGCCCAGGGCTCGCCACTGGTCCCACGTCTTTGCCGTACCCCACTGCCAGAAGGGCCCGGTCTTGTTGGGGACGAAGTAGGAATTCCGGTCATAGTGGACCGTGGAAGGGCTCAGTGTTCGACCAGCTGCCCCTGAGGCTACGCCGGAGATGATGCTCTTGTTCATCGTGTTGTCGTGGACCGAGTTGTTCGAAATTGGGCCGCTGCGCCCGTCATCGACGACAACGATCCCGTGCCAGCCGATGGTGTCAATGACGGCATTCCCATATACCTCCGTATTCGACGATTCGCGGACATTGATGTTCGCGCCATAGTAGATCGACTGACCTAGCAGATCGGTTCCATTGTTCATGAGGGTGTTGAACCGAATAATGCCCATCCCCCCACTGATGTTGTATTCGAACATGATCCCTGTCTTAGCGTTGTTCTCGACTCGGTTGAACTCGAACGTGCAAGCGTTGTCATAATCGCAGTACAAGCCAGGTCCTCCGTTTTCGTGGACGTAGTTCGTGCGGAACGTTGCTGGATCGGACAACGAATGCACGATTTTCGTTGACTTCCCATTGTGGTCGATCTCGTTGCCTTCGATGAGCCTGCCAGTGCCACTCAGGGCGTACCTGTCGTTGTGATGGACGTGGTTGCCCCTGGCCGTGGAACCGAACAGAGCGATTCCATTCGCATTGTCACGGATGTCGCAGTTCTCGATGAGCCACCCGGTGCCGGTCTTGAGAGCGCTGGCGCTGGGGCCGTCGCCGCTGCCATCCGGCCGGAACCGCTGGAAGGTGCACTCCCTGACGGTGACTCGATCCTGATAGCCGCTGTAGCCGAATATGGCCGGGACTACCTGGTTTCGACCATCGAGGACTGCACCCTGCTCGCAGACGAACGTGTCGTCGCGCTTCGACATGATCGGGCTCGGCAGGTAGTGAGTGCCCGTCTTGATACAGAAGGTCGTGCCAGGCGGCCGCCCACTCACCAGTGTCTGGGTGAACTCGCCGGGCGCCACTGCTACGCCGGTGCACGAACTGGGTGGTGGCGAGGGAGGGGGACTCGGTGACGGGGACGGAGTCCCACCCGCGGACTGGCTGTCGGATGGAGCCGGAAGCACAATCGGAGACGGCCTTGCTGACGGAGACGAGGTCCCACTCGGCGACGGGGAGTTCGACCGAGTCTCTCTCCGGCCCTGGATAGGGAACGACGGAGCCACGCTTGGAGACCGACCACGGGAGGGTGCGCGCTTTTGCCGATCGCTTGGTGTTCTCGGCGCATGCGAGGGTCCCGGCTGGAGGAGGGCGGACGTGGCGGACGAAGCGAATAAGGTGGTCGCGACCGAACCTAGGGACGTTGCCGAGAGGCTGGCGATCAGTACCAACGCGGCGATAGGAGCGAGTGCGGCGATCCGGCGACGGAAGGGGAGCGCTGGCCTGACAGGGAAGCTCTGCGCGAAGGCTTGCTCGTGGACCTGCGGGGTGTGGAGCTCGAGAATGCCCACCCGGGACAGGTCCTGTGTCCGAATCAGTAGGAACGCGGGTTCCTTAGTGTCCTTCCTCAGCTGGCTGGACCTCAGCTTGTGTTCCTGAACGAGCCGCAGGACTTCCTCGATCGACCGTCCGGTCAGGAATGCGGCCTCCGCTGGGGTGATCCAAGAGGGAGTTTCGTGGCGCGACGAATGCATCTCCCACGAACGGTGCGGTGTTCTCCATGTGCGCATGGCATGAACCCCCTTCGCTCCCCGTCTGAATCGGGAGCAGCGCTGGGGGCCTTTAGTAGGAGACGGGCCCAACTTTATTAGGACTGATGGCCTAGTCCTTCGGAGCCGTCGATACCCCGTACCCCGCGACCACGGTAGTTCGTCTTCCCCTGCTAGTAACCACGGCCTAGAGCACCTGTGCCCAAGGATGGTGCTGATTACCTCGTCGGCGGCGAGGGTGCTCGCGGCGGGGACGTATTCCGCGACTCTTGCCGGTGGACAAGTACTCTGGAGTCCGTGATGTGAGACCATAGACCGCGGCTATTGAGTCCGAAGGCTTGTGCAGCAGGATAGCGCCGGCAATCGTGCTCGGTGGCGGCTGCAGTAAAGAGCAGGCGTGCCCCGGAGATTCGATGACAAAGTACATCCAATCGCCTCGACTGCTCATCGTCTCCGACTCGCTCGCGGCCGGATTGGGAGGCGTCGTCCTGAGCCAGGTGGAGTGGTTCATTCATCAAGGGTGGGAGATCAGGGTAGCGAGTCGAGTTGACGAGCGTAGTGTTGAATTGCCGATGAGGGCGACCGATATCCGCATACCCTTTTCGGTGAGATCTGTGCGCGAGGTGATCGGGGCGGTCCGGCATATGAGGCGCCTCTGCCACGCGTTCCAGCCACACCTCGTGCACTGTCATGGGATCCGGAGCTCGGTGATCGCAGCGCTCGCAGGTCGCCGCCCTATCGTGCATCTTCATGGGAGTGGTCCCATCCCGAGCGATCCGCCTCTGTACAACTTGTTCCGGACGGTTGCTCTGAGCATGATTCCGCGCCTAGCCGCTGGCGCCATTTCAGCAAGTCCTGACTTCGGTGCGGGATGGCTTTATCAGCCGGATGTCAGCCCCAAGCTCGCGTCGATGAGCCGCCTTCCGTTTCCCTCTCCCGACAGCCGCCCCACGTTTCTGTGGCTCGGTCGTTTAGAGGAGCAAAAGCGACCGGATCTGTTCGTCCGAGCGCTGGCTCAGGTGGGGAAGGTGAAGGAGGTGCGGGGGCTGATCGCCGGGACGGGGAGCCTCGAGCCCGAGCTTCGAGCGCAGGCCGAGGAGCTGGAGGCCCCGATCCAGTTCCTGGGCGAGCGAATGGACATCGTCGATCTTCTGCAAGAAGCGTGGGTGCTGGCCCTGCTTACTCGATTCGAAGGAATGCCCCTGGCGGTGGAGGAGGCCATGTGGGCAGGCCGAGCGATCGTCGCATCGAAGGTTCCATCACTCGAATGGCTCGTCGACGGAGCAGGCTTCCTGGTCGATGGCCTCCAGGATTTGGTGGATGCCTTGACGGCGCTCACCGACCGCTCACTGGCGGAAAGGTACGGCCAGACTGCCGCTGAGCGAATCAGGGCAATCCTGCCTACAGTCGTCTGGGGGACGGTCGACGAGCTCTACGAGAGGAGAATGAGGAAGTTGAAGGCACAATGCGGAACTGACAACCACTAGCAGCGATACCCGTAGCTCGCGAGATCCAGACCTGTGATCTGGGCCGTAATGATGTTGCTGGCAATGTATCGATCACCCACCATCTGTCGTACGCGTGAGACCGCCATTCTTGTTGGAAGGGTCGAGAGTCTGTGAGGAATGGCTCGATCGACGCGGGCCAAGAAGTCCCCAACTCGCCCATGCCCTCTCAGTGGCGCGGTGGGGTTGACGGAGTCTCTGCCGATCACATAGTTCAGGCGACGCAGAATCCCGAGGGAGAGGCCCGAGAGACTCGCATACACCCTTGAATAATCGATGTCGGGTGTGAATGGCGCGCCAACAAACATCGCGAGATCCTGCAAGAACCGTCGAGGGTCTCGTGCCAGCATCTCGAAGGGCAGCACACAGACACGTTCCGGGGTGAAGAGTTGCTGATAGTGGCGGACGAGCCCGTCATACTCGAACTGCTCGTAACGGAACAGGGGTACTCTCCCGTCACCCGGAGGATTCAGGTACCGTCTCAACGAGCAAGCGCCGCCCTCCCGAATGTATTGGTGCCAGTTCGAGGCCAGCATGAGCGTCTGTTCGCGTAAAACGATCAGCACCCGGGCATCCGGAAACGTTCGGGCGAGTCGATCAGCGATCGGTTGAGCATCGCAGCCACCTGAATGAGCCGTGCCAGCGAGCCGCTCGTGTGAGATGACTGGCATCCGTCCGCTCAATACCACTTGTGTGAGTTCGGGTTCAAACGTCTCCCGCGCGGCTCTGGGATCGAACCGAAAGCCATTCACGCTCACGAAGTGGGCCAAGATCGAGTGACGGGTCCCGATGAGCCGGAACCAGCCGTCCACATCGATGGGGAAGACGCGGCTCTGGAGCCACGTCGTCGCCGTCTTCGGGTAGCCGATATGTATCAGGAGATGGGAGTCGATATCGTTCCGGGTCATGGCTTTCACCGGTGCGTGAGGCCCAGGGGCCCGCGGGACAGCGCGTCCCGGTACGAATCTTCCAGTTCCTGCAACCCTTGCGCGGGGCTGTATCGCTCCTTCCACAGCTGGTACGCCCCTTCCCCCAGCCGGATGCTCTCCTCGTCATCGAGGAGTCGCTCCGCCGCCGCGGCCCACTCCACGGGTTCATGGGGCGACACGAGGAGCCCCGACTCTCCACTGGCGATGAGATCGGGGAGGCCACCGATCCGGCTCGCTGCGACCGGGACTCCGGCCGCGAAGGCCTCAAGGATCACGCGGGGCTGCGCCTCGTACCAGAGCGACGGCATGAGTAGCACTCTTGCCCCCCGCAGGAAGTCCAGTACTTGGGGCGGGGGAAGCGACCCTGTGAACTCAACATTGGGGGGAGCCGACGCCCGAAGGCTGGCGGCATCGGGACCATCACCGACGACGACGAGCTTCGAGGGCACTCTCTTCCAAGCACGCAGGAGGGTATGAACGCCCTTCTCGGGACTTAGACGCCCGAGGAACAGGAAATGATGGCCGGGTCCTTCCCTCTTCGGCACGGGCCATGCGAAGTTGGACTTCACGCGGAGCCGTTCGGGTGGGAAACCAGCCTCGATGTACTTGCGGCGGACGAACTCGCTTACAGCGAGGTACAAGGCGACGTGGCGGAAGGTGTTGAGCGCGCGATGCATCGACAGGGAGGCCGCTACCGTGGCGCTCCCGAGGAGGGAGCCTCGATAGCACCGGTGCACAACCCCAGGCCAGGGGAGGCGGCCCAGGCAGTCCTCGCAGACGCGGCCATCCCGGAGGAACGTCGAGGGCAGGCACATTAACCGATAGTTGTGCAGCGTCATGACGGGGGCGGCCCCTGCGTCGGCGGCAGCCCTCAGTACGGCAGGGGACAAGACCGGAAACAGGTTATGGCAGTGCACCACCTCCGCCCCAATCTCACGAACCTTTCTGCGGACCTGGGAGACTGCAGTCCGCGACCACACGGCCCCGGCCGCGGTCCCCACGAGTCCCAACCCGGTGACCCTTTCCGGAGACGCTTGCCACACCTCCACCTGGTGCCCTCCCTCGGCCAGCAGCCTCGCCTCGTCCTCTACCACTCTGTTCTCGCCCGAAGCGTCCCCCGAGAGGTACCGCGAGTGGAGGATAAGGACACGCATAAGACTTTTTGGTCAGAAGCTGGCGGGGAGGCTGATCCTTGAGCCCCGGTCGCGGGACCAGAAGGGCTGAGGATCGCGGAGGAGGAGCGCGATCGCGAGGAACTGCACGGACGCGCCCCCGGCGACCTCGAACGTCGGTCCCGTGAGGCTGCGGATGAGGAGGATCGTCAGGAGAACCAGCGGAACGATCCGGCCGTCCGGGCGGACCGCCTCCCTAAGGGCTCGTGCTGCGGCGACGAGAACCGAGGCCGCTAGTAGGCCGAGGCCGACTAAGCCTGTTCCAACCAGGGCCTCGATCCACGTCCCATGGATCGTAGAGACTCCTCCCTGACCGATCTTGGCCAAAACCTCGAATCGGGTGCCCGTGAGGAGCCCCCGACCAAAGAGTGGGGACTCCCTCCAGACGGGGATGGCATCACTCCACCAGTCGATCCTGCCTGAAAGCCGGCGGAGTACCTGAGGCTGCGCGCCCCGCTGCAGGACGGGTGCAGCTCGCTGACCGATCTGCGCTCCCCACACGGATGCCACGATGATCCCAGCGACCATTACCCAGATCGCAGCCCCCCTGGCCCGGAGGGCTATCAACAAGAGCAGACCCACGCCGGCGGCGATATACCCAGTTCGGTACTGAGCCAGGATGAGGGTGGCGAAGCCGAGCAGGGTGAAGGCCCGAAGGCTGCGCACGCTGACAGCCCCCCGGTCGCGAGGCGAGAGGAGCTTGGCCAGGGACCAAAGGGCGATCGTTACGCCGAGAAGGCCAGTACCGTTGGCCGAGACGGCCGGAAAGACACCGCGCAGCTGGATGGGGAAGGGGCTGTCCACGTGGATGAAGGCACTCCCCGGCAAGATCACTGCCTCGAACCAGATGGGAATGGCCGAGACGACGAGGAACCAGTAGATGACCGAAAGGATGCGCTCCGCTGACTCTTCCCCCACGCGCCGGTAGGCTCCTGCCACTGCCACGAGTCCAGCCAGCAGCTCCACCCCTCGGTAGGTCGTCAGGAGCAAGTTAATGGAGAGAGGTGCGCCAATGAACACCACGAAGACGTAGAGACAATAGAGGCGGAACGGCCTCGTGGAGATCCGCCCCCGGACGCGGCCCGCAGACGATGCAAGCGCGAGCATGCCGAGGAGCAGCGCCAAGCCGATGCACGCCACCCGGTACATGCCAGCAGGATCCAAGGGGTTGCTCGCCAGCTGCTCTGCGTCTCGCCGCCTCAGGACCAACTCGGCAATCAGGATGAGCAAGACGGGTAGCTCGACACTGATGAAGCCTGGCTTGACCCGCGGCCCGATCACGGCCACCAGGAAGGGCACAAGCACCGCCCCCCCGGCAAGGACTATAGCCAGGAATCGGCTGAGGCCGCCGGTGGTCACCGCCGAGCCCGCCCACCATGCGACCCAGGCCGCCGGCAACAGGAGCAGCCACTCCCGACGAAAGGGGACGCGACGGAGCCAGGTCGGGAGTTCCCTAGTCCTCAGCGTTGTCTGCATGACCTGGCTCTCATGTCCATCAGAGCGTCGAGCGAGACCCTGATTGTCCCACGCGGGCCCATCCGTGTGACCACCCCCACCGGCTCCGAAGGCCACTACACTCTTTCCCTCATGAGGGAGGCGCCTCGCCGGCTGAGCGCCCCGGCCAAGCTCGCTCTGGCTCTCCGCATCTGGGGCCTCTTCCTCACCACGTACGTCGCCGTGAAGCGTCGACCTCTCCCGGAAGTGATTGCGGACTTTCCCGGATCGGGCGGAGCGACTTCCTTCAGAGTCGAGCCTCGCAGGCTCGCGAAGATCGTGCGGCAGGTACTCCGGCTCGGCCCCTGGCAGGCCCGGTGTCTGTGGGCCGCGATGGTGTTGTACCGTCTCCTACGTCTCCAGGGCGACCGGCCCGAGCTGGTGATCGGGCTACCGGTCGAGCCGAGGGACAAGGATGCGCATGCGTGGGTGGAGCTGGGCGGGGTGGACGTCGGTCCGCCCCCAGGCCGAGCCGGCCACCAGGAGATGGCCCGGTACGGATGATCGCGCCCGACCTCCGCAGGAGTCCCGGATCCCGTTCGACCGCTGAAGCCTTGACCAGCAAGATGCACGTGCTGTTCGTCCATCCCGCATTCCCTGGGCAGTTCGGGCACATCGCCGCTCACCTGATCAAGGAGCAGGGCCTCAGCTGCACGTTCGTCTCGGAGGAACCCGCGGGGACGGTGGACGGGATCCGGAAGATCCAGTACCACGTGAAGCCTGACTTCAAGCCCAGCGCCTTTCTCTCGCAGGACTTCGAGGAGGAGCTGGCCCATGCGGAGGCCGTGTACGAGGCGCTGAAACCGCTCCGAGATTCGATCCGCCCCGACCTGATCGTCGGCCATGCCGGGTGGGGAACCACCCTCTTCCTTCGGGAGCTGTACCCCGAGGTCCCAGTGATCGACTATTTCGAGTACTTCTATCGCCCGCACCGGTCGGCGATCGACTTCCGTCCGGAGTGGCCGGTCTCCGAACGAACCGTGCTCCGCCACCGGGTCCAGAACGCCATGGTCATGCTGCATCTCGAGTACTGCACCGCCGGGTATTCGCCGACCCACTTCCAGCAGAACCTCTTCCCCCAGTCCTACCGGCCCAAGATCCGGGTGATCCACGACGGAATCGACACCAGCTTCTGGCGCCGAGAGGCCATTCCCGGCGGTGGTCGGGAGGGCACCCGCATCGTGACCTACGTATCTCGCAGCCTCGAGTCCATGCGGGGCTTCGACATCTTCATGCGGATGGCCAAGTTGATCTACGAGGCCTATCCCGACGTGGTCTTCCTCGTGGCTGGGTGGGACACGGTCGAATACGGCTCGGATCTCGAGCACATCGAGGAGAAGAGTTTCAAGGAGCACGTTTTGAAGCAGGACAACTACGACCTGGACCGGATCCGGTTCCTGGGCCCCGTCGCGCCGGCCTCCCTGCTCCAGCTGTTCAACCTGAGCGATCTGCACGTCTACCTCACTGTGCCCTTCGTGCTGAGCTGGTCCCTGTTGCAGGCGATGGCGTGTGGATGCACGATCCTCGGCTCGGATACTGCCCCTGTGAAGGAAGTGATCCGAGACGGGCAGAACGGCATCCTTCGGGACTTCTTCGATGTCGAGGGTCTCGCCGCGGCGGCAGTCCGGGTGCTGACCGACCCAGCCGGGTATCGAGACCTGGGGAGGGCAGCCGAGGAAACAGTCCGGGAACGGTACAGCCTCGATGTGGTCATGCCCCCTATGCTCGCGTTCTTCGAAGAGTTGGCCGGCGGAGTGTCCTGAGGGCGCCAGGCCCGACGGGCCCCCGCGGATCACCTGGATGGGAGAAGGAGGGCATGGACGAAAACCAGGCGGGAGGCGTAGGGACCTGTTTCGGATACGAGGTCCGGTCGCCCCTGCCGTTCCGTCTGCTCCGCCGCGGCTCCGGGACCCCCCTGGTGGTGGTCGAGGGCGACGGGCGCCAACAGGAGCCATCCGACGAGCCCTTCATGGAATGGACGTCGATCGGCGGGCAGCCGTTTCACGCTCGCCTGTACGTCCAGAATGGGGGGTTCAGCCTCTGGATCGATCCCATGGGGGGATTCCTGATCGACACAGTCGACCCCTCGGTGGCGGTTCCACCGGGTGGCGACCCCCTGGTCAGAGAGGAGCGGCTGTGGGGGATCCCTGCTGGCTTGTGCTTCCTGGAGCGAGGAGATCTTTCCATGCACGCCTCGGCGGTCGATGTCGAGGGCTCGGCGTTGCTGTTCGCGGCGCCGGGTCACTTTGGCAAGACCACCCTAGCCGCCGCATTCCTACAGGGCGGCCACCGAGTACTCTCCGAAGATATCAGCTGCTGCACCGCGCCCGCTGATCCGTCGGTTCTTCCCGGTCCGGCGCTCCTCCGGGTCCGGCGGGACGTGTACGAACGACTCGAGTTCCCCGGGACGGAGGTGCTCCTCGAGGAACCCCATCGAGTGCATCTGGGGATCGACGAGGAGCGGAGAGGCGATGGCCTGCCCGTTCCCCTCCGGGGGATCGTCCTCCTCCGGGAGCTCGACGAGGGGGAGGTCAGACTGGAGCGGGTGGACGCAGTCCATGCCCTGCCGGATCTGTGGACGTTGAGCTTCAAAGTGCGGTCTGAAGAGGCCCGGGCTCGTTGCTTCCAGGGAATCGTCGCCCTCGCCGACGCCGTTCCTGTCTGGAACCTCTACCGCCCCCTCCGGTTCGACAACCTCCCTGATGTGGTCGACCGGGTCCAGGCCGTCTGCCTGTCCTGATCGCCCGCACCCTCGACCGTCAGACCCAGCACCAACCCCCCGGGGGATTCCCTCCCCGTGTGAGGTCGGGCACCAGACGGGTCCTGCCGCCCAGAGCAACCCGGGCCATGGCCGACGTTCCCTTGCAGTCGTGGAACAGGATGCGCCGATCCCACGCCGAAGGGGAGAGGGGCACGGCGGCCAGGACCGGATAGTAGAAAGCGAACAACAGCACCGCGGCGGACGAGAACAGAGCGAGTGCGGCCTTCCCGGCTAGAGAACGGGCCATCAGCGTGGCGGTGTATGCGAGCGCGATGCTCAGGAAGGGCACGGCCGGGAGTAGGTAGAAAAGGAAGCTGGTCGAGCGGGTCGAGCCCGCCGCCAACCAGGGCAGATAGGACCACGCGAATCCCGCCAGGATCAGTCCCTCGGGCCCGGCAGGGTCGCGCTTGCGGAGCCATCCGGCAGCCACTGCGAACAGGGCGAGGATCCCGGCCCACCAAACCAGCGGACTCCCCAGAGCCAGGACCTCCTGATACCGACCAGACGGAAGGATCCCGAAGTGGTAGGCGATGGGCCTCTTCAGCAGCAACCAGGACCACCCTGGCGAGGTGTATGGGTGACTTCGCCCCAGGCGGAGGTGGTAGAGGAGCGAGAACCTCTGCCGTCCCATGAACTCCCGGACCCAGGATCCTCTCGACCAGGGAACGGCGAGAAGGGGGCCGTGGATCGAGCCGATGAAGGAGGCCACGTAGACGAGGAGCGGCACGATCCCCAGTCCGACCAGCATCGAGGGTCCCTCCTCTCGGAGCATGCGCCCGAACGCTTCCCGTCGATCGTTCTCATGCGGCCCGGTGCCCCGTCGCGTCGAGCTCTCCCAGGCGATGGTGAGGACCAGAAGCCCGGCCAGGAACAGCCATCCCGACCACTTCGACGCTGCCGCCGCCCCCGCGGCCGCTCCGGCGGCCAGGCGCCAGGGCCTTCCGAGGACCCGAGCGCCGACGGAACCCGTCTGGAGCGAGGACCGGCCCGCCAACAGGGCATCTCGGTCCATGATGGCGAACAGGAAAGCCGCCACTCCGAAGAAGGCAACGAAGACGTCCAGCATGGCGAGACGAGATTGAACGAAGTGCAGGAAGTCGATGGCCAGGAGGCCCGATGCCACGGTGGCACCGAGGGTGGAGCCGAGGAGCTTACGGGTGAGCACGTAAAGGAGCGTGACGGTGAGGGTCCCGGTAACGACTGCAGCGATCCGCCATCCGAGCGGGTTGAATCCGAAGGCACGGATGCCGAGGCTGATCAGGAGCTTGCCCAGGGGCGGGTGTTCGGGGATCGCGTTGGGGATGCAGGGAGTTCCTGTGGCGCCCGCCAACGAGCATGCCTCGGAGGCGTAGTACGGCTCGTCGAAGAAGAGGCCCCGGGGTGTCGTCACCCGTATCAAGCGCAGGGCCAGTGCGAGGCCGGTTACCAGCGTCAGGGCGAGAGTATCCACTGCGCTCCAGAGGGGTCGGCGAGTGGGGCCGATGCGGTTCGGACCCGGACTGACGGTCTTTGCCACGGCGTGCCGAGTCCGGGGATGCCGACCTAGGGGTCGTTCTGGTCCCCGAAACGGACCAGGCCTCGGCTCCTCAGGTCCGAGATGAACTCAGCCACGTCCTGGTCGAGGCTGGTGGGCGGGTCGGTCAGGCGGCTCCGTACGCTCTCGACAAGCGTCCTGTATGACGGGGAAGCCTCCAACAGGCTCCAGATGAGCGCGCCGACCCGGTTGACCCCGTGGTAGGCGGTGGAGTCCAGGTGGAGCAGCACGCCGGTCCCGTCTTCCAGGCTGCGGAAGACGACCCGAGGGTTCCGATGGATGACGGTCTGGGCCTCCACCTCTTCCACCCCGGTTCCCTAGTACAGCCCCAAAGTGCCCCGTCGACGCTCTCGATGCAGCGCCAAACGGAACGCGAGGACCCCGATGGTGATGGAGACAACGGCAGCGGGGGCGAGGGTCAGGATGGCCGGGAGCACGTCCCCCCAACCCGCATGTCCGAGGAGGGCGCGCCGCATGGCCTGGAGTGTGACCGTAATCGGATTGAAATGTGCGAGCGGACGGAGCCAACCGGGGAGGAGCTCGATCGGAAAATACGTGCTGGACGTGGCCGTCAGAAGGATGCTGCCCAGACCGACCAGTCCGAGGCCTCTGCGGAAGGTCAGGATCCCCGCGGCGCTCACCATTCCCAACCCCCACACGACAGGAACGAAGACGAGGAGGACCCCGGCGGCGGGTCCCAGACCCGTCAGGTCGAGGTGGGCCCCGAGAAGGACGGACACCAGGACGAAAAACACGACGGTCCGAACCGGTACGTAGAGCAGCTCGTAGATCACCGACCCCAACTGCACCGTTGTTGGGGCTGTGGGAGTGACCAGAAGTGACTCGAGTGTCCCCATGAGCTGCTCGTTCCGGATGGTCGTGACGACCTGGCTGAGCCCGATCTGAACGAAGGAAGCGACCGCGATCCCGATGGTGACGAACTCGACGTAACTGGGCCTGGTCCCTCCGAAGGCGGGGAGGCGCCTGGGGTCGACCAGGCGGCCCACGAAGTAGAACAAGGCCACCTGAAGGATCAGATTGACCCAGTCGGAGAAGAAGGCCAAGCGGTAGCTCCAGTCCACCAAGAAATCTCTCCGAACGAAGGCGGGGATCTTCTTCGTCTCCGACAGCAGGGTTCCCAGACGTCCCACCGGCGTCGCCACGGCCCCGCTCATCGCCTCTCGTCTGCCGTGAGCTTGAGGAACGCGTCCTCGATCTCGGGCCGCCCCTCACGGCACGCGATGATCTCGATGCCCGAAGCCATCAACGCGGCCAGGCCCTCGCCCAGCGTGACATCGTCCCGCAAGGACATCAGGAAGTGCTCTCCGTCGGCGTCGGAGCTTGGGCTGACTGCTCCGAGGTCTCGCAAGGCAGCCCGAGCGGTGGCCAGCAGCTCCCCCCCCAGCTCGGTCCCGTTGCGGAGGCGGAGCAGATGGTTTCTCACCGTGGAGACCGCCAGGAGTTGGGGCACCGTGCCACGGAATCGGACCTTGCCCCGATGGAGGAGGGTCAGGCGATCCACGAAGCCTCGGATCTCGTCCACGCGCTGGGTGGCCCAGATGACCGCGGCCCCTCGCCCGGCCGCCGCCACGGCGAGATCGCGGACCCGCTGAGCGCCATCCGGGTCGAGGTCATGGGTGGCTTCGTCGACCAGCAGGAGGGCCGGGTCCATCAGGAGGGCCCTGGCGATGGAGAGCCGTTTCTGCATCCCGTGCGAGTAGCCGCCCACGCGGTCCCGGGCTGCCTCCTCGAGGCCGACGTCCCGGAGGCGTCCCCATGCCCGCCGGGCCGCGTCGGCTCGTCGAAGGCCATGGAGGCGTCCAAAGAAGACCAGGTTCTCGAGGCCAGAGATGCGGAGGTAGAACGAACGGTCACCCGAGGGAACCAGGCCCACCAGTTGACGAAGCCGCATGGCCGACAGCCGTTGCCAGGAGATCCCCTGGACCCGCAGGTGACCACTGTCGGGATCCACCAGGCCGCACAGGATCCGAAGGAGAGTGGTCTTACCAGCGCCGTTCGGACCGAGGAGGGCATGAATCTCTCCGGCACGGACCTCGAGCGAGACCTCGAGCAACGCTTGCGTCCGCCCGAAGCGCCGAGAAAGGTCGTGGATCTCGACGACAGGGTCGCCCGCGCTGGTCGGCGACCTCCCCATTACCATCGCTGGGGCGCCCGCCATGTCCGTGCTACCACTGAGAGAGAAACGCGTGGCTTTTCGCAAGATCGATCGCCCATTTGTAATGGCCGATATTGCCCAGATCCTTCCGCTCAAGACGGTCGGCGAGAATCTGGTAATCGACCCCCCGAATCCGGTGCTTCGGATTCATCAGCCAGTGGCGGAGGGCGGGGTAGTCGATACGCGCCAGGAGGCGCTCGTTGAAGTAGGTCTTGTCGGTCCGGTCCAGGATCGCATCGGGGACCTTCCCCCGGAGGAGGCTCCTGACGAGGGACTTGCTCCGAAATGCCGGGAACTTGACCTGGGCCGGGAGGCTCAGGAAGAACTCGCAAAGGTCGACATCGATCCAGGGCCTTCTGGGACGAACGCCGCAGACCGCCCCGATGATCTCGTCCGCCTCCAGGCCGATCCCTGGGCCGACGAAGAAGGCAATCTGCTCCTTCCGCCACCGCTCTCGAGGAGCATGGATCCATCGGGCGTTGATCTCGTTCAGTATCCTGATGTCCAGCCAGTCGGGAAAGAGCAGGCTGGGAGGGCGGCGCCGCTCGCGGGCTACCACCAGTCCTCGGGGGGCGAAGGTGGAGGTGAGCCGTCGGATGATCCCGCCCCACGAATGCCCGTAGCTCCGCTCGTCACTAATCTGCTTCCACAGCCCACGAAACCTGCCGTGGATCAGCAGGTGGCTGAGGAGTCCGTACTTGCGGTCAATGACGAACTCAGCGAGGTCCCCGCCGAGTACGGTCTGGTACCCGAGCTTGCGGGCAAGACGGTAGAACTCCGCCGATTCCGATGGCGGATGTACCGGGATGGGCCCGTCGCAGAGCCGGACCCATTCCAGGATGTCGTCGAGCGGCCTGGACTCTGGGACGAAGGAGTGGGACTGGATCCCGAATTGCTCGGCCACGATCTTGATGTACGCGCTCTCGTCCACGGCGGGATAGTCCGGGTAGACCTCGGAGAGGGCGCCGATGGAGTGCCCGTAGTACTCCTGGGACAGTGGTGCCGCATACACCGCGACGGTGGGAGAGTCGATCCCCCCGCTGAGCGAGACAACGTCGTTGCCCGTGATCTGCCGGGCCACTGCCTGGGTCATCAGGTGATCGAATCGCTCTGCGATCTCGCCCATCGTGGGGCTCGCCGTCTCCACAAGCGCCTGGGGGTCCCAATACCGGCGCCGCCTCGCGCGTTCACCATCGCTCATCAACAGCGTGGATTTGGGCAGGCGATCCACTCCCTTGATGGCGCATGGGGTGTCGTCGTCGACGTCCGCATAGAACATCCTCTCGACGACCTCGATATCCGGCTCGATCGACAGGTCGGTGCCGGCCAACACTTGCTTGGCCTCTGTGGCCGCGAAAAGGCCCTGAGGATCAAGGCGGTAGAACAGTTGGCCGAAGGCGATGTGGTCCCGGAAGCACCAGACCGTGGACCCGTCGGTGATCACCGCGGCATACATGCCACGGAGGGTGGCCGGGGTGCCGTCGCCGAGCCTGCGGAAGACCGAGGCCACTACCATGGCCGGAGTCACGGTTTCGTCCTTGGAAGGCGGGCCCTGGAAGCGGCTGCGGAGATCCTCGACGTTGTCGAGCACGCCGGCGAACGCCACAGCGATCCCGTCCCGCTCGAACAGGCTCGCGTCCGGCAGCTCGGTCGAATTGCTCGTTCCCAGAACGCACCGACCAAGGACCAGGAAGTCGTGCTGCGAACCTCGGTGCGGGGCGGCCTCGAGCATCTGCCGTGCCGCTTGGGCGTGAGGAGGATGCGTTCGACCAAGGAACGCAGCGATAGAGCCCATCAGGTAGCCAAGATTAGCTGAAGCTCACCAAACGAGAAGCCTCCAGGTTCCCCTGGAGGCTTCTTTGTAGGTCCGGTCCTGGCCCGCGAGCTACGGCGGTATCTTTGTGGGGAGTCCCACCGGTCACGAATGTGTGGTCGACGATAGAGCCAAAATCCAAAACCACGGGCTTTTCGTAATCCATCTACGCTCCTCTCGACCCTAGTGGGGCTGCCGGGCTATAAGCTACCAGACCTTGGGTGACCGTCTATGGTGCGGATGCTGTATTTTCCGTACACCGGGGGTGGTCTTCGTATCGGCGCCTTAGGTCGTAGGGCCAAGAGGAGATGGTCCCTCAAGAGGGCTCCGCGCAAGCCGGTGGGGTCGGAGACATCCAGCCCCGGCACCCGACAGCCGATCCCTGGAGGGTCCTCGCTGAGAGAATCCCTGCACACCCGTCGGTTCGCCCATCCGTCCCTGGGGCTCGTTATCGCTGCCACTGCCCTCGTCCTCTCACTGGGGTACCTGCAGAAGCTCCCCTGCTTCACGGGTCCCCTGCAGACTCGCCAGTTCCATTGGATGTGCTTCACCGATATCGTGGCCGTAAACGAGCGCGGGGTCGGGGGGCCCGGCAAGGTGCCCTACCTGGAGAGCCAGTTCGAGTACCCGGTCCTCACCGGCGGAGTCGTCTACCTCGCCGCCCGTTTCGGGTCTTCGCGATTCAGCTTCTTCACGTGGACGTCGGTTCTGCTGGGTGGGCTCGGGGTGGTGACGGCGTGGGCGCTGCACCAGCTGGTGGGCGGTCGGGCACTCATGTTCGCGTTCGCTCCGACCCTCCTCGCCTACGCGTTCTTTAACTGGGACTTGCTGGCGGTGGCCCTGGCCGTCCTCGCCACGACGCTGTACGTCCGAGATCGGATGGCCATCTCGGGAGCTCTCCTTGGGCTGGGCACGGCGGCCAAGCTCTTCCCGGGACTTCTCCTGATCCCCTTCACCCTAGGGTTGTGGTCGTGCCCCAAGCGGAAAGAGGCCTCCGTCCTGGTCGGGTCCGCGGCCGCCGCATGGCTGGCAGTGAATCTCCCGGTGTCGATCATTTCCCCCCGCGGCTGGGCATATGCTTTTCGCTACCAGTCCTCGCGTGGGACCGACATCTACACGCTGTGGGCGCTGCCCGAGCGGCTTCTGCACTTCCTCTGGCCGGCCGGCTTGCTGAACCTCCTGTGGCTCGGCGCCTTCCTCGTCGTCGGGGTGGTGGCGTGGCGGTGGGCCCGGTCTCGGCGCCCCGGGTTCCCGGCCTGGACCTTTGGATTCCCGCTGATCGCTGCCTTCCTGCTTACGAGCAAGGCGTACTCCCCGGTGTACAGTCTGTGGCTGCTCCCATGGTTCGCCATCGCCCTCCCGGACTGGCGGGCGTTCGTGGCCTTCGAGGCTGCGGACATGGCTGTGTTCGTGACGGTCTTCCAGTGGTCGGGGGGCCACTTGCCGTTCCTTGCGCTCGAGTTGTCTGTCGTGGCGCGGGCCCTGGTCCTCCTGACCTGCTTGATCCTCTGGATCCGGTCGAGAGGCCCGCGAGGCGAGGAGGGCGAGGGCGCGGCAACCATGGGAAGCAGACCGAGCCCGGGCCGGGACGACGGGCGGCACGCGGTCGAGACATCTCAGGAGTGAGTTTCCTGCCACACTTCTTCCTCTCTCTGTTAGCTTCACACCGCTCGGCTTGCCCAGCCCGGATTGGCCGTGTGTGCTGACTTAGACTTCGCCGATGCGCGGGCTCAGGAGGCGATCTGCAGGCCGCGCGCACCGACGGAGCGCGTGGACGCGGGGGGACAGCCTTGCGCTCACCGCCATCACGCTCGTGGCCGCCGGAGCCCGAGCTTTCCGGTTGACCCAGCCGGCTCGCGGCGTTTTCGACGAGGTGTATTACGTCCGAGATGGCTGCTTCTACCTCCGGCTCTCGGCCTGCCGGCCGGGGGAGGAGCTCAGTCCGTCTCACCCACCACTCGGGAAGTGGCTGATCGGCGTGTCCATCAGGATCTTCGGGTATCGTCCGGGTGGGTGGCGGGTCGCCCCTCTCGTTGCGGGGATCCTCACCGTGGCCCTGCTCTACATCCTGGCCCGCAAGCTCCTGGGTTCCACGACCGGAGCCTCGATCGCGGCGGGGCTACTGGCCATCGATTTTCTCCACTTGGTGCAGTCCCGGACGGCCATGCTGGATGTCTTCGTTCCGCTCTTCGTGGTTGCGGCTTTCCTCTGCTCTGTCTACGACCGCGAGCGCTGGCTCCGCGCCGATCCCGCGAGTTCGGGGCACAGACAAAGGCGGCTGTTCGATCGAAGGTGGCGGTTCTTGGCCGGCCTCGCAATGGGAGCCGCGGTGTCATCGAAGTGGTCTGGACTTCCGATCTTGCCTGCCTTGATCGCGCTCATTCTTTCCTGGGAGGTCGCACATCGTAGAGCGCGGGGGAGTGTTGCTCCGGTCCGCGAAGCGTTGCGGGAGGAAGTCCCCTCTGTCCTCCTCGCACTCCTGGTGATCCCGGCCGCCGTCTACCTGACGAGCTACGTTGGCGTGGTCCATGGGAGCGTACTTGCATTCCCCTGGTCCGAAGGATCCTGGGCGCGGGCGGTCGTGGATCGACAAGTCTCGATGGTGCGCTTCCAGGCGGGGCTGGGCGATGCAATTCATCCCTATGCCTCTCCCGCATGGTCATGGCCGCTGGTCAAGCGCCCCACGGCGTTCTACTTCGCGGTTTCCGGCGGGCGTTACCAAGAAGTCCTTGCGCTGGGAAACCCCCTTGTATGGGGGGCGGGTCTCCTGTCGTTGCTCCTCGTGGGCATTCAGAGGCTCCGGGGTCGCACGGATGCCGGGTCCCAGGGGATCATCCTCATGGGCGCCCTCGCCTCGTGGGCTCCATGGCTTGCCCTGTCTCCTGCCCGAAGGTACATGTTCCTGTTCTATTTCCTCCCGACCGTGCCCTTCCTGTGCCTGGCTCTCGCCTGGGTTTCGGTCGAGCTGTGGCGCGGTCGGGTGGGACGGGGTTTGGTCGCGGGATTCGCCGCGGCATCCGTGGCCTCGTTCGCGTTCTTCTACCCGATCCTCACAGGAGTGCCCATCTCACCTGGTGCATGGAAGGCGAGGATCCTGTTCACCGATTGCAGGATCGAGCAGACCGTCCTTGCGGAGGGTGTTCCCAGCGGGGCTCCTCCCCAGGGCTGGTGCTGGATGTAGCCGTCAGCTTGGGGGCACGCCTCGGGCGGCGCCTCGGCGAGCCTTGAACCAGGCCCACAAGGCCGGACCCGCCTTCATGAAGACCCAGAGAGGGCGCCAGGCATAAGCTGCGGCGAGCCCCACCGGCCCCCGTCGGGCGAGGGGGGAAAACGCGCGCAGATACTCTTTCGGAGGAAACAGCTTGCGCAGTATGAGCCGGAGCTTCCCCTGCCCCCCCGGCGTGCTCAACAACCAATCGATCCCTATCGACAGAGGAGGGGCCTTTCGCTCTCGCAGCAGAACCTGGGTTGTCCTCGCGTTGGTCAGGCCCATCTGCCCGGCCAGCTCTCGACCGGCAGGAACCCGGCGGAGCCCTGCCCCGAAGGCCTCCGTCGCCTTCAGGCTGTCGGCGAGCTCTGCCGCCTCTCTCCAGGTTGCGAGGGGTACCCGGCTCAAGGCATGTTCCAGGTCCCGCCGAACCTTGGCCACCGTAGCGCCGGACTTCGCGGCGTTCAGCGCAACCAGAAGGGCTCTGGCGGGAGGCGCAAGCACCTCCATCTCGGTTCCGGCCACCTCCATGCGTTCGGTCCGTTCAGAGAACGCCCTCCACAGCTCTCCCGCGTCGACTCCCACCCCGACCAGGGTGAGGTGAAGGTCGATGGTCCGGCCGTCCTCACGGGTCCAGGTCCGGGCGTGCTTGGGCCAATCCCCGGGAATGAGGTCGAGGCCGAATGGGTGGAATCCCAACCGGGTCAGGATCTCCTCGCCCGCTGAGAGCTGCTCGGGAGATACCAGAAGATCTATGTCCACGTACTCACGAGCCGCCTGGTGGTCGTAGAGCCAGGAGGCCAGCGCGGGCCCCTTCAGCAGGATGCTGCGGATCCCTGCGTCTCGGAACGCCAGAACGGTTTCGGCCGCCCCCGCGTCGACGTTCATGGTGTGGATGGCAGCCTCGACGTCGGGTGGGAGGGCGTGACCGTCGCGATGGTGGTCAGGTGTATTGCCCATCAGTCATGGCGTCCTGGTGCATGTGGGGCGGGGTCGGTTGCGAGTGCGGGCGGTAGTACCGGCCATAGCGCGGGTAGTACGGGTTCAGCCTGCTCGCCTCGAAATTGGTGAGAACCACTCCGATCAGGGACGCGCCCACCGTGGTCAACTGGTGGCTGGCCTCCTGGATGGCCCCCCGGCTGGCCCGGTTGGCGTCTGCAACGAACAGGACGGAGTCGGTCATGGGGGCGATGTTCAGGGCGTCGGAGAGTCCCAGCACCGGCGTGGTGTCGATGAGCACGAAATCCGAGCTGGCCTCCAATTGCTTGATCAGCTCCGTCATAGCGGTGGACCCGAGCATTTCGGCGGGTGTGGCCGAGTGGGGGCCGCTGGGGAGCAGCCATAGGTTGTCCAGGCCGGTCCAGAACATGGCATCGAGCGGCTTCAGCTTGCCGGAGAGCACATCGACCAGCCCCAAGCCGTTTGAGTTGGGGAAATACCGTTCGAGCCCGGGCCGGCGAAGGTCGGCCGAGACCAGGACGACTCGCCTGCCGCTTTGGGTCAGCGACACAGCCAGGTTGACTGCGGTAGTGGTCTTCCCCTCGCCTGCCTCGGAGCTGGTGATGATCACGCTCTTCACTTTGTCCTTCGACGCGGCGTACAGGAGCCTGGTTCGCAGCCCGCGGTACGCCTCAGCGGCCTCCGAGCCGGGGTCGGCGACGGTGATGACCTTGGTCCCGCCCTTTCGCCTGGGGACGTGGGGGATGATGGCCATGACGGGAGCGCCGGCCCGGCTCTCCAGGTCCTCCCGCCCCCTGACTCGCTGATCCACCCGGTCTCGGAGAAACGCCAACCCGATCCCCAGCGACAGTCCCACGAACACCCCGAGGAGGGCGGCCTTGTTACGATCGGGGCCGGCGGGGCTGCTGGGCAGGCCGGCCGGCTGAATGACCTCGCCCACTCGCAGGTCCCTCGGTGAGATGAACTCGTTCAGCCTGGTCCGCTGATCCGACAGCTGGGCGTTCAGTCCGTTGAGCTTCAGGGTGAGGGTGTTGATGTCGGCCTGATCCTTCGCCCTCAAGAGCCTCTTGTTCGTCGCGCTGATGAGCTTGTTGATCCTGCTGATCTCCCGCTTGATCGGGTCGGTGGCCGTCTTCAAGTCCTGCAGGGCCTGGTCGCGCCGGAGCTTCAGGTAGGCGTCCGCAAACGCCTGAGCAGTGGCCTGGGCGGATTTAGGGCTGGTGGAGGACCCGTTGAAGATGAGGGTCTGGCTGTCCGCCGGGGCTTCTACGCCTATCCCTCCGGGGGCGATCCGCTGCTTTCGCAGCTGCTCATCGGCGATGCTGGCTACCTGCTGCGAGGTGGCCAGCGCCTGCTCGGGCGCCATGACCAGGAACCCATTGGGCGTGTTGGGGTTTTCAGAGGAGAGGTTGATCGGGCGAACCAGAACCTCGGCCGACGATCCGTAGGTCGGCGTCTGCCGGGACGAATAGAAAAGGGCCCCGGCGAGCGCGATGCCCGCGATCGTCAGGATTGACCATTTCCGAAGCCAAAGGACGGCAAGGTACTCCTGCAGCTCGGAGCGTGCCGCGTCTAGGGGCATGTGCTCGTGGCCTGCTTGGCGGGCTTCACCATCTCCGTAGTTTCCCATAACACTGTTCCCGCAACACGTGGATTAGGTTCGGCGAGTTCATGGAAATCCCGTTGTCTTCGGCCCCATTGGCGTCGCCTTACTAGCAGACATCGGCCGTTTGACCCAGGGCTTGACTACACCGGCCCAGACCGCTGCTCTGAGCTGGCGGCCCCTATCCCGGCTTCCGTGGGAGCCCTGTAGCGGCGTGACGGGGGGCCGCGGTTCAAGTTGCGGACATAACGACGGGCGCCGAGCTGTACCCCCGCCCGCCGATCGAGCGGCCCATGGTTCAGGTGAAGGATCAGGCCCGAGAGATCAGGATGCGATTCATCTTTCGAAGCTGACGGACCTCGGCCATGCGGACGAGGAACCAGGTGAGGACCAGCGCGGCCAGTCCCCAGAGCCGCCACTCCTGCTCCTCCACCTTCGAGGAGAGGTCTTTCGCCCACTGGTCCGACAGTTCCTTTGCCCGGTCGGGCAGCTTCTTCGCCACCGCCTGAGCTCGCTCGGCCGCCGAACGCTTCCGCCTCCGAGACCGCCGGGCCAGGGCCAGCGCGGCTCCGGTGCCTCCCGCCGCCGTGAGCCCCGTGAGCAGCTTGGTGCGCTGCCCGTTCCTCTTCTCGGTACTCACGTACTCGGTTGAATCCCTCATGGCTCGCCCCTCCTTTTGGACGCGGGACCCGTCACCTCAGTCCTTCCCTGAAAGGCCCAGCCTCACCCCTCCATGGCGCAACTGGCAAATGCGTGGATCGGGTGAGCCCGGTCACACGGGGTGGAGAAAGCTGGCGCTGTTTTCTTCGGCCCTCTCCTCTAGCCTGCCCTCTTCTTGGCCGTCTCGTAGAAAGCTCCCGCCCAAACCCCGAGCGCGCACGGGGGGTAGTTTCCTCCCCATCCGTGGATCCGCACAGGCCTGCCGACGATGCGACACCGAGCGACAAACGCACTTCGCGGAGGTCGGTCCTGGTCGTAGTCGTCGCTTGCTTGCTTGCGTTTGCCCTGCTCGCCTGGGGGGCGGTGGCGGTGACCGGCCTGGCTCGCGTGGACGTCCACGTTCAGCACCTCGTCGTGCGGCACCGGGTGGGATGGTTGACCGACGGCTTTCGGGCATTGGCCTGGCTCGGCTCGGTCACGGTTCTGGCCCTCGTCCTGGTCGTGGTGGGAGCCGTCCTGCTGATGACTCGGCGAGACGTCTTGGGGGCGGTTCTGCCCGCCGCTGCCCTGGCTGGCACCATCGTGGCGAAGAACGCAGCCAAGGCGCTCATCGAGCGCCCCCGTCCATCGCCGGCGTCGGCCATCGGGTCGAACACGGGGTTCGCCTTCCCATCCGGCCACGCCGCCGACTCCCTGGCCGCGTATGTCATGCTCGTCATGATCCTGTCGGTTGGTCGAAGCCGCCCTGTGCGGCGGGCCATGTGGTTCGCCGCCGCGGCCCTGGTCCTGGTGGTGGGTGCCTCCCGCGTGTACCTGGGAGCGCACTGGTCGACCGACGTCTTGGGTGGCTGGGCATTGGCCGGGGCCATTGTGGCCATGCTGGCCCGGGCCTTTTCCCTTCCCCGGTTGCCCCCTCCGCGGGATTCGCCGGTCAAGCCTCGAGGGGGACCAGCTCGAACCTGACCGTGTCCACCAGCCCGCGGTCGGTGATCTTGAGCTCGGGGATCACCGAGAGCGCCATGAAGGACATGGTCATGAACGGGGCGGCGATCCTCGCCCCGAGTTCATGGGAGGCCGCCTCCATCCGTTCAACAGCCCCCGCCACCTCCTCCGCCGGCCGGTCGGACATCAGGCCACCGATGGGGCAGGGAACCTCCGCCAGGACCTGTTCGCCGGCCACGGCGACCTGGCCGCCGCCGATCTCCGCCAGCCTGTTCACCGCGGCCGCCATGTCCGCGTCGTCGACCCCGACCACCATGACGTTGTGGGCGTCATGGGCGTGAGTCGAAGCGAGGGCCCCCCGCTGCAGGCCGAACCCCGAGACGAAGCCCAGCCCCATCCTGCCCGTCTCCCTGTGTCGCTCGATCACCGAGATCTTGGCCAGGTCCCGCGCGGGATCGGCCACCGCCTGCCCATCCCGCCGGGCAGGCTCCGTGACCAACGCCCGAGTGACGATCTGGCCGGCGTCTACTCCGATCACCCGGACCCTGCCGCCTACTCGGATGACGAAGTCGTCGGCGGTGAGGGTGGGGAGCCGGACGCTCCCGCGCATCCAGTCCGGGGCGGCGACCTTTGGGATGTCGACCGCTCGTCCCTCCTCGGCAACCATCCGCCCGCGCTTCCACACTGCCGTCGGCCGGAAGTGCTCCAGGTCCGGCACCGCCACGAGGTCGGCCACGAAGCCGGGGGCGACGGCGCCATGCTCGTGCAGACGGTGGTAGCGGGCGGCGAAGAGCGTTCCCATCAGCACGGCGTGATAGGGCGGGCATCCCATGGCGACCGCCTTGCGGATCACGTCGTTGATATGCCCTTCCCGCAGGAGCTGGTCGGGCTCACGATCGTCCGTGCACAGGAGGCAGTTGCCCGGGCCGAACCTCTTCACCAGGGGGAGGAGCGCCTCCAGGTTCCGCGCCGCCGACCCCTCGCGGATCATGATCCACATGCCCAGGCGGCGCTTCTCAAGGGCTTCTTCGTAGGTCGTGCATTCGTGGTCGCTCCGGACACCCGCGGCCAGGTAGGCGCTCAGCCCCTTCCCCGAAAGCCCCGGCGCGTGCCCGTCCAGGTGGAGCTTGCCCGCTCGTCGGGCAGCCTGCACCTTGGCCAGCGAGGCCGGGTCGCCCGCGACCACGTCGGGAAAGTTCATCATCTCGGCGACGCCGATGGCCCGGGGTTCTTCAGCCAGGAACGCCGTGATGTCTTCGGCCTCCACGGTGGCGCCGTTGGATTCGAAGGCGCTGGCCGGCACGCACGAGGACACCATCACGTAGAGGTCCAGAGGGACTCGGTCCGCCGCCGTCAGTAGGGCCCTCACGCCCTCGAGGCCGAACACGTTGGCGATCTCGTGGGGGTCGATGACCACGGTGGTCGTGCCCCAAGGCAGAACGGCTCGTGCGAACTCGTCGACCATCAGCTTGGTCGACTCGATGTGCATGTGGCCGTCGATGAACCCGGGCAGCAGGATGAGCCCGGTCGCGTCGAACTCCTCGATGCCCTGGTAGGCGGGACCGACGCCCGCGACGTGCTCGCCGGCCACCGCCACGTCGACCTCGAGCAGCTCGCCGGTGAACATCGACAGGACACGGCCGCCCTTGATCACCAGGTCGGCCGGCTGATCACCTCGAGCAACGGCCAGCCTGTGGGCCAGATCCTCCGTGCTCGATCCGCTCCTCATGCTGGCTCGTTACTCGCTGCACAGGCCATTGGTTTGTACGCTTAGGTTGCCACGTCGGGCCACGTCTGTGTAACGCGGGAATACCCGCGCTCTTAGGCCTCTTCGCGTTCGTAGGGGACGCCGAGGTCCGCGGGTGCACCCAGCCGCCGGGCTCGGCCGGCCGCCGCCAGGAGGACCGCGACCACCGTGAACAGGTAGGGAAGCATGCCCAGGAAGAACGGGGAGATGGTGATGCCCTCCGCCTGGAAGTAGAAGTTCAGGGACTCCATCAGCCCGAACAGGTAGCCTCCGAGCAGAGCTCCCAGCGGATTCCACCGGGCGAAGATCACCAACCCGATGGCGATCCACCCACGTCCGGCGGTCATCCCCTCGTTCCAGCCCGGCGTGCGGGCGAGCGACAGATACGCGCCGGCCAGCCCAGCGAGCGACGCTCCCGCAATCACCGCCCCGTACCGGACCAGGGTCACGCTGACGCCCATGGCGTCTGCGGTCGCAGCGTTCTCTCCCACGGCCCGCAGGTGCAGCCCCAGGCGGGTGCGATACAGCACCAGCCACAGTACGACCACCAGTCCGTAGGCCACGTAGACCAGGAGGTTCTGCTGGAAAAGAATCCGGCCCAAGCCTGGGATATCGGCCAGGCCCGGGAGGCGAAGGACATGGAACGCGACCCTGGCCGGATTGCCCACGGAGTTCCGGCCGAGCAAGGCGGAGAGGCCGGTCCCGAAGATCGTCAAGGCCAGGCCGCTCACCACTTGATTCGCGCGAAGGCTCACGGTGAGGACGGCGTGGAGCAGCCCCATGGCCGCTCCGGCGATGAGTGCCACCAGGACGCCGACGGCCAGGTTGCCCGAGGCATTGGTGGCCATGAATCCACTGACCGCCCCCACGAGCATGATCCCCTCGAGGCCGAGGTTCAGGATGCCGGCCCGCTCGGCCACGATCTCTCCCGCCGCCGCGAAGACGATGGTGGTTCCCGCGGCCACGGCGACCCCCAGAGTTGCGATCCACACGCTTCCGCGGGCCGTCACACCGAGGAGACCGAGATCTAGACCCATCACGGATCTCGTCCGAGTGCGTGCGGGCGGCTCACTGCCCATCTCTTCCGGACTTGCCTTCGCCCAGCGCCAGCCCAGCCGCACGCAATGGAGCAGGTTCGGCAACGCCCTCCTCCGGAGCTCTCTCCAGAGCTATGGCCTCGATCGGCTTGCCGGGAGCCCATCGCACCCGATATCGGGCGAGGAACTCGGCCGCTAGGGTGATGAAGAGGATCACTCCCTGCAGGACGCCGACGATCGAAGCGGGAACGCCCAGGGTCTGGAGAGAGAACCCTCCCACCTGAAGCGCGCCGAACAGCACGGCCGCGATCAGGACGCCGATCGGAGAGAACCGCCCGAGCGTGGCCACGATGATCCCCGTGTATCCGTAGTTCGCCGAGATATCGGGCTGGATCCGATGGACGATCCCCGACACCTCACCCATCCCTGCGACCCCCGCCAGTGCGCCCGAGGCCAGCATGACCAGGACGATGTTCCGAGCCACCGGCATCCCGGCGTACCGGGCAGCCCCAGGGCTCTCGCCGATCAGCCGGACCTCGTATCCCCACCGGGTCCCCCGCAGGATGAACCACAGGAACAGCGCGGCGGCCACGGCGACCAGGAATCCCCCGTGGAGCCGAGTGCCGGGGATCGACGGGAGGGTGGCGTTGTGGGAAAAGGGTTTGGAAAGGGGAAAGCCCAGACTGGCCGGGTCTCGCCAACGACCGTGCACCAGATAGTCGACGAACAGGATTGCCACGTAGTTGAACATCAAGGTAGTGATGATTTCGTTTACGGTCAGCTTGGCTCGTAGCAATGCAGGGCCGAGTGCCCACAGAGCGCCGCCTACAGCGCCCGCCGCGATCATGGCGAGCAGGAGCAACGGGCGAGGAACATCCGGGTACCAGAGCGCGATGGCGGTGGCGAACGTGGCGCCCATGTAAAGCTGGCCTTCGGCGCCGATGTTCCACAGGAGCATCCGCCCCGCCAGCGCTACGGCGAGCCCGGTCAGGATCAGGGGAGTGGCCGCTACCAGGGTTTCGGCGACCGCGTCGAGCGATCCGAACGCTCCGCTCCACATGGCGCGGTAGCTTCCGGCGACGGGGAGCCCCGTCGCCACGAACACGACAGCCCCGACGACGAGGGCCAGGACGATCGCTTCCAGCCGGAGGAGGGCCAGCCTCCGGCCGGACGTTAGGGTGCGCCGCTCCAGGACGACTGGTCCGATCCGCCGCACGCTCACGCGCTGCTCCCCGCCATGTGCAGACCCAACTCCTCGATCTCGCATTCGGCTCGAGGGACCAGGGCGACCAGTCGGCCATCGAACAACACGCCGATGGGGTCGGCCAGAGCAAGCACTTCGTCCAGGTCCTCGGAGATCAGAAGGATGGCCGCGCCGGCCTCCTGTTGGCCCATGAGGGCTCTGCGCACACCCTCCGTGGCACCGACGTCCAGCCCTCGGGTGGGATGGACGGCCACGATCAGCGAAGGCCGTTCGGCCATCTCCCGAGCCAGAAGGAGGCGCTGCAGGTTCCCGCCGGAAAGAAGCCGGACCGGAGCGTCGGCAGAGAGCGCCCGGATGCCGAAGGTGGCCAGCATTCGCCGCGCTATCTTGCGCGCCTCGGCGAGGTCGAGGAACGGTCCGCGGCCCACGGGCGGACGGCGGTACGCCTTGAGGACGGCGTTCTCCGCGATGCTCATGCCAGGGACCAGACCCGAGCCCAATCGATCCTCGGGCACGTGGGCCACCCCGGCTTCGATCATGGACCTGGCAGATCGGTTGGTCATGTCCCGGCTCTCGAGGACCACCCGGCCGCTCGTCGTTCGGCGAAGGCCGGTGATCACCTCGGCCAGTTCGCGCTGTCCGTTCCCGGCAACCCCGGCGATCCCGAGAATCTGTCTGGCCCGGACCTCCAGCGACACATCCACCAGACCGGGGAGTCCTCGATCGTTGCGCGCGGAGATGCCCTCGAGGCGGAGGACCGGTTCGCCGGGTGAGGTCGCCCGGGCGGACGTCTCCAGGAGGACCTCTCGCCCGACCATCATCCGGGCGAGCTCCCGCGGGCTGGTCTCGGATGGAACCTTGGTCCCCGCAACTCTGCCGGACCGGAGAACGGTGATCCGATCGGCCACGGCCAGGACCTCGTTCAGCTTGTGGGTGATGAACACCACCGCGGCTCCGTCAGCCGCCATCGACCGCACGGTGCCGAACAGGTCTTGGGCCTCGCGCGGGGTGAGGACCGCGGTCGGCTCGTCGAGGATCAGCACGCGAGCCTGTCGGTATATAGCCTTTAGGATTTCCACCCGTTGCTGCTCTCCCACGGACAGCTGCCAGATACGGGCATCCGAGTGCACCGGCAGGCGATAGCGCCGGGCGATCTCATCGACCTGCCGGACTCCGGCTCGTTTGCCCAGCCACAGCCGGGGCTCCTTCCACCCGAGAAGGACGTTCTCGGCAACGGTCATTGAGTCCACCAGCTTGAAGTGCTGGTGAACCATCCCGATCCCGTTCTCGATGGCATGGCGGGGTGAGCGAAAGGTCGCGGGCCGGCCCTGCAAGACGATCTGGCCGCCCTCGGGCCTGTACAGCCCGGCCACCACTCGCATCAGCGTGGTCTTGCCGGCGCCGTTCTCACCCAGGAGCGCGTGGACCTCTCCCGCCTGGATCTGCATGTCCACGTGATCGTTGGCGACCAGACCGGGGAAACGTTTGACGATCCCCCGGAGCTCGACGAGGGGTGAGTCTTCCCCGGTCACCTGGCTCATGTCGGCATCGACAAGAAACGGCGGGGCGGCCCCACAGGACCGCCCCGGCAGCGCTCCCTCCCTTCAGCTCGCGGGGATGCTTCCCTCCACGCCCTGGACGAACCATTGCCAGGACAGGGCATCCTTCAGGGACATGGTCTGCCCCTGGGGAACTTTCAACGCGCCCGACTGGTCATAGATGGGTCCGGACAGGACATGGAAGGACCCTGACTTGATCTCCTGCAACTTCTGGTTGACGAGAGACTTCACGTCCCCCGGCACCAGTTCCGATGGTGGAGCGATGTTGATCAGGCCATCCGCCGCGGACCCATAGTACGAATCGGATTTCCAGGTCCCGTCGAGGACCGCATTCACCCTCGAGATGTAGTAGGGACCCCAGTCCCACACTGGGGAGGTGAGAAACGCCTTCGGCGCGAACCGCCGCATGTCGGAGTCGTATCCGATCCAGTAGGCGCCCCGAGCCTGGGCCGCCTGCCCCGTTGCAGGGGAGTCCTCGTGCTGAGCGAGGACGTCGGCCCCGGCGTCGAGCAGGCTCTCTGCGGCCGCCCGCTCCTTGGCGGGGTCGTACCACGAGGAGACCCACACCACCTTGACCTTGGCGTTCGGGTTGACCGAGCGCGCGCCCAGCGTGAATGCGTTGATCCCTCGGACTACTTCCGGGATGGGGAAGGCAGCCACGAAGCCGATCGTGTTGGACTTGGTCAACTTGCCGGCCACTAGCCCCGACAAGTACCGAGCTTCCTCCATCGCCCCGAAGTAGTTGCCCATGTTTGGAGCAGACTTGTAGCCCGAGCAGTGCTCGAACTTGACCTTGGGGAACTCCTTGGCCACCGCGAGGGTTGGGTCCATATACCCGAACGACGTGGTGAAGATGACGTCGTTTCCCTGCTGGGCGAGCTGCCTGATCACCCGCTCGGCCTCGGACGGAGTCTCGGGTACGTTCTCCACCTTGGTGGTCTTGACCCGGCCGACCAGGGCCTTCTCCAGCTCCAGGCGCCCCTGTTCGTGCTGGTAGGTCCATCCACCGTCGCCGGGCGGGCCGATGTAGACGAAGGCCGCCTTGGCGACTTTCTTGCCGCTGCCTGCCGTCTTCGTCGTGGCCTTCGACGAACACGCCGCGGCAACGAGCGCGACGATCGCGACGGCGGCGATCGATCGACCGAGCCTGAGATTCCTCGTCACAGCCTTTCCCCCCTTCCTTGCAACCCTGGCTGTCTCTTCAGAAGCCAATCACGTTCCAGCCTGCAAAATCCAGGGCTCGCCGGATATCCGGCGAGCCCTGAGTTCCGACTGCGTCCAGGCGGCGAGACTAGTCGTGGGGGAAGTCGATGGTCACCCGCATAGGGTCCTGGAGCACATGCACGCTCCAGCATGATGCGCGGTTCAGGCCGAAGGCCCATGTCGACGCCGGAAGCGCCGTGAAAGACGATGACGGCATACCGGCTGCCATCCATGGAGACCGGGTCGCCCGAGCCGTCCTCCGTGATCGGAGGAGTGGCGGGGACGAGTTCGTAGCGAGGAAGGCCGAAGTACTGCGCGTCGGAGGGCGGGCCGAACTCGAAGGTGACACGGTCGTATCCGTCGTGGGTCCCAATCCGGACGTCGACCAATGTCGCGAGGGAATCTTCGATTCCGCCTCTCATCGGCTCACAGGCCTTCGGCTCGGAGGCAGCCCTGTGGGCTTTATCTGTCTTCGGCTTGGCCTTCGGGTCCGCCGGCGAGGCGGTTGGACCGCTCGATCGCGGCGCCGACGTAGTGGCGCGGTCGTGAGGGCCGCCCGCGGACGGCAACGTGGCAGAACCGCATGCCGCTAGTCCCAGGGCCACGGCAGCCAACAGGATCACCAGCCTTTTCATCTCGTCCTCCTCTCGAATGGGACGAGCTGAGAATCAGCTGGCGGCGTCACCGTGTCTTCGCCGAGCCGTAACGATTCGTTCTCAGGCTCAGCCCTTGCCGCCCTCGCCACCGATCTCCTGTTGCCCCGCCCCCAGCCCCACGTAGTGGGGGACGGGCTTGGGGCCGGGCACGTCGGGAGCGGGAGGTGGAGGACCTTTCGGCGTCACCGGCGGGTTCAGGCCGACCAAGTCATCCGGCTTGATCGGAATGCGATTCAGCTCTCGCCCGGTGGCCGCTCGGAGCGCGGCCGCGATGGCCGCCGGAGCCACGATGGTGGAGGGCTCGCCCGCCCCCTTGGCCCCGAAAGGCGTACCCGGCTCCGGTTCCTCGATGATCTCGGAGACGACCGAGGGCATGTCCAGGATCGTGGGGATGAGGTAGTCGGTGAAGGAAGCGTTTCGGACCGTGCCGTCCACCACCTGGATCTCCTCCATCAGGGCCAGGCCCAATCCTTGAGCGGTGCCGCCTTCGATCTGGCCCCGTACGCTCTGCGGATTGATAGCCCGCCCGACATCCTGGGCTGCGGCTATCTGCACCACCCGGACCAGGCCGAGCTCGCTGTCCGCTTCGACGACGGCTCGTTCGGCGGCGAAGGCGAAGCTGACATGGATCTCGCCCTGGCCGTTCTGATCCATGGCCTCCGTGGACCGGTGATGGAAGGTGCGCGTCTGCTCGATGGGCTCGTCCAGGAAGTCTTGGATCGCGCCGACGACCTCACCGTTCAGCGTCACCTGCCCTTCGCCCAGGGTTGCCGTCCAGCTGCTTTGCGGACGGACTCGCTCGACGACCCGGCGAATCAATTCATCTTCGACGGCCTGGCAGGCAAGCTCCACCGCGCCGCCCGACATCACGGTCTGACGCGACGCCGAGCTCGAGCCTGCGGAGCCGATCTGGGTATCGCTCGGGTGCAGGATCACACGCTCGACGCCGAGAACGGTCCGGGCGACCTGGGTGAAGATCGTGTGCACGCCCTGGCCCACCTCGGCCGCGGCGCAGTGCACCTCCACGACCGGCCCATCCGGCCCGGCGGCCAGCGTGACGCGGGCCTCCGACGAATCGTCGAACCCCTCGCTGTAGGCGATGTTCTTGTAGCCCACGGCGAAGCCGACGCCGCGCGTGAGGGACTCTCCCCGTCCAACGTTGCCGGCTACGCCGCCGGGGAGCGTGATCGGATCGCGCCTGCCCCCCTTCGGAGGCGCGTCTTCGGGCGGCAAGGGGATCGCCGCGCAGGCCCGGATCACCTCGCGGACGGGGGCGGCGCCCTCGATGACCTGGCCGGTCGGGAGCACCGAGCCCGTGTGCAGCGCGTTCATCAGCCGTAGCTCCACCGGGTCGATGCCCAGGGCTTCGGCCAGCTTGTCCATCTGGGACTCGTAGGCGAACCCCGCCTGCACCGCGCCGAAGCCTCTCATCGCGCCGCACGGCGGATTGTTCGTGTAGACGCAGGTTCCTTCGATCAGGGCGTTCGGCACCTCGTAGGGTCCGCAGGCGAAGGTCGAAGCGTTGCCGATCACCGCCGAGGAGCTGGAGGCATAGGCCCCACCGTCGACGATTAGCCGCGCCCTCACGTTCAGCAGCCGGCCGTCCCGACCGGCACCATGGCGCATCCAGACGCGGGACGGGTGGCGATGGACGTGGCCGTAGAACGACTCCTCCCGGCCGTAGGACATCTTCACGGGGCGACCGGTGTACAGGGCGAGCATGCACGCATGGATCTGCATGTGGACATCCTCGCGGGCGCCGAACGCACCTCCGACACCGGCCAGATACAAGCGGACCTTGTCCTCCGGCAGATCGAGGCAGGGAGCGATCTGCTGGCGATCGACGTGCAGCCATTGCGTGGAGACATACAGGTCGACGCCGCCGTCCTCGGCCGGGATCGCCATGCCGGCCTCCGGACCCAGCGGCGCCTGATCCTGCATCCCCGTCTCGTAGTAGCCCTCGACCCACACGTCCGCTTCGGCCTCGGGGTCGCCGTGGACGATTCGCACGTGGCGAAGGACGTTTCCGAAGTTGTGGAGCTTCGGCGCGTCTGGTTTCAGGGCCTCCTCCATGTCGGTCACGGCTGGAAGGACCTCGAAGTCGACGACGATCCTCCCCGCTGCTCGTCGGGCCAGCTCGGGATGCTCGGCCGCCACGATCGCCACCGGCTC
>WNGF01000813.1_pt1 | contig 45989 bp, 37 predicted proteins | sample 5400641 | NCBI WGS metagenome assembly WNGF01 (sample SAMN13153371, study PRJNA577476) | soil metagenome | isolation source: 80 cm soil or saprolite under grassland replicate 2 | place: USA:California | collected 2016-06-15 | reverse complement strand
CGCGAGCACTGACGCCACGGTGCACCGGCATGCGTTGCGAAGATTCATCTCGCCTCCATTGACATCCGTCATGGCGGCGCCCATGGTGTGGGCTGCGTCGCAACTGGCGCGCGCAACTGTCGGGTTTCCGCTTGCGGCAATGCCCTTTGGGGCAATCGACGCGCCGCGTCACTCGGGCGTTGCGGCGTGGGCAGGTCGTAGCGGTCCGCGAGGCCGTGGTCGTCACGGCCATGCCGGAGAGCCTGACCGAGACCCGACGGCAGACACCCATCATCCGGGTGCCGCACCTCGCCGACCGCTCCCCCGCAGGCACGCCGCCTGCAACGAGTCACCGGGCTGCTGCAACGACCCCGAACCGGGCCTGCAGGCGTACCTCAGCACCGCGGGCCGGGCCGCGATCACGAGCGCGGTCAGCGGCGCGGTGATGGCGATGGAGAGCAGCAGCGAGCGGAGCCGACGATCTCGGCGAGCGCGGCAACCAGCCGGTCCACCTCCACGGTGGTGGTGCCCAGGCCGAGGCTGGCCCGTACGGCGGTGTCGGGCAGGGCCACCGATGCGCGGGCCAGCAGCTGCCGGGTGAGCGGGTGAGCGCAGAACAGCCCGTCGCGTACCCCGATGCCGTAGCCGCTGGACAGCCGGGTTGCGATCGTCGCGGAGTCCAGCCCTTCGACGGCGAAGGACACGATCCCCACCCGCAGGTGGTGCGGGCCGAACAGCGACAGCTGGTGTACGCCAGCGATCGCGTCCAGCCCGCGGCGCAGCCGAGCCAGCAGCACGGCCTCCCGCGCGGCGAGCGCCTCGCGGTCGGCGGCGTCGAGGGCCTCACACACCGCCGCGAGCGCGACGGCGCCGAGCAGGTTCGGGGTACCCGCCTCGTGCCGGGCCGCTCCGGTGTGCCAGCGCACATCCCCGACGGTCTCGCCGACGTGGCCGGTGGCGCCGCCGCCGCGCAGGTACGGTTGGGCGGCGTCGAGCCAGTCCGACCGGCCGGCGAGCACTCCGGTACCGAACGGGGCGTACAGCTTGTGCCCGGACAGGGCGACGTAGTCCACGCCCAGCGAGCCGAGGTGGACCGGGTGGTGCGCGGCGAGCTGGGCAGCGTCGAGCACCACCCGCGCGCCGCGCCGGTGCGCGACAGCGGCGATCTCGCGTACCGGCCACAGCTCGCCGGTGACGTTGCTGGCGCCGGTCACGGCGACCAGCGCCGGACCGGTACCGAGGTCGCGCAGCGCGGTGTCCACCGCCGCGACGGCCGCGGCCGGCGTCGGCGACAACGGCAGCCGTACCGCGGCCGGCCAGGGCAGCAGGTTGGCATGGTGCTCGGCGGCGAACGTCACGACACGGGTACCGGGCGGCAGCGCGTAGGCGAGCAGGTTCGTCGCATCGGTGGTGTTGCGGGTGAACACGACGGCGTGCTCCGGCCCGCAGCCGAGGAAGTCGGCCACCACCTGCCGGGCCCGCTCGTACGCCAGCGTGCGGCGTTGCGACAGCGCGCCGGCGCCGCGGTGCACGCTGGCGTAGTACGGCAGCAGCGCGTTGACCGCGTCCGCCGCCGCCGCCAGGCACGGAGCGCTCGCCGCGATGTCGAAGTTGGCGTACCGCACCAGGCGGCCGCGGTCGGTCAGCACGTCGACGTCGCCGAGCACCGCGAGCGGGTTGGTGGTCGGCGGAGCAAGGGTCTTCGGCCGCGTGAGCAGAGCACTGGGCATGGTCGCCTCCGAGGGGTCCGGGGACCCCAAAGCGGCGGGGTCCGCGCTTGCCCCGCGCCCGTGCGCGGGGCCAGGTCGTTCACCCGGGGCACCCCGCCGCGAACAGGAGGGTTGCCGACCAGCAAGCCGGGGCTTGGCGCTGGTACTCGTGACCTTGCCGTACAGGGTAGCCCTGTCCGGGCGACGGCGAAGTGACGGGACTCACCCCGCGAACAACGGCGTACTGAGGTACCGCTCGCCGGTGTCCGGAAGGATGACGACGACCACCGCGCCGCGGTGGCGGGGCAGCGCGGAGACCACAGTTGCGGCATGCAGCGCGGCGCCGCTGGAGACGCCGGCCAGGATTCCTTCCACGCGCGCCAGCCGGCGGGCCGCGGCCCGCGCCTCGTCCACCGTCACCTGCCGTACCTCGTCGTAGATGCCGGTGTCGAGGACCGCTGGCACGAACCCGGCGCCGATGCCCTGGATGCCATGCGGTCCGGGCGGGCCGCCGGACAGCACCGGTGACTCGGCGGGCTCGACGGCCACGACGGTGAGATCCGGCTTCTTGTCCTTGAGCACCTGGCCGACCCCGGTCACGGTGCCACCGGTGCCGACACCGGCGACCAGCACGTCGACGGCGCCGTCGGTGTCGTCCCAGATTTCCTGCGCGGTGGTCCGGCGGTGGACCTCCGGGTTGGCCGGGTTGTCGAACTGCGATGGCAGGTACCAGCCTTCGCGCTCGGCCAGCTCCCGGGCCGCCACCACGGCGCCCGTCATGCCTTGTGCGGCGGGGGTCAGGACCACATCGGCGCCGTACGCGGCCAGCAGCGCCCGCCGCTCGACACTCATGCTCTCCGGCATGGTGAACGTCACCCGGTACCCCTTTGCGGCCGCCACCATGGCCAGCCCGACGCCGGTGTTGCCGCTGGTCGGCTCGACGATGTGGGCGCCGGGCACCAGCCGGCCGTCGTCCTCCGCCGCCTCGATCATGGCAAGCGCGATGCGGTCCTTGACGCTGCCGGCGGGGTTGGCCGACTCCAGCTTGGCCAGCAGCCGTACCGGCAGGTCGGCGCCGAAGCGGGAGAGCTCGACCAACGGGGTACGGCCGATCAAAGCAAGGACACTTGGGTACGCGGGCATGGTGCTACCTCCTCAACGTAGCTGGGAATGGCAATCACGGCGGACGGGGGCGCGTCGACCCGGGCTCCGGCCGGCACGTCACGCAGCACCAGGGCGTGTGCGCCGATGCGGGCGTCGTCGCCGATATGGACCGGGCCGAGCACGGTGGCGCCCACGCCGAGCACCACCCGGTCGCCGACGGTCGGGTGTCGCCGGCTGCCCTTAGGGTCGCGCCACCAGCCGCGCCCGCCGAGCGTCACCTGGTGGTAGATGGTCACGTCGTCGCCTATCACGGCGGTCTCGCCGACGACCACGCCGGCGCCGTGGTCGATGAACAGGCGCCGGCCGATTGTCGCGCCCGGGTGGATCTCGATGCCGGTGAGGGCGCGGACGAGCTGGGAGAGTGCGCGCGGGAGGAACGGCACCCGCCATTGGTAGAGCCAGTGCGCGAGCCGGTACGCCCACAGCGCCCACAACCCTTGGTACAGCAGGACCTCGGGCAGGCGTGCGCCGTACAGTGCCGGGTCGCGGCGGCATGCGGTACGAAGGTCTTCGAGCATGGTCGGTCACCTCGGCAGGAGAAAGTGGATAGGCACCGGGTAGTGAAGGAGGGACCGGGCGCTGGCAACGGCCCGCTGGCTTGTTCCGCTCAGCGGCACAGACACCGTTCGTCGAAGTCCCTGCGCACATGCCGGCCGGTCATCGGCACGGCGAACCGGCGGCCGGCGAGTGGCGCGCAGGTGGGGCAGCGGGACATGACCGTGACGGTACCGACGCTGCCGCGCGACGTTGCAGGGACCAAAGTCCCGTCTTCGCCGGGACCTGGGATCAGGTGACACCAATGGTGATGCCGGTGGCGTACCGCGCGCGCCTGCCGTCGCCGCCGTGTGGAACGGATCCGCACGTAGGCGTCGATCGCGGCCCTCGCCGCGGCCAGGCCCGCCAACTGTCCACTGAGGTCAATCGGTTCGCGTTCCAATGTCTGGTGGACGCGCTCGACCTTCCCGGTGGTCCCTGTTCAGGGGCCAGACGTGACCGTTGTGGCGGTGCGACGTCGGGGTGGCCAGTGATCCACTGACACCCCTGGCCGTCCTGGCGTACCAGCTGGGCGTGTTGCCGACCCCGCAGGAACGACCCCGGCTACCTGGACTGGGGTGGCGAATCACCCGGATGGGTTCGTCATCAACGCCGACCGCAGTACGAGTCCGATCTATGGCGGCCGAATCGCGAGCTGGTCGTGATCTGAGCCGGGCACACGGCGGCGCCGGCGTCGTCTGATAGTCCGCCGATCGGGCCCGGTCGATGGTGATGCTCCAGTTTGGTCGGTACCGTTGAGGTTCATCGGTCGGCGGCAACCCGTGGGAAGTCGGTGCGCCGCAGGGATCTCTAAGAGGAACGATGGGGTTCTGGGATCGGTTGAGGTTCTGGCGTCGGCGCAACCGGCCGGTGCCGCCCGCGACGTGGCCGCCGGTGGCACCGCCGGCCGTGAGCGATGTCCGGCCGGTGGCAGCGGCCGGTACCACACTCACGAGCACTTTGCTGCTGGGCCCGGCCGGTCCCGGCGGCTACCGGCCGATCGTGGTCGGTCCGGGCGAGCCGTACCTGCGGCGCCTGGACCTGATGGCGGCCCCACCGGCCGCGGCGCCGAATCGCCGTCCAGTACTCACGTTCGTTCATGTCACCGACATCCACGTGGTCGACGCGCAGTCGCCGGCCCGGGTGGAGTATCTCGACCGGTACAGCGATCCGGGGTCGCTGTTTAGCGGGTTCAACCGGATCAGCGGCGCCTACCGGCCGCAGGAGATGCTGTCGGTGCAGGTAGGAGACGCCATGGTGCGCTCGGTCAACGCGCTCGGCCGAGGGCCGGTGTGTGGGGAACCGCTGTCGTTCGCGGTGGCGACCGGTGACAACTGCGACAACTGCCAGTACAACGAGCTGCGCTGGTACATCGACCTGCTCGACGGGGTGCCGGTACAGCCCGACTCCGGCGACCCCCACCGCTGGGAGGGTGTGGCGGACTCGGTTCACTTCCATTACGACGTGCACTACTGGCACCCCGATGGCACGCCGCCCGGACACCCCGACGACCTACCCCGCGCCCGGTACGGCTTCCCGACCGCACCCGGGCTGCTGGACGTGACCCGGCAACCGGTGCCGGTGGAGGGCCTTTCGCTGCCGTGGTACGCCGTGTACGGCAACCACGACGCCCTGATCCAGGGCAACCTGCCACGCCAGCTCGACCTCGACCACATGGCCACGGGCGACGACAAGATCGTCGACCTGCCGGGCGTGGCTGACGCCGCCCGGGTGGTCGGCGACTTCCTGCGCGGCGACCCGGCGGCGCTGCGACACGTCACCGGGGGCGTGGCGGTCAAGGTCACGCCGGACCCGAACCGCCGGCTCGTCGACCGGCGGCAGGTCGTCCGCGAGCACTTCATCACCCATGGCCGGCCGGACGGGCACGGCTTCACGGCCGACAACGTCACCGCCGGCACCGCTTACTACGGCTTCGACGCCGGCATCGTCCGGTGCCTGGTCCTCGACACAGTCGACGAGTACGGCGGTCCCAACGGTTCCCTGGACGCGACGCAGTTCCGCTGGCTGGAACGCGAGCTGCTCGCCGGCCACCGGCGATTCCTGGACCCGACCGGCGCAGTGACCGAATCGGCCGGGACGGACCGGCTGTTCGTGTTGTTCAGCCACCACACCGTCGGCACCATGGACAACTGGCTGGCACCGCCTGGGTCGCGGCGGGTGCTCGGCCACACGGTGCGCGACCTGCTGTTGCGGTTCCCCAACGTGGTGTTGTGGGTCAACGGGCACACGCACATCAACGGGGTGACCGCCTACGCCCGTGCTCCGGACGCGCCCGTCGCCGGTGGTTTCTACCAGGTCACCACGGCGTCGCTGATCGACTGGCCGCAGCAGGCGCGGCTGGTCGAGGTGGTGGACAACGCCGACGGCACGTTGTCGGTGTTCGGCACGATCGTGGACACCGCGGCCCCGCCGTCGTACCGGTGGCCAGCGGCTGATCCGCTCACGCTCGCGGCACTGTCCCGCGAGCTCGCCGGCAACGACTGGCAGGCGCGGGCACGAGCCATTCCGGGTCTCGACGGCCGCCGCGGTGCGCCCACCGATCGCAACGTGGAGCTGGTCCTCCCCGCGCCGTTCGCGCTATCACGCTGAGGCTCGACGAGCCAGTTCCAGAACTGTTGATGCTCGCTGATGGTCCGTTCCTTCGCCCAGCGGGCACCGTTGGACTGCCTGCCGCGTCGAGCACATCCAGATCAAGTACGTAGGTGTCGTAGTCGGTGGAGCCGACACCATCAGAAAGCGGTCCGGGGCTGTCCACCCGCAAGCTCCGCTGCCTCGTCCCAGCTGACGGCACATGCGTGCGCGTCTCTCCCGCGTTTGGGTACGCGTCTCGGTGGGCCAAACTTGGCAGAATAAGAACCGCGTCTTCTCTGTTCAGGGGGCAGATGTGAGGGTCACGGCCGTACGCCGACGGGTTCGGTCATGACGCGGGCATCCTCGGTCGTGCGGCGCCATCGCTGCCCACGGCCGGGCTTCGCCCGCCGGGTCCCCCACCCGAACGACCGGCGCGCCACCGTCATCGAACTCACCGACGCCGGCCGCGCCGCCCACCGACGCGTTTACACCACTCACGCCGACCGCGCCGCCGCGCTGTTCGCCGCCCTGTCCCCGGCCGACCAACAACACCTCGCCCGCATCCTGGCCCGCCTTGCCGAGACCCTCGCCGCCACCAGCGCCGCCGAAGGCAAACCCCTCGACCTCGACCCCACCGGCTTTCGCGTCGACCCCGACCGGACGCCGATGTAGGCAACAGTCGTCACCTCGTCCGGCGGTCCCGAAGCCGGCGGCCCCGAAGACGGACCGGCAGCTGCCCGACCCGCCGATCGTGGTGACGCCACGCAACGAGGTTGACCCGCGACACGACGGGCCGCCGGCATTTCGCGTGACGCGGGCCGCGTTGTGCTGACAAAATCTGGACTCTGTCAGTACAACGCTGTACGGTGATGTTACCCGCATCTGAAGGCTCGCCACATGAACACGCGCACGCTCGGGGCCACCGGCCCGACCGTCTCTGCCGTCGGTCTCGGCCTGATGGGCATGTCCGACCTGTACGGTCCCGCTGACCGCACCGAGAGCATCGCCACCATCCACGCCGCGCTGGACGCCGACGTGAGCCTGCTGGACACCGGCGACTGGTACGGCCAAGGCGCCAACGAGCTGCTCCTGCGTGACGCGCTGGCCGGCCGGGACCGGGACAGCGTGGTGATCAGCGTCAAGTTCGGGGTGCTGCGCGACCCGTCCGGCGCGGTCATCGGGCTGGACAGCCGGCCCGTCGCTGTGAAGAACTTCCTCGCCTACACGCTCAAGCGACTGGGCACCGACCACGTCGATGTCTACCGGCCGTCCCGGCTGGATCCGGCGGTGCCGATCGAGGAGACGGTCGGTGCGATCGCGGAGCTGGTCAAGGCCGGCTACGTGCGGCACATCGGCCTGTCCGAGGTCGGTGCGGACACGCTGCGCCGTGGCCATGCGGTTCATCCGATCTGCGACGTGCAGATCGAGTACTCGCTGGTCTCCCGTGGTGTCGAGGACGCGCTGCTGCCGGCGGCCCGCGACCTCGGCGTCGGCATCACCGCCTACGGGGTGCTGTCCCGTGGCCTGATCTCCGGCCACTGGACGAGGGACCGCGCCGGCCAGCCGGACTTCCGTTCCCACCTGCCGCGGTTCAGCGGCGAGAACCTCGACCGCAACCTGGCCGTGGTTGAGGCGCTGCGCCAGGTCGCCGACGCCAAGGGCGTCACCGTCGCGCAGCTCGCCATCGCCTGGGTGCTCTCCCGCGGCGCCGACATCGTGCCGCTGGTCGGCGCGCGCCGCCGGGACCGGCTGGCCGAGGCGCTGGCCGCGCTCGACGTGACGCTCACCGAGTCTGACCTGGCCGCGATCGAGGCCGCGGTGCCCGCTGACGCGGTCGCCGGAACCCGCTATGACACCCACCAGATGTCCATTCTGGACAGTGAACGCCGATGACCCCGGGCCGTACGGGCGGCGCTGCGGGCACCGATGTCCTCACCGCTGATCGGATCCTGGACGCCGCTGAGCAGGTGCTGCGCCGGTACGGGCCGGGCAAGGCCACCGTCGTGGACGTGGCCCGGGCGTTGGGCGTGTCCCACGGCAGCGTGTACCGGCACTTCCCGTCCAAGCTGGCGTTGCGTGACGCGGTGGCCGCGCGGTGGCTGGCTCGGGTCTCCATGCCACTGGGCGCCGTGGCGGGCTGCGCCGAACCCGCGCCGGCGCGGCTGCGGCGCTGGCTGGTCGAGCTGTCCGGCGCCAAGCGGCGCATGGCCCGCGAGGACCCCGAGCTGTTCCAGACGTTCCACGCCATCGCCACCCAGGCCCGGGGCGTCGTCACCGAACACCTGCGGATCCTGGCCGGCCAGATCGCCACCATCGTCGCCGACGGCATCGCCGGCGGCGACTTCGCACCCACCGACCCGGCGGTTGCCGGCCGGGCGGTCTTGCACGCGACGGCCCGCTTCCATCACCCCGCGCACGCCGCCGAGTGGGCCGACCCGGCCATCGATGCCGACCTCGACTCTGTGGTGTCGTTGCTGCTGAGCGGTCTTCGCGCGGTGCCGGCGGCGGACACCGCGATCAACTCGGCAGCCGACGCGCGGCCGACGGCACCGCGGCGGCGATCCGGTTCCGGATAGCCGCCGGCTGGCGTACCGGCCCGGGTTGCCGGTGCCGCGCCCGGGTGGTGCTTCGCGCCGGGCAGCGCCGGAACCTGGGGATCACCGGTCATAGGGCGGAGAGTTGCGGTACGACGTGGTTGCCGAGGCCGTCGACGAAGGCGGCCGGGTGGGCGGTGAACGGCATGACGTGGACCTCCTCGATGCCGACCTCGGCGTAGCCGCGCATCTGGTCGGCGAACGCCGCACCGCCCGCCGCGGTGGTTTCCAGCGGGCCGGTCCACAGGATCGTCTTGCGGATCCGGTGGTAGTCGGTGCCTTCCCGGGCGCAGTGCGCCGCCAGCACGTCCAGCTTGGCCCTGACCGCGGCCGGACCGGTGTCGGGCCGGGCGAACAGGTTGCACGCGTCGGCGTAGCGGGCGACCAGCCGCAGGGTCTTCTTCTCCCCGGCCCCGCCGATCATAATGGGCGGGTGGGGGCGGGTCAGCGGCTGCGGCGAGTTGATGGTCTCGGCCAGCCGGTAGTGCGTGCCTTCGTACGGGCCGTTGTTGTCGCTCCACATCTGGTGGGCGATCTGCAGCGCCTCCTCCAGCCGCTCGAACCGTTCGGCCAGCGGCGGGAACGGCACCCCGTAGGCGGCGTGCTCAAGGTCGAACCAGGCGGCGCCGATGCCCATCACCGCCCGCCCACCGGACAGTACGTCCAATGTGGACACGATCTTGGCAAGTAGGCCGGGGTGCCGGTAGGTGACGCCGGTGACCAGCAGCTGCAGTTCGACGGTGCGGGTGTGCGCGGCCAGGAAGGCAAGCGTGGTGTAGCCCTCCAGCATCGGGGCGGCCGGATCGCCCATGATCTGCAGGTGGTGGTCCATCACCGACAGGTTGGTCACGCCAGCCCGTTCGGCCGCCTCGCCGACCGCGGCCAGGGTGGGACCGATGTCCGCGGCGCCGCCGGCGACATCGAAGCGGACGACGTGCACGCCGAGTCTCATGCGCCGCCGTCCCGGGTCGGAAGTGCGGTGGTCAGGCCGGCCAGGTCGGCGCTGATCTGCCACAGCCGCGCCTGCGCCGCGGTGTCGTACGAGCCTTTGCTGGACGTCTTGGGTTTGCGGTTGGCGAAGTAGCGGCCGGTGACGCCGTCGACCTCGGGCGAGGAGGCCAGGTAGACCGAGGTCTGCGCGCCTTCGTCGGGGGTCTTGAGGAACGGGCGGACCAGCGGCAGGAACACGCGTTGCCAGCGGGCCGGGTCCTCGGTGCCGAACGCGGTGCGTACGACGCCGGGGTGCAGCACGGTGGCGGCCACCCCGGTGCCTTCCAGCCGGCGGGCCAGCTCGTAGGTGAACATCACGTTGGCCAGCTTGGACTGGTTGTAGGCGCGCTGTCCGGAGTAGGAGCGCTCGCCCTGCAGGTCGTCGAAGTCGATCCGACCCATGGTCTGCGCGCCGGAGGAAACGGTGACGATCCGGGCGGGTGCGCTGGCGATCAGCCGGTCCAGCAGGAGGTGGGTGAGCAGGAACGGGGCGAGGTGGTTGACCGCGAAGGTGTGCTCCAGGCCGTCGGCGGTGACGTGCCGGGTATTCCAGAAGCCGCCGACGTTGTTGACCAGCACGTCCAGCCGGGGGTACGCGTCGAGCACCTCGGCCGCGAGGCGGCGTACCTGCGCCTGGTCGGACAGGTCGGCGGTGTACGCGTCGATGGCGGGGTTTCCGGACGCGGCGCGGATGTCGGCGACAGCGGCTTCGGCGCGGGCCGGGTCGCGTCCGGTGATGGCGACCCGGGCGCCGAGCCGGGCCAGGCCGACGGCGGTGGCCTTGCCGATGCCGCCGGTGCCGCCGGTGATGAGCACGGTCTTGCTGGCCATCGGGTTGGCCTGTGGTGAGTCGGTGCTCTCGGTCATTCGGGCACGCTCCTATCTGGTGACGGGCCAGCGGGCGGGCACCCTGGGTCGTCCGCCGGCCGCGGGGCGGTCAGCGGACGATCTTGAAGTTGAAGTACGGCGTGTTCAACGCGCCCATCAGCCGGACCCAGACCGGCAGCAGCATCTCGGTGCCGCGGGCGGTGCTCAGGTCGCCCAGGTCGATGACGTCGGTGTGGCCGAACGCCTCCAGCAGAGCGATTACGGTCTTCTTCGCCTCCGCGTCGTCGCCGGAGACGAAGACCGTGTGGTCGCCGTCGGCCAGCCGCCGCGGGTCGACCATCAGGGGGGCGGTCATCGTGTTGAGTGCCTTGACCACCCTTGCCCCGGGGAACTCGCGCTGGATCTGCTCGGCGAGCGAGTCGGTGTCCTTGACGAACAGGGTGGGCGGGAAACCACGGGAGAAATCCAGCGGGTTGGCGACATCCAGCAGCACCTTGCCGGCCAGGTTCTCCACCCCGGCCGCGGCCAACGCGGGAATCGACACAGCGCCGGAGGTGGCGTTGACCACGAGGTCCGCGCCGGCGGCCGCCTCGGCGAACGTGACCAGCCGGACCTCAAGGTGCTCCTGCGCCCACGCACGGTACGGCGGGTTGCCCATGCCGTCGGGCTCCGTGCGGGCCAGCGTCGCCTCCACGTCGCGGGTGCCGACACTGACCTCGTGACCCAACCCGGCCAGCCGGCCGGCGAGGGTCTGACCGACCATACCCGTACCCAAGACTGCGATCTTCATCGTTGTCACTCCTCGAAGCATCGAGCGGTATGCGGTCAAACTAGCAGACAGGTCTGTCTACAGCAAGCCCGCTGTGATGCCGCTATCTTCTAGGCCAGCACACTCGACTGGCGTACAGACTTGTCTGTAGAATCGACGCCATGCTGCGGAAGGAGGACCCGATGGGCCAGACCGCACAGCCGGCCCGCGAGCGCATCCTGGACACCGCGTTCCGGCTGTTCTACGCCCACGGCCCGCGCGGGGTCGGGGTCGACACGGTCATCGCCGAGTCCGGCGTGGCCAAGGCCACCCTGTACAAGCACTTCCCACGCAAGGACGACCTCGTCCTGGCCTACCTGGACAAGGTCGACCAGGCCTGGTTCGGCCAGCTACGGGCCGCCGCCCGGGCCGCCGGCGAGGACCCCCGCGACCAGCTGGTCGGCATGTTCGACGCCCTCGCCTCCGCCTGCCGGCGCGACGGCTACCATGGCTGCGCCTTCATCAACACCGCGGCCGAATCCGACCCGCGAAGCGACGTGCACGCCCGCACCGTCGAGCACAAGACCGTCGTCCGCGCCTGGGTCACCGACCTGGCCCGCCGCGCCCACGCCACCGACCCGGACCTGCTCGCCCGCCAGCTCACCCTGCTGCTCGACGGCGGCCTGTCCGCCGGCGTCCTCGACGCCGACCCGGCCACACCCGCCGCCGCCAAGGCCGCCGCCCGAGCGCTCGTCAACACCGCCGGCCCGGTGGCCTAGACGCAGCGTGTCGAACGCGGCCCACGACCCGCCTCCCCCAGCAATCGGGCCCGGGCCAAGCCTACATGTCCGGTCGGCCCAATCCCTGTGCAACGCACCTACTTCGGCGTGCACATCGAGTACCTGCTGGAGCGGGCCGGGGTGGCTTTGATGGCCGCCGACGAGCCGGCCAGCATCCGGGTGGAGCGGGCCAGCCGGGCCACCGGCGTCCCCATCGCTGGCGACAACGAAGAGCTGGCCTTCAACGGACCAGCCCTCTCCGACAGCGACCACGCGGTTCGCGCACTGCCAACTATGTGGGCACGGCTGGGTTCGAACCAGCGACCCCCCGCTTGTAAGGCGGGTGCTCTTCCACTGAGCTACGCGCCCCCGTGGCTTCGCACATGCTACCCGGCGCTTACGACGCCAGCGGCCCGGCGGACAGACAAGATCGCGAAGGATCGTCGGTGTCCACACACCGACGATCCTTCGCGATCATGACGAGGAGAGGCGAGCGTCAGGCGAGCTCGGCCAGCGCCTTACGCCAGGCTTCCTGGTCGCGCGCCTGGCCGGGACCGTTCATCTCGCTGAAGCGCACCACGCCCTCGCGGTCGATGACAAAGGTGCCCCGGTTGGCGAACCCGATCGACTCATTGAACACGCCGTACGCCTGCGCCACTGCCCCGTGCGGCCAGAAGTCGGCCAGCATCGGGAACTCGTAGCCCTCGCGCTCCGCCCAGACCTTGTGCGCGTACGGCGAGTCGACGCTGACCGTCAGCACCTCGACCGTGTCGCTGGCGAAGTCGCCCAGGTTGTCCCGCAGCTGGCACAGCTCGCCCTGACAGGTGCCGGTGAACGCCAGCGGGTAGAACACGAGCAGCACGTTTTTCCGCCCTCGGAAGTCAGACAGCCGTACCACCTGGTTGTTCTGGTCCTTGAGCGCGAAGTTCGGGGCCTGCTCCCCAACACCAATCGGCATGTTCAAGAGCATGCCATCAGCACGGGCAGACCCGCCAAGCGGGCTGTCGGACGGGCCGCCGGGAGGGCCGTCGAGCTCCGGCGGACGGGAACCCGACGGGAGTACGGCAAAGAAGCCCTCGACAAGCGGCCTACACTCGCGGCCATGGCAGCCGGCCACCACCAAGGCCATCAACAAGGCCACCAACAAGGCCACCACCAGGGCCACGAGCAGGGCCACGAGCAGGGCCACCAACGAGGCCATCACCTGGGCATCGACTTCGGGACGTCGCATACCGTGGCGATGCTCGCGTGGCCCGACGGGCGGGTACGGCCACTGCTGTTCGACGGTTCGCCGCTGCTGCCCTCGGCGGTCTGCGTGGAGCCCGACGGCCGCCTGCTGACCGGCCGGGACGCCATGCACGCCGCGCGGGTGGACCCGGCCCGGTTCGAAGGCAGCCCGAAGCGGCGCGTGGACGACGGTACGGTCCTGCTGGGCGAGCGGGAGCTGGGCGTACCGGTGCTCGTGGCGGCCGTGCTCGCCAGGGTTGGCGAAGAGGCGACCAGGGTGGCCGGTGCCATCCCGACGGCGCTCACCCTGACCCACCCGGCGCAGTGGGGCGTCTCGCGGCGCCTGCTGCTGGTGGAGGCGGCCCAGGCGGCCGGCCTGCCCCAGCCGCGCCTGGTTCCGGAGCCGGTCGCGGCGGCCACGTACTTCACCGAGGTGCTCGGCCAGCGGCTCGCGCCCGGGTCAGGGGTCGTGGTGTACGACTTCGGCGCCGGTACCTTCGACGCCAGCGTCGTGGGGCGGGGCGGTGCCGGGCTCGAGGTGCTCGCCGTCGACGGGATCGACGACCTGGGCGGGCTCGATCTCGACGCGCTCCTGGTCGAGTACGCCCGGAGCCACACACCCAGTGCCGACTGGAGCCATCTGGACCGCCCGCAGACCCCTGAGGACCGCCGGCAGCGGCGCCTGCTGTGGGAGGAGGCGCGCCTGGCCAAGGAGATGCTCTCCCGCAGCGAGTCGGTAACCCTGCAGGTGCCGGGCATCGGCGACGTCCTGATCACGCGGTCGGAGTTCGAGCGGGTGGCCCGCCCGCTGCTGGACCAGACGGTACGCACGACAGCCGCCGTGCTGCGCTGGTCCAGGCTGGCTTCGGAGCAGGTGGCCGGGGTGTTCCTGGTCGGTGGCGCGAGCCGGGTTCCGCTGGTCGCGACGTTGCTCCACCGCGAGCTCGGTGTCCCACCGACCGTGATCGAGCAGCCCGAGCTCGTCGTCGCCGAGGGCAGCCTGCACCAGCCCGGGCGGCGGGCGCCGGCGAGCAGCAGCCTCGCCAGGGCGGCGACCCCGGTCGGACAGGCGAGCCCGGTCGGACAGGCCGCACGGGCCAGCCAAACGCCGGCCACGCCGGCCACGCCGGCCAGCCAAACGTCGGCCATGCCGGCCAGCGAGACGCCGACGGCGCCGATCACTCCGGTCAGGGCGGTGGCACCGATCAGCGCGCAGCCGGTGAGCCCGCAGACCCCATATCCAAGCTCCCCGGTGCCCTACCCGGTGAGCCCGCAGGCGGCGTACCCGAGCAGCCCGCCACCGGCCCATCCGGTCGTCCCCGCCTGGCGACCGCCGGTGCCGCAGCAGGCACCCGTACCCCAACCGCAAGCTGGACCGCGACGGCGGCCGGCGCTCGCGTTCGTCGCCGGCGGGGTTGCGGCGCTGGTCCTGGTCGCCGCGGTGATCTTTGGCCGCCCGTTCCTGGACCGGATCGCCGGGGCGGACTCGAACGGCGGATCGAGCGGCGGTCCGACGACCGGCCCCGCGACCACCCAGCCGGCCACGACCCCGGCCAGCGCGCCGGCCACCACGGCCGCGCCGTACCAGCGCAAGATGACACCGGAGTGGCTGCCGGCCGGGTGGCGGCTCGTGGTCGACCAGCCCGCGGGCAAGCTCTGGCACGACCAGGACGAGACCGAGGGCGGACGCTGCTCGATCGTCGGCGATGACCTGCACGTGACCCGCGGCGACGTGGGCATCGTCGGCTGTAGCATCCTGGACCCGCTCAACCCGCGCTGGGACAACGTGGCGTTCGAGGTCGAGGTCACGGTGGACCGCGGCTGCGCCGGGCTGTGGACCCGTACCGGCAACCGCGGCTACTTCCTGACGGTCTGCCGCGACGTGGCGCGGTTCTACCTGCTCGGCGACGAGCCGCCGTCGTCGAGCAACCAGCTCGCGAGGTGGTCGCTGCCGGCGTCGCCCAGAAGGCTCGTCGTGGGCGTGCTCGCCAACGGCGACCGGTTCGACGTGTACGCGGCGGGCCAGCTCCTGGGCACCGTCACGGACGCCACGCTGCGCATCGGGCACGTCAACGCCGGCGGGTTCACCGACGCCTCGGACTCCAAGATCGACGTAACCTTCCACCAGTTCCGGGTCTGGCTGCCGTAGCAGGTACAGCCGCCGGGACTAGCGACGTCAGCGGCGGGACCGCGCAGCCCGCGGTGCGACGAGACGGGCGCCGGTCCAGTCCTTGCCCGCGTTGATGGTGGACGTCTGCTGGAGGCCGGCGGTGGGCGCCGACTCGTTGACCTCGCTGGGCTCGACGTGTCCAGGGCGGCCGGCCTTCGGGGTGAGCAGCCACACCACGCCGTTGTCGGCGAGCGGGGTGAGGGCGTCGACGAGCGTGTCGACCAGGTCACCGTCGCCGTCGCGCCACCACAGCAGCACCACGTCGACGACCTCGTCGGTGTCCTCGTCGACAAGCTCACCACACCGGTCGATCAGGGCGTTGCGGAGATCCTCGTCGACGTCGTCGTCGTACCCCATCTCCATAACGACCATGCCCGGCTCGATTCCGAACCGGTCCGCCAGGCTGCGTACGTCTGCCTGACCCGCGGTCGCGTTCACTTCTGCGTGCCTCCCTGTCCTGCGCCTACCGGTTGACCTTGGTCTCCCAGCAGCAGTGTCCATGGCGCGGCGCCTCCCCGACACCATTAGCGGGTAGTCCACACAGTCAGAAGCTGATCCGCAAGTGGCGCACCGTCCGAGATCGAGAAAACGCTCAGCGTTTCGCTCGCGGCCGAGCTGACCGGCCGCCCGACGATTACCGGGACAGCAGGGAGCGGGCGCCCTGCACGACCTGGTCCTCCGAGATCAGCACGTGCGCGGCGGCAGGGCCGAGCGGGATGAACGAGTCGACGGCGGCGACCCGGCGCGCCACGCCGACGTACCCGGCGTCGACCAGGGCGGCGAGGACCCCCTCGCCCACGCCACCGCTGCGGCGGGTCTCGTCGACCACGAGCACCCGTCCGGTGGCCGAGGACTCCCGGATGATGTCGGCGACCGGCAGCGGGGACAGCCATCGCAGGTCGAGCACGCGGCAGCCGACGCCGTCCTCGGCGAGCTGGGCGGCGGCGCGCAGCGACATGGGGACCCCGTTGCCGAACGTGATGACCGTCAGGTCCTCGGCCGAGCCGTACTCGTAGAGCCTGGCCCGCCCGATCGGCACGTGTACGTTGGTCCACTGGTCGGGGCCGGCGTACGGGGACAGCAGGCCCCCGTCGCCCTCGGCGTGCAGGTCGCGGGTGTGGTAGAGGGCGATGGGCTCCAGGAACACGCAGACGCTGCCGTCAACCACCGCCGCGGCGAGGCAGGTGCGCAGCATCGGGCCGGCGTCCTCGGCGCGCGCCGGCGCGGCGACCACCAGCCCGGGGATGTCGCGCAGCACGGCGACCGCGTTGTCGTTGTGGAAGTGGCCGCCGAAGCCCGACTGGTAGGCCAGGCCGGCGACGCGTACCACCATCGGGTTGCGGTACGCGCCCTTGGAGAAGAACTGCATGGTGGCCGCCTCGCCACGCAGCTGGTCCTCGGCGTTGTGGAGGTAGGCCAGGTACTGGATCTCGGGTACCGGAACCAGCCCGGACAGCCCCGCACCCAGCGCCAGGCCCAGGATCGAGGTCTCGTCCAGGAGCGTGTCGAAGACCCGGGTTGCCCCGAAACGTTCCCGCAGGCCCTTGGTCACCCCGTACACCCCGCCCTTGACGGCCACGTCCTCCCCGAAGACGACCATCTGGGGGTACGCGAGCAGCGTGTCCGTCAGCGCCGCGTTGATGGTCTGGGCGAGGGTGAGCGGGCCCGCCTCCTCGGGCAGCCGGCCCGAGAATGCCGCGACCCGGGCGGTGGATGGCCCGTCGGCGCCGGCCAGACGGGCGGCGGCGTCACCGACGGCCCGGGAGACCCGTGCCGGACGGCGTGGCGCGAGCGGCGCGATGATGTCGGCCGGGCTGCCCAGCTTCGGCTCGGCGAGCACCTCCTCGGCGAGCCGGCGGACCTGCCAGCCGACCTCGTCGGAGCGGCGCAGCAGCTCGCCCGCGCTGGCCAGGCCCGCGGTGACCAGCAGGCGCGCGGTGACGACGAGCGGGTCGCGCTCCAGGTCCGCGGAGATCTCGGCAGGGCTGCGGTACGCCTGCTCCGCGTCCGCTCCGGCGTGGCCCATCAGGCGCACCATCGACAGGTGCAGGACGGCGGGGCGGCGCTGCCGGCGTACCCACGTGGCTGCCTCGCTCGCGGCGTCGTAGACGGCGGCCAGATCGCACCCGTCGGTGGCGAAGTACCGCAGGCCCGGCCGCCCGCGCAGGGTGGCCGCCACCCAGCCGTCGGGTGAACGCACGCTGATCCCGAAGCCGTTGTCCTCGCAGACGAACAGCACCGGCAGCCGCAGCCCGGTGTGATCGCACCAGCCGGCCGTGTTGAACGCGGCGGTTGCCGTGGCGTGGTTGACCGAGGCATCGCCGAACGAGCACACCGCAATGGAATCGCTTGGCCAGACCTGCTCGGCGACCCCCTCGCCGTTGGCCCTGCGGGCCCGGCGAGCAAACCACTCGATACCGAAGCCGACGCCGACCGCGCGGGGCAGGTGCGAGCCGACCGTCGAGGTGGTCGGGATGACATTGAGGTTCGGATGGCCGTACACCTTGTGCCGCCCGCCGGCGATCGGCTCGCGAGCGGAGGCGACCAGGCCGCGCAGCACGTCGCGGATGGCGTCGCTGCCCGGCACCTGGGTGGCGCGCGCGCAGTAGAAGGCGCCCGACCGGTAGTGCAGCAGCGCCGGGTCGGTGGGCTGCACGGCGGCGGCCACCGCGGCATTGCCCTCGTGGCCCGCGGAACCGATCGTGTAGTAGCCCTCGTTGAAGCTGCGCAGCCAGCGCGCCGCGAGGTCGAGGTGGCGGCTGGCCAGCTGGGCGTCGAAGAGGCGGCGGGCCAGCACGCCGGTCAGCGCCGTACCGTCGCGGACCGGCCCTTCCGGGTCACGGCGGACCGTCGCGGCGGGTAGCTGGGCCAGCTCCGCCCGGAAACGCTCGTCGAGATCCTGAGGGGTGGTCACGGACGACAGCATGTCCGATACCGACCTTGGTGTGCCACTCGCGGTCGCGTCGTGTCTCGGTCACCGTTCCCGTCAGCCGGGAACGGTCAGCCAGGAAGGTCAGCCGGGAAGGAACGAGAACCGGACCTGGCGTTGCGGGTTGTCGCCGTTCGGATCGACCAGGCAGATCGACTGCCACGTCCCCAGGGCGATCGAGCCACCGATCACCGGCAGCGTCGCGTACGGGGCGACGAACGCCGGCAGCAGGTGGTCCCGCCCGTGCCCGGGCGAGCCGTGCCGGTGCCGCCAGCGCCCGTCCGCCGGCAGCACGCCGTCCAGCGCCCGCAGCAGGTCCTCCTCGCTGCCCGCCCCGGTCTCGATGAGCGCGATCCCGGCGGTCGCGTGCGGTACGAACACGTGCAGCAGGCCGTCGCCGCGCCCCTCGGCGTGGCGACCGACGAACGCCGCGGCCTCCTCGGTGATATCGCGTACGCAGGGCGTCGAGCCGGTCCGGACGGTGATTACCGATGAGTACATGTGTCGATTCTCCCGGCAGCGCATGGGCCAACGTGACGCGGTGCGGGCGGGCGGGCAGGATAGGTGGTGAGACGTGAACTGAGAGGAACAGGCTGTGGCCAGCGAACGCAAGCGCCCGGTGATCAGCGACGGTCTACCGAGCCAACTGCCCGACATCGACCCCGAGGAAACCAACGAATGGGTCGAGTCGCTGGACGGCGTCATCGACGAGCGCGGTCGACAGCGCGCCCGCTACGTGATGCTGCGACTGCTCGAACGGGCGCGCGAGCGCCAGGTCGGCGTACCCCCGCTGACCACCACCGACTACATCAACACCATCCCGCCCGAGCGCGAACCGTGGTTCCCCGGCGACGAGCACGTCGAGCGGCGGATCCGGGCGTACATCCGGTGGAACGCCGCGATGATGGTGCACCGCGCGCAGCGGCCCGAGGTGGGCGTCGGCGGGCACATCTCGACGTTCGCCAGCGCCGCGTCGCTCTACGAGGTCGGCTTCAACCACTTCTTCCGCGGGCGCAACCATCCCGGCGGCGGCGACCAGGTGTACTTCCAGGGGCACGCCTCCCCCGGCATCTACGCGCGGGCGTACCTGGAGGGGCGGCTGTCCGAGCAGCGGCTCGACGGCTTCCGCCAGGAGCTATCCGCGGCTGCCGGCGGACTTCCTTCATACCCCCATCCGCGCCTGATGCGCGACTTCTGGGAGTACCCGACGGTGTCCATGGGCCTGGGCGGCATCAACGCGGTCTACCAGGCCCGGTTCAACCGGTACCTGCAGCACCGCGGCATCAAGGACACCAGCCAGCAGCACGTGTGGGCGTTCCTGGGCGACGGCGAGATGGACGAGCCGGAGAGCATCGGCGCGATCGGCCTCGCCGCCCGCGAGGAGCTGGACAACCTCACCGTCGTGATCAACTGTAACCTGCAGCGCCTCGACGGACCGGTGCGCGGCAACGGCAAGATCATCCAGGAGCTGGAGGCGTTCTTCCGGGGCGCCGGCTGGAACGTCATCAAGGTGATCTGGGGCCGGGAGTGGGACCGGCTGCTGGCCGCCGACACCGACGGCGCCCTGGTCAACCTGATGAACGCCACACCCGACGGGGACTACCAGACCTACAAGGCCGAGTCCGGGGCGTACGTGCGGGAGCACTTCTTCGGCCGCGACCCGCGCGCCCGCAAGATGGTCGAGGGCATGACCGACGAGGAGATCTGGAACCTCAAGCGGGGCGGCCACGACTACCGCAAGCTGTACGCGGCGTACGACGCGGCGACCAAGCACACCGGGCAGCCGACCGTGATCCTGGCCAAGACCATCAAGGGCTGGACGCTGGGCTCGCACTTCGAGGGGCGCAACGCCACGCACCAGATGAAGAAGCTGACGCTGCAGGACATCAAGACCTTCCGCGACCGGCTCTACCTGGACATCCCCGACTCGGCGCTGGAGGAGAACCCGTACCTGCCGCCGTACTACCACCCGGGCGAGAAGTCCAACGAGATCGCGTACATGCGGGAGCGGCGCGAGTCCCTTGGCGGCTACCTGCCCGCCCGCAACACGACGGTCATCCCGCTGGCGCTGCCGCCAACGGATGCGTACGCCGACCTCAAGCGCGGCTCCGGCAAGCAGAAGGTCGCCACCACGATGGCGTTCGTCCGGCTGCTCAAGGACCTGATGAAGGACAAGGAGACCGGCAAGCGCTGGGTACCGATCATCCCGGACGAGGCGCGCACGTTCGGCATGGACTCGCTGTTCCCGACCGCGAAGATCTACTCGCCGTTCGGGCAGAACTACACGCCGGTCGACCGCGAGCTGTTCCTGTCCTACCGGGAGTCCACGACCGGGCAGATCCTGCACGAGGGCATCAACGAGGCCGGCTCGGTGGCCTCGTTCACGGCGGCCGGCACGTCCTACGCCACCCACGGCGAGCCGATGATCCCGGTGTACATCTTCTACTCGATGTTCGGCTTCCAGCGCACCGGCGACGGGCTGTGGGCCGCGGCCGACCAGATGGCGCGCGGGTTCCTGCTCGGCGCCACGGCCGGGCGTACCACCCTGAACGGCGAGGGCCTGCAGCACGAGGATGGGCATTCGCTCCTGCTGGCCGCCACCAACCCGGCGGTCGTGGCCTACGACCCGGCGTTCGCGTTCGAGACGGCGTACATCGTCGAGGACGCGCTGCGCCGGATGTACGGCGAGAAGCCCGAGGACATCTTCTACTACCTGACCGTCTACAACGAGCCGATCTCCCAGCCCCCGCAGCCGGACAGCCTCGATGTCGAGGGCCTGCTGCGCGGCCTCTACCGCTACGCGGCCGCGTCCGCGACGGACGGTCCGCGCGCGCAGATCCTCGCCTCAGGTACGGGCATGCAGTGGGCCCTGCGCGCCCAGCACCTGCTGGCCCAGGACTGGGGCGTGGCCGCCGACGTCTGGTCCGCCACCTCCTGGACCGAGCTGCGGCGCGACTGCGTGGCGACCGAGGAGCACAACCTGCTGCATCCCAGCGAGGAACCGCGGGTGCCCTACGTGACCCGGGTGCTTTCCGAGACGTCCGGCCCGGTGGTGGCGGTGTCCGACTTCATGCGAGCGGTACCGGACCTCATCTCGCGCTGGGTGCCGGGCGACTACACCTCGCTCGGTACCGACGGCTTCGGCATGTCCGACACGCGGCACGCGTTGCGGCGGCACTTCCACGTCGACGCCGAGTCCATCGTGGTGGCTGCGTTGCGCCAGCTCGCCCGCCGCGGTGAGGTACCGCCGTCGGCACCGGCGGAGGCAGCCAAGAAGTACGCCATCGACGACGTCACCGCCGCTCCGGTCGGCGAGACGGGGGGCGACGCCGGGTAACCGCGGCCCGGCCTGCCGGCCTTCGGCCGGCAGGCCGAAGGCCGGCAGGTCTGCGCGGAGCGTTACAGCACGACGATCGTGTACATGCTGCTGTTGGACGACCCGGCGTTCGGGCCGAGCGACACCGGACCAGCCGGGTAGGACTTGACGAACACCTCGAAGCTGCGCGGCGTGCTCTCGCTGTTGGTGAGCTGGGTACCGGCGCTGACCCAGCTGGCGTCCATCCACGGCCGCCGTCCCAACCGCGTGTCGACCGCGACCGCCACCACGGCCGGCGCGGTGATGGTGAACGTGACCAGCGGATCGTTTGTGGCGCTCTTGGAGTCGTTCGCCGTGCGGATCCAGGCGGCACCGGTCAGCTCGGCCGGGACAGACGTCAACGTGAAGGTCCGGTCGCCGTACTGCAGGTTGCCGACCTGGAGGTTGGACTGCACCGACCAGTCCGCGGCGTTGGCGGTGTCGGCGACCGACAGGTTGGTGATGGCGAGCTCCGTACCGCCGGTGACCACGAGGCTCACGCTGGCGTACTGGGTCGCCGTCGCGTTGGTACCGATGACGCTCAGGACATAGGTGCCGTTGCGTACGGTCGGGGTGGTCGTCACGGTCATGGTCGACGTACCGCCCGGGCGGATCACGTTGGGGCTGAACGACACGGTGACGCCGGCCGGCTGCCCGCTGGCGCTCAGCGTCACGGCACCAGGCCTGCCGGAGACAACGGCGGTGCTGACCGCGTACGTCACCGAGGAGCCGGCGGTGACCGTCTGGGTCGCCGGTGTGGCGCTGATTGAGAAGTTGTCGACACCGGCGGCGCAGGCCGGTGTCGAGCCCGGCGTGCTCAGCCGCAGCAGGCCGCCGCTGGTGTTGCGGCTGTTCGTCATGCAGTACCCGGCGATGGATTGGAAGCCGACGTCGAACGGGCTGCCGGTGCCGCGTTGCATGGTCATGTGGTGCAGGGAGACCGAGCTGCCGGCGTTGGCGATGAACGCCGGCCGGTCGTCGTTGGCGACGAAGCGCAGCGAGCTGTTGTTGAACGTCACCGCGTCGACGTTGTGCAGGTAGAACCCGTACGCCGGGCGTACACCGAGGCTGTTGGGGTTGTAGTTGTTCGGGTCGTTGCTCGGCGGCGTGTTCGGGTCCATGGCGGTGTGGCCGCCGGGCACGGTGAGGTGGACGTTGGCGAAGGTGACGTTGCGGATCCGGTTGTCGCCGGACTCACCCCACAGCGTGGGGCTGAACTGCGGGCTGACCTTGCCGGTACCGGTGATGTTCTCGTACGTGATGTTGCTGATGTGCCCCACGCCGGGACTGTTGCCGCAGCGCCGCCGGGTGCCGATCTTCTGCATGATTGGTGAGGCGACCCCGGACATGGTGATATCGCGGTAGTGGACGTCGGAGATGTTGGCACCGTCCATGGACACCATGCCGAGGCCCGACTTGTTCCCGCCGGTGATGGTGATGTGCTCGAACTGGTAGCCGGTGAAGTCGCCGCAGGTCTCCGACCCGAACATCAGCGCGTTGCAGCAGCCCGCCGAGAGCTGGGCGTTGGTGACGGTCACGTTGCCGTTGGGGAGCTTCGCGCCCAGGGCGTAGTCGCTCTTGAACGCCAGCGCGTCGTCGTTGGCCGCGATATTGATGTTCGTGATGGTGACGTTCGTGGTGCTGATGATGTTCCAGCCGTCACGGTCGCTGGCCGTGTCGATGACCAGGCGGTCAGAGGTGACGTTGGTACAGCCGTTGATGAGCATCGCGAAGTGCCCGCCCCGCCGCAGCGTGATGCCGTTGACGGTCAGGCCGTTGCAGCGGGTCAGCGAGATGAGCTTGTCGGCCTGCCCGGGTCTCGGGTTGCCGGTGATGAAGTTGCCGTTGCCGTCGATCGTTCCGGAGCCGACGAAACCGACGTTGGTCAGGTTGTCGCCCCAGATCATCGCGTCGTGGAAGTGGCTGTGACCGAAGTCCTGGAACGCATCGTTCGGGTTCGGCTCGGGTGGGTCGTACCCGGCCGGCGCACCCAGCAGGACCGAGTCGGCGTCGAGCTGGAAGGTCACGTTGCTCAGCAGGTGGATGGACCCACCGGCCAGGTACCTGCCCGCCGGAAACTCGACGATCCCGCCGCCCGCCGTGTTGGCGGCGACCACGGCCGCGTTGACGGCCGGCGTGTCGTTGGTCGTTCCGTCACCGGTCGCGCCGAAGTCCTTGACGTTGAACACCTGCGCTGCGTCGGCGGCGGTCGCGACCCCGACCGACGCCACGATGAGCGCGGCCAGCGCCAGGGCGGCGAGCCGGGCGACCTTGATGGTGATGGCGTTGCGCAACCTGGTTCCCATCGCAGGTTCTCCTTGTACGCGTCGACGGGCAAAGCACGGTCCTGCCGTCTTGCTGCCTGTCGGCGGGTAACAGGCCATCGAAACTGTTCCCGGTGGACGACGCTAGGAGCCGGCGACCGGATGGTCAAGTCGATCGATACCGGTCGCGCATTTCAGTCCTCGCCGGCGCGCCGCTGGCGCTTGACCAGGCTGCGGCGGCGCTTGGCCGCCAAGCGGGCCTCCGTCGCACTCCGCGACGGTCTCGTGGGCCGCCGCGGCCGGCCCGGCGGCGCGATCGCGCCGGCAAGCAGCGCCACCAGCCGGGCCTCGGCCGCGCGCCGGTTCTGCAGCTGTGACCGGTGCTCCGAGGCCGCGATCACCAGAACCCCGTCGACCAGGCGCGAAGCGAGCCGGTCCAGCGCCCGCGCCTTGAGATGTTCCGGCAGCGCGCTCGTGTTGGCCAGGTCGAACACCAGCTCGACGCGGGAGTCGGTGGTGTTCACCGACTGGCCGCCCGGCCCGCTGGACCGGCTGAAGCGCCAGCTCAGCTCGGCGCGCGGCAGCGCCACCGAAGCCGTCACCCGCAGCCGGTCGTCCACGGCTTCCAGCATGCCCTCCCGAGTGGCCTCGGGAGGGCTCACGCCGATGGTGCCTGCACCCCGATGCTCGCCGCGGGCGCGCCAGCAGCCGCGCCGACGCTGGACGCTGGACCGCCGAGGCTCGACGCGGCTGGGCCGATGTTGGGCGCGAGCGGGCCGGCCGGGTCTTCGACGGGTAGCTTGCCGAGCTTGTCGACCTCCCGGGCGAGCGCCTCCAGCGTGGACTTCAGCTGGATCTGGGTGACCTCGGCAAAGGTGCGCAGCCAGGCGATCCGTCGCGCCAGCTGCTCCTCGTCGCCGGTGCCCGGACCGCGGTCGCGGTAGGCGGCCGCCGCCTGTTCGGCGGCCTGCGCCGCCTGGCGCTGGGCATAGTGGAGGACCTCTTCGTACCGGCGGCGTGCCTCGACGACCAGCTGCCGGGCGTACTCCTCGGCGCGGGCGATCTGGGCGTCGGCGGCCTGTTGTGCTCGGGTCATCGTGGCGATCGCCTGGGCGCTCGGGGCCGGCCGGGTCGACCGGTCGTCGACGTTGATGCCGATGTTGCGGTAGTAGTTGCGCAGCCGGTCGATCTCGGCGCGCAGCCGCGCTTTCTCAGTGTCCGAGCTGCTGATGTCCTCGGCCAGGCGGGTGAGGAACCGCTGGACCTCCTCCTCGTTGTAGCCACGCCGGCCGAACGGAGCGCGCGGGAACTCCACGGTGCGCACCCGCTCGGGTGTCAGCGGGGTCGCCGCCCATCGAGCATCCGATACGTAAGCGTTGCCGATCTGCGTGGTCAAGCGAGACCGCCTCCCTCGCTCCTGCCGAAGTCCTCGAAGTGCACGGCACTGGGGCTGATGCCGGCGGCGCCGAGGCGGTCAAGGGTCCCGGCCACCATGATCGGTGAGCCGCATACGTACACCTGGTGATCTGTCCAGGAGCCCTGTTTCAACGCCACGTCGACCAGGTGGCCCCGATCTCCCTGGTACGTGGGGTCGTCCGAGACGGCGGGCACGACCGTCAGCCAGCTGTACGACTGTTCCAGCCGCGACAACGCCGGCAGGTCATAAAGGTGATGGGTCATCCGGGCGCCGACGTACAGCGACACCCGGCGGCGGCCCCCTTCGAGGGCGACCTGTTCAACCAGAGCGCGCAGCGGCGCCAGGCCGGTTCCACCGGCCAGCAGCAGCAGGTCGGAGCGATCGTCCGGATCCAGGACGAGCCGGTTGCCGACCGGCGAGCCCAGCCGCAGATGGTCGCCCGGACGCAGGCTCTGTACCAGCGCCGCGCTGACCTGGCCGCCTTCGACCAACCGTACGTGGAGCTCGATCGTCCCGTTGTCCCGCGGTGCGTTGGCCGGCGAGTAGTACCGCCACACCCGCGGCCGCAGGCTGGACTCCACGGCCAGGCTCTGGCCGGGGACGTAGTCCAGCTCCGTATGCGGCCGGACCTGGACGACCGCGATGTCGATGCTGCGCCGCTCGTGCTGGAGAACCTCGGCATCCCACCACGGCGGGGTGACCCGCGCCATGTCGTCGGCCGCCTTCGTCATCACCTCGGCGATGACGCCGAAGGCGGCCTTCCATTCCGCGGCAAGGCGCGAGGTCCAGTCGCCCTCGAGGAAGTGCGCCAGGGTGGCCAGCAGCGCCTCCCCCACCGCGGGGTAGTGCTCGGCCACGGCGCCGAACTTGCGGTGGTCGCGGCCGAGCTGCTGGAGGAGCTCCACCAAGCCGTCGGTGTTGTCCACATTGGACACAACCCGTCCGAGCGCGGCGACGAGCCGGTCCCGTTGTCCGGCCATGGAGGCCGGAAACAGGTCACGAGTCTCGGGATACGCTACGAACAGGTACGAGTAGAAGAACAGCGGCACCTGATCGCCATACGTGGCCACCTTGGCGAAGCTGCTCTTCAGCGCCGCGGTGTCCACAATCTACGCGCCCCGAACGACCTCGTCGGAAACGGTGACGATCTGGTCCTTGACGCCGCCGAGCACTCCGACGACCCGACCCACGATCTCGTCGTCGACACCTGCCTCGCGTAGGGTGTCAACAAGGTGGGCCGCTACGAGGCCGAAGTGGTCATCGGTGATGCCCAGCCCCTTGTGCGCGGAACCGAGGTCTCGCCCCTCGTACGCGGTCGGGCCGCCGAGCACCTGCGTGAGCAACATGACCTGGTGCCCCTTGAGCCGTGGCATCTCCACTGCGGCGAAGTACGGCGCAAGCTGCTCGTCGCCGAGCACGCGCTCGTAGAAGCGGTCGACGACCTGAGCGACAGCGGGACGCCCGCCGATCGCCTCGTAGTCAGAGATGTCCTTTTCCACCTGGTTAGCCATGTCGCGTGCCCCTTCGATAGCGATCGATCTCGGGCCCCGGGCCCAAGCGAGCATCTTAGGGGTTCGTCGCACAATCTGTCCGCTATCGGATGCCGAACGTGTGCGAATTTTAGAGGTTTTTACATTCGCCGTAGGGCGTCAGACGTCAGCTCTTTACCGCCCGACACGTCGCCTGATACGTCGCCAAACGTCCCCACAAGTGCCGTTGTATGCACATGGTCAAGGCCCGGTTCCGCCCGGCGGAAACATCGGCACATCTCAACGTCTCTTGTGGACTAAACCCTGCCTGAGCCTGACGGGTACCCGGGATGAGGAGCACCATGGCAGCGAACCTGAAGCGGCGGATGGCGGTGTTGCTCGGCTGCTGCGCACTGGCGGCGAGCCTGGCCGTGGTGGCCGCCTCGACGGCCCACGCCGACACGACGCTCACCGCGTCGTTCCAGGTGACGAGGTCCTGGTCGACCGGGTACGAGGGCCAGTACACGATCCGCAACAGCGGTACCGCGAGCGTCACCGGCTGGCAGGTCGAGTTCGACCTGCCGGCGGGTACCAGCGTTCGCAAGTTCTGGAACAGCACCATGGTTCGCAACGGCGACCACTACACGTTCACCAACGCGAGCTTCAACGCCACGGTCCCGCCTGGCGGGTCGCAGTCGTTCGGGTTCAACACCAGGGGCCTCGGCCTGCCGAGCGGGTGCCTGGTCAACGGCTCGCCCTGCAACGGGGTACGCCCGTCACCGTCGGCATCCGCGACAGCATCTCAAACCCCGAGCCCCACCCCGACCGCGAGCCCGACGCCGAGCCCGACGCCGCCCCCACCGCCACCCCCGTCGACCTACACCAGGTCGCCGATCGCGAGCGCCACGGCGAGCGCCGACGACGGTAACGTCGCCCGCAACGCCATCGACGGCAACCTCGCCACCCGCTGGTCGGCGGCCGGCGACGGCCAATGGCTCACCCTCGACCTGGGTAAGCCGATGATGGTGGGGCTGGTCGACCTCGCCTTCGACAGCGGCGGCACCGTTCAGTACACCTTCGAGCTGCAGGTGTCGGGCGACAACACCACCTGGACGACCGTCTCGGCGGGCCGCAGCAGCGGAACCGGCACCGACCTGGAGACCTTCGACGTCCCGGACACCTCCGCGCGGTACATGCGCTACCTCGGCCACGGCAACAGCGTCGACCTGCGCAACGCCCTGACCGAGGCCGAGGTCGAGGTCGTCGCCGGCGCGAGCCAGCGCCTGTACCTGGGCAGCGACGGGAAGCTGGGCTACCGGCCCTACCCGAACGGCGACACGATCCCCGACTTCTCCCGCGCCGGCTACGGCGGCGGTGGCGTGGCGCTGCCGACGGTACCGGTCAAGCGGACGGTGTCCCCGGTCACAGGTGACGACGGTGCAACGGTCCAGGCGGCCATCGATGCCGTCAGCGGCCTGGCGCCCGACGCCAGCGGCTTCCGGGGCGCGGTCCTGCTGACCAGCGGGACGTACGAGGTGGCGGGCAGCGTCACGATCCGGGCCAGCGGCGTCGTCCTGCGGGGCGAGGGCGACGGTCCGACCGGGACCGTCATCCGGGCCACCGGAACCAGCACGCGCACTGTGATCAACGTGACCGGCGTGGCGGACCGCGCCGAGGTGTCCGGCACCCGCCAGGCCATCACCGATACCTACGTTCCGGTCGGCGCACACACTCTCACGGTCGCGAACGCCTCCGGCTTCGCGGTCGGCGACGACGTGGTGGTCGCCCGTACGCCCAACCAACAGTGGATCGACGCGGTCGGGATGGACTCCTGCACCACCGTGGGTACCTCCTACGACACGTCCGACGTCAACGGCTCCACCTGCCTGGACAACCCCTGGACCCCGAGCAGCCGCACGATGCTCTACGAGCGCCGGATCACCGCGGTCAGCGGCAACCAGGTCACCATCGACTCCCCGATGGTGGAGGCGGTCCAGTCGGTGTTCGGCGGCGGTTCGGTCTACAAGTACCGGTTCCCGGGCCGCATCCAGCGGGTCGGCGTGGAGTACCTGCGCGCGGAGTCCGACTTCGCCTCCGACACCGACGAGGCGCACGCCAACCGGATGATCGCGCTCGGCAACGTGCAGAACGCGTGGGTGCGCAACGTCACCTCGGTCTACTTCGTGCAGGGCACCGTCATCGTCAACGCCGGCGCCAAGCACGTGACCGTCCAAGACAGCGCCTCGCTCGACCACAAGTCACAGATCACCGGCGGGCGCCGGTACCCGTTCCAGATCGACGACGGCACCCACGTGCTGATCATGCGGTGCTACTCGCGGACCGGGCGGCACGACAACGTGACCGGCAGCAACACGCCCGGCCCCAACGTCTTCCTGGACAACCGCGCCGAGCAGTCGTACTCCGAGCTGGGTCCGCACCACCGGTGGGCCACCGGGACCCTGTTCGACAACATCGTGCACCGCAGCGTGGGTGGCGGGCAGATCATGGGCGCCTACAACCGCGGCAACCTCGGCACCGGCCACGGCTGGTCAGGTGCGTACCAGGTCTTCTACAACTGCCTCGGCGACACGCACCGGGTGTCCAGCCCGCCGTATGCCCGGAACTGGTCCATCGGCTGCCGCGCGACGCGCCAGGAGGGCACCGGCGAGTACGACGCCTACGGCGGCCCGGTCGCTCCTTGGAGCCTGTACCTGCAGCAGCTGCGCGACCGGCTCGGAGACGCGGCGCTCGCGAACATTGGCTACTGAACGGCTCGGTGGTTCCCGGCCGGGCGGCTGCCCTGGCACGATGTGCGCGTGGCATGGCCGGGTATCCGCCGCCAGCGGACGGAGCGGAGCGGAGTCCGCGGTCAAGCGGCCGGAAGCGGGGAACACTGGGTGGAGTTTCGCCGATCGGACGCGGCGGCGGTCATCAGGATGGTCCGCGCCGTCGCCGAGGCGCGCGATCCCGGCGAGTACGGCGACGGGGTCGAGGTGGTCATCGAAGCCCCGCGGCTGCGCCGCCTCGCCGGGCTGTTCAACCACGACGACCGGCAGGCGCAGGCGCGGATCGTGGTGACCCGGGCCGGTGGCGAGGTCGGGTACCCGTTCGACATCCAGCTGGTCACCGGGTACGGCGGCGGGGCGGCCCACCGGCTGCGGCCGACGCGCGGCTGGGCGGTGAGCAACTCGGCGGGGCTCGCGTTCCTCATCCAGAAGGGCCGTCCCGGCGCGCGCTTCGAGTTCGGGGCGCTGGTTGGTGGTGCCGTGCTGGCATTGAGCGAGCTGCGTCGCAAGCCGGCCGAGAAGGGCTGGCGGGCGACGGTGGACCGGTCGGTCAGGCGGACCTAACGTTACGGATCACGCCGTTGGAACGTCCAACCAGGACGGTCCGGTGAAGGTGACGGCGGCGCCGGACCGGTTCGCGTCGAGGTAGAGCGGGTCGGCGGTGTCCACCACGAGCGCGAGCCGGTGGCCGGCCGGTACGTCGTACGCCATCGCCGACAGCGCGACGTCCAGCGTGAGCGGCGCACCGGGCTCGGCGTCCAGCCAGGTGGCCGGCGCGTGCGTGACGAGCACACCGGTCCCGGTGCCGTCCAGGTCGTAGAGGTAGGCCACGACCGTGCCGTTGGCGCTGGCCGGGCGCAGGGCGAGGTGCAGCCGGACGATGCCCCGGACACGGGCCCCCGAGGGCAGCGGCTGACCGACCCAGACTCCGGCGCGCAGCCGGTCCACCGACGGCAGCCAGACCATCGGCGGTACGCCCAACAGCGCCTCGAACCCGTTGCTCAGCAAGGCAACGCCGGCGCCAGCGGTGGTGTCCAGGCCGGTCCAGATCGTGCGCGACCAACCGTCCGTCGCGGCGCCGCCCAGCGGACCCGTACCGTCCCACCACCGCACCGCGCCGAGCCCGAGCCGGCTGGCGGACACGCTCACCGACGGCCAGTCGGCCGCCGTGACCACGGCACCGGTGTTGCGTACCCGCAGTACCACGGGCGGTTCGGCACCGATCGCGGTGTCGGTGCCGGCCAGGTACTGCCCGAACCACCGGTCCAGGCTGGTCCACGCGTGGTTGGGCAGCCCGACCAGCCCGGCCGCCTCGACGACTGCGTGGTCGCCGGCCGCCAGCTCCAGCCGCTTGGGTCCGGTCAGCCGGCCGAAGAAGTCGACGAGCTGGTTCGGCGGGAAGAGGCTGTCGCCGTAGGCGTTGGCGAGAAGGATCGCCGGGTGGTTGCGGTTGATCGCGTCCACATAGGACGCCGCGGAGCGGAGGCGGCCGAACGAGGCGTTCTGCTCGGTGTTGCGGTTGGCGAAGTAGTCGTCGATGACCCGGGACAGCTCGGCGCTGGGCCGGCCGACCAGGTTGGCGAGCGCGGCGAGCAGGAACACGGCCTGCGGCCGGCGGGTCTGGTCGCCGTAGAGCGAGGCGACCAGGTCCGTCCAGGTGCTCATGGCCACGACCGCCTTGATGCGCGGGTCGAAGGCGGTCGCGATGAGGCAGATGCCGGACCCGTAGGAGACGCCCGCCATCCCGAGCCGGCCGGGGTCGGCGCTGGTGTGCGCGAGGAGCCAGTCCAGGGCGGTGCTGGCGTCGGCGACGTCGAGCGGCCCGGCGGTCTCGATGCGGCCGCCGGAAGCCCAGAACCCGCGGGTGGTGTACGAGAGCACGACGTAGCCCCGCTCGGCAAGGCCGCGCGCCTGCAGCAGGTACTCCCGATCGTCGAGCCCCCAGCTGTTGACGAAGACGATCGCGGGATGCCGGCCGGGGGTACCCGGCTCGAAGACGTGCGCCTTGAGCACGACGCCGTCGGCGGCGGTGATGTCGACGGCTCGCGGGCCGGTCGCCGGCGCCGTGCTGGCCGGCGCCGTGCTGGCCACCGCCGTCCCGGCGCCCACACTGACGAGTACGACGGAGAGGACGGCGGCGATGAGGATGAGTCGATGACGGGTGGATGAACGCGCCATGGCAACCTCGCTCCAAAAAGTTACCGGGCAGTAACCTAAGTTACCGGAGGGTAACATCGAGTGAGGCGGCTCACAATATCGACGCCGGCCAAAATCCGTGAATAAACATCAGTCGATCGATGGCCAGGAGGAGCCGTTGCCCGGCCCGCCGCAGCCAAGGGGTTGCTCTGCTTCGGTCGCGCATGGCGCTGGAGGACAGCGCCGGATAGTGTGCCGCACGTGCTAGCGAACCAGGACGCAGCGAACCACGACGCAGCGAACCAGGAGGCTCAGTGACTCAGACACCGATGCCGTCGTTTCCGGCGGGGTTCCGGTGGGGGGCGGCCACCGCCGCGTACCAGATCGAGGGCGGCGTCAACGAGGGTGGCCGCGGTGCGTCGATCTGGGACACGTTCAGCCACGAGCCCGATCGCATCGCCGACGGCAGCACCGGCGACGTCACCTGCGACCACTACCACCAGTACGCCGCTGACGTCGCGTTGATGGCCGAGCTCGGCCTTCGGGCGTACCGGTTCTCGATTGCCTGGCCGCGCATCCAGCCCACAGGCGCCGGGCCGGCCAACCCCGAGGGCCTGGCGTTCTACGACCGGCTGGTCGACTCGCTCCTGTCGCACGGCATCGAGCCCGCCGCCACGCTGTACCACTGGGACCTGCCGCAGGCCCTGCAGGACGCGGGAGGCTGGCAGAACCGCGACACCGCGGCGCGCTTCGGGGAGTACGCCGATGCCGTAGCCACCGCGCTCGGCGACCGGGTCAAGCTGTGGATGACGCTCAACGAGCCGTTCATCCACTACGCCGTCGGCCATCTGCTCGGCATCCACGCCCCTGGGCTGAACCTGTACCAGAGCTCGTTCCCCGTGGTGCACCACATGTTGCTCGGGCACGGGCTGGCGGTCGCGGCGCTGCGCCGGCACTCGTCGTCGCCGGTGGCGATCGCCAACAACTACACGCCGGTCTGGGCGACCGGCCCCGACGGTACGCGCGAGAGCGCCACCGACGTCGACGTGGCCGCCGCCGGTGTCTACGACACGTTCCACAACCGGCTGTTCACCGACCCGCTGCTGCTAGGCCGGTACCCCGACGGTGTCGAGCGGCTGTCCACGATGGACCTCGACTCGATCGTGCTCGACGGCGACCTGGCGGTCATCGGAGCACCGCTGGACGCGCTGGGCGTCAACTACTACCAGCCGACCGCCATCTCGGCGCCCGAGCCGGACAGCCCGATCCCGTTCAGCCTCCAGACCGTCCAGGGCTACCCGACCACGAGCTTCGGCTGGCCGGTGGTGCCCGACGGCCTGCGCCAGCTGCTGACCCTGCTGCACGAGCGGTACCCGAACCTTCCGCCGATCTGGGTCACCGAGAACGGTTGCGCGTACGACGACGAGCCGGGGCCGGACAGGTCCATTGTGGACGATAAGCGGATCACCTACCTGGACGGGCACATCCGCGCGCTGCACGCGGCGATGGGCGCCGGTGTCGCGGTGCACGGCTACTGCACTTGGTCCATGATGGACAACTGGGAGTGGGCCGAGGGCTTCACCAAGCGCTTCGGGTTGGTTCACGTGGACTTCCCGACCCTGCAGCGAACCCCCAAAGCCTCGTTCGCGTGGTACCGCGACCTGATCCGGCAGCAGCCATGACCGAGCGCTCGCGCGAGGTCCAGCTGGCACGTCATGGCGTCGCCTCGCGGAGCCTGCGGAGCGGGGCGGCGTCATGACCGGGCCGGCGGCGCCGACCACGCCAAGGGCGCTGGCCGAGCCGCTCCTGCGGGTACCGGCCGGCTGGACCGCCCGCCTGGTGGTGGCACAGCTCGGGCTCTGGATGGCCTTCTTCACACCGATCCAGCAGCTGCTGCCGCGTCAGGTGGAGTCGATCGACCCCCGGCACAAGGCGATCATGCTCGGTCTGGTCACCGGGTTCGGCGCGCTGGCCGCCGTGATCGCCAACCCGCTCGCCGGCGCGCTGTCCGACCGTACCGCGCCCCGGATCGGCGGCCACGCTCTCGGCCGCCGCCACGTCTGGACCCTCGGCGGCGCCCTGCTGGGCGCCGCGGCGCTGGTCCTGCTGTCCCGCCAGCACACCATCGCCGGGGTGGCGCTGGCCTGGGTCGCGGCGCAGACCTGCTTCAACACCATGCTCGCGTCGCTCACCGCGGCCGTCCCCGACCGGGTGCCGGTCGCCCAGCGCGGCGCCGTCTCCGGCTGGATCGGCATGCCCTCGGTGCTCGGCGTCGTCATCGGTGTGGGCGTGGTGACCACGGTCGTCACCGACCTCGCCGCCGGCTACGTCGCGATCGCCCTCATCGTGGCGCTGTTCGCGCTGCCGTTCGCGCTCACCACACCGGACGACCCGCTCCCGCACGAGCACCGCTCGCCCCTGAAGCTACCGGAAATCGTGAAACGAATGTGGGTCAGCCCGCGCGAGCACCCGGACTTCGCGTGGGCCTGGATCACCCGCTTCCTGGTGCAGCTGGGAAACGCGCTCGGCACGCTGTACCTGCTGTACTTCCTCAAAGACCGGGTGGGTTACGCCAACCCGGAAGGCGGCCTGTTCATCCTGATCCTGGTCTACTGCGGCGCCGTGGTCGCCACCACGGTGGTCGCCGGGCGGCGGTCGGACCGCACCGGACGGCGGCGCAGCTTCGTCATCTGGTCCGGCATGGTGATGGCGGCGGCCGCGGTGCTGCTCGCCATCTGGCCCACCTGGCCGGGTGCGATCATCGCGGCGGTCGTGCTGGGCGCCGGCTTCGGCGTCTACCTCGCGGTCGACGCCGCACTGATCACCCAGGTGCTGCCGGCCGCCACGGAGCGGGCCAAGGACCTGGGCGTGATCAACATCGCCAACTCCGCGCCGCAGGTGCTCGGACCGGCGCTGGCCGGGCCGATCGTGGCGTACGTCGGCGGGTACCCGGTGCTCTACGGGCTCACCGCCGTGGTCACCGTGCTCGGCAGCATCTTCGTGCGCAACATCCGCGGCGTGCCGTAACCGGTGTCTAGAGGTCGAGGCGCACAAGCAGGCGGGGCAGCCGGGCGCTGGTCGCCTTGGTCTGCGTCACCACGCGGAACCCGGCGTCGGTGAAGAGCCCGAGCGTGCCCACGTACGCCTCGGTCGTGTGGATCCGCGCACCGGCCGGGTCGACCGGGTACGCCTCCAGCGCGGGCGCGCCCTGCTCCCGCGCGTACCGGATCGCGCCGCCGAGCAGCGCGCGGGCGATGCCCTGCCGGCGGTGGCCGGGGCGGACCAGGAAGCACACGATCGACCACACTGGACAGTCGTCGACCCTCGGGATCGTCCGCGACCGGACCAGGCGCTCCATCGCCGCACGCGGGCCGACGTTGCACCAGCCGACGGCGAGCCCGTCGCGGTAGGCCAGGACGCCGGGCGCCGGCTCACGCTGGACAAGCTCGCGCATGATGGCAGGGCGGCCCGGGCCGCGCTGCTTGCGGAACTCGCCCGCCGACAGCCGCCAGTACAGGCACCAGCAGGACTGCACGGCACCGCCGGGGGCCAGCAGGCTCGCCACCCCGTCGAAGTGTTCCGCCGTCGCCGGTACGACCGTCACGTCGTCCATCAGCCTCACGCCGTCAGGGCGCTGCCCTTCACCCAGTCGGCCCAGCTGAGCACCCAGTCGCCGAGGCCGTTGCGCGGGTCGAGCCGCCGCGGGGTGTTCAGCACGTCAACGACGTCGCCGAGGCCGAAGTTGTCGTACATCCACTGGGCGTGGGCCGGTCCGACGTTGATGCAGCCGTGCGAGGTGTTGCGGACCCCGTGCGCGGGGATGTTCCAGTCGGCCAGGTGCACGAACTCGCCGGAGTAGGAGACGCGCATGGCGAGCTTGACCTCTTCGTCGTAGAAGTTGGGGTCGTTCGGGTCGACGATCCCGTTGCTCGCCGAGGTCATCCGGACCACGGGGTCCTTGTCCACGATCACGTGGGGGCCGCTGTTGGTCCAGTAGTTGACCGGGCCGTTGACGCCCTGCACGATGCCGCCCTTGCCCAGGCTCACCGGCACGTCGCGGACCAGCGCGCCGTTGACGTAGACCAGCATGTGCTTGGTGTTGGAGTCGGCGACCGCGATCTTCGAGGGCCCGATGGTGAACGACGCGGTCCGGTCCGCCTCACCGTAGAGGCCGTCGCCGAGCTTCACGCCGTAGACCTTGGCGTTGACCACCACCTTCGTGCCCGGCTTCCAGTAGTGCGGCGGGCGCCAGTGCACCTCCTGCTTGTCGAACCAGTGCCAGCGCCCCTCGACCGGCGGGTTGGTGATGACCTGCAGGCTCTGCTCGGCGGCCACCTTGTCGATGATCGGCCGGTCGAACCACACCACGATCGGCTGCCCGACGCCGAACGTCTTGCCGGTGCCGAGCAGGGTCGTCTGGTTTGCCCGCAGGTAGGGCATGGCGAGCTTGGCGGGCTTGAGCGTGGTGAACCGGCTGGTCTGCGTGACCTGCTCGCCCTTGACGTTGGTCGCCGTCGCGTTGACGGTGTACGCCTTGCCGTAGCCGAGCGGCTCGGTGCTGTGCCAGCTGTGCCTGTCGGCGTCGTACTCCCCGGCGACCTGCTTGCCGGCCTCGTTGGTCAGCGCGACCGACTGCAGCGTGGCGTCCTGCGCGGTGACGGTCACCGGATCGAGCACGGGGACGCCCGCGGTGCCGGTGGCGGGTGTGATGGCGAGGAGGCCCGAGCCGGCCGGCGCCGACGAGCCGGCGGGCGCACCGTCACCGCCGCGCCACGAGGCGTTGGGCTCAGCGGTGCACGCGGTCGCGAGCGCCAGCGCGGGCACGGCGAGAAGCACGCCGAGCACACGCCGCCACCGCGAGCCGACCATCGACCACCCTCCCCCAAACGCGTTAGGGCCACCGCCCGCCAGCCAGGTTAGCCCGGTCCGGCCAGCAGGTCATCTGCTTGTTGCCGGTCTGTTGCACGCAGGCCCGGTCGCGCGGGTTCAGCTAGCCGCCAATAAGGTAGGAACGTGACCGTACGCGTACGCTTTGCGCCGTCTCCCACTGGTATGTTCCACGTTGGTGGCGCCCGGTCGGCGCTGCAGAACTGGCTCTACGCCAAGCAGCACGGCGGCACGTTCGTCCTGCGCATCGAGGACACCGACGCCGCCCGGAACCGTCCGGAGTGGACGGAGGGCATCCTCGACGCGCTGGGCTGGATCGGCATCACCCGCGGCAGCTACGACGGCCCGTACTTCCAGTCGGCCTATGCCGACGAGCACCGGGCCGCCGCGCTCCGGCTGTTCGAGGCCGGTCGGGCGTACTACTGCGACTGCACGCGAGAGGACGTCCAGGCGCGCACCGGATCCAGCTACAAGGGATATGACGGGTATTGCCGCGATCGCGGTCTAGGCCCTGGTGCGGGTAGGGCGCTCCGTTTCCGGACGCCTGATGAAGGTTCGACCACGGTCGTGGACCTCATCCGCGGCACCCCGACCTTCGAGAACGCGCTCATCGAGGACTTCGTCATCGCACGGGCCGACGGCTCAGCGGTCTTCCTGCTGGCCAACGTCGTCGACGACATCGCGATGAGCATCAGCCACGTCATCCGCGCCGAGGAGCACCTGCCCAACACACCCAAGCAGCAGATGCTGTGGCAGGCCCTGGGCTACGAGCCACCGGTGTGGGCGCACGTGCCGGTGGTGGTCAACGCCAAGCGCCAGAAGCTGTCCAAGCGGCGCGACAAGGTGGCGCTGGAGGCGTACCGCGACGAGGGGTACCTGCCCGAGGCGATGCGCAACTACCTGATGCTGCTGGGCTGGGCGCCCTCCGGCGACCGCGAGATCGTGCCGTGGGAGGTCATCGAGACCGAGTTCCGCATCGAGGAGGTCAACCCGTCGCCGGCGTTCTTCGACGAGAAGAAGCTGCGGGCGTTCAACGGCGAGTACATCCGGGCGCTGCCCGTGCCCGACTTCGTCACCGCCGTGCAGCCCTGGCTGACCGGCACCCGGACCATCCCGGCGCCGCCGTGGCGACCGGAGTCGTTCGATCCCAAGGCGTTCGAGGCGGTGGCGCCCCTGGCGCAGACGCGCATCGCCGTACTCTCCGAGATCGTGTCCTATGTGGACTTCCTGTTCCTCGACGAGCCGATCGTCGACGAGGCGGCCTGGACCAAGGCGATGGCCGCACCGGGCACCGCCGACCTGCTGGGCGCGGCCATCGCGGCGTTCGAGACCGTGCCGTGGGAGGCCGCCGCGCTGCGCGAGGCGCTGGAGGCCGCCGGCACCGAGCGCGCCCTGAAGCTGGGCAAGGCGCAGGCGCCGGTACGCGTCGCGGTCACCGGCCGGTCGGTGGGGCTGCCGCTCTTCGAGTCGTTGGAAGTGCTCGGCCGCGAGCGAGCCCTGGCTCGGCTGCGTGCGGCGGTGGACCGAGCCGCCGGCTGAACGGTGGAGGCGAATGTCCACCGTGGTGTCCACCGCGGACGGCCTGTCCGCCCCGTACGGCCGCTCATAAGGTGGCCGCCATGAATCGTCGTACTCTCGATGTCGTGCTGCCGATGCTCTACGCGGCGGCGATCGTCGCCACCGCGATGCTGGCCTCCGGCACGGCCACCGGCGTGGTCGCCGCGGTGGGCGCCCTTGTGCTCGGCGCGTACTACGCGGGCATCCGACGCAACCTCACACAATAGGGGCGCGTCAGCTCCCAGCGGGTGTGCCGCTTCATGTACGGTGAAGCGTCCGTCCCGCCCGGCTCGCCCCTTCGGAGCCCATGTGCCACGTCCGTCTGTCGTTGTGACCGCACTGGCCGTGGGACTGCTCGTGCTCGCCGGCTGTGTCAGCTCGGGCAGCCCGGCGCCACGCGCCGCCGGCTCGCCATCGACCGCGGCGGGTCGCCGCGGCACCGGCCCGAGCCCGTCCCGGCCGGCGCGGCCCTCGAAATCCACGTCGCCGTCGGAGCCGGCCGGACCCCAGCCGCCCAAGACGACACCTCCGGGTCCGCCGCCTCCGAGCTCGGGTTCGCCGCGCGCGGGGGCGACCCGCCGCGGGCCGGCCGGATCCATCAAGGGCACCGGCTCCGACGCGGTCGCCCTGACGTTCGATGACGGACCCGACCCAGGGCACACGCCGCAGATCCTCGACCTGCTCAAGGCGAACGGCGTCAAGGCGACCTTCTGCCTGGTCGGGTTCCGCGCCCGGGATGAGCCCGATCTGGTACGCCGGATCGTCGCCGAGGGCCACACCCTGTGCAACCACTCCTGGCAGCACCTGCTCAACCTCGGCCAGCTCACACCGGACGAGATCCGTCACGACCTGCAGCAGACCAACGACGCGATCCACGCGGCGGCACCGGGTGCGCCGATCAAGTACTTCCGTGCCCCCGGTGGCAACTTCACCCCGGTCCTGGTCGACGTGGCCCGCGAGCTGGGCATGAGGTCGATCCACTGGAACGTCGACCCGCGCGACTGGGACCGTGCCACCTACGGCACGGGCCAACCGATGGTCAACCACATCATCTGGGCCGTGCAGCGCTACACCCGGCCCGGTTCGATCGTGCTCTCGCACGACGCGAAGCCGGACACGATCGCGGCGTACGGCCAGCTCCTGCCGTGGCTCAAGGCCAGGTTCACGCTGATTCCGCTGCCGACGTAGCTTGAGTACCGCTGCGCTTGAGCTCGCCCGGCGCCGCCCCTGGATCGCGAGGGAGCGCGAGCCCGGCGAGACATGAAAGGCTCGGTGCATGAGCGACCGTCCGCTGATGCCTCGCGGCAGCACCGAGCACGGCGAGGCGCCTCCGCTCGAGGCCAGCGTACGCGCGATCGAGCGCGCTGCCGGCGCCCTCGCCACGGCCAGCGTGGCTCGCATGGACGAGACGCTGCCGTGGTTCCGGGAGCTGCCCGCCGACCAGCGGGCCTGGGTGATGCTGGTCGCGCAGGCCGGGGTGCGCTCGCTGGTGGAGTGGCTGCGCCGGCGGGGCGAGACCGGCAACGGCGGGCTGCAGGAGTCCGACGAGGTGTTCGACGCGGCGCCACGGGCGCTGGCCCGGTCGCTGAAGCTTGAGCAGACCGTGCAGCTGATCAGGATCACGATCGACGTGGTCGAGCAGCAGGTGGGGCGGCTGGCCGCGCCCGGCGAGGAGGTCGCCATCCGGGAGGCGGTGCTGCAGTTCAGCCGCGAGGTGGCCTTTGCCGCGGCCCGGGTGTACGCACGGGCCGCCGAGACCCGCGGTGCCTGGGACGCCCGCCTGCAGGCGCTGCTGGTCGACGCGCTGCTGCGCGGGGACTCCTCCGACGTGCTCGCCAGCCGGGCAGCCGCCCTTGGTTGGGGCGACGCCCCGCCGGTCGCCGTCGCCGTGGGCCGCTCCCCCGGCGGCGAGACCTCGGCGGTGCTGCACACGGTGTACCGGGCGGCGCGGCGGATGGGTGTGGAGATCCTCGGCGGCGTGCATGGTGACCGGCTGGTCGTGGTGCTCGGCGGCGCACCCGACCCCCTGGCGGCGGCCGAGCGGCTGCTGGTCGGCTTCGGCGACGGACCGGTCGTGGTCGGTCCGGCGGTACCGTCACTGGACGAGGCGACCGAGTCGGCGCGGGCCGCGCTGGCCGGGTACCGGGCCGCCCCGGCGTGGCCGGCGGCGCCCCGCCCGGTCGCCGCGGCCGACCTGCTCCCGGAGCGCGCCCTCGCGGGTGACGCCGAGGCGCGGCGGATGTTGCGGCACGAGGTGTACGGCGCGCTGGCCCGGGCCGGCGGCGAGCTGCTGGAAACACTGGACGCGTTCTTCGCCTCCGGCGGGGTGCTGGAGAGCACCGCACGGGGCCTGTTTGTGCACCCCAACACGGTGCGGTACCGGCTGCGCCGCATCGCCGAGGTGACCGGGTTCGCACCGTTGATACCGCGGGACTCGTTCGCGCTGCGGATCGCGCTCACGATCGGCCGGCTCGATCCCTCGGCGCCCACGCCGACCCTCGGTCCGAGCATCCCGCCACCGGCCGCCGCCGGCTGACGCGCCGCCCGACGCTGCCGCCCGCGCCCGCCCCTCGCGTGGGATAGCGACAATTTCCAGGAACTTGTCCCTTCGCCGGCACGCTGAGACAGCAATGACAACGTTATTGCGAGGATCTTGAGCGCTACCCGGCACGCCGCCCCGGCGTGCCGGGGGCGCCGGGCGCCCAGCACGCGGGGCGGGGTTAACGATCGGTAACGAGGGCCGGCAGAGGGGGTAGCGGTTCGCAATCATTTGGAGGTTTCCTATAAAGATTGTCGTGCAGTTTGGTTCCTGTCGGCATCCAGGTGACTCGTGGGTATCAGCCACTCTCGTAGGCGTGCTCGCTGTACTCGTCCCCGGTCAAGGCTCCCAGAAGCCTGGGTTCCTGGCCCCGTGGCTGCCGGTACCCGGTGTGGCGCCTCGCCTGCGCTGGTGGTCGGTGCTCGCCGGCCACGACCTGGTGCACCTGGGCACCGAAGCCGGCCCGGACGAGATCAAGGACACTGCCCGTACCCAGCCGTTGCTCGTCGCCGCCGCCCTGGTGGCAGCCGAACAACTCCCGTTGTACGACGTCGCCATCGTGGCCGGCCACAGCGTCGGTGAGCTCGCCGCCGCCGCGCTGGCCGGGGTCCTCACCCCGGAGGCCGCCGTGACCCTGGCGGGCGTACGCGGGCGGGAGATGGCCGCCGCCTGCGCGCTGGAGCCGACCGGGATGAGCGCGGTGCTCGGCGGCGAGCCGGACGACGTGCTCGCCGCGATCGCGGCGGCCGGGCTGCACCCGGCCAACCACAACGGGCCCGGCCAGATCGTCGCGGCGGGATCGCTGTCCGGCTTGGAGAAGCTGGCCGCCGAGCCGCCGGCCCGCACCCGGGTGGTCCCCCTGCAGGTGGCGGGGGCGTTCCACACGCCGTACATGGCGCCGGCCGAGGACGCCCTGGCGAGCGTGGCGGCCGGCATCACGCCCGGTACGCCGACCAAGATCCTTCTGTCCAACCGGGACGGCAGCGCCGTCGACCATGGCCCGGCCATGCTGCAGCGGCTGGTGCGCCAGGTCACCGCCCCGGTGCGCTGGGACCTGTGCCTGGCCACGCTGGCCGACCTCGGGGTCACAGCCATCATCGAGCTGCCCCCTGCCGGTACCCTCACGGGCCTGGCCAAGCGCGTGCTCAAGGGCGTGGAGCTGGTCGCCGTCAACACCCCGGACGACCTGCCCGCCGCCCGCGACGCGATCGCCCGGCATGGCGTGGCACCCACCCACGAGCCGCACCCGCAGTTCCGGGTGGTCGTCGCCGGTGTCGCCGGCACCTTCGAGCCGGCCACCGGTCTCGCCGAAGGTGACCATGTGCTCGCCGGCCAGGCCCTCGGTCGCATCGTCACCCGGCAGGGCCCGGTCGAGGTCAACGCGCACGACGCGGGCGTACTCACGGAGTGGCTCGCCCATCACGACGACCCGGTCGCGCCCGGGCAGCCACTAGCCCGCATTGGAGAAGCCCTATGACCGTACCGGCTGGATCGAAGATCCTTTCGGTGGGCCACTACCAGCCCAGCCGGGTGCTCACCAACGACGACCTGGCCCGCATGGTCGACACCAACGACGCCTGGATCCGGGAGCGGGTCGGCATCGTGACCCGGCGGATCGCCGACAACGAGACGGTCGCCGACATGGCGGGCGCCGCGGCGGCGAAGGCGCTGGCGAGCTCGGGGCTGACCGCCACCGACATCGACCTCGTGGTCGTGGCGACCTGCAGCTCCGTCGACCGGTGTCCCAACGTCGCCACCCGGGTCGCCGCCAAGCTGGGCATCAACGCGCCGGGTGCGTACGACATCAACACCGCGTGCTCCGGGTTCTCGTACGCGCTGGGGACCGTCGACCACGCGATCCGGGCCGGTGCCGCCCGCAACGTCATCGTGATCGGCTCGGAGAAGCTCTCCGACGTGACCGACTGGACCGACCGGGCCACCTGCATCCTGTTCGGCGACGCGGCCGGGGCGGCCGTGGTGACCGGGATCGGCGAAGGCGAGGAGCCCGGTATCGGGCCGGTGCTTTGGGGCTCGGCGCCCGAGCGGGGCGACTCGGTGACCATCGAGGGCTGGCGCCCGTACATCCAGCAGGACGGCCAGGCGGTGTACCGGTGGGCGGTCACCGCACTCGCGCCCTTTATCCTTGAGACGATCCGGCGCGCCCAGCTCGAACCAGGTGACATCCAGGCATTCATCGCTCACCAGGCCAACGCGCGCATCATCGAGGGCATCGCGAGGCGGCTGAAGCTGCCCAACGCGATCATCGCGATGGACATCGTCGAGTCCGGTAACACCTCGGCGGCGAGCGTGCCGCTGGCCCTGTCCAAGCTCGTCGAGCGGCGGGAGGTGTCCTCGGGGGCGCCGGTCCTGCTCTTCGGCTTCGGCGGCGGCCTCACCTACGCCGGGCAGGTTGTCCGCTGCCCGTGACCGTTTCGACAACGCTCAAGAGAGGGACAAGCCACATGGCTGCTCGTGACGAGATCACCACCGGCCTTGCCGAGATTCTCGAAGAGGTCGCCGGCGTCAACCCCGACGACGTCGCCGAGGAGAAGTCGTTCACCGAGGACCTCGACGTCGACTCGCTGTCGATGGTGGAGGTCGTGGTGGCGGCCGAGGAGAAGTTCGGCGTGAAGATCCCGGACGACGAGGTGACCAACCTCAAGACCGTGGGCGACGCCGTGACGTACATCCAGAAGGCGCAGGCGTGACTGTTGAGGTAGTCGTCACCGGGCTCGGCGCGACCACCCCGCTGGGCGGGGACGTCGCGTCGACCTGGGAGGCGATGGTCGCCGGCCGCTCCGGGGTGGGCAAGCTCACCCAGGAGTGGGCTCAGCAGCTTCCGGTGCGTATCGCGGCACAGCTGGCGGTGGAGCCGACCGAGAAGCTCGACCGCGTGCAGGCCCGCCGGCTGGACCGGGTCGAGCAGGTGGCGATCGTCGCCGCACGGGAGGCTTGGGCCGACGCGGGCGCTCCGGACGTCGAGAAGGAGCGCCTCGGGGTGGTCGTCGGCAGCGGCATCGGCGGGGCCCTGACCCTGCTCGCGCAGGACGACCTCCTGGAGGCGCGCGGCCCGCGGCCGGTCTCGCCGCACACGGTACCGATGCTCATGCCCAACGGCTCCGCCGCCTGGATCGGCCTGGAGCTCGGCGCCCAGGCCGGGGTACACGCGCCGACGAGCGCGTGTGCCACCGGTGCGGAGTCGATCACGATGGGCCTGGACATGATCCGTTCGGGCCGCGCCGACGTGGTGGTCGCCGGGGGTACCGAGGCTGTGATCCACCCGTTGCCGATCGCCGGGTTCGCCGCCATGCGCGCCATGTCCACCCGTAACAACGAGCCGGAAAAGGCGTCGCGCCCCTTCGACAAGGCTCGCGACGGCTTCGTGCTCGGCGAGGGCGCCGGGATCGTGGTGCTGGAACGCGCCGACCACGCCCGCGCCCGCGGCGCCAAGGTGTACGCGCGGCTGGCGGGCGCGGGCATGACCTCCGACGGGTACGACATCGTGCAGCCCCACCCGGAAGGGGTCGGCGCGGTGCGCGCCATCAAGCTCGCGTTGCGCGACGCGGACATCGACCCGCGCGAGGTGGTACACGTCAACGCGCACGCCACTTCGACCCCGGTCGGCGACATTGCCGAGATCATCGCGCTGCACCATTCGCTCGGCGACCACGCGGTGGTGACCTCGACCAAGTCGATGACCGGTCACCTGCTCGGCGCCGCCGGTGCGGTGGAGTCGATCGCGACGATCCTCGCGGTCCACGACGGCGTCGTGCCGCCCACGATCAATCTTGAAGACCTCGATGAGAAGGTCGACCTCGACGTGGTGGCCCACAAGGCGCGCCACATGAACGTACCCGCCGCGCTGAACAACTCGTTCGGGTTCGGCGGGCACAACGTAGCCCTCATCTTCGCCCGCGCCTAGGAGGCTAGAGATGACCGTGACCGCAACCGCGGACACCGAGACCGTCGACGACCGCGATCCCGAGGTGCGCCTGCGGGCGCTGTTCGACGCCGGTACGATGCGCCCGCTGACCGGGCGCGACGACTCCGGCGTGCTCGCCGCCCGGGGGGAGATCGACGGTACGCCAGCGGTCGCGTTCGCCACGGACGCGATGAAGATGGGTGGCGCGATGGGCACCGAAGGGTGCCGACACATCGTGGACACGATCGACGCGGCGGTGCGCGAACGGGTACCGGTCGTGGGCCTCTGGCATTCCGGCGGCGCCCGGCTGGCCGAGGGTGTGGTGGCGCTGGACGCGGTCGGTCAGGTCTTCGCGGCGATGGTGCGCGCATCCGGCCGGGTACCCCAGATCTCGGTGGTGCTCGGCCCGGCGGCCGGTGGGGCGGCCTACGGCCCGGCGCTCACCGACATCGTGATCATGGCCGGGGCCGGCCGGATCTTCGTCACCGGCCCGGAGGTCGTCCGCAGCGTGACCGGCGAGCAGGTCGACATGGAGCGCCTCGGCGGTCCGGAACCGCACGGCCGGCGCTCCGGCGTGGTACACGTGACGACCAAGGACGACGCGTCGGCGATGTCGACGGCCCGCGAGCTGGCTTCGCTGCTGGGCCGGCAGGGCCGGGTATCCCCGGCCGACGTGGTCGAGAGCGCGGACCTGGGCAGGTTACTGCCAGAGCAGGCCAACCGCGCCTACGACGTCAAGCCGCTGGTGAACGCGCTGCTGGACGCCCCCGGCGTGGAGCTGCACGCCAAGTGGGCGCCGAACGTCGTCACAGCGCTGGGCCGCTTCGCCGGCCGCACCATCGGGGTGATCGCGAACAACCCGCTGCGGCTGGGCGGCTGCCTGGACACCGCCTCGGCGGAGAAGGCGGCCCGGTTCGTGCGGATGTGCGACGCGCTGGGCGTACCGCTGGTCGTGCTGGTGGATGTGCCGGGGTACCTGCCGGGGCTGGGCCAGGAGTGGGACGGGGTGGTACGCCGCGGCGCCAAGCTGTTGCACGCGTTCGCCGAGGCGGTGGTGCCGCGGGTGACGCTGGTGACGCGCAAGGCGTTCGGCGGGGCGTACATCGCGATGAACTCGCGCTCGCTCGGTGCGACCGCCGTGTTCGCCTGGCCCGACGCCGAGGTGGCGGTGATGGGCGCCAGCGCCGCGGTGAACATCCTGCACCGCAAGAAGCTGGCCGCGGCACCAGCCGAGGAGCGGGAGGCGCTGCGCGCCAAGCTGGTCGAGGAGCAGCTGAAGGTGGCCGGCGGGGTGAACCGAGCCCTGGAGATCGGCGTGGTCGACGACGTGGTGGAGCCGTCCGAAACCCGCAAGCGCATCGCCGAAGCCCTGGCCGGCGCGCCAGCCGCCCGCGGCGCCCACGGCAACATCCCG
>WNGF01001765.1_pt1 | contig 46180 bp, 34 predicted proteins | sample 5400641 | NCBI WGS metagenome assembly WNGF01 (sample SAMN13153371, study PRJNA577476) | soil metagenome | isolation source: 80 cm soil or saprolite under grassland replicate 2 | place: USA:California | collected 2016-06-15 | reverse complement strand
CGGAGGTTGCGGAGGTTCTTGTGACGGTCGGCGAGTTCATCCTGCGGCGGCTCGTGGAATGGGGCGTTCGCCGCATCTACGGCTACCCGGGGGACGGCATCAACGGCATCTTCGCGGGCTTCAGGCGCGTGAGGGAGCTCGACTTCGTGCAGGTGCGGCACGAGGAGATGGCCGCGTTCATGGCCTGCGCCCACGCGAAGTTCACCGGCGAGGTGGGCGTCTGCATGGCGACCTCCGGCCCCGGCGCGATCCACCTCCTGAACGGCCTCTACGACGCGCGCATGGACCACCAGCCGGTCGTCGCGATCGTCGGCCAGTCGGCGCGCGCGGCGATGGGCGGCGACTACCAGCAGGAGGTGGACCTGGCGAGCCTGTTCAAGGACGTCTCCCGGGAGTACGTCCAGACGCTCATGGTGCCCGCGCAGGCCCGCCACCTCGTGGACCGGGCGATCCGGATCGCGCTCGCGGAGCGGACCGTCACGACGATCATCGTGCCGAACGACGTGCAGGGGCTCGACTTCGAGCCGCCGCCGCACGCGCACGCGACGGTGCACAGCGGCCTCGGGGCGACCTCGCCCCGCGTCCTCCCCTCGGAGCGGGACCTGCGCCGTGCCGCCGAGGTGCTGAACGCGGGCCGCCGCGTCGCGATGCTCGTCGGCGCCGGTGCGCTGCGCGCCGCGCCGGAGGTGGTGGAGGTCGCGGAGGTCCTCGGCGCCGGGGTGGCGAAGGCGCTCCTCGGTAAGGCGGTGCTGCCGGACGACCGGCCGTGGGTCACGGGTGCGATCGGCCTCCTCGGCACGAAGCCGTCGTGGACGCTCATGAGCGAGTGCGACACCCTGCTCGTCGTCGGCTCCTCGTTCCCGTACCCGGAGTTCCTGCCGAAGGAGGGGCAGGCCCGCGGTGTCCAGATCGACCTCGACGGGCGGATGCTCTCGATCCGCTATCCGATGGAGGTGAACCTCGTCGGCGACTCCGCGGAGACGCTCCGCGCGCTGCGCCCGCTCCTCCGGCCCAAGGAGGACACGACCTGGCGCGAGCGGATCGAGGCCGACGTGCGGCGCTGGTGGAAGGTGCTCGAGGCGCGGGCGATGAACCCCGCCGACCCGGTGAACCCGCAGCGCGTCTTCTGGGAGCTGTCGCGGCGCCTGCCCGACCGCGCCATCCTCTCCGCCGACTCGGGCTCGTCGGCGAACTGGTACGCGCGCGACGTGCGGATCCGCGAGGGGATGATGGCCTCGCTCTCCGGGAACCTCGCGACGATGGGGTCCGCGGTCCCGTACGCGATCGCCGCCAAGTTCGCCTTCCCGGACCGGGTCGTCGTCGCGCTCGCGGGCGACGGCGCCATGCAGATGAACGGCATGGCGGAGCTCGTCACGATCTCGAAGTACTGGAAGGAGTGGAAGGACCCGCGCCTCGTCGTCCTCGTCCTCGACAACCGCGACCTGAACCAGGTGACCTGGGAGCAGCGCGCGATGGAGGGCGACCCGAAGCTCGAGGCGTCGCAGGACCTGCCGCCGGTGGACTTCGCGGCGTTCGCCGCGTCGCTCGGCCTCGCGGCGATCCGGGTCGAGCGCCCCGAGGACATCGCGCCGGCGTGGGACCGCGCGTTCGCGGAGGGCCGGCCGTGCCTCGTCCAGGCGCGGACCGATCCGAGCGTCCCGCCGCTGCCGCCGCACATCACCTTCGACCAGGCGCGCCACTACCTCGCGTCGATCCTGAAGGGCGACCCCGACCGCGGCGCCATGATCGTCCGCTCCTGGCGCGACGCGATCGAGGGCTACCTGCCGCACAAAAGGTGAGCGGTGTGGGCCCGCAAGCCACGATCGAGCGGGTCGTCGCGCGCGCGTTCCGTATCCCGACGGACGGGGCGGAGTCGGACGGGACCCTCGACTGGGATGCGACGACGCTCGTCGTCGCCTGGGCGGAGGGCGCCGGGGCGCGCGGCCTCGGCTACACCTACGCCGACGCCGGCGCGGCGCGGCTCGCGGCCGGGCTCCTCGGCGACGCGGTCCGCGGCGCCGACGCGCTCGATCCGCCCGCGGCGCACCTCGCGATGGCGCGGGCGGTGCGGAACGTCGGCCGGCCCGGCGTCGCCGGGATGGCGCTCTCGGCGGTGGATGCCGCGCTGTGGGATCTCAAGGCCCGGCTCGTCGGGCTCCCCCTCGCCGCGCTCCTCGGCCGCGTGCGCCCGGTGATCCCGATCTACGGCAGCGGCGGGTTCTGCAACTACGGGCCGGAGCGTGTCGCCGAGCAGCTCGGCGCGTGGGCCGCCGAGGGGCTGGCCGCCGTGAAGATGAAGGTCGGGCGCGAACCGCACGCCGACGTCGCCCGCGTGCGCGCCGCGCGCGAGGCGATCGGCGGCGCCGGCCTCTTCGTGGACGCCAACGGCGCGTGGGGGCGCAAGCAGGCGCTCGCCATGGCGGCGCGGCTCGCGGACGAGGGCGTGACCTGGCTCGAGGAGCCGGTCCCGTCGGACGACCTCGCCGGCCTGCGGCTCGTGCGCGATCGGGCGCCGGGCGGGATGGACGTCGCCGCCGGCGAGTACGGGCACGACCCCGGCTACTTCCGCAGGATGCTAGAGGCGGGTGCGGTGGACGTCCTGCAGGCGGACGCGACCCGCTGCGGCGGGGTCACCGGCTTCCTCGCCGCGGCCGCCGTCGCCGCGGCGTTCGCGACCCCGCTCTCGTCGCACTGCGCTCCGTCGCTCCACGCCGCGCTCATGTGCGCGGCGCCGACGGGCGTCCACGTCGAGTGGTTCCACGACCACGTGCGGATCGAGCGGCTCCTCTTCGACGGCGCGCCGCGACCGCAGGACGGAGTGCTCGCGCCGGACCTGTCGCGGCCGGGGCTCGGCCTCGAGCTGCGGGTCGAGGACGCCGAGCGGTTCGCGGTCGGTTGACGAGGGGAGGGGGTATGGAGCGGGCGGAGGGCGGGCGCGCGGTGATCCCGGGGATCGGTCCGGCCGCGGCGCCGCGCGCGCGGCTGCGGGACGAGGAGACGCCGCACGGCGCGCCCGGGCCGCTCGCGCGCGAGGCGGCGCGGGCGCTCGAGCTCGACCTCCGCCGCGCCGTCGAGGGCGAGGTCCGGTTCGACGCGGGCTCGCGGGCGCTCTACGCGACCGACGCGTCGAACTACCGGCAGGTCCCGATCGGCGTCGTCGTGCCGCGGACGCTCGACGACGTGAAGGCCGCCGTCGCGGCCTGCCGCCGCCACGGCGCGCCGGTGCTCTCGCGAGGCGGCGGCACGAGCCTCGCGGGGCAGTGCTGCAACGTGGCGGTCGTGCTCGACTTCTCGAAGCACCTCGACCAGATCCTCGCGCTCGACCCGGAACGGCGCGTCGCGCGCGTCGAGCCGGGCGTCGTGCTCGACCGGCTCCGCGAGGCGGCCGAGCGCCACCACCTGACCTTTGGTCCCGACCCGGCCACCCACGACCACTGCACGCTCGGCGGGATGATCGGGAACGACTCGTGCGGCGTGCACTCGATGATGGCGGGGCGCACCTGCGAGAACGTGGAGCGGCTCCGCGTCCTCGGCTACGACGGCCTCGACGCGTGGGTCGGGCCGATGGGCCCCGCCGAGCTCGAGGAGGCGGTCCACGCCGGCGGACGGATGGGCGAGATCGTGCACGCCCTCGCGCAGCTGCGCGACCGCTACGGCGATCTCGTCCGCGCCCGCTACCCGCGAATCCCGCGCCGCGTCTCCGGCTACAACCTCGACGAGCTCCTGCCCGAGCGCGGCTTCCACCTCGCCCGCGCCCTCGTCGGCAGCGAAGGCACCCTGGTCACGATTCTCGAGGCGGAGGTCCGCCTCGTGCCGAGCCCTCCCGGACGCGCGCTCCTCGTGCTCGGCTACCCCGACGTCTTCGCCGCCGCCGACCACGTCCCGGAGCTCCGCGCGTTCGGCCCCATCGGGCTCGAGGGGATGGACGACCTGCTCGTCGACGACGTGAGGAAGAAGCGACTCCACCCGGAGCGGCTGAAGCTCCTCCCCGAAGGGCGCGGGTACCTGCTCGTCGAGTTCGGCGGCGAGGACCGCGCGCAGGCGGTCGCGCGTGCGCGCCGCTGCATGGACGCGCTCCGGCGCGGGTCCGCCGCGCCGGCGATGAAGCTCTACGAGGACGTTGCCGAGGCGGCGGCCGTCTGGAAGGTCCGCGAGGCCGGCCTCGCCGCGACTGCGCGGGTGCCCGGCGAGCCCGACACCTGGGAGGGCTGGGAGGACTCGGCGGTCGCGCCGGAGCGGCTCGGCGAGTACCTGCGCAAGCTGCGCGCGCTCTACGACCGGTTCGGCTACGAGGGGGCGTTCTACGGCCACTTCGGCCAGGGCTGCCTCCACACCCGGATCACCTTCGACCTCGCGTCGCGGGAGGGGATCGCGCGCTACCGCGCGTTCGTCGAGGAGGCGGCGGAGCTCGTCGTGTCGCTCGGCGGGTCGCTCTCGGGCGAGCACGGCGACGGCCAGTCGCGCGGCGAGCTGCTCGAGCGGATGTTCGGGGCGGAGCTCGTCGAGGGGTTCCGCGAGTACAAGCGGATCTGGGACCCCGAGTGGAAGATGAACCCCGGGAAGAGCTCGGCCGCGCCGCGTCCCGCTGCGTGGGCGTCGGGGCGTGCCGGCGCGACCGCGGCGGCGTCATGTGCCCGAGCTACCGCGTCACGCGCGAGGAGAAGCACTCCACCCGCGGCCGGGCCCACCTGCTGTTCGAGATGCTACACGGCGACCCGCTCCGCGGCGGCTGGCGCTCCGAGGAGGTGGAGGACGCGCTCCACCTCTGCCTCGCCTGCAAGGGATGCAAGAGCGACTGCCCGATGAACGTGGACGTGGCGACCTACAAGGCCGAGTTCCTCTCGCACCACTACGCCGGGCGCCTCCGCCCCCGCGCCGCGTACGCGATGGGGCTCGTCATGTGGTGGGCGCGGGCCGCGGCGCTCGCGCCGGGGCTCGTGAACGCGCTCGGGCGCGCGCCGCTCCTCTCGCGCGCCGTGAAGGCCGCCGCGGGCATCGCCCCCGCCCGCGCGCTGCCGCGCTTCGCGCCGGTCACCTTCCGCCGCTGGTTCCGCGCGCGGGCGCGGCCGGCGGCCGGGGCGCGGCGGCTCGTCCTCTTTCCGGACACGTTCACCGACTTCTTCCACCCTGAGGTGGGGATCGCCGCGGTCGCGGCGCTCGAGCGCGCGGGGTGGGCGGTCGAGCTGCCCGCGCGCCGGCTCTGCTGCGGCCGCCCGCTCTACGACCACGGCATGCTCGACCTCGCCCGGCGCTTCCTGCTGCGCGATCTCGACGCCCTCGGGCCCGCGGTCGCGTCCGGCGCGCCGATCGTCTTCCTCGAGCCCTCCTGCGCCGCGGTCTTCCGCGACGAGCTCCCCGACCTCCTCGCGCGCGATCCCCGCGCCGGGGCCCTCGCCTCCCGCACTCGGCTCCTCTCCGAGGTGGTCGACGAGGACGCCGCGTTCCCCATCGGCTCGATCGGGCGCCGCGCGCTCCTCCAGATCCACTGCCACCAGCACGCGGTGCTCGGCGACGACGCCGAGCGGCGCGTGCTCGCGCGGCTCGGGCTCGAGGTGGAGGACCCCGACGCCGGGTGCTGCGGGATGGCGGGCTCGTTCGGCTTCGAGGCGGGCGATCGACATGCGGTCTCGGTCGCGGTCGGCGAGCGCGCGCTCCTGCCGGCGGTCCGCGCCGCGTCGCGGGAGACCCTCGTCCTCGCGGACGGCTTCTCCTGCCGGACGCAGATCGCGCAGGCGACGGGGAGGCGCGCGCTCCACCTCGCGGAGGCGCTGCGGCTCGCGCAGGAGCCGGCGCCGCCGCGCGACGCGGAGCGCTGGGCGCGCCGCCGCCGGCCGCGCGCGCCCGCGGGGCTCGTCCTCGCGCGGGCGGGAGGGGTCGCCGCGCTCGCCGTCGCCGCGGCAGCGCTCGCGCGCCGGCTCTACGGCGCCTCGAGGAGCCGCTCGTAGACGGCCCGGTCCTCGGCGGAGAAGCAGCAGAACACCACCCGCTCCAGGGAGGGCGCCGCCGCGAGCCCGCGCCGAACCTCGGCGACGGCGATCCGCGCGGCGCGCTCGACCGGGAACCCGTAGACGCCGGTCGAGATCGCGGGGAACGCGATGGAGCGCAGGCCGGCGTCGGCGCCGAGCCGGAGCGCCGTCCGATAGCAGCTCGCGAGCGCCTCGTCCTCCCCCGCGCCGCCGCCGCGCCAGACCGGCCCGACCGCGTGGATGACGTGGCGCGCCGGCAGCCGGTAGCCCCGGGTCATCTTCGCCTCGCCGGTCCGGGCGCCCCCGAGGCCGCGGCACTCCGCGAGGAGCTCGGGGCCGGCGGCGCGGTGGATCGCCCCGTCCACGCCGCCGCCGCCGAGGAGCGAGGTGTTCGCGGCGTTCACGACGGCGTCCACCGTGAGGCGCGTGATGTCCCCCTGCACGAGCGCGATCCGGCCGCCAAGCCAGGTCCGTTCCATGCGGCGGTCGTACGCTCGGCCGCGGCCGGACGCAAGCGCTCGGGGCCTTCTTCCGGGGTCGTCTTCACCCCGCGTCGAGCGCGCGGGCGAGCGCAGGTCAGCCGGCCGAGGCTCCTCGCGGGGAGCTTGGTGCCGGACACGGAGCTGGAGCTTGGTGCCGGACACGGAGCTGGAGCTTGGTGCCGGACACGGAGCTAGGCTTGGTGCCGGGAGCTGGCGCGAGCTTGGTGCCGGAACCGAAGCTGGTGCCGGAGCTTGGTGCCGGACACGGGAGCTGAGCTTGTGCCGTGAGCTTGGTGCCGGACACGGAGCGGGGTGCCGGGCAGGCAACTCGCGAGCCGTTCCGCGAGCTTGGTGCCGGACACACTTCACCCGAGCTTGGTGCCGGACACGCAACGACGGAAAAGATGCGAGGCGCACGCACGGCGCCTGGCCTCCGAGCGCTCTCCCGGCGCGCTGCGTCGAAAAGCCGTGGCGAGGCGGCGGGTTGGCCGCTAATGAGCAGGCGGCCGGCCCGCGCCGCCGGCCGCGCCCACGCAATTCGTGCACGCCGCGGTGCGTGAAACCCGGGTACGGCGCTTGCTATCGGCCCCGTCCGGACATGAAGCGCGAACGCATCCTCATCGTCGATCCGAACCCGCGCGACGGCGCCGCGCTCCGCGCCGCGCTGTGCGAGAGCGGGTTCGACGCCGTCGAGGCGTCGTCCGCCGACGGGGCGCTCGCCCTCGTCCCGAGCTTCCAGCCCTCCGCGGTGCTCGTCGATGCGGCGCTGCCCGACGTGGAGCCTGCCGCGATGGTCGCGCGCCTGCGCGAGCTCAAGTCGGACGCGGCGGTCGTCGTCGCGACCTCGCCGGACCGGATCGCCGGGGCCGTCGGCGCGCTGCGCGCGGGCGCCGAGAGCTACATCGTCCGGCCGCTCGACCCGGGCCAGGTCCTCGTGGTGCTCGAGAAGGCGCTCGACCAGCGGAAGCTCCGCAAGGACAGCGTCGCGCTGCGCGAGTCGATCCGCAGGCGCGTCGCGGTGGTCGGCGCCGCGCCGGAGGTCCAGGCGATCGTCGAGGTCGTGCGGCGGGTCGCCCCGACGAAGGCGACGGTCCTCGTGCAGGGCGAGGCCGGCGTCGGGAAGGCCCACATCGCGCAGGCGCTGCACGAGGCCTCGCCCCGGCGCGACCGCCCGTTCGTGCGGGTGAACTGCGCGGCGGTCTCCGAGCCTCTGCTCGAGTCCGAGCTGTTCGGCCACGAGCGCGGCGCATCCGCGGAGGCGGAGGAGCGCCGCGTCGGCCGCTTCGAGCTCGCGAACGGCGGGACGCTCTACCTGCACGAGGTCGGGCGGATGCCGCCCTCCGTGCAGGTGAAGCTCCTGCGCGTCCTGCAGCAGGGCGATCTAGAGCGGGTCGGCGGGCGCGACACCGTGCACGTGGACGTCCGCGTCGTCGCGGGCTCGATGCGCGAACTCGCCGAGGAGGTCCGCGCCGGCCGCTTCCGCGACGACCTCTACTACCGGCTGAACGTCGTCTCCGTCTCGCTCCCGCCGCTCCGCGCGCGCAAAGGGGACATCCCGGCGCTCGTCGCGCACTTCATCGACGTGTTCGCGCGGGCGGCCGAGAAGGAGATCGTCGGCGTCACGCCGGGCACGCTCTCGGCCCTCTTCGCCTACGACTGGCCGGGCAACGTGCGCGAGCTCTCTAACGTCGTCGAGCGCGCGGTGGCGTCCGCACGCGGGCACGAGATCACCGCCGAGGACCTCTCGCCGGTGCTCCACGGCGCCCGCCCCGACGAGAGCACCGCCTCGGCCCTCATCCCGGGCGCGACGCTCTTCGAGATCGAGCGCGAGGCGATCCTCCGCACGCTCGACCAGTGCGGCGGCTCCACCGCGCGCGCCGCCGACGTGCTCGGCGTCTCGATCCGGAAGATCCAGTACCGGCTCAAGGAATACCGCAGCGGCGGCAGCGGGCGGCGCGAGGGCGGAGTGCCCGAGCTCCAGAAATAGAGATCACGAGGCGAGCGCAGGGGCAGCCGGATGAGGCTGCCCCGGAGCGAGCGGGGGGTTCGGGGGGGCGCGAGCCGAGCGAAAGCGAGGGGAGTGTCCCCCCGCTCTCATTGCCCGCTGTACACGTGCGCGCTCTCCTCGGCGGTCGGCAGGAGGTGCATCCCGAGGTACGTGAACATCACGACCGCGAAGCCGACGATGAGGAGCCACGCGCCCTTCTCGCCGCGCCAGCCGCGGACGCGCCGCAGGTGCAGGTAGCCCCCGTAGATGAGCCAGGTGACGAGCGACCAGTTCTCCTTCGGATCCCACACCCAGAAGTCGCCCCAGGCGCTCTTCGCCCAGACGGACCCGACGAGGAGGCCGATCGTGAGGAGCCCGAACCCGAAGCGGACGAGCTCGTAGGACATCGTCTCCACGTCGAGCGGCTTGCCGGTCATGATCGTGCCGGCCTTCATGGTGAGGAGCCGCTGGACGAACTGGACGCGCGGCGCGAGGAGCTGGATCGCCGCGAGCACGAAGGCGATCGTCACCGCCGCGTAGCCGACGAAGTAGACCATCACGTGCGGGACGAACCACGCCGACTGCAGCGCCGGCGGCAGCTTCACGATCTCCGCGTCCCACTTCGCGAGCGCGTACACGAGGCAGCCGAGCGACAGGAGCATCGCCGGCACGCCGAACACCCGGGTGCGGTAGATGAGCTCGAAGAAGACGTAGACGAGGGCGATGCAGAGCGCGAAGAAGACGAGCGACTCGAAGAGCGACTTGAACGGCGCGCGCTGCGCCTCGACCCAGCGCTGCGCGATGAGCCCGACGTTGAGCGCGAGCGCCGCCACCATGAAGGTGGTCGCGGCCCGGCCGACGAGCTCCTTCGTGGAGCGCCACGCGGCGGCGTAGAAGGCGACGGAGGCGGCGTAGAGCGCGCCGGTCGCGACGAAGAACGGGTGCTCGGCGAGGACGTACTGGAGCATTTCGGTTCTCTCCTCGATCGGATCAGGCGCCGGCGGCGGCGGGCGCCTTCGCCGACTTCTTGAGGCGCGGCTCGACGTAGAACATGAAGAACACCCCGAGACAGATGAGGACGAAGCCCGTGAAGACCCAGAAGACGCCCGGGTCGTAGACGGCGTCGAGCCCGGAGTAGGTCGGGTCCTCGGGGTTGTAGTTCACCTGGTAGAGCGCCCAGCCGTTGTTCGTGAACGGCTCGTTCACCGAGATGACGCTCTGGATGCTCTCGGAGCCCCGCAGCGCGGTGACGTGCGAGATGTACGCCCGCTTCTCGTCGCCCCGCTTCTCGAAGACGAGCGCGCGCGTGGGGGAGAGGTGCGCCGCCGTCGGCCGCGCCGCCACCATGAGCTGCTCCTTCGGCAGCCCCCCGGTGTGCACCTGGATGGCGACCGCCGGGTTCCGCCATTCCTTCGAGGCGCTGCCGTACGCGACCTGCTGGGTCGCGGGGTCCGGGACGGGGCGGAAGTCGGGGTAGATGCCCTTCAGCTGGAACGAGTCGCCACCGGGGAGTCGGTGCTTCGCGAGATCGGGGTCGAAGCTCGCCTTGAGCTTCCACTCCGCCCGCGCCCCGCGCTCGTCGGCGATCTCGGTCTGCTCGTAGTAGCCGATGCGGAACTCGGACTCGTACGAGGGCGCCTCGAACCGGTCGAGCCGGAGGTCGAACCCGAGCGCGGCGATCTCGCCCGTCGCCTGGTTCCCCTTCGTGACGCGCACGTGGGTCGCGGTCTCGCCGCCCGCGTGCAGGTCGATGCGGCCGTGGAGCGCGAGCGTCGCGGACGCCGCGGCGCCCGCGAGAGAGGTCATGAGGCCGACGTGGGTGATGAAGAAGCCCGCGTTCCGCAGCTTCACCGGGAAGCGCCGCGTCGCCGACGCCATGACGGACGCGCCGAAGAGCGCCATGAGCAGCGCGAACGGGAGGCCGTGGAAGATGTCGTCGAAGCGCAGCGCCACGATGAGCCGGCCGACGACGCCGTAGCGGGTGAGGTAGAAGCCCGCCGGCTTCATCTGCAGCACGAGCGTGCCGAGCATCGCCATCACGGCGAGCACGAAGAGCAGGGTCGCGATGAAGCGGAAGCCCGCGATGGTGTCGCGCAGGCGGCCCGGGACGAGGAAGCCGAGCGCGAGGACGACGAGGCTCGCGAGGAACGCGGCCGCGACGAGCGTGAGGCCGCCGGGCGGGATCCAGACCTGCAGCACCATGCCGGCGAGGAGCGCGCCCACCACGAGATAGCTCGTGAGGCGGACCTCTCGCTCGGCGACCGACGGGGCGGCCGGCGCGGGGAGGGCCTCAACGGCTGGCGAAGCGTTCGAATTCACGAGTGTGCCTCCGTTCCGGCGGGGGCGGGAGCAAACTCTGTGCCCCCCCGGGTGCGGGTAAAGCCGCGTGATCTCGGACAATCCGGCGCTGCTGCCGGGTGCCCAACCCGCAGGAAAAGCGATCTCGCCTGGATCGGCGCAAACGCTGCGCACGGGGGCGAATCCCGGACGCAGCGCCCTCTACAACGAGCGACCCGGCGGCGCCCTTCCCGTGGAGGGGCGCACGCCGGGTCCGTTCTCTCACGGCGCGAGGGCCGCTGCTACACCGTCTACATCCCCGGCGGCCGGATGTCGGGGTTCATCGTCGAGACCGTCGTCGGACAGGGCTCCGGCATGAGGCCGACGTTCGCCTCGCCGTCCTCGCCGCGATCGTCGTCGGCGTGATCGAGCGGCGCGACGCCCGGCGGCCGCAGCCCCTCCGGCTCGGGCGAGCCGTCGTGCTGCGCGGGGTTCCAGTAGCAGCTCGTCTGCTGCCACGTCGTCAGCGCGTCGCTCCCGACGCCCGGCTCCTTCGCGCCGAGGCCGGCGTCCGCGATCACGCACGCGACGGGCGGGTTCGGCAGGCCGCTCGCGAGCTTGTCGCACAGGAACCACTCCTTGTACTCGGGCGCCGTCTGGCCGGGGGCGTAGCAGGCGCGCGCGAACCAGTACTTGCCCGCCGGCACGTCGCCCGTCGGCGTCCCGTGGTCGTTCCAGTCGGTGACCACCGTGAAGGCGCGGCCGCCCGCGAGCGGCGCCCAGACGGCGCGCCAGAAGCCGAGCTCCAGCGCCGCCCCGGACTTGTCGAGGTCGGCGAACCCGGCGACGCGCGCGCGGGCGAGGCCGGCGGCGTTCTTCCACGCGCTGAACGCGGCGGTCACCGGGTCGTGGAGCGCCGGGTCGCGCGTGAAGCCCAGCATCCGGAAGGTCACCGCCTTCGCGACCGGGCCGGCCGCGAAGCCCGCCGCGAGGTAGCCCTGACCGAGGAAGCCCGAGGCGGCGACCTTCAGGTTCTCGAAGTTCACCCAGAGCTTCCCTGCGCCGCGCCGCGGGACGGCGCCGCGGATGAGGTAGCCCGCGAGGACGCCCTTGAAGTCTCCCTCGTCCACCGAGGCCGCGTCGCGCGCCTGCACGACGAAGTCCGCGGCGTGGTCCGTGTAGCGCTTCACGATGAGGCGCAGGCTCGCCTCGCCGTTCGCGACGCACGTGCCCGCGCCGTCGTGCTGTACGCAGCGGATCGCGGGTCCCCACACCTTCACGCCGTTCGGCAGCTCGCGGCCGCCCGTGGCGGTGAGCTCCTCGAGGCGCGCGAAGACGTCGCGGACCGCAGCGTTCATCGCCTCGGCCTTGGCGTGGACGACCGCGAGGTCGTTCTGGAGGCTCGACACAGGGGTCGGGTCGACGACGGCTGCGGCCGGCGCCGCGGCCTGGGCGTCGATCGTGAGCGCCGCCGCGTCCGGGATGGCGTCGAGGTACGGATCGTTCTTGGTGGCCGTGCCGCAGGCGGTGAGCGCGAGGGCGAGGGCGCCCGCGGCGATCCGCACCGTGCTCGTCGTGATCGTCATGTGTCTTTCTCCTCGGGGGCCGGGGAGGTGAGTCGCCCCTCGCCCCCTTCGAACCCGGACCGCGCTCCTCGGTTGCGGAGCGTGATCCCCGTCACGGGGGTGCGACCGGAGCGCGGCGGGTCCTCTCGCGGGTTGGACGAGGATGCGCGCGGGGGTCGCCGCCGCTAGGAGGGCGTTGCGGCGCTCGCCTGGGCTCGGGAGGGGGCGTGCGGTCGGCGTCGAGAGCTGCCCACCGAGCAGGCGCGATGCGCAAAAGGCACGCAGTGTTCGGGCCTTGACCTACCTGGGTTTGTTCGTGGAAACTGACCCTTCCATGTTCGATGAGTGGTGCACGCGCCCACAGGCTACCGGGCGCGGGGCGCGAGGGTCCGGCGGCTGCCGGCCCGGCGGCGCAGCGGAAGGCCTTTCCCCCGACCCCTCGCGCGAGATCTCCGGGCGATGCCCCGGGAGCGGTGCAGGCAACGAAGGACGACACATCCGATGATCGAGACCGGCTATCCCGAGAGGCAGGGGCTGTACGACCCCCAGCACGAGCACGACGCCTGCGGCTTCGGCTTCGTCGCCGACGTGAAGGGTCGCGTCTCCCACGACATCGTCGCGAAGGCGCTGACGGTGCTCGTGAACCTCGAGCACCGCGGTGCGGTCGGGGCGGAGAAGAACACCGGCGACGGCGCGGGCATCCTGCTCCAGACGCCGCACGCGTTCCTGCGCGCCGAGGCGGAGAAGCTCGGGTTCACGCTGCCGCAGAAGCCCGGCCACTGGGGCGTCGGCATGGTGTTCCTGCCGACGCACGACGCGGGGCGGGCGGCCTGCGTCAAGATCTTCGAGGAGGTCGTGCGGGAGGAGGGACAGTCGCTCCTCGGCTGGCGCGATGTCCCGACGGAGAACGGGACCCTCGGCCCGACGGCCAGGGCGTCGCAGCCGGTGATCCGTCAGGTCTTCGTCGCCCGCGGGGCGAACTGCCCCGACGCGATGAGCTTCGAGCGCAAGCTCTACGTCATCCGCCGGCTCGTCGAGAAGAAGGTCTCGCGCTCGGCGATCCCGGGGCGCACGCACTTCTACGTCCCGTCGCTCTCGTACAAGACCGTCGTCTACAAGGGGATGCTGAACGCGCCCCAGCTGCGCGACTTCTACCTCGACCTCTCGAATCCCCAGGTCATCTCGGCGATCGGGATGGTCCACTCGCGGTTCTCGACGAACACCTTCCCGTCGTGGTCGCGCGCGCACCCGTACCGCTACATCTCGCACAACGGAGAGATCAATACCCTGCGCGGCAACGTGAACTGGATGCACGCGCGGCAGTCGATGATGAGGTCCTCGCTCTTCGGCGACGACCTCCAGAAGATCCTCACCGTCGTGGACACCGAGGGCTCCGACTCGGGGATGTTCGACAACGTGCTCGAGCTGCTCACGCTGTCCGGCCGCGAGCTGCCGCACGCGATGATGATGATGGTGCCGGAGCCGTGGAACCGACACGAGTCGATGAGCGCCGCGAAGAAGGCGTTCTACGAGTTCCACTCCTGCCTCATGGAGCCGTGGGACGGCCCGGCGTCCATCGCGTTCACGGACGGCGTCCGCGTCGGCGCGGTGCTCGACCGCAACGGCCTGCGCCCCTCGCGCTACTACGTGACGAAGGACGGGCTCGTCGTCATGTCGTCGGAGGTCGGCGTCCTCGACATCCCGCCCGAGCAGGTGCAGCAGAAGGGCCGGCTGCAGCCGGGCCGGATGTTCCTCGTCGACACGTCCGAGGGCCGCATCATCGCGGACGAGGACCTGAAGGAGCGGATCGCGAAGCAGCACCCGTACCGCGAGTGGCTCGAGCGCTACGCGGTGCCGCTGCGCCACCTCGGCAAGCCGCCGCTCGTCCACGAGCCCGATCACGAGACCGTGCTCCGGCGCCAGGAGGTCTTCGGCTACACCGAGGAGGACGTGAAGCTGCTCATCACCCCCATGGCGACCGACGGCACCGAGCCGCTCGGGTCGATGGGCACCGACACGCCGCTCGCGGTCCTGTCGGAGAAGCCGCAGCCGCTCTTCGCCTACTTCAAGCAGCTCTTCGCGCAGGTGACGAACCCGCCGGTCGACGCCATCCGCGAGGAGATCATCATGGCGATCGAGACGGCGGTCGGGCCCGAAGGGAACCTCCTCGAGCCGGCCCCCGAGTCGTGCCGCCAGCTGTCGCTGCCGACGCCGGTGCTCCGCAACGAGGAGCTCGAGAAGATCCGCGGCTGCGACGGCGGCCAAGCGTCGCGCGGGCTCAAGGCGATCACCCTCCCGATCCTGTTCCGCGCGAGCGGCGGCGGGGCGGCGCTCCGCAAGGCGCTCGAGGACCTGCGCTTCAAGGCGTCCGAGTGCATCGCCGAGGGCTACAACGTCATCATCCTCTCCGACCGCGGGCACGACGCGGAGGACGCGCCCATCCCGTCGCTCCTCGCCGTCGCGGCCGTGCACCACCACCTCATCCGCGAGGGAACGCGGACGCGCATCGGCCTCGTCCTCGAGTCGGGCGAGCCGCGCGAGGTGCACCACTTCGCGCTGCTCGTGAGCTACGGCGCGTCGGCGGTGAACCCGTACCTCACCTTCGAGACGATCCACGATCAGGTGAACCTGGGGCTCATCCCGGGGACGGCCGAGGAGGCCGAGAAGAAGTTCGTGAAGGCGGTGAACAAGGGGCTCGTGAAGGTGATCTCCAAGATGGGGATCTCGACGGTCCAGAGCTACCACGGCGCCCAGGTCTTCGAGGCGATCGGGCTCAACCAGGACTTCATCGACGAGTACTTCACGTGGACCGCCACGCGCGTCGGCGGCGTCGGCATCGACGTCGTCGCCAAGGAGGCGCGGCTGCGGAACGAGCGTGGCTTCCCGCCGAAGCGGCCGATCGTCCACACGAGCCTGCCCGCGGGCGGGCAGTACAAGTACCGCGCGACGGGCGAGTACCACCTCTTCAACCCCGAGACGATCCACAAGCTCCAGTACGCCTGCCGCACCGGCAGCTACGCGCTCTTCAAGGAGTACACGGCGCTCGTCGACAAGCAGTCGAAGAACCTCTGCACGCTGCGCGGCCTCATGGACCTCGTGCCCGGGATGAGGCCCGTCTCGATCGACGAGGTCGAGCCGATCGAGTCGATCGTGCGCCGCTTCAAGACGGGCGCGATGAGCTACGGCTCCATCTCGAAGGAGGCGCACGAGTCGCTCGCCGTCGCGATGAACCGGATCGGCGGGAAGTCGAACACCGGCGAGGGCGGCGAGGACCCGGCGCGCTACCTGAAGGAGGAGAACGGCGACTCGAAGAACTCGGCGATCAAGCAGGTCGCCTCGGGCCGCTTCGGCGTGACGAGCGAGTACCTCGTGAACGCGCGCGAGCTGCAGATCAAGATGGCGCAGGGAGCGAAGCCCGGCGAGGGCGGGCAGCTCCCCGGCTCGAAGGTCTACCCGTGGATCGCGAAGACGCGCCACGCGACGCCGGGCGTCGGGCTCATCAGCCCGCCGCCGCACCACGACATCTACTCGATCGAGGACCTGGCGCAGCTCATCCACGACCTCAAGAACGCGAACCATCGCGCGCGGGTCTCGGTGAAGCTCGTCGCCGAGGTCGGGGTCGGGACCATCGCGGCGGGCGTCGCCAAGGCGCACGCGGACGTCGTGCTCATCTCCGGGCACGACGGCGGCACCGGCGCCTCGCCGCTCACCTCTATCAAGCACGCGGGCATCCCCTGGGAGCTCGGCCTCGCCGAGACGCACCAGGTGCTCGTCATGAACGACCTGCGGTCGCGCATCACGGTCGAGGTGGACGGGCAGCTCAAGACCGGTCGCGACGTGATCGTCGGCGCGTTGCTCGGCGCCGAGGAGTTCGGCTTCGCGACGGCGCCGCTCGTCGTGCTCGGCTGCGTCATGATGCGCGTCTGCCATCTCAACACCTGCCCGGTGGGCGTCGCGACGCAGGATCCGAAGCTCCGCGCCAAGTTCACCGGCGACCCGGCCCACGTCGCCAACTTCATGCGCTTCATCGCGCAGGAGGTCCGCGAGTACATGGCCGAGCTCGGCTACCGGACCATCGACGAGATGGTCGGGCGCTCGGAGCGGATCGAGATGCGGCGCGCGGTGGACCACTGGAAGGCGCGCAACCTCGACTTCACGCGCATCCTCTTCAAGCCGACCGTGCCGAAGCACTACGGCCGGACCTGCCAGATCCCGCAGGATCACGGGATCGAGAAGACGCTCGACGCGACGACGCTCCTCGAGCTCGCGCGGCCCGCCATCGACGAGTGCAAGCCGGTTCACGCCTCGCTCGCCATCCGCAACACGATGCGGGTCGTCGGGACGATGACCGGCTCGGAGATCACCCGCCGCTACGGCGCGGTCGGGCTCCCCGAGGACACGATCAAGTTCCACTTCAAGGGGTCGGCGGGTCAGTCGTTCGGCGCGTTCGTGCCGAAGGGGATGACGCTCATCCTGGAAGGCGACTCGAACGACTACATCGGCAAGGGGCTCTCCGGCGGCAAGATCGTGGTCTTCCCGCCGCGCGAGGCGACCTTCGTGCCGGAGGAGAACACCATCGTCGGCAACGTCGCGTTCTACGGCGCGACGGGCGGCGAGGCATACGTCCACGGCCTCGGCGGCGAGCGCTTTTGCGTGCGGAACTCCGGCGTCGAGGCGGTGGTCGAGGGCGTCGGCGACCACGGCTGCGAGTACATGACGGGCGGGCGGGTGGTGGTGCTCGGGGCGACCGGCCGGAACTTCGCGGCGGGCATGTCGGGCGGCGTGGCGTACGTGCTCGACGCCGACGGGCTGTTCGTCCAGCGCTGCAACAAGGAGATGGTGGGGCTCACGATGCTCTCCCTCGTCGAGGACCCCGCCGAGGCGCAGATCGTCCGCTCCATGATCGAGAAGCACGTGCAGTGGACGCAGAGCGCCCACGCGAAGCGGATCCTCGAGCGCTGGGCGGAGCACCTCCCGAAGTTCGTCCGGGTCCTCCCGAACGACTACCGCCGCGTGGTCGAGTCGCAGCGGAAGATGCGGGACAAGGGGCTCTCGCCCGACGAGGCGGAGATGGCGGCCTTCGAGCAGAACGCGCGCGACGAGGCGCGGGTGGGCGGGAACTAGGCCCTTCGACTTCGGCGCCCCCTCACGGGGCGCCTACGCTCAGGGTGAACGGGAAAATATGGGCAAGCCGAGCGGATTCATGGATTACGCGCGCGAGCCGAAGCACGAGCGGTCGCCGCTCGAGCGCGTGAAGGACTGGAGCGAGACGCACCCGCCCTACGGCGACGACGTCCTCCGCAAGCAGGGCGCCCGCTGCATGGACTGCGGGATCCCGTTCTGCCACACCGGCAAGCTCCTCGCCGGCATGGCGACGGGCTGCCCGGTGAACAACCTCATCCCCGAGTGGAACCACCTCGTCTACCGCGACCAGTGGGAGGAGGCGTACATCCGCCTCGCGAAGACGAACAACTTCCCCGAGTTCACCGGGCGCGTCTGCCCCGCGCCGTGCGAGGGGAGCTGCACGCTCGGCATCAACGAGCCGCCGGTCACGATCAAGCTCATCGAGCAGGAGATCGTGGACCGCGCCTTCGAGGCGGGGCTCGTGAAGCCGCAGCCGCCGCCGGTCCGCACCGGCAAGCGCGTCGCGGTGGTCGGCTCGGGCCCGGCCGGCCTCGCCGCCGCCCAGCAGCTCAACAAGGCGGGGCACACCGTGACCGTCTTCGAGCGGGCCGATAGGGTGGGCGGGCTGCTCATGTACGGCATCCCCAACATGAAGCTCGACAAGGGGCTCGTCGAGCGGCGCGTGAAGCTCATCGCGGACGAGGGGGTCCGCTTCGTCACGGAGACGGAGATCGGGCGACACATCCCCGCCGACAGGCTCACGAAGGAGTTCGAGGCGGTGGTGCTGTGCGGCGGCGCCACGCAGGCGCGCGACCTGCCGGTCGAGGGACGGAACCTCGACGGCATCCACCTCGCCATGGACTTCCTCACCGCCAACACGAAGTCGCTCCTCGACTCGAGCCACGCCGACGGGAAGTTCATCTCCGCGAAGGGGAAGGACGTCGTCGTCATCGGCGGCGGCGACACCGGCACGGACTGCGTCGGCACCTCGCTCCGCCACGGGGCGAAGAGCCTCGTCCAGCTCGAGATCCTGGCGCGACCGCCCGACGAGCGCGCGGCGGACAACCCGTGGCCGCAGTGGCCGAAGACGTTCAAGGTGGACTACGGCCAGGCCGAGGCGGCGGCGCTCTTCGGGAAGGACCCGCGCCAGTTCCGGATCCTGACGAAGCGGTTCGTGGACGACGGGAAGGGCCGGGTGAAGGCGCTCGAGGTCGTGCAGGTCGAGTGGGCGAAGGGCCCGGACGGCCGCTTCGGCCCGAAGGAGACGGCCGGGACGCTGCGGACCATCCCCGCGAACCTGGTGCTCCTCGCCCTCGGCTTCGTCGGCCCCGAGAAGCCGATGCTCCAGCAGCTCGCCGTGAAGCTCGACGACCGCGGCAACGTCTGGACCGACGAGAACAAGATGACGAGCGTCCCCGGCGTGTTCGCCGCGGGGGACATGTCCCGCGGCCAGTCGCTCGTCGTCTGGGCGATCCGCGAGGGCCGCATCGCCGCGCAGGCGGTGGACCGCTACCTCTCGTACGGCGAGACGGTGCTGCCGCCGTAACGGAGGCTTCCGTCCCGTAGAGTAAGATCGGGGCCCATGGGGAAGAGGCGCATGCCCGACCTGGCCGGCACCGGGCGACGGTACGTGGAGAACACGCAACGCGCGCGGCTGGCGAGCCCCGGCGTGGAGCGGTACCGGCGCGCGGAGCGCAGGACCGGAGCGCGCGTCGCGCTCGCGGCGCTGGGCCTCGCCGCGCTCGTCACCGCGATGCTCTGGCTCGCGCGCTGAGTCAGCCCGCACGTCGGTCGGCTCGGGACACCGCCCGCTCGATCACCGGCACGTTTCCACGCTGGCGCCCACGCCGGGGTCCTTGCACACCAGCGCCTTCGAGATGAACCCGTTCCACGGCGACGGCTGGCCGGCGAAGCTCCAGGTCGCGGATTCGCCGCCGGCGCTGTTGCCGATGGCGATGTGGCCGTTCGCGAGGTCGGGTATGGAGGTGACGCCGGACACGGTGTTTCCGACCCGCACGTCGTCCGCGTAGAGCCTCATCTCCCCGGTTGCAGAGAGGCAGCCCTTGACGTTGTGCCTGGAGCCGGCCGACCAGCTGGGCCGCCAGCACGCCGAGCCGCTCGCGCCGGTGACCGAGAAGCAGAGCTCGCTCGACGTGCCTCCGGTGGCGACGATCTGCGCCGCCACCGGCAGGGCGTCGTGCAACCACGCCATCAGCCCGCGGGGTCTAGCGAAGGGCGCGTTCCAGTCGAGTCCGTCGAACGGCTGCGCATCCACGGAGAGGCAGAACCCCGTAGAAGCCGTGCTTCGCGGCACGGGAGGGAGCTCGAGAACGTCCACCGCGTTCTCGGGATTGTCCTCGGGGCGGCCGCCGGCGCGGTCGGTACCGACGCTGGCGCTCCAGTCGTACATCACCGGCCCCGGATCGAAGGCCCCGAGGTCGCCGCCCCCGCCGATCTGCGTCAGGTCGACCCCCCAGGCGTAGAACGTGACGGATCCTGGATTGCCGGGCACCGCCTTCAGGACGAGGGTCCCGGCGGCGCCATCGGTCGTGAGGCCGTTCAGCCAGATGCGGGTCCACGTATTGGGCGTCAAGGTGCCGAGGTCGACGTCGTGCCGGCTCGTGCCGGTGACGCCGCCCACGACGACCGGGTTGCTCGTGACGAGACTGATCGTTCCGGTGGTGGCGCCCGGCGTCCCGATCCAGAGCTGGCCGTGGACGGGCCCGGCCGTGTCGAACGATGCGAGCCCGATCGAGAGCGAGGCGCCCGCCGCGAGGGCGACGATCTCGGCGGAGGGCTTCTCGCTGTCCCCGGGAGGCTCGAGCTGGTCCTTCTGGACCGTTGCCCCGGCGCTCGCCGCCCACAGATCCAGCGCCTCGCCCGCTGCGTTGACGTGGTACGCGGTGGGGTCGCTGCACGCCACCCCGGTCCCGGCGTAGGTCGTGCAGTAGCTGACCCGGTTCCAGCCCTGGAGGCCGAAGAGGACGCCCTTCGCGGGATCGACGCGGGGTCCGTGCCGCCAGGTCGTGTGATACTTGCCGTCGATTCCGATGAATGGGCCCTCCCGGTTACGCCTGTAGGTGACGGCAGCGGGATCACGCGGTTCGACCGAGAGACCCTCCACGGCGGCGAACTTGGCCTGGATGTTCTCTGCCGTCGCAGGCTCGTTCCACACCGCGGTCTCGTAGATCCTGCCCGGGAAGATGTGGTTCAGATCGTCGGTGTCGTAGCCACCGATCGTCGCGCGGTGATGGCCGGTCGTGTCGAGGACGATGGGGTCGACGCCGTCCACTTGCTCGGGAACGATGTCCGCGGTGGCGAGATAGTCGTTGGCCGCGATGTGGAGCTCGTCGCCGCTGCGTCCGGCGCAGACCACGACGTAGGACGGGTTCAGGGGCCCGTTGTCCGGCATGTCCTGATCCGCGAAGTACGTCGGCGTGTACACCATGTTGAAGTAGGTGTTCTGCGCTGCGTCGACCCCTTGGTAGTGGAAGCAGAACTGGGCGTGCATCTGCATCAGGACCCAGCCGCCGCCGGGCAAGCTCAGCAGTCCGCTCCCAACGCCCTTCGCGAGGATCGGCTTCTCCATCTGGTCTCCCATGAAACTGGGGTCATAATCGGGCTTCACGATGGCGCAGACGAGCATGTCGCCGGGGAGGTCGAGCGCGGAGTCGCCGCCGGTCGCCTGATAGCGTGGCCCGTCGAAGGGACCGGCGCCCCACCGCGCCCCCGACGGAAACGCGTCGAATCTCCTGGGCGCCGGCAACGCTCCGTTCACCACGTTCCAGGCGATGTTGGTCTGCTCCGCGATGGTGGTGTCGCTGCCGTTCGTCGATCCGAAGTACGCGTGCTGCACCATGTGGCCGTCGTCCTGCCAGACCGCTCCCCACGTGGCCGGCGCTTCCCACCTCTGCGCGACCACCGCGGTGGCGCCGATCTTGGCCTTGGGATGCGAAGGCGAACAGCCCGAGCTGCCCACCAGCAGGAGACCGCTTCCGATGGACACTACGATCATCTTCTTTGCGTTCACGATGTCCCGATGCTCTCGCTCTGGAGGAGGCTTCGGGCCAAGCTGGGCATCCCTTCGAGTTCCGCATCTTCGCGCAACCCAAGAGGCCAGACGCGGGAGTCGGGTGAGCTCCCGCCTGGGCTCCAAGCCTTCGCGATGGCGCGTGCGACGGGCCGGGACGAACGCCCCGCCCCGGCATCGCGATGCGCCTCGGCGGCGAAAGCTCGCAGAGGGGCTCACTCATCGCGGGAGTCCGGAAGCGCCACGCCAACCGAGGGTGCAAGCACCCACCGGGCACATTAGGTACGACGCGGTCCGGAGGGGTCGGGTGGAGCTTCCCCATTTCCTGCACTGGCTGCGCGAGCTGCGCCATCACCACGTCCGGCGCGTCTTCCGCGCGCTCGCGACGTACGGCGTCGTCGCGTTCGCGCTCGTCGAGGTCTACGAGCCGGTGATGCACGCGCTGCACCTGCCGGAGTGGACCCTCACCTTCGTCGTCCTCGTCCTGGGCATCGGCTTCCCTGTCGTGGCGGTGCTCGCCTGGATCCTCGGGAGCCCCGTCGTACCGTCCGCGACGCCCTCGGACGCGGAGGCCCGCGCCACGTCCGGCCCGAGACGCGCTCGCCTCGCGCTGCTGCTCGCAGGGGTCGGGCTGCTCATCGCCGCGCCCGGGCTCGCCTACTACTTCCTCTGGCACGGCAGAGGCGCATCGGAGAAGGGAGCCGAGACGAGCACTCCGTCGATCGCGGTGCTTCCCTTCGCCGACCTGAGCCCGGCGAAGGATCAGGAGTACTTCGCCGACGGGATCGCGGAGGAGATCCTGAACGCGCTCGCGAACGTGGAAGGGCTCCACGTGCCGGGACGGACGTCATCCTTCTTCTTCAAGGGCAAGAGCGCGAAGCTCGCGGACATCGGACGCGAGCTGAACGTCGGCGCCGTGCTGGAAGGCAGCGTGCGCAAGGAGGGGAACCGCGTCCGCGTCACGGCGCAGGTCGTCGACGTGCCGCGCGGGTACCACCTGTGGTCGGAGACCTACGACCGCGAGCTGACCGGCATCTTCGCCGTGCAGGACGAGATCGCGCGTGCGGTCGTGCAGGCGCTGAAGGTGAAGCTCCTGCCTGGTGGTGCCCCGGTCGTGAAGGAGCACAGGACGACCAATCCGGAGGCTTACAACGCCTACCTGCTCGGGCGTCACTTCTTCGATCTCGGCACTCCGGACGGCATGAGCCGGGCGGTGGCCGCGCTCGAGAAGGCCCTCGCGCTCGATCCGCAGTATGCGCCCGCGTGGGCATGGCTGTCGGTCTCGATCCTGAACTCCGCCGTGTACCTTTCGCAGGGCGGGCCGGCGGCGCAGATCGACGAAGCCGCCCGACGCGCGACGGCGGCCGCAGACAAGGCAGTCGCGCTCGCGCCCGACCTGGCGGACTGCTGGTCGGCGCGCGCCTGGATGAGGACGTCGATCTCGTGGGAATGGGCCGGCGCGCACGCCGACTTCGATCGCGCGATTGCGCTGAACCCGCGCGACGCGAACATCCTCTTGCGCCGGAGTCACCTGCTCGCCTTGCAGGGGCGGCTCCCCGAAGCCATCGCGCTCGCGCGCAAGGTCATCGAGATCGATCCCCTCTACGCGTGGGGATGGGACTTCCTCGCGGCATATTACGACGGCAGCGGCCGGCCGGAGCTCGCTCGAGACGCCGCGAGCAAGGCGCTCGAGATCTCGCCGGAGCACATCTACGCGCTCCGCGAGCTGGGGAAAGCCCATCTGCTCATGGGAGAGCCGGGTCCGGCGCTCGCCGTCTTCCAGCGCCACAAGTGGGAGGCGATCCGTCTCACCGGCACCGCGCTCGCACAGCACGATCTCGGCAACGCCGAGGAGGAGCAGAAGGCGCTCGACCTGCTGCGCGCGCGATTCGCAGATCGCGAGCCGTACGAGATCGCGCTCGTCTACGCGTGGCGCGGCGACGCGGACCGCGCGTTCGAGTGGCTCGATCGTGCGTTCGAGCAGCGCGGCGGGCGCGGCGTCTCGCGACTCCATTTCCGTTCACTGAAGTACGATCCGCTGCTGCGGAAGATCCGTGGTGACGCGCGCTACGCAGCGCTGCTCCGGAAGATGAACTTGCCGGTGGACTGACGTCGCCGTGAAACGCGTCGGCCTCGCGACGGTCCCCCAAACGAGGGGGCCCTCGCCGGGTGTATGATCGGTTTCCTCTGCGGTCGTCGCGCTGGATCCGCGCGGCTGCCACGAGGGAGGACGTGCCGATGAAGCGTCGTGCGATCTGCCTGTTCCTGCTCCTCGGCGCCGCCGCGTCGGCCGCCGACCAGCCGAAGACGAAGCGCCGACGCCCGCTGCCGCACGAGTACGGCCGGGTGGTCATCGCGAACCACTCCGAGGAGGCGCACCTCGCGCCGGTCGTGTTCGACCATTGGTTCCACCGCTCTCGCTACACCTGCCGGCTCTGCCACGTGGACATCGGCTTCGCGATGAAGGCGGGCGGGACCGACATTCGCGCGGCGGACAACCTGGCCGGGCAGTACTGCGGCGCCTGCCATAATGGCCGGTCCGCGTCGGCGGAGGGGATCAAGATCTTCGAGGCCTGCGCGGCCGCCAGCCCGCGCGACGGTAAGAGCTGCATCCGCTGCCACTCGCAGGGGAAGGACGTGAAGCCGCAGCACGACTTCGCCGCCGTCACGGGGAAGCTCCCGAGGGAGCGCTTCGGGAACGGGGTCGACTGGGACAAGGCGGAGGCGTTGAAGCTCATCCAGCCCGCCGACTTCCTCGAGGGCGTCTCGGTGAAGCGGCCGGCGCTCAGGTCCCCGAAGGACTTCGCGGTCACCGCGAAGCTCGAGGGTATGCCGAACATCCTCTTCTCCCACGTGAAGCACACGGTCTGGAACGGCTGCGAGCTCTGTCACCCGCAGATCTTCGGCGTTCGCAAGGAGGCCTCGAAGGTCACGATGGTGCAGATCTTCGAGGGGCAGCACTGCGGCACGTGCCACACGACCGTGGCGTTCCCGCTCATCGACTGCCAGCGCTGCCACACGCAGCCGGTCCAGTGAGCGCGCCCGTGAGGCCGAGGGGGTCGCGCGCAGTCCGCGCGCTCGCGCTGGGGCTCGCCTTCGCCGCCCTCCCGCCCGTCCCCCGAGCACGGGCCGCGGACGGCGCCCCGCCCGCCACCGCCCGCGCCGGCTGGAACGAGGAGTTCGCGGACCTGTGCGCGAAGACGCAAGACGCGATGTCGCTCGCCGACGACGAGCTGCGAATCTTGGTGGCGCGCTGCGACGAGCTCAGGCCCGTCATCGAGCAGCTCCCCGGGCCGGAGCGGAAGGTCTACTCGCGCCGGCTGCAGGGGTGCAGGGACCTCTACCAGTTCGTCCTCGACTCCCGCGCGGCGAAGGGGGCGGGGTGAGCAAGGCGGGCGGCCGCGGCGCAGGTGGGATCGGCGCAGGCGATCAGGCCATCGCCGTTGTCATCGATGCCGTTGTTGCAGATCTCGAGCTGGCTCACCTCGATCTGGCACGTGCTCGGCCCAATCCCGCGTCGCCCCTCGGGCGACCCCTTCGACTCGAGATCGCCGCGCCGGCGCGCCGACCTCACGGAAGCCGGATCGTCCCGTCCTCGTCCATCGGGAATCCCGGGTTCCAGGCGATCTCCCACGGGTGCCCGTCGGGATCGGCGAAGTAGCCGGACCGCCCGCCCCACTTCGCGTCCTCGGCCGGCTTCAGGATCGTCGCGCCGGCGCGGGCGGCGTCCGCGAGCGTCCGGTCCACGTCGTCGCGCGTTCGGACGTTCTGCGCGAGCGTGATGCCGCCGAAGCCCGGCGGCGGGTCGGCGACGCGCGCGTCCGCCGCGAGGAGCGGGCGTGGGTAGAGCGCGAGGACGACGCCCCCGAGCTGGAAGAACGACACGTCCCCGACCGACGCGGACGAGGGCCGCCACCCGAGCGCGCTGCGGTAGAAGGCGAGGGCGCGGCCGAGGTCGGCGACGCCGAGGGTCACGAGGCTGAGCCGAGCATCCATGTCTTTCACTCCGGGACCGATCCGACAGAGCGTCCTCGACTCGAAGGGATGCACCTCCACCCGCAACGCCCTCGCTCGTCGGGTCGGGCGGCGGCGCTGGGTCACGCATCGTGAAACCGGGAGGCGCGCACGCCTACGCGCCTACTCGGGCCCGCCGAAGGAGCCCCCGGTAGAACGGTCCGGCGCGCTCGCCGGGCCGGTGGGTGAGGATCGGCAGGATCATCGCGACCGCCAGCATGACGGCGATGACCGGGAGCGCGCCAGCGAAGGCGCCGGTGCGGTCCTTGACGAGCGCGACGAAGATCGGCCCCACGATCCCGCCGACCCCCCAGGCGCTCAGGATCCACCCGTAGTTCACGCCCATGTACTTCGTCCCGAAGTAGTCGGCGGTGAACGACGGCATCGTCCCGAATCCGCCGCCGTAGTCGGCGAGCACGATCGCGAACAGGATCGCGACGAGCGGCAGCGAGTGGATCCCGCCCACGAGGAAGAAGATGACGACCTGGGTGCCGTAGATGAGCAGGTACGCCCAGTTCCGTCCGATCCGATCGGACACTGCGCCCCAGAAGAAGCGCCCGAGGCCGTTGAACACGGCGATGAACCCGTACACCGCGACTGCCCTCGCCGGCGCCGCACCCGTCAGCTCGCGCATGATCGGCACCGCGTTCGAGATGAAGAGGATCCCCGCGGTCACGTTCAGGAAGAGCATCCCCCAGAGCGCCCAGAACTGCGGCGTGCGCATCGCCTCGGACGGCGGGGTGTCGTGCTGCGCCGCGGCGCGCGCGGCCGCGGGCGCCCCGGCCCCGGCGGGCGCCGCCGCGGTCGCGGGCGGGTCCCTGAGGAGCGAGGCGCACAGGCCCCCGACGACGGCGAACACGATCCCCGAGAAGAGGAACGTGGACATGATCGTGCTCACGCTGCCGTCGGAGAGGCGCGCCGCCGTGCCGGCGCCGCGCTCCGAGAGGACGCGGCCGGCCTCGGCGGCAGCCGCTGCAAAGGACGGGATCGACTTCAGGAGGTTGTTGTAGACGAACGCCCCGAGCCCGAACCCCATCACCACCATGCCGCTGCCGAATCCGCGCTTCTCCGGGAACCACTTCGTCACGGTGGCGACCGGCGTCACGTACCCCATGCCGAGGCCGAGGCCGCCGAGGATGCCGTAGGTGACGTAGATCCACGCCGCGCCGAGCTGGCGCGTTCCGAGCCCGGCGAGGATGTTTGCGACGCCCCAGACCAGGACTCCCGTGACGGCGACGCGGCGCGGCCCGGCCCGGTCCTGCCAGCGCCCGCCGATGATCGCGCCCACGCCGAGGAAGAAGATCGCGAGCGCGAACGTCCAGGTCGTGGTCGTGTTGGACCAGCCGAACGCCGCGATGAGCGGCTGAGTGAAGAGGCTCCACGAGTACACGGTGCCGAGGCAGATCATCGAGATCGTGCCCCCCACCGCGATCCACCATCGGTTCGTCGTCGTGCGACCCTCCGTCCGGCGCTCCCGGCCGTCATCCGCCGATGCCTCGCATCGGCAGCAGTACCAGGCCGCCCCCCGCGTCGTCCATCCGGTGACGCGGCGCCTTGCGGAGGAGTGCGCCGTGCACCGCGCGGGCGAGGGCGCCGTCCGGCGCTCCGGCCCGGATGAGATCCCGGAGCGATACCCGCTCCGCGCCACCGAGGCACGCCTGGAAGCCGCCGTCCGCGGCGATCCGGGCGCGGTTGCAGTCCTCGCAGAAGTTCTCGGTCATCGCGCCGATGAGCCCGACGAGCCCCTCGCGGCCGGAGCGGTCGGTGGCGCGCAGGTGGCGCGCGGGGCCCCAGCCGCGGAACGGATCGGGACGCAGCGTGAAGCCAGCCCGGACGAGCCGGGCGCGCACCTCGGCGAGCGGCACGACCTCGCCGCCCGCGAACGGCATCTGCTCGATGAAGCGGGGGAGGGCGCCGCGATCCCAGGCGTGGCGCACGAGCATCGGGAGCTCGTCCTCGTTCACGCCGCGCATCACCACCGTGTTCAGCTTCAGGGAGCGGAACCGTCCGGCCGCGGCGTCGATTCCGGCGAGGATCCGATCGAGCCGAGCGCCGCGACCCGAGACGCCCGGGAGCCGCTCCGCGTCGAGGGTGTCGAGCGAGACGTTGAGCGAGCCGAGCCCCGCCGCGCGCAGCGGCTCCACCAGCTCCGCCAGGCGGTGCCCGTTGGTGGTGAGCGCGACATCCTCGATCCCGGGGGTCCCCGCCGCCTCCCGGACGATCGCGACGACGTCGGCGCGCAGCGTCGGCTCGCCACCGGTGAGACGGATGCGCCGCACCCCTAGGCCGGCGAAGAGCCGGAAGAGCCGCGCCAGCTCGGCGCCGGTGAGGAGGCCCTCGGGCGTCTCGTACGCGGCGGGCGAGCAGTAGGTGCAGCGGAAGTTGCAGCGGTCGGTGAGGGCGACGCGCAGGTACGAGATGGCGCGTCCCTGGGCATCGACGAGGGCCGGATCCGATGTCTGCCTTGCGACCGGCCACTCGACCGGCCACTCCGAGAGCACAGGAAGGTTCCCCATGCGAGTTTCTCCCCGCCAAGGGTGGGAACCCGCACGGCGTGCGGCAACGCGGGCGCGCCGTCAGCGGCCTTGCGGCGCAGCGGACAAGAGCCGCTCGGCGTGCGCGTAGACGTTCATCGAGCCGTCGCGCACGAACCCGGCGAGCGCGATGCCGGCGGCGATCGCGAGATCCACCGCGAGCGAGGTCGGCGCCGAGATGCTCGCCACCGCGGGGATCGCGGCGGCAGCCGCCTTCTGGACGATCTCGAAGCCGGTCCGCCCGCTCACCGCGAGCACGGCGGGGCTCGGACCGGGCGCGCCGGCGCCGATCCTGCCGGTGCGGACGAGCGCGCCGATCACCTTGTCCACCGCGTTGTGGCGCCCGACGTCCTCCGCCGCCGCGAGCAGCGCGCCGTCGTCGGCGAGGAGCACGGCGGCGTGGAGGCCGCCGGTGCGCACGAATGCCGGCTGCGAGCGGGAGATCGCCTCCACGGCCGTGACGACCAGCGCGGAGGCCACTTGCCGCGCGGCGTCCACGGGGCGCATGCGTGCGGCGAGCCCGTCGATCGCGCGCCGGCCGCACACGCCGCAGGCGGAGCTGATCGGGGCGACGCGATGCCCCTCGAGCAGCCGCTCCGGATCGAGCCGCATCCCCGCGGCGGAGCGAACGTCGATGACGTTGCCGTACCCCTCGTCGCCGGGGCGCCCGCACGGGGCGGCGCTGGACACGTCGGCCGCACCGGAGAGGATCCCCTCCGCGAACAGGAACCCGAGCGCGAGGTCCACGTCGGCGCCGGGTGTCCGCATCGTGGTGGCGATCGCCTCGCCGTCCACCCGGATCTCGAGCGGCTCCTCCACGGCGACGGCGTCGAGGGCAGCCTCGCCGCGCCGCAGGATCTCGCGGACCGCGACGCGCGGATCGGGCCGGGGATCGGGGCGGTGCACGCAAGCGAGATTAGCGCCTCCCAGGCTAGGATGCTCGCCCCGGCAGCCGTGCGGCCGCCGCCGACCGGGCTTAAAGAGACGCGCTTGAAGATCGATGCCATCCACGCGGCGCCGGACCCCCTCGCGGACCTCTCCGCCGCGGAGCGCGCGATGGTCGCCGAGGAGGAGGCGCTCCTCGCGCGTGTCCGGGAGGCGCTCGCCGTGCGCGCAGGCCAGCGCACGGACGGCGATCTGGTCGGCCGTCTTCGAGAGCTGCGCGACGAGGCGCTCGAGTCGACGGCGAAGGATCTCCCCACCGTCTTCCAGGAGATGGGGCTCGTCCGCGCGGTGCTGGAACGCGCGCGCTCCGGCGCGCTGCCGGATCCGGCCGCCCCGTACTTCGCCCACCTGCGCGTCCGCGAGGGGGACGAGGAGCGCGACTACTGCCTCGGCCGCCACACGTTCGTCGATCGGGAGGCAGGGGTGCGGGTGGTGGACTGGCGCTGGGCGCCCATCGCCGGCCTGTTCTACCGCTATCGGGAGGGCGAGGAGTTCGAGGAGCCGTTCCCGGGGCGCGTGTCGCGCGGCTTCGTGACGGTCCGGCGCGTCGTGGTGGTGGATCGCGGCGGCCTCGTGCGGATCGCGGCGGACGGCGTCGCGCTCGCGCGCGGGCCGCGGGGCGTCTGGCGTGCAGCACGGGGTGCCGCGGCGGCCCTCGGGGGCGGCGCGGGAACGGCCGCGCGCGAGGGGATGCTCGGGACGGGCGCGGGCGGGCGCGACCGGGCGGCGGCACCCGAGGTGACGGCGCTCCTCGATCCCGAGCAGTACGCCGCCGTCTCGGCCCCCGCCGAGACGCCGCTCCTCGTCCTCGGCAGCGCGGGCAGCGGCAAGACCACCATCGCGCTCCACCGGCTCGCGCGCATCGCGTTCGAGGAGCCGCGCCGGTTCCCGCCCTCGCGTCTCCAGGTGGTCGTCCCCGAGACTGGGCTCGCGCGCCTCGCGGCGCGGCTGCTCGAGCCGCTCGGCCTCGCGAAGGCGCAGGTCCGCACCCTCGACGCGTGGGCGCGCGGCGCGTTCCAGAGCGCCTTCGGCGCGCCGCCGCCGCGGCTGTGCGAGGAGACGCCGCCGCTCGTCTCCCGCCTGAAGCGCCACCCGGCCCTCTTCGAGGCGCTGCGCCGTCGCCCGAGGCTCGCCGGCGCGCGGGCGGGGTTCGGCGCGCTGCGGCGCGAGCTTGGCGATCTGCTCCTCGACCGGGCCTTCCTCGCGGCAGTCGTGCACGGCGCCGGGGGCGATCTTCCCACCACCGCGATCGAGGAGACGGTGCGCCACGTGCGCCTGCAGCTCGCGCCCCCCGAGGACCTCGCCGGAATCGACGCGGACCGTCGCGAGGCCCTCGACGGCAGGCCGCTCGACGAGGACACGCCGCAGGCGCTCGCGGGGTCGCTCGACGCGGAGGACCTGCCCGTCCTCCTCTTCCTCGCCGCCCGCGACGGCGCCACCGGCGGCCGCAAGATCGCGCACCTCGTCGTCGACGAGGCGGAGGACGTGTCGCTGTTCGAGCTGTTCGTCCTCGGGCGCCACCTCGGCGGGCGGAGCGTCACGGTCGCGGGCGACGAGAGCCAGCAGACGTTCTCGTCGTATGCGGGGTGGGCGCAGGCCCTCGCCGCGCTCGGCGTCGAGCGGGCGGAGACGGTGCGCCTCGAGACCACGTACCGCTGCCCTCGGCCCATCGCGGAGCTGGCCCACGCGATCCTCGGGCCGCTCGCGCCGCGCGGCCAGCCGCGGGCGGGCCGCGACGGCGCACCGGTCTCCCGCTTCGACTTCCCGACCGAGGCCCACGCCCACCTCTTCCTCGCCGGCGCGATCCGCGACCTCCTCGAGCGCGAGCCTCACGCGTCGGTCGCAGTCGTCGCCCACGCGCCCGAGGTCGCCCGGTCCCTCCACCGGCTGCTCGCGGATCTACCCGACGCCCGCCTCGCGCTCGACGGCCGGTTCACGTTCGCGCCGGGCGTGGACCTCACCGACGTCTCGAGCGTGAAGGGGCTAGAGTTCGACTACGTCGTCGTCCCCGACGCGTCGGCGCGGGCCTACCCCGACACGGAGGACGCGCGCCGGCGGCTCCACGTCGCGGTCACCCGCGCCGCACACCAGCTCTGGATCGCCGCGCCCGGGACCCCCTCGCCGCTGCTCGCCGGGGCGATCGCCCCCGCCTGAGCGGGGCTCGGGGTTCGAGTCGGTGCGACGTCCCGCGTGGGTGATCGGCGACCGTGGGGCGAGCGCCCGCCCGGGCGACGGGATACACATGCGAGACACCGCACCTCTCGGGAGGGAGACACATGGCCCAGGTGACGCACAAGGGGAATCCGATCCACACGAACGGCGACCTGCCGGCGGTCGGCGCGAAGGCGCCCGACTTCAAGCTCACGGGCGGCGATCTGAAGGACGTCTCGCTCGCCGACTTCCGGGGCAAGAAGAAGATCCTGAACATCGTGCCGAGCCTCGACACACCCGTGTGCGCCACCTCGACGCGCCGGTTCAACGAGACCGCGGGCAAGCTTCCGAACACGGTCGTGCTCGTCGTCTCCGCCGACCTGCCGTTCGCGTCGAAGCGGTTCTGCACGACGGAGGGGCTCCAGAACGTGGTGCCGCTCTCGCTCATGCGTGACAAGAACTTCGCGAAGGATTACGGCGTGCTCATCCAGGACGGGCTGCTCGCAGGGATCTGCGCCCGCTCGGTGGTGGTGGTGGACGAGAACGACAAGGTCGTCTACCGCCAGCTCGTGCCGGAGATCGGCCAGGAGCCGGACTACGACAAGGCGCTCGCCGCGGTGCGCTAGCGTCTCCGCCGCGCCCTCGCCCTCGACGCGCGCGCCCGCGCCTCGTCACCCCCCGAGCGCGGAGAGCTTCTGCTGCGCCGCCTCCCAGGCGGCGTAGAGCTCGTCGAGCTCGTCCTTTGCGGCACGCTGCCGGTCGATGAACGGCTTCGCGCGGGCGAAGTCCTGGTAGAGGTCGGGATCGGCGAGCGCCGCGGACGCCTCCCGCTCGTCCCGCTCGAGGTCGGCGATGCGCGCCTCGAGCCGGGCGATCTCGTCGCGGAGCGGCCGCTCGACCCGGTAGCGCGCGTTGCGCGCCTCCGCCTCGACGCGCCGGCGGTCCTTCTCCGTTCCGCCCCCCGCAGCCTGAGACCCCCGTTCGCCCTGAGCGTAGCCCCGCCCGTCGGGCGGGGCGGAGTCGAAGGGCCCGAGATGCCGCTGGTGGTACCGCCAGTCGTCGAGATTCCCGGGGCAGGGCAGGACGCCCCCGTCCTTCACCTCCCAGATGACCGTCGCGAGCTGGTTCACGAAGCTGCGGTTGTGCGAGACGAAGAGGAGCGTCCCGCCGTAGCCCTTCAAGGCCTCGATGAGCGCCTCGGACGAGTCGAGGTCGAGGTGGTTCGTCGGCTCGTCGAGGAGGAGCAGGTTCGCGGGGACGAGGAGGAGCTTCGCGAGCGCGACCCGCGCCCGCTCGCCACCGGAGAGGACGCCGACCTTCTTGTCCACGTCGTCGCCGGAGAAGAGGAACGAGCCGGCGACGCTGCGCACCCAGCCCTCCCCTTTGTCCGGGACGAGGTCCCACAGCGTGTCGAGCACCGTCCGGGCGGGATCGAGCGCGGTCGTTCTTGCCGGGGGGGCACTCGGGCCCTGCCCTCGCGCCCCCCCGGTCCCCCCGCTCGCTCCGGCCCAGCCTCCGCCGGCTGGGCCTGCGCTCGCCTCGGGATCGAAGTGGTGCTGGGCGTAGTACCCCGCGACGACGGAGTGGCCGAGCTTCACCGCGCCGCCGTCGGGGGGGAGCTCGCCGGCGGCGATCTTGAGGAGGGTGGTCTTCCCGGCGCCGTTCGGCCCGATGACGCCGACCCGCTCGCCCCTGAGCACGCTCGCGTCGAGCCCGCGGTACACCTCCCGGACCCCGAACGCCTTCCGCACTCCCTCCAGGCGGAGCACCTCGCGTCCGGATCGCGGCGCCTCCGGGAAACGGAAGCGGATCGTGGCGCGGTCCTCGAGGAGCTTCACCTCCTCCATCCGGTCGAGCTGCTTCTCCTTCGAGCGCGCCTGGCTCGCCTTCGTGGCCTTCGCGCCGAACCGCTCGATGAACGTCTCGAGCTGGGCGCGCTTCGAGGCCTGGCGCTTCGCCTGTGCGACGAGCCGCCCCTCCTCCTCCGCGCGCTGCCGCCGGTAGTCGTCGTGATCTCCGGCGTAGCCGCGGAGCCCCTCGGGCTCGAGCGCCAGCACCCGCCCGATCTGCCGGTTCAGGAACTCGCGATCGTGCGAGACGAGGAGGAGCGCCTTGCGAGAGCCACGCAGGAACGTGTCGAACCACTCGAGCGTGGGCACGTCGAGGTGGTTCGTCGGCTCGTCGAGGAGGAGCAGATCGGGATCCTGCAGGAGGAGCCCGGCGAGCGCGGCGCGCATCTTCCAGCCGCCCGAGAGCACGCGGGCCGGCCGGGAGAGGTCGTCCGGCGCGAACCCGAGGCCCGCGAGGATCCGCTCCGCCCCGCGCCGGCCGAAGTGCTCCTCGAAGTGATCCAGCTCCTCGTGCAGCTCGGCGAGCGCCTGCGACAGCTCGAGCTGGTCGGCCGGATCGCTCGCCGCGGCGAGCGCCGCCTCCGCCTGGACGAGCCGCTCCTCGAGCGCGGTGCGGCCCGGGACGCTCGAGAGGACCGCGTCCACCACCGGGAGATCGGGCAGGCTCGCCACGTCCTGCGGGAGATAGCCGGCGCGGGCGCCTCGCCTGAAGACGAGCTCGCCCTGGTCGGGATGGGAGGCGCCGGCCAGGATCCGCAGGAGCGAGGACTTGCCGGTGCCGTTCGCGCCGACGAGGCCGATCCGGTCGTGCGGACCGATGGCGAAGCTCGCGCAGTCGAGCACGACCTTCGGGCCGAAGGCGAGGGAGAGGTCTTTCGCGGCGACGAGGCTCATGGGGGGAAGCGGGGGTGCGGCGGAAGGAGTTAACGTTTCTTCAAGCTCCGAACAAGGGCCGGACATCGCCCGCCCGCATGCTGCCACCGTCGCCCCGCCCGCTTCCGGACGGGCCGGACCCGGCCCAGGAGGTCGGAGAAGGAGGAGATGCCATGAAGAAGATCTTCGGAGCGGCCGGCGCGGTGCTCGCGCTCGGGCTCGGATTCGCCGTGCTCACCGGGTTCCGCGGCGGCTGCGGGATGCACGCCCACCCGCGCGACCCGGCCCAGGTCGCCGCGTTCGTGACGGACCGCGTGGACGACGCGCTCGACGACGTCGACGCGACGCCCGACCAGCGGACGCGGATCCACGAGGTGACGGACCGGCTCCTCGCCGCCGTCCAGAAGGCGCGGACGGGGCACGAGGAGACCCACGCGACGATGCTCGCCGAGTGGAAGGCGGAGCAGCCCGACGCGGCGAAGCTCCACGCGCTCGTGGACGCGAGGGTCGAGGAGGTGCGGGGACTCTTGCACCAGGGCGTGGACGCGGGCATCGAGGTTCATGGGATCCTGAGCGCCGAGCAGCGGGCCAAGGTGACGAAGAAGGTCGAGAGGTGGCACCGGTGAGGTGACGGCCCCGTTCGTCGAACTACCGGGCACGGGCGCGGGCACGGGCGCGTTCACGGAAGCAGGCGCACAGGAGCGGGTCCGTTTCCTAGCCGACCCGTGAACGTGAACGAGCCCGCGCCCGCGCCCGTCCTTTCGGGATTACGATGACTGCCGTGGCATCGACTCCGACACTGGTCCTCCTCGTCGAGGACGACCTTCGCCTCGCGACGCTCACTCGCGAATACCTGGAATCGCACGGCGTCGCGGCGGTCCACGTCACGGACGGCCGTCGCGGGCAGGACGAGGCGCTCTCCGGCCGCTACGACGCGGTCCTGCTCGACCTCATGCTCCCCGGCAAGGACGGGCTCGAGGTGTGCCGCGAGATCCGCGCCCGCTCCGACGTGCCGATCATCGTCCTCACCGCGCGCGGCGAGGAGGCCGACCGGGTGATGGGGCTCGAGCTCGGCGCCGATGACTACCTCGCGAAGCCGTTCTCGCCCAGGGAGCTGCTCGCGCGGATCCGCGCGGTGGTGCGGCGCGCGAAGGGGAGGGCGGGTCCGGCGCGCGAGGTGCTGAAGGTCGGCGGGCTGGTCGTCGATCCGGGGGCGCGACGCGTGACGCTCGACGGGCGCGAGGTCGCCCTCACCGGCTACGAGTTCTCCCTGCTCCACGCGCTCGCGCGCCGCGCCGGCCGCGTCCTCGCGCGGGAGCAGCTCATGGAGCTCGCGAAGGGGAGCGCGGAGGAGGCGTTCGACCGCTCCATCGACGTCCACGTCTCGCGGCTGCGGCAGAAGCTCGGCGACGATCCGAAGCGGCCGCGGCTCATCAAGACGGTCCGCGGCGCAGGCTACCTCCTCGCCGGGGAGGCGGAGTGAACCACCACCGCCACGGGCCGCTGTTCTGGCGCATCTACCTGCACGGCGTCGTGCTGCTCGTCATCGTCGGCGTCGCGGTCGGCGCGGTGGGGTTCGCGCTGCGTCACGGCACCGGCTGGGGGCCGGGCGGCGGGCCGGCGGACTACGCGGCCGCGCGCATCGGGGAGCTGGCGTCGGATCCGGTGCGCCTCGCGGAGGAGCTGCGGCGCATCCGTGAGGCGTTCGGGCTCGAGGCGAGCGTCTTCGACCGCGACGGCCGGCTCATCGCGACGAGCGCGGCCGATCCCGCGCGTGCCGCGGGCACGCACCGCTTCGGGTGGACCGTGCGGCTCCGGGAGGGGCGGGTGCTCGCGGTCCACTCCTGGCCGCACGAGCCGCGTCCGGGCCGAGGGCTCCTCTTCATCGGGGCGGTGCTGCGCGCGGGGAGCTCGGCGAGATGGGAAGGGCCTTCGATGAGATGGCCGGCCGGCTCGAGCGGCTCGTGCACGGCGAGCGGGCGCTGCTCGCGAACGTGTCGCACGAGCTCAGGACGCCGCTCGCGCGCATCCGCGTCGCGCTCGAGCTCGCCGCCGAGGGGGACGCCGAGCGGGCGCGCCGTTACCTCGGCGAGATCGGCAAGGACCTGGAGGAGCTCGACGGGCTCATCGCGGACGTCCTCGCGGCGGCCCGGCTCGACGCGGGCGGCGGGGCCGGCCTCCGGATCGAGGCGGCGCCGGTGGACCTCGCGGCGGTCGCGCGTGACGCCGCCGAGCGTTTTCGCGCGGCGCACGAGGGGCGGACGCTCGAGATCGTCGTCGGGGAGGGGCTTCCGGCCATCCGCGGCGACGCGGGGCTTCTCCGCCGCCTCGTCGTGAACCTGCTCGACAACGCCGCGAAGTACTCCGAGCCGCCCGCGCCGGTGGCGCTCGCGGTCCGAGGTGAGGGGGAGAGCGCGGTGATCGAGGTGACCGATCGCGGCATCGGGATCGCGCCGGAGGACCTGCCGCGCCTCTTCACCCCGTTCTTCCGCACCGACCGGAGCCGCGCGCGCGGCACCGGCGGGACGGGGCTCGGGCTCGCGCTCGCGAAGCGGATCGCCGAGGCACACGGCGGGACGATCTCCGCGCGGAGCGCTCCCGGAGACGCGACGACGTTCCGGGTGGTGCTCCCGCGCGCAGCGGACCCAGTGAGGACGGTCCCATGAAACGAACCGCCCGCGCCCGGACATCCCGGGCGCGGGCGCGTTCACGGTCAGGGCTCAGAAGATGTAGATGCGGACGAAGAGCATGCCCTGCGTGGCGTTCTCGTCGCCGCTGCCCGCGCTCCTCTTCACTCCGGTGACGCCGTCGGTGACCTCGGTGTCGCCGATGAAGACGTGGCCGACCATCCCCTCGGCGCCGAGGGCGACGCGCGGGTGCGGGAGGTACTCGGCGCCGAGCACGGCACCGATGAGGGTGTCGTGGCGCTTCGCCTTGTCGGGATTGAGGCCCGCGGCCGTCTGCGAGACCCAGTGCAGGGCGAGGCGCCCGCCCGCGTAGAGCTGCGCCTGACCGCCGAGCGGGCCGACCCAGAACAGGCCCGCGCCGAAGATGGTCTCCGACTGCTTCCCGAAATAGTCGTCGAGGCTCACGCTGTCGAACCCGAGGAGCGGCTCGACCCGGAGGTTCGGGCTGACGTTGATGGGGACGAAGATCTCGGTCCCGGTGGACATCGGGCCGTGCGTGAAGCCGATCCCGATGCCGACCTTGGCCGGCGTCGCCGACGTCGATTGCTGCGCGGAAGCGGGCACGGCGAGCGCGAGCGCCGCCGCCGCGGCGGAGATGCGAAGAATGCGATTCATCGAGTCCTCCCTCGGATGGCCGGTCCATCCGGCCGAGGAGGACTCTACGCGAACGGGGATCGCTCGCAAGAAGTGATCGCGTCGCGGCGAAGTGCCTACTTCATGTACGGGTACTCGAACCGCGTCGGCGGATCGAACGTCTCCTTGATCGCGCGGATCGACGTCCAGCGGAGGAGGTTCGCCGCGGAGCCCGCCTTGTCGTTCGTGCCGGACGCGCGCGCGCCGCCGAACGGCTGCTGCCCCACCACCGCGCCGGTCGGCTTGTCGTTCACGTAGAAGTTCCCGGCCGCGTCGGTGAGCCGGCGCGTGAGGTCCGCGATCGCGTCGCGGTCCCGCGCGAAGACCGCGCCGGTGAGGCCGTAGGGGGAGGTGGTCGCGCACAGCTCGAGCGCCTCGTCGAGGCGGATGTCGGCGTACACGTAGACGAGGAGGACCGGGCCGAAGATCTCCTGCTCCATGAGCTGGAAGCGCGGGTTCACGGTCTCGATCACCGTCGGCTCGACGAAGAACCCGCGCGCGTCGTCGCAGCGCCCGCCCGCCAGGATCTTGGCCTGCGATGACGAGCGCGCGACCCCGATCGCCTTGCGGATCCGCTCGAACGCCTCGCGATCGATCACCGCGCCCATGAACGTCCGGAAGTCCTCCACCTCGCCCATCTTGATCTCGGCGACCATCCCGAGGAGCCGGTCGCGGAGCTGCGGCCAGAGGCTCTCCGGCACGTAGGCGCGCGAGACGGCGGAGCACTTCTGCCCCTGGTACTCGAACGCGCCCCGGACGAGCGCGACGGCCGCGGCGTCCACGTCCGCAGAGGGGTGGACGAAGACGAAGTCCTTTCCGCCGGTCTCGCCGACGAGCCGCGGATAGCCGCGGTACCGCTCGAGGTTCTCGCCCACCGTGCGCCACATCCCCTGGAAGACCTGGGTGGACCCGGTGAAGTGGAGCCCGGCGAGGTCTGGGCTCGCGAGCGCCGGATCCCCCACCGCGCGGCCCGGCCCGGGGACGAAGTTCACCACCCCGGGCGGGAGCCCCGCCGCCTCGAGGAGCTTCACGATCTGCCAGGCGGAGTAGACCGCGGAGGAAGCCGGCTTCCAGACGACGGTGTTCCCCATGAGGGCCGGGGCGGTGGGGAGGTTCGCCGCGATGGAGGTGAAGTTGAAGGGGGTGACGGCGAGGACGAATCCCTCGAGCGGCCGGTACTCGAGCCGGTTCCACTGGCCCGGGGGCGAGAGCGGCTGCTCGGACAACATCCGCCCCATGAACCATGGGTTGAAGCGCCAGAAATCGGCGGTCTCGCAGGCCGCGTCGATCTCCGCCTGGTGCGGGGTCTTCGACTGCCCGAGCATCGTCGCGGCGTTCAGCACCTGCCGCCAGGGCCCCGCGAGGAGGTCCGCAGCGCGCAGGAAGATCGCCGCGCGATCCTGCGGGTCCATCGCCGCCCAGGTGCGGCGGGCCTCGAGCGCCGCGTCGATCGCGGCCTGCACCTCCGCCGGTCCGGCCTGGTGCCAGCGCGCCAGCCGCTGGGCGTGCCGGTGCGGGACGCGGACGTCCGCGACCCGCCCGGTCCGCACCTCCCGGCCGCCGATCAGGAGCGGGATCTCGATCTCGCGGGAGGAGAGCTCCTCGAGACGTGCCTGGAGCTGGGCGCGCTCGGGTGTCCCGGGCGCGTAGGACAGGGGCGGCTCGTTGCGTGGGGCGGGGACCTGGAACACCCCGTTCGCCATGGCGTCCTCCCTCGTGGGCGGCCGGAACATAACGCCGCGGCACCGGCACGCGCCGGCCTCGGCGGGGCGGTGGGACGCCCGCCTGTCCCTCGGCCGCATGGTTGAGACCGAAGAGCCCCCGCGCTAGGTTCACGACCTTGCCGACCACCTTCGACCTCTTCGGGCGCGCCGAGCGGATCGAGATCGTCTCGGCCGCGATCTACGGGGCGCTCGCGAAGCGCTTCCGCGAGGACGCCGAGGCGCAGGAGCTCTTCGTGCGGCTCGAGGCGGAGGAGCTCCAGCACGCGACCCGCGTCCGCCTCCTCGCCTCCGCCTACCGCACCGACCCGAAGGTGCTCGGGAAGGTGTCGGGCGGGGACGAGCTCGCCGACTGCCTGAGCGCGGCCGAGGAGGCGCTGCACGAGGTCCAGTCCGGCGGCTTCGGATCGAGCCTGGACGACGTGAAGCAACGCCTCGCGCTCCTCGAGGTGAGGCTCGCGAACGCGCACGCGAACATGCTCGTCCGGAACGGGAGCGGTGGGCTCCGCGACTTCTTCGAGCAGCTCGCCCGGATGGACGACGCGCACGCGCGGCTCTTGCTCGACGCGTAGCCCGCTCGGCCGGCCGCACCGGGGTCGCCAGGTCGCGCGCTCGCGTTGCCGGCGCGCCGTCGCGCATCCAGCGTCAGGTGGTCCGCCCGGCGACCGGCGCCGTGCCGTGGGCGGAGCGTAGATCGGGCGGCGAGGCCGCCGGGAGAGTGTCATGCGCGTGGAAGAGCTGATGAGCAGCGCGAAGTGCTGCCGACCGTCGGACTCGGCGAGCGAGTGCGCGAAGCTCATGAGGGACGAGAGCATCGGGTTCGTCCCGGTGTGCAACGAGGCTGGCGAGCCGATCGGAGCCGTCACCGATCGCGATCTCGCCCTCCGCGTCATCGCCGACGGCCGCTCCCCCGACGAGAAGATCGAGGCGTTCATGACGCGGGACGTGGTCGCCTGCCGGATCGGCGACGACGTGCGCGATTGCGAACGGCTCATGCGCGACCGCCGCAAGTCGCGCGTGATGGTCTGCGACGAGGACGGGAAGCTGCAGGGCGTCGTCAGCCTCGCCGACATCGCGGAGGCGGAGAGCGACGAGGCGGCCGGCGAGACGCTCCAGCAGGTGAAGAGCGATCGCCCGACCGCGCACTGACACAGAGAAGTGACCGTTCACCCGACGTGCGCGCCGCCCGCGAGCGCGGGATCGGCGCACAGCCCGGGGATTGGCACCGTCGCCTCGGCGGGCAGCGGCTCCGCGCGCGCGCGCCCCATGGCCGCGTCCGGCGCGCGCCGGGCGCGCGGCCCCCAGTGCAGCCCGAGCGACGTGCCGAGCCCGATCGCGATCACCTGCACGGGGAGCACGATCCAGAAATGGGGCGCGGCGATGATGCCCGCCGCGAGCGCGGCGAACTGGCCCGCCGCGGCGAGGAGGAGCGCCTTCCAGGTCGCGCCCGATGCGGGCTCGGCGCGCAGCCAGCGGGCGAGGAGCACGGCCGTGACGGGCGGGACGAGGATCGCGCTCACCCCAAGCGCGTACGCCGCCCTGCGGAAGTTCGTGGCCGTCGGGTCGAGCGTTCCGTTCGCGAAGAGCTGGAGGGTGGCGTAGCCGGCGCCGAGCACGAGCACGTCCCCGCCGATGGCCCCGAGCGAAGCGCCGACGATCTCGCTCCCCTGGAACGGTCCCGGGTCCAGCGAAGGCGCGAGCCCGGGAGAGGCGAGGGCGAGGTGCAGGACGAGCGCAAGCGGACCCATCGACCGGAACGATGGTGCGGCGGAGGGCGGCCGCCATCGCCCCGACCGAAGTTCCCCGAGCGGCCGGCCAGCACCGGCGGCGCAAGAGTGACCGAACGACTCAGGCGGGCGGATCGTCGTCCGCGCCGAGGCCGTGGCGCTTCAGCTTGTCGTGGAGCGTCACGCGCGAGATGCCGAGCCGGCGCGCCGCCTCGCTGCGGTTCCCGCGCGCCTCGCGCAGCGCCTCGACGACGAGCCCACGCTCGTACGCCTGCACGCGCTCCTTGAGCGGGAGGGCAGTGCGCTCCTCGCCCGGGGTGACCCCGGCGCCCGGAAGGAGCGACAGGTCGAGCCCGTCCGCCGGCGAGAGCGCCACGAGCCGCTCGACGGCGTTCTCGAGCTCGCGGACGTTTCCGGGCCAGCGATGGCCGGCGAGCCGGTCGAACAGCGCGTCCGGGACCCGGAGCGGCGAAACCCCGAAGCGCTCCCCGAAGCGCGCGAGGAAGTGGCGCGCCAGGACCGGGACGTCCTCGGGCCGCTCGCGCAGCGGCGGGATGACGAGGTGCACGACGTCGAGCCGGTAGAAGAGGTCCTCGCGGAAGCGCCCGCGACGGGCATCCTCGGCGAGATCGCGGTGCGTCGCGGCGACGACGCGCACGTCCACCCTGCGGCTCCGCTCCTCGCCCACGGCGCGGACCTCGCCGTCCTGCACGACCCGGAGCAGCTTCGCCTGCGCCCCCGGGGCGAGCTCCCCCACCTCGTCGAGGAGGATCGTCCCGCCGTCGGCCTCGCCGAACAGCCCGGGCCGGGCGCGGGTCGCGCCGGTGAAGGCGCCCTTCGCGTGGCCGAACAGCTCCGCCTCGGCCAGCTCGGGGGTGAGCGCGGCGCAGTTGAAGCGCACGTACGGGCGATCGGCTCGGCGGGACGCGGCGACGATCGCCTCCGCCACCCGCTCCTTCCCGGTGCCGCTCTCGCCGGTGACGAGCACCGTCGCGTCGCGCGGCGCGACGCGGGCGACGAGCGCCGCGAGCCGGCGCATCGGCTCCGAGACGAAAACCATCGTCCGCGCCAGGGCCAGCTCGCCGGCGAGCCGCTCGTTCTCGTACGCGAGCCGGACCGCCTCGAGGGCGCGGCGGACGACCGCGAGCAGCTCCTCGTTCTCGAACGGCTTTCGGAAGTAGTCGTGGGCGCCCGCCTTCATCGCCTCGACCGCCTGACGCTCCGACCCGTGGGCGGTGATCACGACGACGCGCGGCGCCGGGGCGCGCGCGACGAGGCGCCGGAGGAGCTCCATCCCGTCCATGCCGGGCATGCGGAGGTCGGTCACGACGAGCGCCGCAGGCCGCGCCTCGAACTTCGCGAGCGCCTCGGCGCCGTCGGCGGCCTCGTCCACGGCGAGCCCCTCAGAGACGAGGATCTCGCGGAGCGTGTAGCGGACGCCGGGGTCGTCGTCGACGACGAGCACGCGGGTCGGGATCATGGCGACGGCCGCTCCCGCGCGGCGCCGGCGCCGCCGGGGAGGAAGACCTCGGCCGCGGTGCCGCCGCCCGGCCTGGGCCCGAGCGCGACGTCGCCTCCGTGCTGCCGCGCGAGCGCCCGCGCGATGGTGAGGCCGAGCCCCGAGCCCGCGGCCTTGGTCGTGACCCCGGGCGAGAACACCGCGCCGCCGAGCGCGGGCTCGACCCCGCGCCCGCGGTCGAGGATCCGGACGCGCGCGCCGCCCCCCGCCGCGGGCGCCGCCTCGATCTCGACGGCGCTCCCCGCAGGCGCGGCGTCGAGCGCGTTCTGGACGAGGTTGATGAGCACCTGCTTCGTCTTGCGCGGATCGCAGCGGGCCGGCACCTCGCCGGCGCGCACCGCGACCTCCACCGCCCGCTCGCGCGCCATCCCCTCGTGCAGCGCCGCGACCTCGCGGCAGAGGGCGCCCACGTCCGTGTCGCCGAGCGCGAGCGGGACGAGCGGCCGGGAGAAGTTCAGGAACTCGTCGAGCACGGTCTGCATCCGATCCACCTCCCGGCGCAGGACCTGGAGCCGCTCCGCGCCCTTGCCGTCGGGGAGGTGCTGCGCGAGGAGTCCCCCGAGCCCCTTCACGCTCGCGAGCGGGTTCTTCAGCTCGTGCGCGATCTCGCCGGAGAGCGCGGTCAGCTCCTCGGCGCGCTCGGCGTGGGCGCGGAGCGACTCCTGCTGCGCGGCGGCCGTGCGCTGCACCATCCGGTCGAACGACCAGCGCACCGCGCGCCCCGCGGTCGTCGCGAAGGCGTAGACGAACGTGAGCATCCCCGCGTGCGTCCAGAGCCAGGCGGGCGGGGCGGTCACGCCGCCGAACACGGCCAGGTCGAGGCCCGGCAGGGCGCCGCTCACGCCGAGCGCGGCGAATGCCCATGCCGCCGCGATCTGGAGGAGGGCGAGCAGCCCGTTCACCGGCCAAGGCACGAACACGCCGGAGACCATGCCGAGCGGGACGGAGACGTAGAGGAACGGGCTCGCGAGCCCGCCCGTCGCGAGCGCGATGAGGGTGACGCCGGAGATCGCGACGGAGACGTTGCGCGGCACGGCGCCCGAGGTGAACCCGCGCCGCCGCCAGCGGACCCACTCCACGACGAAGAAGACGAGCAGCGCGGAGACCGCCGCGACGACGAGGACCTTGCGCCACGTCGCAGGCTCGACCCAGGCGAGCCACAGGGCGAAACCGAGGAAGGGCGGCAGCACGACGAGGCGCGCGCCCGCCATCCGGCCGAAGAGCCGGGACAGCTCCTCCTGCTGGATCTCGCGGTAGCCGGGGGGCGGGGGCACGGGCGGCGCCTCGTCGCGCTTCAACATACGCCCGAGCCGGTGGCGGCGCATTCGGTTTCCCGTCACGGTGAGCGCCCGAGGGCGCGTTCGAGCCCGACGGCGCCCTGCGCCACCCGCGCCTTCCCGTCCGCGAGGCCGACGTCCGCCTGGTAGAGGCGGTCGTTCGCGTCGATCACGTCGAGGCTCGAGGCGACCCCCGCCTCGAAGCTGCGCCGCGCCGACTCGGCGGCGTCGGAGGCGAGCTTCCGCTGCGTCTCGGCGAGCCGGAGCCGCTCGCGGGCGACGGCGAGGTCGCGCGCGCCGTCGGCCACCTCCTGTACGACGGCGAGCCGCTGCGCCGCGGCGGCGGCCTCCGCGGTCGCGAGCTGCGCCCGGGCCTGGCGCTGCCGCGCCTCCCGCAGGCCGCCGTCGAAGATCGCCCAGGAGAGGTCCACGGTCGCGCGCCAGCCGTCGCGCTCGCCGGTCGGATAGGGCACGTCCGAGGCGAAGGCGCTCCCGCTCGCGGAGAGCTGCGGGACGAGCCGCGCCCGGGCGGCGCGGACCTGTTCCAGGGCGGCCTCCACCAGCGCGCGCTGCGCCCGCACCTCGGGCCGGCGCGTCAACGCGCCAGGCGTGAGCGACCGAACGTCCCCCTCGGCCGGGCCCTCGCCCCCGCTCGCCGGCCGGGAGGGAGACGGCGCGCCGGACGCGGCAGGCTCGGGGACGAGGATCCGGACCGGCCCCTCGCGCCCGAGCAGGATGCCGAGGGCGAGGCGGGCGCGCTCGAGCTCGGCGCGCGCGCGGACGAGATCGCTCTCCCGCCGCACCTGCTCCGTGCGCGCGCGGAGCGCGTCGAGCGGCGCCGCGATCCCGGCCGCGACGCGCCGGTCGGCGCTGCGGGCGTGCTCCGCGGCGATGTCGACGGCACGCTCGGAGGCGACGACGACCTCCTCCGCCGCGCGAGCGCCGTGGGCCGCCTGCGCGAAGCCGGCGCGGAGCTGGAGCCGCACCGCCTCCGCGGAGGCGTCCGCTGCCCACGCGCCGCTGCGCGCCGCGCGGACCTCGAACCAGGCGGATGGGACGACGAGCGGGATCCGAACTGCGCCGCCGACGCTCTTCTGCTCGAGCGGCTGGATGACCACCGAGCGGGGGACCGGCACGATCGGCGGTCCGATCGAGATGCCGGCGGCATCGCTGTTGCGGACGTAGCTCGCCTGCGCCGACAGCGAAGGCACGAGCTGCGCGCTGACCTGCCCCTCGACCGCGCGCGCTTCCTCGGCGCGGCTCCGGGCCTGGGCGAGGCCGAGGTTCTGGCGATCCAGCTCCGCGAGGGCCCCATCCAGTGGCATCTCGGCGATCGCCCCCTCACCCTGACCCTCTCCCCCCGCCCTGGCGGGGGTAGAGGGGAGACCCACGCGAGCGGCGGGGGGCGGCGTCGGGTCGTTCCACGCTTCTCCCTCGCCCCCGCGGAGCGGGGGAGAGGGTGGGGGTGAGGGGGCCGTCGCGCTTGCGATCGCCAGGAACACCGCGGTTGCTGCGAAGCTCACCATTCGTTCTCCCGGATCGACTCCGCTCGCTCCAAGAGCAAGGCCGGTGCCCGGCGCCGACGCCCGCGATCCCGCGGTCTTCGCGCCCGCCTCAGGCCGCCCGACCGTCAGGATCTCCGAACGGGCGTCGGATCTCCTTACAGGTCTCGGCGCGGCTACTCGCAAAACCCGTGGCCCCTCGCGGCCGTCCCGCCCGGCATCGCGGGCACGCGTCTTGCGCTCGAGAAGCTCGGCCTCGCGCGGAGCGAGGCGGGAGCGTTCGAAATGCGCCGCGTCCTCACGATCCTCGCAGTCCTCGTCGTCGTCCTCTCGGGACTCATCGCCCTGAGGCTGTGGCGGCAGGCGCAAGCGCTCGCCGGGCCTGCCGGTGGGTCGGGGGAGATCGAGGGCACGAACGTGGACCTCTCCTCTCGCGTGGGGGCGCGGATCGTGGCCTTGCCGGTGCGGGAGGGGCAGCGCGTCGCGAAGGGTGACCTCCTCGTCCGCCTCGACTGCGCCGATCCCGAGGCGCAGCTCGCGGAGGCGGAGGCGCGGCTCGCGGCGGCGCGCGCCCAGGCGGTGGCGGCGGGCGCGCAGATCCACGCGTCGACCAGCTCTCGCGTCGCGGCCGGAGCGACCCAGGAGGCGGCGCGCGCCCAGGCGTCGGCGCTGGAGGCGCAGCGGGACGCGGCGGAGCGGCAGGCGAAGCGGCTCGCCGGGCTCACCGCGGACGTCCCGGAGTCGAGCATTGACCAGACCCGCGCCAGCGCGACGGGCCTCGCCCGTCAGACCGAGGCCGCGAAGGCGCAGGCGAGCGCCAGCGGCGAGCAGGTGCGGGCCGCCGAGGTGGGCGTGCGCGCCGCGACGGCCCAGGCCGACGCGGCCACGGCGCAGGTGCGGGCGGCGGAGGCGACGGTCGTGCGCATGCGGATCCTCGCGGGCGAGTGCGAAGTCCGCGCGCCGCGCGACGCGGAGATCGCGACGCTACCGCACGAGGCGGGCGAGCTGGTCTCGCCGGGCGCGGTCCTCGCGCGGCTCGTGGATCTCTCCGAGGTGAAGGCGACCTTCTACCTGCCGAACGCCGAGGTGGGGGCGGTGAAGCCGGGCGCGCCGGCGATCGTCGTCGCGGACGCCTGGCCCGACGAGCGGTTCGAGGGCAGCGTCCGGACGGTCGCGCTCGAGGCCGAATTCACGCCGCGGAACATCCAGACCCGCTCCGACCGCGACCGGCTCGTCTACCCGGTCGAGGTGACGGTCAAGAACCGCGACGGGAAGCTCCGCGCCGGCATGCCGGTGCAGGTGACGCTCCCCGGGAC